>Ga0114945_10000203_pt1 | contig 37088 bp, 32 predicted proteins | sample OV2TP3_FD_87194 | JGI IMG/M metagenome (GOLD analysis project Ga0114945, IMG submission 87194) | Hot spring microbial communities from Beatty, Nevada to study Microbial Dark Matter (Phase II) - OV2 TP3 | ecosystem: Environmental > Aquatic > Thermal springs > Hot (42-90C) | place: USA: Beatty... | reverse complement strand
TTGTCGCCGCCTGCGCGTCTTCAAGGAACTTCTGCTTGGCTTCCGGCGTCGAGAAGTGGCTCGCCGGTACCAGCTTCAGCGCCAGTGCGCGCCCGTTCTCGGTGTCTTGGGCGCCGTAAACGATTCCCACGCGCCCCTGCCCCAGCGGCGCGATGACACGATACTTGCCGATGGTTTCCGGAATCAAGGTGAAGGCGCAGCTTACTCCAACGTCTCCGACCTGTAAATCAACCCGTATCTTCAGCGGCTTGACGCCACCAACTTCAAGGTCTAGAACGGGTGCTGGTGGTTCACTACGAAGACAATCCGAGGCTCATTATCAAGAACCTCCGCTCTTGCCTGGCGAGGTTTGACAAAGACATTGGGCAAGTGGATTGTCACATTCATTACCCAGGGAAAGTCGAGATCTACGTTGAAGTTGTGGAACCGCAGAACATCAAGGAGATTATCGAAGCCTGTGAGACGTATCGAAATGATCTGCGCCAAAGGCACGGCTGCGTCTTGATCTTGGTCAGCGAAAGTCTTGGCGGTCCCTACCATATCCTTAGCGACAAGACAGAATGATGTAAGCTTGCTGACCATGCCGACGCCCATCGCCTCCTGGCGGCCGTTCGGACTCGGGTTTCCCAAGCCGCGCCACTACCGCGAGATGCTGCGCGTGCTGTGGGAGAACCGCGGGAACCTGGGCTACGCCTGGCGCATCCTCCGGCACGGCGTCTGCGACGGCTGCTCGCTCGGCCCCGCCGGCCTGCGCGACAACACGCTCGACGGCGTCCACCTCTGCCTGGTGCGGCTCAAGCTTCTGCGCCTCAACACCATGCCGCCGCTCAACCCCAAGAAGCTCGAAGACCTCGAAGCGCTGCGCCGCCTCGACAACTTCGAGCTGCGAAAGCTCGGCCGCCTCGCTCATCCCATGGTGCGCTACCGCGTCGACAAAGCCTTCCGCCGTGTCTCGTGGGACCGCGCGCTGGAAATCGTCGCCGACGCCATCCAGGAAACCCGCCCCGAGCGCCTGGCCTTCTACACCACCTCGCGCGGGCTGACCAACGAGGTCTACTACGTCGCCGGCAAACTGGCGCGGGCGCTGGGCACGAACAACATCGACAACGCCGCGCGCCTCTGCCACGCCGCTTCCACCAGCGCCATGAAGCACGCGCTCGGGGTCGCCGCTTCCACCTGCTCTTACTCCGACTGGCTGGGCGCCGACCTCATCGTGCTGCTGGGCTCGAACCTGGCCAACAACCAGCCGGTGGCCACCAAGTACCTCTACTACGCCAAGGAGCGCGGCGCGCGCATCGTGGTGGTGAATCCGCTGCGCGAACCCGGGCTCGACGCCTACTGGATTCCTTCCATTGCCAAGAGCGCGCTCTTCGGCACGCGCCTGGCCGATGAGTTCTATCCGGTGCGCAACGACGGAGACGTCGCCTTCTGCAACGCGGTGCTCAAGATTCTCCTGGAGCGCGGCCAGCTCGACGACCGCTTCATCGTTGAGCACACCACCGGCTTCGAGGAGTTGAAAGACCAACTGGCTTCGCAGCGGTGGGAGGACCTCGAAGCCTCGAGCGGGCTCAGCCTCGCCGAGCTCGAGCGCTTCGCCGACACCTACGCGCGGGCGCGCAACGCCGTCTTCATCTGGTCGATGGGCCTGACGCAGCACCGCTTCGGGGTCGAAAACGTTTTCGCCGTCATCAACCTGGCCCTGGCGCGCGGCATGGTCGGCCGAGCCAACTGCGGTCTGGTGCCGATTCGCGGCCACAGCGGCGTGCAGGGCGCGGCCGAAGTGGGCTCCGTGCCGACCTCACTGCCCGGCGGCTTCCCCATTACCGAGGAGCACGTCCGCCGGTTTTCGCAACTCTGGGGCTTCGACCCGCCGACGGCGAAGGGGCTGGACGCGCCGGAGATGCTGGAGGCCGCGGCGCGCGGCGAGCTCGATGTCCTCTACAACGTCGGCGGCAACTTCCTCGAAACCATGCCCCAGCCCGACTTCATCCGCGCGGGGTTCAACCGCCTGCGCCTGCGCGTCCACCAGGACATCGTGGTCAACTCCTCGATGCTGCTCGATTCCGACTGCGTGGTGCTGCTGCCGGCGCGCACGCGCTACGAGCAGCCCGGCGGCGGCACCCTCACCAGCACCGAGCGGCGCATCCGCTTCAGCCCGGAGATTCGCGGCCCGCGCCCGGGCGAAGCACGCAGTGAGTGGGAAATCCTGGTTGACCTGGCGCAGCGCGTCTTGCCGCCCGACCGCGCCGGAGCCTTGTACTACCGCACCGGTCCCGACATCCGCACCGAGATGGACCGCGTGATTCCGCTCTACAAAGGCATCGGCAAGCTGGAAAAGGAAGGCGACTGGGTGCAGTACGGCGGGCCGCGCTTGCTCGAGGGCGGCGTCTCGCCGTCGCTGCCTGGCGGCCGGCTGCGCTTCACCCCGCTGGGATTGCCCGAGATTCCCAAGGCCGACGGGCGCTTCTTCCTCACCACGCGCCGCGGGAGCCAGTTCAATTCGATTCTTTTCGACCGGAACGACCTGCTGACCGGCGCGGCGCGGGACGAAATCTTCATCAATGCCGAGGACGCGGCGCGGCTGGGCCTGCGCAGCGGCGAGCGCATCCGCTTGCGCTCGGAGGCGGGCGAGTTCATCGGCCGCGCGCGGGTTGCCGAAATCGCCCGCGGCTGCCTCATCGGCTCGTGGCCCGAGGTCAACGTGCTAATTCCCCGCCGCTACGACCCGACATCGGGCGAGCCCGACTACAACGCCGAAGTGACTCTCGAGAAGGTGCAACCATGAATACGAAACGCATAGTGCTGGCGGGGCTCGCTGCCGGAGTCCTCAACCTGGCGCTGACCCTCAGCATGGCCTTCCTGGTGCTGCTCCCCGACGTCCGGGCGCAGGTGGAGCGCTTCCAGCTCCAACCACCGCCCTACGCTCCCCTCACCGGCGTGGGGATGCAGCTCCTGATAGGCATCGCCGTCGTGTGGCTCTACGCCGCCATCCGGCCGCGCTTCGGCCCCGGCCCGCGAACCGCCATCCTCGCCGGGCTGGCTGTCTGGTTCCTCGCTTATTTGGTCCATTGCGAACTCGTCGTGCGCCTGGGCATCTCGCCGTTGCCGATGGCGGCCAAGATGGCCGTGTGGGGATTCTTCCAGATGCCGGTCGTGGCGCTACTGGGCGGGTGGCTGTACCGAAAGGAGTGATGAGCTCCTCGCCGGACAAGATGGAGCAGGTGTTCCGCGAAGTGCGGGCCACACTCTACCGCCAGTGGACCCGCTGGCGGTTCCTGCCCGAGAACGTGGTCTCGCCCGAGCCCGGCTACACGGTCGCCGGCGCCTGGCGGCCGGCCAGCGTGGTCAGCGGCGACTACTTCCACCTGCTCAAACCCCGCGAGCGGCAGCTCGGCTTCTGCATCGGCGACGCCACCGGCAAAGGGATGCCGGCGGCGGTGCTGATGGCGTCGCTGCAGGCCAACCTTAAAGAGCTGGCGACCACCCATTCGCCCGCAACGCTCTGCGAAGAGCTCAATGCGTTGATCCGGGGCCACGCGCCGGAGGGACGGTTCATCACGTTTTTCTACTGCGTGCTGGATTGCGCCACCCGGTCGCTGGTCTACTCCAACGCCGGCCACCTTGCTCCGCTCTTGCTCCGCCGCGACGGTTCCTTGCTTCGACTGAGCGAAGGCGGCCCCGTGCTTGGTATTCTGCCGGAGGCACGCTACCGGGAGGCCAGCCTGGCGCTCCAGCCCGGCGACCGCTTGCTGCTCTTCAGCGACGGCGTCACCGAGGCCAGCAACGCACAAGAGGAAGAATTCGGAGAGGAGCGCGTGATTGAGGCTCTTCGAGCCGCGGGCGAGGCCCCGCCGCGGCATCAATTGATGCGGCTGGTGGAGGTCTTTTCCGCGTTTTCCGGGGAGAGCGTGCAGGACGATGCCACGCTGGTGCTGGTGGGGTAGAGTAACCAACCGACAGTAATTTTATTCTTGACAAACTAACATGTCAGTAGTACAAGGAGCCGTTCCGGAAAGGAGGAACGGCCCATGGCCACCGCCCCGGCGCTCAAGGTCATCCACGACCCGCGGCGCGCCGCCGCCCTGCTCGACCCGCTGCGCCTGCGGCTGCTGGAGCGGCTGGCAGAGCCGAACTCTGCCTCCGGCCTCGCCCGCCGGCTCCGTCTTCCCCGCCAGAAGCTGAACTACCACTTGCGCGAACTGGAGAAGGCCGGCCTGGTGGAGTTGGTCGAGGAGCGGCGCAAGGGCAACTGCATCGAGCGCGTGGTGCGCGCCACCGCGGTCAGCTACGTCATCGACCCGGCGGCGCTGGGCAAGCTCGGGGCCGACCCCAGCCGCGTCCGCGACCGCTTCTCTTCGGCTTACCTGGTGGCGGTGGCGGCGCGCGCCATCCGCGAGTTGGCGGCGCTGCGCGCAGGCGCAGAGAAGGCGGGCAAGAAGCTGGCGACGATGACGCTGGAGACCGAGGTGCGCTTCGCCTCGGCCGCAGCCCGCAACGCCTTTTCGGAGGAGCTGGCCAACGTCCTCGCCGACCTCACCGCCAAGTATCACGACGAGAAATCCCCGGGCGGCCGCCGCTTCCGGTTCTTTGTCGGCGCCTACCCGGCCCCGAAGAAGGAGGAGTCATGACGACCAAGACACGGACGGTTGAAACGCAGCTCGAAATCAACGCCCCGGTGGAATCGGTGTGGAGGGCGCTGACCGAGGCCGAGGAGATCACCCGCTGGTTCGCGCCCGAAGCGAGGGTGAAGCCCGGCGTGGGCGGGCACATCTGGATGTCGTGGGGCGCGCCGTGGGAGGGCGAGAACAAGATCGAGATTTGGGAGCCGACCACGCACCTGCGCACTTCCTGGCCGTTCGCGCCGCCGCAGACGGAAGGCGAGGCCGCGCCCGTGCCGCTGACGGTGGACTACTATCTCGAGAGCCGCGGCGGCAAGACCGTGCTGCGGCTGGTGCACTCCGGGTTCGGCTACGGCGCGGCGTGGGACGAGGAGTTCGACGGCGTGCGCCGCGGCTGGGGCTACGAGCTGCGCTCGCTGCGGTTCTATCTGGAGCGGCACCGCGGCACGCCGCGCCGGGTGGCCTGGGTGCGCCGCCGCGTCTACCTCTCGCCGGAGGAGGCCTGGAAGCGGCTGATGTCGGCCGACGGGCTGCTGAAGCAAGGCTCGGTGGCCGGGTTGAAGGAAGGCGACTCCTACTCCATTACCGCACCCACCGGGGATACCTTCCGCGGCGCTGTACTGGTCAACAATCCGCCGCTCGACTTCGGCGGCTCGGTGGAAAACCTGGGCGACGCGCTGTTCCGACTCGGCAACGAGCCCTCCGGCGACGGCGGGCGCGAGATCTGGTTCTGGCTGGCGGCTTACGCTCGCCCGGCGGCGGAGATGGACGCGTTGCAATCGCGCTGGGCCGAACACTTGAAGAAATTGTTCCCCGAGGCAAAGAAATAAGGGACCCTTCATTCATCTCCCTCGGAGAAAAAGCCGCAGGTAGCTCGCCCCGCAGTGCGGGACTCGCAACCTGCGCTACCCTGTGGATGTTCTCTCCTGCAGCGAGCCGAAGGCCGTGGTAATAATCGGGTAGATGAGGTAGGTGAGGCCAACATCGGCCATGTAATCGGGCAACGCCATCTTCATCGGCCTGGCGGAGAACAGCGGCAGGTCGAGCCCCACGCACATCACGAACCAGAGTATCCCCAGCAGGAAGCCTTCGCGGCGGAAACCGCCCTGGAGGCGCCGGAAGTAGCGGCCGGCAAAGAACACCCCACACAGGGTCAACACAATCGGCATGAGAGTCTCAAACAGCGGCGAGCCGGCCTGCCGCCAGGGGAAGATGAGGATGGCGACGAGCAGCGGGATGAGCCACGCCAGGAAGCCATAGAGCAAGGCCCGGCCGAGGTAGGTCATGGCGGTTCACTTCAGGAGCTTTGGGGCAGCGGGAGCCTAGCACCGAGACTCTCCTCCCGCAATAGCGGCAACCGTGGGAGCTGCTGTCCGCCCTCCGTCGTCGGTGCTTTCTCTTGAAGCGGACCTAGAGTAAGATCGGGCAACCTCCGCAGCGGTGCGGTGAAACGGGAAGATGACAACCGTCCTGTTGCTCTTTCTCGTCTTCGCTCTCCCCACGATCCTGTGGTACCTGTTCCGGCCCCAGCGTTGGCGCCGCGCCTATCAAAGCGGTTTCAAGCTGGTGTTCGCGCCGAGCATCGGCTACCAGATAGCCGGCTTTTTCGTGGTCTCATGTTTTCTTCCCCTCCTGTTGTACCTGGGCTACTCCGGTGTTCGCGACGTGGGCGCCTACATCGTGGCCATCTGCTTTGTCGCAGCCGGCATTCTCTTGTTCGGACAAGAGATCCATATGTATCCCTCACACTTTGAGAAACGCTTCTTTTGGCGCAAGAACAAGCTGCCGTGGAGCCTTGTGGAACGGCTTCTGCCACTTCCCAACGGGCAGTACCTGTTGCAGGGAAACGAGCAGCGAATCTACTTCAACAGACACTACATAGATTTTAATCGTTTGTTGGAAGAGATCATCGATCGTGCCACCGCAGCCAGCCAGCCGAAAGAGTCTGAAGAGCAATTAGAGGACTCTGGTCCGGACAAACCGGAGTGGCTGCACTAGCGGGTGGCGGCGAAGGGGATGAGCTCGGAGGGGAGGGTGAAGCGGACATCTTCGGGGATGATTTCGACGTCTTCGACGCTGGTGAAGCCCAGGGCTTCCAGGCGGCGGCTGACGCGCTCGACCAGGACGTCAGGCGCGGAGGCGCCGGCGGTGAGCGCGACGCGGCTCACGCCGTCGAGCCACGCGGCGTCAATCGCGTTCTCATCGTCAATCAGGTAGGCGCGGGCGCCGGCGCGCTGGGCGACCTCGACCAGGCGGTTGGAGTTGGCGCTGTTGGCCGAGCCGACCACCAGCACCAGCTCGGCGCGGCGGCCGACGGTTTCGACCGCCTCCTGGCGGTTCTGGGTAGCGTAGCAGATGTCGTCGGCGGGCGGGCCCTTGATTTCCGGGAAGCGCTGCCGCAGGCGCGCGATTATTTCAGCGGTGTCGTACTGGCTGAGCGTGGTTTGAGTGAGGTAGACGACGCGGCGCGGGTCGGGCACGGCGACGCGGTCGGCCTCGGCCACGCTGGAGACCACGGTCGTGACTTGGGGCGCTTCGCCCGAGGTGCCTTCCACCTCGTCGTGCTCGAGGTCGCCGATGAGCAGGATGCTGTAGCCCTCGCGGGCGAACTTGATGGCTTCGAGGTGGACTTTGGTTACCAGCGGGCAGGTGGCGTCGATCACGCGCAGCTTGCGCTCGGTGGCGACGCGGCGCACCTCGGGCGAGACGCCGTGGGCGGAGAAGATGAGCCGCGCGCCGGCGGGGACTTCTTCGAGGTGGTTGACGAAGACCGCGCCCTTGGCCGCCAGGTCTTCCACCACGTAGCGGTTGTGGACGATTTCGTGCAGCACGTAGATGGGCGCGCCGTAGGCCTGGAGGGCCAGGTCGACGATCTCGATGGCGCGCACCACGCCGGCGCAGAAGCCGCGCGGGCGGATGCGGTAGAGGGTCTTGGGCGTCGCTGGTGGCATCGTTCTCTATGATACCTCAAAGGAGGTACGGTTCAGGCGCACGTTGGGATTCAGCGGCTTGATTGGTTTGATGGTTGATGAGTTAGTCGGGAAAAGCACAGACAGAGATTCACCACAGAGGACACAAAGCGCACAGAGAAAACTTACCGCAGAGGCGCTGAGGGCGCAGAGCAGACAGGAATGTCTATCCTACCGGATCTATCACGGTTGTCATCATGGGTCGCGGCTTCAGCCGCGACATTGCAGACGGCCACCCGCTTCGAGGGCTTTAGCCCCTGAGGCATCGAACCTCAGCGGCTAAAGCCGTAGAAATCGCGCGGTCGGGAATGTCAGGCCTGAAGGCCTGACCCCACAAAGCGGAGGAGCCGGGGCTTGAGGCGGCGCCACAGGGCGTAGAGAACGACGAGCCAGAAGAGCAGGATCAGGCCGCGGCGGGCGAAGAAGAAGACCAGACCGATGAACATGCCGGCGAAGTCGTCCCAGCCCGCGACGAAGGCGTTGCGCAGCCGGGTGGCGGTGCCGACGGGCGCGGGGGCGAGCGGCGCCTTGTACTCTTCGATGAGGCTGACCTGGACGGTGGCGAGCTCGACGCGGTGCATCAGGTTCTGCCGCTGCGCCTCCATGCGCTCGATTTCCTGCCGGGTGCGGGCGATCTCGCGCTCGACCTCGAGGATGTCGCGGACTTTGCCGGTGCGCTCGTTGAGCACGGCGATGAGGCGCTGCTCGGTGGCGCGCGAGTTGCGCAGGCGGGCTTCGAGGTCGACGACCTGCTCGGTGACCTCATCGGTCGAAAGCTGCTCGTTGAGGACGCGGCCGAGCCCGCGCAGCTCGGCCAGCACGCCGGGGAGCTTGTCGGCCGGGACGCGCAGAGTGAGCGACGCCTGGCGGGGCTGGCCGGGAGTCTCGGCGCTGGCGGCTTCACTGACGTAGCCGCCGGCCTTCTCCACCGCGCGCAAGGCCTGGTCGCGCGCCGGGGTGAACTCCTTGACCTCGACGCTGAGGGTGACGTAGTAGGCGATAAGCCGGCGGACTTCTTCGGCCTCCGCGTTGGCGCGGCTCTGCGCCGACATCAGACCCGCTCCACCCACTGCGCCGCGCGCGGCGGGGGCGGGCGCTGACTTGGCGGCAACTTCACCCTTGTTGTCGGCTTCCTGCCTTCCTTCGGCGACCACGGACTTGCGGAAGTCTTCGTCCATGCGCCGCTGGGCCAACTCGTCGGCCGCCGCCGGCGCGGCTGGGGGCTGCGTGGCCTGGTCGGCCGCGGCTTGCTTGCGGGCCAACTCGCGCGCGCGCTGCGGCTCTACCGGCTTCGCGGCGGCGGGCGGCGGCGGAGGAGCGCCGGACTGCGCCGGCGTACCGAAGGTGGCGACGGGTTTGTCCGCCTCTTCGGGCGGCGGAGGCACGCTCAACCGCGACTGAAGAAGGTTGGGGATGACCACGGCCAGAATCAGCAAGGCCACAACAGCGGTGCCGGACAAAGCCATGATCATGGGCCGCCAGCGCCAGCGAGAAGTTGGGGGTATGGTTTCAATCACCGGCGCGGATGGGCGAACCGCGGCCTCCGGCGCGGGCGGGCGCAAGGAGGCGGGGGCGGGCTCGACCTGCCAGCTTTGCAGCTTGGCGGAGACCTGCTGGAGGTCGCGCACTACGGCGGAGCACTCGGCGCAGGCGCTGAGGTGGCGGGCGATTTCCTCCATGCGGCCGGCGTCAAGCTCCCGGTCGAGATAGGCTTGCAGCTCCTCGTGTTCTACCCCGTGGCTCATCATGGCTGGACTCCCTCCACCGACCCCGCAACGCGGGGCGGGGACAGCAATTCTTTAAGCGCCATCTTGGCGCGGAAGAGGCGCGAGCGCACGGTGCCGACGGGGACATCGAGCACCTGGGCGATTTCGTCGTAGCTCAGGCCCTGGTATTCGCGCAAGAGGACAATCTCGCGCTCGTGGGGCTCGAGCTGGGCGAGCGCGTCGCGCACCTGTTGCACCACGGCCGGGTCGCTGCCGGCGGCGGGCGTTTCTTCGGGCAGCGGGTCGCGCTCCTTCCGCTTGCGGTACTCCGAGGCGATGCGGTTCATGGCGATGCGGTAGAGATAAGTGCGAAAGCTGGCGGTGACTTCATAGCCGTTGCGGTGGCGGACCAAGGCGAGGAAGACGTCCTGGGCGATTTCTTCGGCGCGGCCGGGGTCGTCCACGCGGCGGCGGATGTAGCCGTAGAGGGCGTTTTTGTAGCGGGCAAAGAGCTCGTCGAAAGCGGGCCCGTCCCCGCGCTTGAACTCGAGCATCAGTTCCTCGTCGGACCGCTGGCTCAAGGCCTGGTCTCCGTTGGTTGTGGCATCGGTGTAATCGCGGAGAGGAGGAAAAAGTTCCTGCCCATGCGGTGATTGTAGCGCAAGGAAGCGGTGACCGGTGCTCGGTGCCCGGTGTCCGGTGAAAACCTTGGGGGAACCCGGAGAGGGTTTCCCCAAACCCCTTCCCCGGTTGCGCTGCGCGCGGCGTTCATGAATGTCAACCCTGAAGGGTTGACCCGCCCGGAAGGCCCCAGCGGCAGGAGCCGCTGGGTTGAACATGAAAGCTAAGCCGCGGCGTCAGAGGAGGACGACGGATTGCTGGGAGGGACTTTCGAAGCGCTTGCGGCAGCGGATGTTGGAGCAGACGAACATCTCGTCCATGCGCACCATGTAGGAGCGGGCCTTGGCGAAGCGGGCGCGGTCGTCGGCGTCGGCGCCGCGGGGCAGATCCTTGCGCTTCTCGCGCACCATCCAGCGGACCTGGTACTCGTTGGGCTGGCGGCAATGGGGGCAGGTGAACTGGGCGGGCTTGGTCTCGGTGCGTTCCTGGTAGAAGGCGCGTTCGTCCATGGCGGGCATTGTACCCCGAGAGACAACAACGCGCCCGTTGAAGTCGCTGGCGCGAGGTGTTAGCATCTGACCAACCGGGTTGTCAGGGAAAGTCAGAGGGCGCGTCCAGCGACCCGGCCCGAGTGCGGGCGAGCGGGGTCATGCTCAGCAAACTGGGCAAGTACGAAATCGAAGCCGAGCTCGGCAGCGGCGGGATGGGAGTCGTCTACCGGGCCATCGACACCCGTCTGGGCCGGCCGGTGGCGCTGAAGACGATGTCGCCCACCGTGCTGGGCAACCCGGAAGTGCTGAAGCGGTTCTACCGCGAAGCCCAGGCCGCCGGGCAGCTCCACCACCCCAACATCGTCACCATCTACGACATCGACGAAGCCGACGGCATCCCCTTCATCGCCATGGAGCTGCTGGAAGGGGAAGACCTGGAGAAGATTGTCGCCGAGCGGCGCGACCTGCCGCTGCACCGGCGGCTGGACATCATCGTGCAGACCTGCCGCGGGCTGCACTACGCCCACGAGCACGGCGTGGTGCACCGCGACATGAAGCCGGGCAACATCGTGGTGCAGCCGAAAGGGCTGGTGAAAATCGTGGACTTCGGCATCGCGCGCGTGGGCGCGACCACGCTGACGCGCACCGGCGCGGTGATGGGCACGGTGATGTACATGTCGCCGGAGCAGATCCGCGGGCACCAGGTGGACGCGCGCTCGGACATCTTCGCGGTGGGCGTGATCCTGTATGAGCTGCTGACGTTCCGCAGCCCGTTCCCGGGCGACGACATCCCGGCCATCCTCTTCAAGATCGTGCACGAGCCGCCGGAGCCGGTGAGCCTGCACCTGCCGCATTGCCCGGCCGACCTGGAGCTGATCGTGCTCAAGGCGCTGGAGAAGGAGCGCGACCAGCGCTACCAGACGGCGGACGAGATGGCCATCGAGCTGCAATCGCTCTCCGACTCGCTGCGGCACGACATGGTGGGGGTCTACCTGAAGCAGGGCGAGCGCGCCATCCAGGAGCAGAAGCTCACCATTGCGCAGGAGTGCCTGAGCAAAGTGCTGGAGATCGACAGCAGCCACGAGCTGGCCAAGACCATGCTCGACCGGCTGCGCGACGAGGCCGGCAAGAAGCAGCGGGCGCAGAAGATCGAGCAGTACCTGCAGCACGCGCGCGAGGCGCTGGACACGAAGCAGTACGCTGAAGCGCTCATCTTCGTCGACGAAGTGTTGCGGCTCGACCCGCGGCACGAGGCCGCCAAACAGCTCAAGCAGAAGGCGGTGGAGAGGCACGAGCGCGACCTGCGCATCAACCGCCACCTGGAGCGCGCGGAGAAGCACGCCGCCGCCGGCGACCTGGAGCGCGCCAAGGCCGAGCTCGACGCCGTGCTCAACATCGACCGCGAGCACCAGACGGCGCTGAAGATGTCGGGATGGCTGGAGCGCGAGCTGGCCGAGCGCGTGCTGCAGCAGACGCCGCCGCCCCCGCCGGCGAAGACGCGCGAGCCCACCACGACCGACTTTCCCGCGCCGCCCGGGCGCGTGCGCGAGCAAACCACCGAAACCGACGTCCCGGTGACCGAAGGCACTCTGGTGGGCGGGCCGGTGACGCTGGGCCCGAAGGAATCCATCGAGAAGTCGCCCTTCACCGCCACCACGGAAGACATCCGTCCGCATGCGGCGGCGATTCCTCAGCCCGCCGTGGCGGGCGGGCCGCCGGCATCGCGCGAGCCCGAGACGGTGTACGGCCTGCCGGTCGAGAAGACGCAGGTGCAGCCTCCGGGACCCGCAGTGCCGCCGGCAAGAAAGGTGGAACCGCCGCCGGTGAAGGCCGCGCCAGCAGCGCCGCCACCGCCGGCGAAGAAGGCCGAGCCGCCACCGCCGCCACCGCCGCCGAAACCAGCCGCACCTCCCAAGCCGGCTCCACCGCCAGCCAAGCCCGCGGCAGCTCCGCCGCCGGCTCCGACGCCCAGGCCAGCGGCGCCGACGCCGCGCCCGGCGGTGAGAGCGGCGCCGGAGCTGCAGCCGGAGCGCTGGGTGCGTCCCGGTGAGCAGCGGTCGCCATTGGTCTGGGTAGGCGTGGGCGCGCTGGTGGTGGTGCTGGCCGCTGCCGGCGGATGGTATTACTTCTTCGGAAAGCCCGCGCCGGGCGCGGTGGCGCTGACCTCATCGCCCTGGGCGGAAGTCGTGAAGGTGGAGAGGGCGGGCCAGCCGCTGCAAATCGCGGGGCAGACGCCGATGATGCTGGAGCTGCCGCCAGGCGAATACGTGATTGAACTCAAAAGCGGCGACACCACTGAGAAGGTTAAGGTAAAGGTGGAAGCCGGCGAGACCCAGACCGTGCACTACACCTTCCCGCAATTGAAGGTCGACCAGGCGGTGGACGAGGTCCTGCGGCAGAACTGACCTGGCCCTCTGCGTCTTCCTTGACAGTATGCCAGAATTAGCATATCCTGCTGGTGGCGAGCCTGCGCGCCCCAAGCCAGTGATCTGGATGGGAGACTCTCTGGCGGTGGTACGGGAGTTCCCGGCGCCGGTTCGGGAGGAGATCGGGTATGCGTTGTACCTGGCCCAAGTCGGCGCCAAGCACCTGCGGGCCAAGCCGCTCAAGGGGTTTGGCGCGGGCGTTCTTGAGGTGGTGTCCGATTATCGCGGCGATACTTATCGGGCTGTCTACACGGTGAAGCTGCAGGGCAGAGTGTATGTGCTCCATGCCTTCATGAAGAAATCGAGGAAAGGAATCGCCACGCCGAAGGCGGAGATTGAGCTGGTGAAGCAGCGACTGAGGCGAGCATTGGAGTTGGACTCCAAAGTGGAGAACTAGGATGAGCAAACGAGCAGGCTTCAAGATTGGCAGTGGCAATGTGTTTGCCGATCTGGGCTTCCCCCAAGCCGAGGAAATGATGGCGAAGGCGGTGCTGGCTCATCGAATCAACGCCATCCTTGAAGAGCGCGGGTTGACACAAGCGGAGGCGGCCCGGATTCTGGGAGTGGACCAACCCAAGGTTTCCTCCTTGCGGCGCGGGCGGCTGTCGGGTTTCTCGTTAGAACGGCTCCTGCGCTTCCTCATTCTGCTCGGCCGTGACGTTGAGATCGTGGTCAAGGAACACCGGGACTCAAGGCGTCGAGCCCACCTTCAGGTGGCGTGAGGCGACCGGCGAAGAACTGCTCACCGGAGATCCTTCGCCCGTACGGGCTCAGGATGACAGCCTAAAGGCTGTCAGCGGCGGTGGGCGCCGCGGCGCTCGCGGGCAATCCCTTCCAGAAAAACTTCCGGAACGGCGCGCAGGGCCGGCGGGGTGCCGAGGGTGCCGGCGACCCGGTCGGCAATCTGGCGGGCCATGTCGCGGCGCACGTCGTCGCTCAGGTGGGAGCGGCGCTGGAGGAAAGTTTCCACCAGCGCGAACTCGTCGGGCGAGAGCCGCGAAGCGTGGAAGAGCGGCGCGCCTGGCCGCTCGGCCAGTTCCCAGGCGAGCTGCATCTCCTCGAAGGGCTTTTCGTGGACGACCACGGTGCCGGCCACGTAGTCGCCCAGGCGCTTGTTCTGGCGGTTGAGCAGCATGGTGACGATGCCGACGGCGTAGATGCCGGGCAGCCAGTCGACGATGCGCAGCAGGTTGCGCGCCACCGCGTCGGCCACGCTAACCGGCCGGCCGTCCTCCTTGATGACCCGCAGCCGCGTGTAGCGCTTGCCGGGCGACTGGCCGTTCCACAGCGCCTCGAAAAAGGCGAAGTAGGCCTGGGAGAGGAAGAAGAAGACAAAGATGAGGAGGACCTCGACCCACTGCGCCAGCCAGGGCCAGGGGATGGTGACGCTCATGAGGAGGATGATGAGCGCCATCAGGGCGATGAACTGGATGAGGTAGTCGACCGCCAGCGCCAGGAAGCGGCTGCCGATGCCGGCCAGCGGCAGCTCCAGCGCTGTCTGCTCCGGCGTTTCGATGGTAAGCTTGTCGAACGATGTCATCGGCTCTCTCAGCCCACTGGTTTCGCAAACGGCGGCCGCACTGGCGGCGGCTCGAGGCGCTGGTGGAGCGCTGCGGGCGTCGCGGGCTGGGGGCGCTGGCGCACGCCGAGCTCCAGGAGCTGGCGCTATTATACCGCCAGACGGCGTCCGACCTTGCCGCCGTGCGCGAAGACCCGTCCAGCCGCAGCGTGGCCGATTACTTGAACCAGCTTTTGGGCCGCGCGCACAATCTGATTTACATGGGCCGGCGCGGGAAGGCCAGCGGCATCGTGCACTTCTACCGCAACACCTACCCGCAAATCTTCCGCGAGACCTTCGTCTACACCGCGACCGCCTTCGTGATTTTCTTCGCGCTGGCGGTGGCCGGCTACCTAGTGACGCTGGGCGATCCGGAATTCCCGCGCTACGTGCTCGGCAGCCGCATGATGGACAAGATCGAGCGGCGGGAGATGTGGACGGATAGAATCCTGACCGTGCGGCCGCAGGCCTCGGCCGGCATCCTGACCAACAACCTGACGGTGGCGTTTGCCACCTTTGCGCTCGGCATCACCGGCGGCGTGGGCACGGTGTGGCTGCTGGCCATCAACGGGCTGCTGATGGGCGTGATTGCCGCCGCCTGCCACCAGGCGGGACTGAGCCTGAGCTTGTGGAGTTTTGTGGCCACGCACGGGGTGCTGGAGCTGCCGTCGATTTTCATTGCCGGAGGAGCGGGGCTGCTGGTGGGGCGCGGGCTGCTGTTTCCCGGGCTGCTGGCGCGGCGCGACTCGCTGCGCCTGGCGGGGACGCAGGCGGCGCGGCTGCTGCTGGGGACGGTGCCGGTGCTCATCGTCGCCGGGTTCCTCGAAGGCTACGTTTCGCCTTCGGAGCTGCCCGCCGCGGCCAAGTTTGCCTTCGCCGCCACCCTCGGCGCCATCTTCGCGCTGTATCTGTGGCGCACCGGCCGAGCGGCGCAGTCAACGACCAATCTCAAATCAGAGATTTAAGATCAAACCTCAAAACAGAAGACTCACCGCAGAGAGCGCTGAGAAACACAGAGGACGCAGAGAAGAGCCAGCGAAGGATTCATCACAGAGAGCACAGAGGACACAGAGAAAGACTCAGAGCAGGGCGCGCTCCTTCACCTCTAGGTAGTGGTTGACCAGGGCGGTGGAGAGGCGGGCGGCTTCGACTTCCAGCGCCAGGGCGCCGCGCTGGCGGAGTTGCCGCAGCAACAGTTCCCTCCTCTGCTGGACCTCCTGGGCGGCGGCGTAGCGGTAGAGCGCGGTCTTGTCGCGCGGGCGCGTGGCGGAGAGTCGCGCCATCTCGGGGTGCCCGATGACCAAGAAAAGCACCAGGTGGCGGCTGGCGAGCTGCATGGCACTTTCGATGACGTCGGGCGTAGCGGGCGTTTCGGCGAGGTCGGTGACCCAGACCACCAGCGCGCGCTGCGTCTGCGCGCGCAGCAAAGTCTCGGCGGCGCGGAGGTGGTCGGCTTCGGCCGGCTCGTTGCGGACGAGGGCGAGCTGCTCGAGCAGCGTGCGTAGGTGCGCCGAGCCGTGCGCGGGCGGGACAAGCTGCTGCGGCGCGCGGCCGTAGGCGAGCAGGCCGACGCGGTCGCCGGAGTAAAGCGCCACCTGGGCGAGGCCGAGGGCGGCGCCGACGGCGTAGTCGAGCTTGGCCAGCCCTTCGATGCGGGCGCGCAGCAGCCGCCCGGTGTCGAGCACCACCCAGACGTTCTGGCTGCGCTCGACCTGGTAGACGCGGGTGATGAGCTTGCCGCGGCGGGCGGTCGCGGTCCAGCAGACGTCGCGAAACTCGTCGCCGTCGCGGTACTCGCGCAGGCTCTCGAACTCGCGCCCCAGGCCGCGCTGGCGCTTCAGGCGCTTCTCGAGCTCGATCTGTCGGCTGCGGATGAGGTACATCAGGTGGCGCTGCGCTTCTTCGAGGCTGGGGTAGATTCGCACCGTCTGCTCGAGTGGCGCCGCCGCCCAGCGCTCCGCCAGCCGCCACGGGCTCTGATAGCGGAGGAAGACCGAGCCGAGGCGGGCGTCGCCGCGCTCGCGGGGCTCGAGCGAGTACTCGAGGCGCGTGGTGCGCCCGACGGGCACGTGGAACTCGAGCTCCGGCGGCTCGCGCCGCAGCGCCGGGGCGACGTCGTCGACCGCGAGGACGCGCAGCGGCACCCGGCCGCGGTTGGTCACCTCGAGTCGCACCGAAGTCCGGTTGGCGAGCGCCGGCGGGCGGGTCCAAATCCGGTTGAGCTCGAGCGAATCGGGCCGGGGCAGTTGCCGCCAATCGGCCACCCACGCCGCCACCACCAGCAGGTCCCACACGGCCAGGGCGTAGAGGAACCGCTTCTCCCACCACGCCGGTCCCAGCCACACCAGTCCGACCAGCAGCAGCAGGAAGAACCGCGGCCCGAAGGCCACCGGGAAGCGCCCGTGCGGACGCGCGTGCGCCCGGACGGCGGGCGGCAGGATGGGCTTGGTCGGGTTCACTTGGGAATCGGCACGGCGGCGAGCACGTCGGCGACCACCGAATCGGCGCTCAGCCCTTCGAGGTCGGCCTCCGGCCGCAGGAGGATGCGGTGGCGCAGCACCGGCGGCGCCGCGGCCTTGACGTCGTCGGGGATGATGTAGTCGCGGCCCTCGATGGCGGCCAGCGCCTTGGCGACCAGCATCAGGTTGACCGCGGCGCGCGGGCTGGCGCCCAGGGTGAGCGAGGGCCAGTCGCGCGTGCGCCGGCAGACTTCGGCGAGGTAGCGGAAAAGCCCGGGCTCGACGCGCACGCGCTTCACTTCTTCCAGCGCCGCTGTCAGCACCGGCGTCTCCAGCGGAGTCAAGTCGATGCGGTCGAGCTCGCGCGAGTCGAACCCGCCCTGATAGAACTCGAGGATGCACGTCTCCTCTTCCAGCTTCGGGTAGTCGACCCGCAGCTTCATCAGGAAGCGGTCGAGCTGTGCCTCGGGCAGCGGGTAGGTGCCTTCGAACTCGATGGGGTTCTGGGTGGCGAAGACGGTGAAAAACTCCGGCAGCAGGTGGCGCGCGCCGTCGATGGTGACCTGCCGCTCCTCCATCGCCTCCAGCAAGGCCGACTGCGTGCGCGGCGGCGTGCGGTTGATTTCGTCCACCAACAGCAGGTTGGTGAACACCGGGCCCTGGTGGAGGGAAAAACTGGCCGTGGCGGCGTTGAAGACGTTGGTGCCCAGCACGTCGGCGGGCATCAGGTCGGGCGTGCACTGCACGCGCTGGAATCGGAGCTGCAGGATGCGCGCCAGCGCCTTGACCGCCAGCGTCTTCGCCAGACCCGGCACGCCCTCCACGAGCGCGTGCCCGCGGCAGAGCAGCACCACCAGCAACTGATCGAGAAAAGCTTCCTGGCCTACGATGACTTTAGCCAGCTCGCCCCGCACAAGCGGGGCCAGTTGAGCGACTCCGTCGGGCATCAGCGTGTCTCCTTGGGGGTGGGGGTGAGGTGCAGGATGCGGCTGTAGTCGTGCAGCGACTGCACGAGCTCGAGCGCCTCGTCGTCGCGCAGCCCGGTGCGCCTCTTCGCCGACTCGCACCGGCGCAGCAGCCGCAACAGCTCCGGGTCGCGCCGGCCCAGGCGGCGGGCGGAGGCTTCGTGCAACTGCTCGGGGGTGGCGCGCGGGGGCAGGCCAAGCTGTTGCGCCAGGCGGAAGCCAAAGCGCTGGTAGGCCAGCTCGACCGAAGCGCCGGCGGCATGGGCGCGGTGGTAGAGGTCGCCGACCGTTTCGACGTACTCCAACGGCGAGAGGCGCGACTCCGTCACCGGCGCCCGCACCGGGCCGCTCCGCCGCGCGTAGGCCCAACAGACGGCGAGGAACAGCAGGCCCAGTTGCAGCAAGCCCCAGCGCAGCGGCGTGCGCCCGAAGTAGTCGGTCACGCTGCCGTGGCGGCCGTGGAAGTACTCGTCCCAGAGCACCCACGTGGTCTCCGGCGGGCCGACCGAGTTGAGGAAGAAGGCCAGGTTGGAGTCGCGCAGCAGCCCGGCGTTGGTGAGCGGGGTCGAGCTCGCCCACCACAGCACCTGCCCGCGCCCGACGGGAAAGGTGATGACCACGGCCTTCTCGCCGTCGCCGTAGAGCGCCAGCGGGCCGGTGCTGCGCTCCTCCCAGCAGAACCAGGGACCAAGGACGAAGTGCGGCGCGCCGAGGGTGATGCGGGGCGCGCCGCGAGTGATGGGCGAGGGGACGCGCGCCGGGTAGCTCGTCCACTTCATCTCGCACTGGTCCGACTGCGCGTCTTCGACCAGGTCGCTCAGCAGCATCTGCGCCATCACGCCCGTGGCCAGCACGCGCCCGCCGTTGGCGAAGTAGCGCTTGAGCGCGGCCTTGTCGGCCCCAGTGGCCGGATAGACGGGCTGGGCCAGGATAAGCACCGTGCCCTCGGCCTCGGCGGGCAGGTTGGTGGGCGGCTGCTCCCAGCGCTCGACTTCGTAGCCGAGCTCCTTCAGCAGCAGGTAAGACGCCTTGGCCCCGTCGGCGTCGGCCGAGTAGGTGGAGGGGAAGAGAGAGCCTTCCTGCTGGGGCGGCGGGCTCAGCAGCGCCGCCGCGCCCATCAGCACCACCAGCAGGGCGCCGGAGGCGATCAGGATTTTCCGGTCGCCGGGTTCCAGGGGAACAGGCATCCCAGTTGCTCTCCGTGCGAAATCACTTCTTGGAAATCGCCCGCGCCGGCGGGCTGGCCGCCGTACCAGACGGCTTCGAAGCGGCGCGTCATCGCGGTCAGTGCCGTGCGCTTGGCGTCCTGCCGCGGGAGCAGCCGCAGGTACTCGCGCGGGGTGCGGCTGCGCTCCACCGTCCACACGCCCAGGCTTTCCAGGCGGTGGATGGCCGCCCAGTAGGCCAGCAGGATGGCGCGGCGGTAGTCGCCGCGGGCGGCGGCGGCGGCGGCGTCCCGGGTTAACTGGCTCCAGTCGCGCTCGAGCGGCGGCGCTTCCGCCTCCGTCCCGAAGCTCCGCGCCGGCCGCAGCAGCATCCGCTTGATGCCGACCGCCAGAATGCTGACCAGGACGGCGATGACCAGCCAGAGCAGCACTTCGCCGGTGAACTCGCTGGGAGCCACGCGGCCGAAGAGTCTTTGCAGCAGTTCTTGAATCCAGCGGTTGATGCGCAGGCGCAGGTCGTCCCACCAGGTGGGCCCGTGCACGGTGGAGAACTCGCGCCGGCTCAGGATTTCCGCCGCGGCGCTCCTGGCCTGGTTGAGGTCGACCCCGCCCTCCTCCAGCAGCCCGGCGGCTTCGGCGTGCAGCGCCTCCAGGCGGTCGACCACGCGCGTGCGGAAATCCTCCGCCTGCTTGGGGTTGCCGCGAATGACGGCAAGACCGTCGGCCAGCCAGGCGGTTTCGAGGACGGCTTCCTGGTCCTCGCCCCAGCGCACCCGCCACTCGGGCGGGACAGAGCGGTCCGGCGGCGGGGCGCCGGGCTTCATCGTCTCGACCACGCCCAGCCAGTACTCGAGCTGGGCGGCGAATTCCTCGGCGGAGATAGCCGGCTCTTCAGCGCTGGCACCGAGACACGCTCCCAAGAGGAGCAGAAGCAGCCCGGCTCGGAAAACCCGCTTCATCACGAGCCCAGCCCGTCCAGGCGCGGCGAGCCGGAAGTGAGCCCGCTGCCCCCGCCCAGATCCTCCATCATCAACTTGAGGTCGAAGGCTTCCTTGCGCATGCGCAGGTCGAAGTAGAGGAGCGAAAGCGCGATGGTCAGCATGGGTCCGGCCAAGATGGTGGCCAGGAACTGCCCAATCCGCGCCAGCATCATCCCCCAGACCGGGAAGGCTCCCTGCTGGATCCCCACCACGGCAAAGGCGATCCACGCCGGCGTCTGGAAGATGATGGCCGCCACCCAGTTGATGATCACGAACAGCAGCAGAACCACGGCCACCCGGCCCAGGTTCCCCTTGGTCAGCTCCATCCCGCGGCGGATGGCCTCGACCGCCGGCTTATCCTCCAACACCGCCGGCATCACCGAGATGCACGAGCGCAGGAAGAACCAGATGCCGGGGATGATGAGCAGGAGGAAACCCACAAACACCCCCACGGTCACCAGGATGAGAACGAAGACGACCCGGCCGATGTCTCCGTAGACGCGGGCGTAGGACTCGCGGATGCTGAGGGAGCGGCCCAGGTAGACCTCCGACACCGCAAACACCGTGGCCCCTTGCGTGAGCCCGTAGGCGACCAGCGTCCCCAGCGCCACGACCAGCGTCAGCAGAATCGCCACCGGCACGGCCACCAGCGGGTTCTCGCCGGCCAGACTCTGGGCGGCGTCAATCAGCAGCCCCGGGCCCAGCAGGATGAGGTAGGGGATGGCGGTGATGCCGACGAAGAGCCAGAAGTGGCTGCGGTAGAGGGTGAAGGTGTGGTCGAGCAGCTCACCCAGGCTCAAGGGACGAAGCTCACCGACAGTCATTTGACCAGCCCCTCCCGGCGGGATGCTCGTGCGGCCTGCCTGCCGCAGGCAGGCTTGCCCGCAAGCAGGCGCAATCGCCGCATCATAAGTGCCGCCCCCAGGCGAGTCAAGGCAACCCGGAAGGTGTGTTCTGTGACCGGTGGCCCGTGATGGGTGAGAGAAAAGAGAGAACGAGTGGCACAGCCACTCCTGGCTGTGCCTTCGGTACAAAGGTCGCAGATGCTGCACAGGCAAGAGTGCCTGTGCCACCGGGCGTGAGCCCTGGGGCGCTGCCTGCCGGGGGGCAGGGGGGTAGGGCTACCCCCGATGCGTTATGCGTGTACAACGCGTTGCAACGCATGGGCGGGGCATCCCAGGAGGGGTCGGGGAGCGCAAAAGGAACGTGCAAGGCGCTTCGTGCAACGGGCACCGGAGAAGGCAAGGCCCGCCCCCATAACTAGTGCTCAGAAGCGGCCTTGCGAAGGCCGGCAAGATGCCGGCGCTACAAAAGCAGCGCCAGAGGCCGCCATTTCGTAGCGCCGGCTTCCAGCCGGCTTTCGTCTTCCCTTGTGATGTCGGGCGCAGTGAAGCATCTCTGGGCCCGATAACTTTTTTCAAGAAAGTTTGGTTGGGGAGGCAACGGCGGGCAACGAAGCGAGCCCCTGACGGCAACCAAGCGAAGTGAGGCGCGCCGGCGCACGTTTTGAGGTAGAGTGCCCGGCGAGGGGGCAGCGGATGCAGGCCGATGGGTGGCCCGGGCGCGTGGCGCTGGTCACAGCGTGCCTGGCGCTGGCGGCTTGGAGCAGCGGCAGCCCTTCGGCTTCGCTCAGGGTCTTCGACGCGCCGCCGCGGCAGGCCGAATCGGCGCTGGTGACGCTGCTGCTGGAAACAAGCACCGCCGAGCTGCCCGCCGACGGTTTCTCCACCGCGCACCTGTGGCTCCGCGCCGCAGACGGAAACCGGCTGCCGCCGGGGACAACTCTCGAAATCCGCGAAGGCGCGCGCCGGGCACGGATTCAGTCCATCACGCCCAGGCCCAGCGCCTGGGTGGCCATCCTGCGGGCCGGCATCCTGCCTGGCCCGATCGAAGTCGAAGCCCGCGCCCCCGGCCTCGTGCCGGTGCGGCTGCGGCTGGAAACCCGTGCGATAGCCTCCGATCGCTTCGGCGACGGCACGCCCGACTTCCTCCGGCTCGACCCCACCGACGGCCAGGCCTTCCGCCGCTGGTCCGCCTTCCTGGCCGAATTGCAGTACTTCCGCCCGCCGGGGGAGCTCCCCGCCGAAATCAACGACTGCGCCGCCCTGCTGCGCTTCGCCTACCGCGAGGCGTTGCGGGAGCACACCAGTGAATGGGCTACGGCGCTGGGCCTCGAAGGGCTTCCGCCGGGCGCGCCGGTGAGCAAGTACGCCTACCCTTACACGCCGCTGGGCGCTTCTCTCTTCCGGGTCGAGCCCGGGCGCTTCCGCCCCGGCGACCTCTCCGAGCGAGCCTTCGCGCAGTTCGCCGACGCCGAAACCCTGCGCAAGCTCAACACCCACTTCGTCAGCCGCGATCTGCGCGACGCCCGGCCCGGCGACCTGCTTTTCTTCCGGCAGCTTGAGCAGGATCTGCCTTACCACACCATGATTTACCTCGGCCCCAGCCAGTTCGAGGAGAGCCCCGAGCCCTTCATCGTCTACCACACCGGTCCGCTCGACGGCGGCCCCGGCGAAATCCGCCGCCCCTCGGTGGACGAGCTGATGCTCCACCCCTCGCCGCGCTGGCGGCCCCAGGCCGGCAACCCCAACTTCCTCGGCGTCTACCGCTGGAACATCCTCCGCGAGGCCGACTAGTGAAGCGTCTCCACGTGCTTCTGCTCGCCCTGCTGGCCATCCTGGCCACGCCGGTGGCCAGCCAGGACGAGCCGGTCTACTTCTCGCTCAACTCCAGCCGCACCTACGCCCCGGGCGAGAAGCCCACCGTGCAGCTCTGGGCCAGCGGGGTGGAGTCGCTCGAGTTCCGCGTCTACCGGGTCAAAGACCCGCTGGCCTTCTTCGAGAAGCTCGAGGACGTGCACCGCTTCGGCGGGCAGGCGCCGGCGCTGCCGCGCGAGCGCACCCTGCTGGAGCGCTTCCACTGGCTCAAGCGCCGCTGGCAAGTCCGCGTCCGGAACCTCTTCCGCGCCCAGTTCTCCGCCGAGAACCGAACGCTCATCCGCCACTTCTTCACCGACCGCGAGCCCCCGCCGGCGCGTAGCCGGGTCACCACCTACGCCCAGGTGCCGCTGCTCAACCAGCAGCAGGTGGTGGCCGTGTGGCGGCAGGCGCTGCCGCAGGTGTCGCGCTGGAACTCGCTCACCGTCCCTCTCGAAGTGACCGACAAGGGCCTGTACCTGGTGGAAGCGGTGCACGGCGAGCTGCGCGCCTACACGGTGGTGCTGGTCACCGGCATGGCGGTGGTCACCAAGACGGCGCCCGGGCGCACGCTCTCCTACGTGGTCGACCGCCAGAGCGGCGCGCCCCTCGAGGGCGCTACCGTGCGGGTGTGGTCGAACAAGGAGGAAATCAACCGGCAGGCCTCCGACGCCCAGGGCCTGGTCGACACCCGCTTCGAGGAGCTGCGGCCGGAAAACAACCTGGTGCTGGCGCAGCGCGGCGACGACTTCGCTGTCGATTCCCTATACGCCTGGCACCTCAACCGCGACCCCGACCACAACCTCACTGCCTACCTCTACACCGAGCGGCCCGTCTACCGCCCCGGCCACACCGTCCACTGGAAAGGCATCCTACGCACGCAGGTGGGGGCGGACTACGCCCTGCCCGAGCGCCGCGACGCGCGGCTTCAGGTGCTCGACCCCGAAGGCAAGGCCATCTTCCAGGAGACCCTGACCGTCTCGCCCCTGGGCACGATCAACGGGAAGTTCGCCCTGCCGGCGACAGCGGCGCTGGGCTACTACTCGCTCGAGCTACACCTCGGGGCTGCGGTGGAGCGCGCCGGCTTCCACGTCGAGGAGTACCGCAAGCCGGAGTACGAGGTGAAGGTCACGCCGGCGCCCCCCGGGCGCGTCCTGCAGGGCCAACCCATCCAGGCGACGATTCAGGCGCGCTACTACTTCGGCGAGCCGGTGGCGAACGCCAAGGTCACCTACGTGGTCCACCGCTCGGTTTACGGCTACTACCGCTACTACGACGAAGAGTACGAGGACGAAGGCGAAGACTACTCCGGCTACTACGGCGGGGAGCAGATCATCGAGGAAACCGGTCAGCTCGACGCCGAAGGGCGCCTGACCGTCTCCATCCCCACCGAGGTGGCCGAGCGCCATTACGACATGCGCTACCGCATCGAGGCGCGCGTCACCGACCAGGCGAACCGCGAAATCGCCGGCGTGGGCTGGGCGCTGGCCACCTACGGCAGCTTCCGCCTCACCGTCGACGCCGACCAGTACGTCTACCAAGCCGGGCAGCGCGCCGGCTTCAGCATCGAGGCCAAGGACTACGACGGCAACCCGGTGCAGACTCAAGTGCAAGTCGGCCTCTACGCCTGGCGCTGGGACGAGCGCGAGGAGCGGCGGCGCCCCATCACCTCACTCACCGCCACCACCGGCCCCGACGGCAAGGCCAAAGTCCAGTTTCCTGTGGGCTCGGGCGGCTCTTTCTACGTCCGTGCCACCGCGCGCACGCCCGAAGGGCGCGAGGTTGAAGGCCGCGACTACGTCTGGGTCACCGGCCCCGGCGCCACCTGGTACGGCGCGCGCCGCGAGCGGCTCCAAATCATCCCGGACAAGAAATCCTACGCGCCGGGCGAAACGGCGCGGCTGCTCATCATCACCGGCACGCCGGACGCCAACGTGCTGGTCACCAGTGAAGGCCGCGAGCTCTTCACGCACCAGGTGGTGAAGGCGACCGGCCCCACCGTCACCGTCGAAGTCCCGATCCGGCCGGAGTACGCGCCCAACTTCTACGTCGGCGCCGTCTTCCTGCGCGAAAACCAGCTCTACCAGGGCTCGAAGAGCGTCACCGTGCCGCCCACCGAGCGGCAGTTGAGCATCGAAGTCGCCTCGTCGAAGGCCGATTACCGCCCCGGCGAGTCCGGCACGGTGACGCTCACCGCGCGCGACCACGCCGGCCGACCGGTCGCCGGCGAGTTCTCCCTCGGCGTGGTGGACGAAGCCATCTACGCCATCCGCCCCGAGGCTGCGCAGGACATCGTGCGCTTCTTCTACGGCCGGGTCTACAACCGCGTCGGCACCGACTCCTCGCTGAGCTACTACTTCTACGGCGCCGCCGGGAAGCGCAAGATGCAGTTGACCGGCGTGCGCCGGCCCACGTCGCTGGCACAGGTCAAGCCCGAGCGGCTGGTCGAGCCCAAAATCCGCAAGGCGTTTCCCGACACCATCCTCTGGCTGGCCGAGCTGCGCACCGACTCGAGCGGGCGCGCCCAGGCGCACGTCACCTTCCCCGACTCGCTCACCACCTGGCGCGTCACCACCCGCGGCGTCACGCGCGACACCAAAGTCGGCAGCGCCGTCCACCGCACCATTGTGCGCAAGAACCTCATCCTGCGCCTGGCGACCCCGCGCTTCTTCACTCAGGGCGACGAAGTGCAAATCTCCGCCCTGGTGCACAACTACCTGACCACCGAGAAAACAGCGCGCATCTCGCTCGAAGCCGAAGGCGTGGAAATCATCGCCGGCTCGACGCAGGACATTGCTATCCCCAGCCGCGGCGAAGCGCGCGTCGACTTTCGCGTGCGCGCGCCCTCGGGCGCGGCCGGCAGCGCCCGCGAAGCCAAGCTGCTGGGCAAGGCGCTGACCGACGAAGAGTCCGACGCGCTCGAGCTTACCCTCCCCGTCATCCCCTTCGGCGTCAAGCTCACCGAAGCTCGCGGCGGCTCGGTGACGGGAGCGACGGGCGAGGCGCAGGCGGAGCTCAAGTTCCCGCGCGAGATTGTGCCCTCCTCCAAGGCGCTCGAGGTGCGCGTGGCGCCGTCGGTGGCGGGCACCATCTTCGCCGCGCTCGAGTACCTCACCTCCTACCCCTATGGCTGCGTCGAGCAGACGATGTCGAGTTTTCTCCCTAACATCGTAGTCGCGCAGGCGATGAAAGACCTGGGCGTGAAGGCGAACATCCGGCAGCCCGAGCTCGACGACAAAATCCGCAAGGGGATGGAGCGGCTCTACAACTTCCAGCACGACGACGGCGGCTGGGGCTGGTGGCAGACCGACGAGAGCCACGCCTTCATGACCGCCTACGTGGTGGGCGGGCTGGTGCAGGCGCGCGAGGCCGGCTACCCCGTACGCGGAGGCGCGCTGGCGCGCGGCGCCTCCTGGCTGCGCGAGGAGTTCAAGAAGACCGAAGGCGTGCTGCCCGACGTGCGCGCCTACATCGCCTACGCGCTCGTCGTCAGCGGCGAAAAAGACCGCGCCGTGCTCAACTCGGTCTGGGCCGAGCGCGACAAGATGAGCCCCTACGGGCTGGCCCTGCTCGGCCTGGCGCTTGACGCCGCGGGCGACATGCGCGCCGACCAGGCCGCCGAGCTGCTCGAGCGTCAGGCGAAGACCGACGATTCGGAAGCGTACTGGGAGACGAAGCGCGACCCGCTGCTCGACTTCCCTCACGACTCCAGCCCCGAGGCCACCGCTCACGCCCTCAAGCTGCTGGCGCGCCGGCGGCCGCAGAGCCCCCTGCTGCCCAAGGCGGCCCTGTGGCTGGTCAACCACCGCGACCAGGGCTACTACTGGAGCTCGACCAAGCAGACCGCCATGGTCATCTACGGCCTGATTGATTATTTGAAGCTGCGCAACGAGCTCAACCCCGACTTCAGCGTTAAGGTCTGGGTGAACGACAAGGAAGTGCTCTCGCGCCGCTTCAGCTCGGCGGACATCTTCGCGCCCGAGCCGCCCGTGGTGCGTCTGCCCGCCGAGGCGCTGGCCGACTCAAACCGCGTCCGCATCTCGAAGAGCGGCGCCGGCGTGCTCTACTGGTCGGCCCACATCGAGTACTACTCCACCCAGGAGAAGCTCGAGCGCATGGGCCGCGTCTCGCTCAACCTGCTGCGCGAGTACTTCCGCCTGGTGCCGGGGCGGGAAAAGGAACGCATCGTCTACACCCTCGAGCCGCTGCAGGGCACGCTCGCGCCCGGCGACGTCCTGGTGGTACGCCTGACCATGAGCGGCGGGCCCTGGCGCTACCTGATGGTCGAAGACCCCATCCCCGCCGGCACCGAGTTCATCGAGCGCGACGACCTTTACGAAATCAAAGACAAGCCGTCCTGGTGGTACTACTGGTACACGCGGCGCGAGTTCCACGACGACCACGCCGCCATGTTCCAGACCTACTTCAGCGGGCAGAAGCAGTACATTTATCTCTTGAAGGTGGTCAACCCCGGCCGCTTCCGCGTCAGCCCGGCGCGGGCGCAGCCGATGTACCAGCCGCAGTACCTGACCACGACCGAGAGCCAGACGGTGGAGGTGAAATGATCGAGCGCGAAGCGGTCGCGGCGCTCTGGCGCGCGAAGCGCCTCTGGGCGCTCCACGTGGGCGGCAACCTCTTGCTCGCCGCGCTCGCCTACGGCTGGCTCGCCATTCCCGACGCGCGCCTGTGGCAGCTCGCGGTTTCTGCCCTCTTCGGCCTCGCCCTCGCACTGGCCTTCCTTTGGCTGCAGGCAAGTACCTTCGAGTTCTTCACCCAGGCGCACGCGGGCGCCGGCGCCGGCGTGATCCCGGCCTTCCGGGCCACGCTCCGGCGCCTCCCGGCCCTGGTCGTCTGGGCGCTGCTGTTCGCGCTGGGGCTGTGGGTGATTGGCTGGGCCGGCGGGAAGGTCGGCTACGCCTCCAACTGGCTGGGCTCGGCCCTCACCATGACCCTGCGCACGCCGGTCAGCCCGCAGGGCGTCGCCGGCGTCCTGAACACGGTCCTCTGGGTGCTGGCGTGGGTGTGGGCGCCGCTGCGGCTGCTGCCGCTCGCAGTCGAAGTATCGGCGAACGGCTTCGAAGGCTTCGCGGGAGCGCGGCGGGCGGCGGCGCGGCGCGTCTTTCGCCGCGGGCGCTACTGGCTTGCCTACGTTGCCCTGTTGGCGCTGGGCACCTGGCTGCCCGCCGTCTTGATTGACTGGTTTCCCAAGGTCGAGTCGCTCTGGGCGCAGGCCGCCAGCCTGCTGCTGCGCTTCCTCGGTGCTTATCTGTTGCTCGTGACGGCGTGGCTACTGCTGGCGTCGCTCCTTGCCCGCCACCGCTCCGCCCCGAACTAGCGCCTTTCCCGAATGTTCAGGCCACGGGCGGCTGCCCGTGGGTTCCTAGCCTTGGAAGGGCGGGGCTTCAGCCCCGCCGTCACGCACGCACTCCAAAGATTGTTATTCCGAGCCTGTCCTCGCCGAAGGCGGGGGCAGGCGAGGATCCTGCTTCTTGCTGCTCCCATTTCGGGTTCTTGGCTTTTGCAAGGCGGGGCAGGGCCTCTCGGAGCGAAGCGGAGACCCTGAGCTTGCCGAAGGGAGCCCTGACATCAAATACGCGGGCGAAGCCCGCACCGCACTGCCGTAGGCCGTCCCGCAGGTCGCCAGACCGCAGGGACATTCTTGCGTCACGGAGCCGCCGCTGGCAGACCGCGCTCAATCCATTGCAAGACGGTTGGCAAGCCGTGCCGCTCGACCAATCCCGCCACCCGCGCGCAGGCCGCGGCGTAGGCTTGGCGCAGCTCCGCTTCGCTGCGCGGCGCCGCCAACATCCGCTCCAACTGCTCAAGGCTGATTGAAGCATCGCCCGACGCTGCGCGGGCCTGCGAGAGATACAGCACCACTCCCTCGCGGAACCACAGCGGCAAGCGCGGATGCGCCCGCGATTCCACCACCAGGTGCAGCAGCTCGTGCTCGACGCTCGCTTCGAGAGTCCCGGCCTCGCGCAGCACCCGCGCCGGTTGCAGCCGGACGACCCGCCCGCGCGTGCTGGCCGCAACCCAGCCCGGCTGCCCGGTGGCGTTCCGATAGACTTCAACCGACGGATACACCCGCAACTGCGGCCGCTGCCCGAGCTCCCACCCGGTGCGCTGCTCGGCGCCCCGTAGCAGCCGCTCGGCCAGCGCGATGAGCGACTCATCTTCCCCCGGACGAGTTGAAAGCAGCTCCACCCGCTCCCCCGCCCGCATTTGCCACGGCAGCCCCTGCGCCGTCAGCCCCAGCGCCGTGCCCGGGTAATAAAAGGACAGAATCTCGCGGTAGCTCTTCCCTGCCTCGCCCATCTGCGCCGTGCCCACCTGGCAGAGCCCGACGCCGTGGCCGTGGCCGCGCCCGCGAAACAGAAACCGGTCGCCGAGGTCGCGCACCTCGTAGAGGTCGCTGCGGATGCGGTTCCAGCCCAGCGCCCGACCGACCGCCAGGCGAAGAGCGGTCGCCGAAATCGGCGTCGCGCGGGAGCCCTCGAGCAGCAGCCGCTCCGCGCGGCCCGAGGGTGTCCGCTGCACCATGGTCAGCGACGTTACGCCTTGCGGCAGGTTGAGGCCCGCCGCCTCCAGCGCCTGCCGCAACTCTTCTTTCGTTACCTCGGCCTGCCACTCGCCCGGGGCCTTCGTCGTGCAGAACCCGTCGGAATGCACGCGCAGGTAGGGTGCGCGCAGCTCGGGGTCGAGCGCGCTCGCCGTCTCGGTCGAGCCGCCGCAGTGGCGGTGGTAGTAAGCCGCCGCCGGCAGGCCGTCGTGCCAGAGCAGCTCGCCTTCCGTGGCCTCCGCGGCCTCCTCCAGACGCTCGGTCACGGCGCTCAGGCGCAAGTCCTGGCAGTGCGTGGTGTCGCAGAAGTCAAACCCCTCGGACTGGTGGCGCCCGCGGAAGCGCGCCGCGTACGTCCGCGCCGCCACCGCCATCGCTTTGAGCGACTCCGCCGAGCGGAAGCTCGTCGCCTCGCCCGCCAGCACTCCCGCGACGTAGTCCTCGAGCGGCAGCGTGACCGTGAGCTGGAGCCGGCCGTCGGCCGCGCGAATAGCAACTGGATAAGCAAGAGACAGCGCCGCTTGGCCCGGCACTTCCAGGCGGTACGCGCCCTCAACTTCCACTGAGTCGCCCCGCCACGGGCCGGGGCGCGCTTCGACCTGGTTGCCGACCGCCTTCACCTCCAGCGGCGCCGCCACGCGCGCGTTGGTGCAGGGCGAGCACAGCCGCACGCTGGCCTCATCGGCTCGCGCCACGATGCGCGCCGACTCCGGCACCTGCAACCAGTAGAGCCGCACGCGCACGTCGGGGCCCTGCGCGGCGGCCTCGCCCGCGAAGAGCAGCAGAAGGAACGCCAGCGGCGCCAGACGCTTCATCGGCCGCTCCGGTGCGCCAGCCAGGCGGCGAAGATTTCCCGCGCCAGCGGCGCGGCATCCGACCCGCCGCGCCCGCGCTCGAGAAAAACCACCACGGCGACCTCCGGCTGGTCTGCCGGGGCGTAGCCGACAAACCAGGCGTGCGTCCAATGGCCGTTGCGTGCCCGCGCCGTGCCGGTCTTTCCGGCGACTCGCAGCCCCTCGGGCTGGGCGAGCTGTCCGGTGCCGTACTCGGTGGCGGCTTCCAGCCCGGCGAACACGGGCGCCAAAGCACCCTGGCCCGGCTGCTTTCGCTGCAGCGCCAGTTGCCGGTAGGCCATCAGCAGCGCCAGCGGCGTGGTCTCGACGCCGGAGTGGCCCAGGGCCTCCAGTTGCTTCTCTTCTTCGTTCGCGGGGATGCGGACGCTGCCCGCGGCCTCGCCGTCGGCCAGCCCGCTGGGCGACGCCAGGCCGGCACGACGCAGAGCCTCCGCCAGGTCTCGCGCGTCGAGCAGCCGCCCTTTCTGCGCAAAGAAGTAGTTGCACGAATAGGCCAGCGCGGCCACGGGGTCGACTGGTTCAACGGTCTGGACGTGAGTGCAGTCGAGCGACTGTCCGGCGATGCGAAGAGGCCGGGAACACACCAGGGTGGTCTCCAGCGTAATCTTGCCGCCTTCGAGCAGCGCCGCCAGCGTGAAGGGCTTGAGCGTCGAGCCCGGCGACGCCAGCGTCCGCGCCGCCACCTCCAGCCGATGGCTCGCCAGCAGGCGCCCGGAGTCAACCTCCACCACCACCGCCGTGCCGGAGCGGCCCGTCATGACGCGCTCAACCGCGGCTTGAAACTCCTCCCCCGCGGGCGCAACCGGGCAAGCAGCAAACAGGAGTAAACCAGCAACGATGAATGGAGTCTGGCGGAGCCTCACAGATCCTGCGCTCAGCGGCACCCTACCCTCGGCAGCGCGCGGCGTCAACCGCGTGCTTCGCTTGTACGAGTCGGGCGCGCGCGTGCCGGGTTGCCCGCGGCGGTGAACAAACGCAACAGAGCCGCGGTGGCGCGGGAGAAGCGGGCGTCGCGCCGGTGCACCAGGTAGAGGTCGCGGGGCAGCTTCAACTGACGGATGCGCACCTCGGCCAGCAGCCGGTGCTCCACCTCCCAGCGCACGCACATCCGCGGCACGATGGCCACGCCCATGCCCATCTGCACGAACCGCTTGATGCTCTCAATTGTTGGCAGCTCGACCCCCATGCGCAGCGGCACTCGATGTTTTTCGAAGAGCTGGATGACCCGCCAGCGGTAGGGCGAATCCACGATGTGGGCGATGAAAGTCTCCTCCCCCAGCTCGGCGATGTCCACCACCCGCCGCCGCGCCAGCCGGTGCGTCGGCGGCACCACGAAGGCGAGCTGGTCGCGGAAGATGCGCGCTGCCTCGAGCTTCTCGTCCTGCGGGACGTAGGAGACCACGCCGAGGTCAAGCCGGTAGTTCAGAACTTCCGTCGGGATGTCGCGCGAAAACGTTCGCTGCACCGCGATCTGGATGTCGGGATGGCGGCGGTGGAACCGCTCCAGCAGCGGCAGCAGCGCGTGGATGGAGCTTTCATTCACCCCCAGGGAGACGCGCCCGCGCCGCAACCCGCCCAGATCTTCCACCGCGCGCCTCGTCTCCTCGCGCAGGTTGAGGATGCGCTCGGCGTAGTCCCGCAGCACCTCCCCCGCATCGGTCAACCGCGCCGCGCGTTGCCCGCGAACGAACAGCGGCTGGCCGACCCAGTCCTCGAGGCGCCGGATTGAGAGGCTGACGGCCGGCTGGGTGCGGTAGAGCTTTTCGGCCGCGCGGGAAAAACTCTTCTCGCGCGCCACGGTCAAGAAGACGTTGAGCTCGGCCAGGTCCACGCCGCCTACCATAACTCACGCTTATCATCCCGACAAGTACTATAAATTTGACTTGCTGCCGGGCGGCGCGCTTAGCTAGACCCCTTTTACGGAGGCGCCTCTATGGACACGGTGCACATCTTCGACACCACCCTGCGCGACGGCGAGCAGTCCCCCGGCTTCTCCATGAACGTGCAGGAGAAGCTGCGCATGGCGCGGCAGCTCGAAGAGCTGGGCGTCGACATCCTCGAGGCCGGCTTCCCCATCGCCTCCCCGGGCGACCTCGAAGGCGTGCGCACCGTGGCCGGCGCCATCCGCGCCTCGAAAGTGGCGGCGCTGGCGCGCGCCAAGCAGGTGGACGTGGACGCGGCGCTGCGGGCGCTCGAGCCCGCCGCCCGGCCGCGCCTGCACGTCTTCCTCGCCACCTCCGACCTGCACCTGCACTACAAGCTGCGCATGACGCGCGATCAAGCGCTCGAAGCCATCATTGAAATGGTGCGCTACGGCCGGCAGCGCTGCCCCGAGGTCGAGTTCTCCGCCGAAGACGCCAGCCGCACCGACATCGACTACCTGTGCGAAGTCATGGCCGCGGCCGCCGACGCTGGCGCCACCATCCTCAACCTTCCCGACACCACCGGCTACAGCGTCCCGGAAGAGTACGGCCAGATCTTCCGCCGCGTGCGCGAGCACCTCGGCGGGCGCCAGGGCCTCACGCTAAGCGCGCACTGCCACAACGACCTCGGCATGGCGGTGGCCAACTCGTTGGCCGCGGTGCGGGCGGGCGCGCGGCAGGTAGAGTGCACCATCAACGGCATCGGCGAGCGCGCCGGCAACGCCTCGCTGGAGGAAACCGTGGTGGCGCTGGCGGTCCGCCAAGCCAGCTTCGGCGTGACCACCAACATCTCGCTGCAAAAAATCTATCCCACCAGCCGCTTGCTTTCCGACATCACCGGCGTGCGCGTGCCGCCCAACAAAGCCGTGGTGGGCGCCAACGCCTTCGCGCACGAGGCCGGCATCCACCAAGACGGCATCATCAAGAACCCCTTGACCTATGAGATCATCCCGCCGGAGGCGGTGGGCGTGCCGGCGCGAAAACTGGTGCTCGGCAAGCATTCGGGCCGCAACGCGCTCTGCGTGCGGCTGAAGGAGCTGGGCTACGATATTAGCGGCGACGAACTTGCGGCTTGCTACCAGAAAGTGATGGCGCTCGCCGACAGCAAGAAGCAAGTGACCGACCGCGACCTGCTGTCGACCGTCCACCAAGTGATGCGCCAGCGCGTCCGCCCGGCCCCGCCCTGCGAGGCGCAGCCGCAAGCCGCAGCCTCCGCGGCCGACTGAGAAGGAATGATCAAGGTCAAGAAGACGATTATCCTGCTGCCGGGCGACGGCATCGGCCCGGAAGTTACGTCCGCGGCCGCGGCAGTGGTGCGCGACTGCGCCGCCGAGCTGGGGCACGAGTTCACGCTGGAGGAGTATCCCGTCGGCGGAACCGCCATTGACCGCAGCGGCAATCCTCTGCCCGATGAGACGCTGCAAGCGTGCCGCGACGCCGACGCCGCCTTGCTCGGCGCGGTGGGCGGGCCGCGCTGGGACGCGCTGCCGCTCGACCGCCGCCCCGAGAGCGGCCTGCTGCGCCTGCGCAAGGAGCTGAACCTCTACATCAACCTCCGGCCCATCCGCCTGCGCGCGCCGCTCCGCGGGCTGTCGCCGCTCGCGCCCGGGCAGCGGCGCAACATCGACCTTGAAATCGTCCGTGAGCTGGCCGGCGGAATCTACTTTGGCGAGCACCGCACCGAGCGCCGCAACGGGCACGAGAAGGCCTTCGACGTCGAGGCCTACAGCACAACGGAGGTGGTGCGCGTAGCGCGCTTCGCCTTCGGCCGCGCCTCGGCGCGCCGCAAGCGCCTGACCTCGGTGGACAAAGCCAACGTGCTGGCGACCTCGGTTCTCTGGCGCAAGACGGTGGAACAAGTGGCGGGGGACTTCACCGGCGTCGTCGCCCTCGGCCACATGTACGTCGACAACGCCGCCATGCAACTGGTGCTGGCGCCGGAGCAATTCGACGTCCTGCTGACCTCCAACATGTTCGGCGACATCCTGAGCGACGCCGCTGCGGGCCTGGTCGGCTCCATCGGGCTCATCCCCTCGATGAGCTGCGGCGAAGGCACGCCTCTGTTCGAGCCCATTCACGGCTCGGCGCCGCAACTGGCGGGCAAGGATTCGGCCTGCCCCATCGGCGCCATCCTGTCGGCCACCATGCTGCTGCGCGAAGCCTTTGGCCTGGCCGCCGAGGCCGACTGGATTGAAGCAGCGCTCGACCGAGTGCTCGCCGAAGGCTACCGCACCGCCGACCTGGCCGAGCCGGGCAGCACCGTGGTTGGCTGCTCCGAGTTTACCGAACGCTTGCGCGACCAGATGCGCCGCTCCGTCCGCCAGTTCGAGTCCTACGGCTGGGGCGTGTAAAGGCACCTGCCGGCGCCCCGTTCGGTGACAATTTGTCCGCTGGCTAAACTCCTCACGCGTGCGCCGGAACACTTAGTTCCCTCCTCTTGGTCGCGGCTCTATGCACGCGCACGGTCGTCTCTGCTTGTAACTGGCACCCTGCGAACAGCTTAGGCCGCCGCATCCCCCGCCACCCCCCTCCCCGTTTTGGCAGAGGAGTTGCTACGTCCGGGGCGGAGCGCACTTATGCCGAAACCCAAGGCGGTTGTCCCCGAGTTTGAAGTGGGCAAGTACGTCTGCCCCAGGACCAAGTGTCCGGCGTCGCTGATGGCCACCTGCTCCTTTGCCTACCTGGAGTGGCCGGTCGTGGTCGAGCGCTGCGAGTCGTGCGGCGAGCGGCACGTGCTTGGCAGCGAAGAGGTGCTGCACGCGCCGGTCTTCGGCCGCGAGTAGCCGGGCGAGGGAACACCATGAGCACGACTACGGAAGTCGAAGCCCTACTCGGCCGACGCGCGCCGCGCGCCGAGGAGCTGATCGCCGTCCTGCAGGAAATCCAGGAGCAGTTCCACTACCTGCCCGAGGAAGCGCTGCGCACGGTCTCGCGCCGGCTTCGCCTTCCCCTGACGCAGGTCTTCCACGTCGCCACCTTCTACAACTGTTTCAGCCTGGAGCCGGTGGGCGAGCATCTCGTGCAGGTGTGCCTGGGCACGGCCTGCCACGTGCGCGGCGCGGGCCGCGTGCTCGACCGGCTGCTGCGCGACCTGAAACTGGGCGAGCCTGGCACGACGCCGGACTTCACCTTCACCGTTCGCACCCTGCGCTGCGTCGGCTGCTGCGCCCTGGCCCCGGTGGTGCGCGTCGATGCCAACACCCACCCGCACCTCACCCAGGCCAAAGTTCCCGGGTTGTTGAAGAAGTACCGGCCGAAAGACAAAGAGCAGCCGCAGGCCGCGGACTGAAGGGAGCCGGGCGGATGCGAACCAAGCTCCACACCGTTGCCGACCTGGAAGCGCAGCGCGCCCTCTGCGTCAAAGCCGGCGCGCAGGCCAAGCCCTGCCTGAGCGTGTGCACCGGAAGCGGCTGCTCGGCCTCCGGCGCCCACGACGTGATCGAAGGCTTGCGCAAGGCGCTGGAGCGCGCCGGCTTGCGGGACGCCGTGGACATCAAGAGCACAGGGTGCCATGGCTTCTGCGAGAAGGGACCGCTGACACTGGTCTGGCCGGAGGGCGTCTTCTATAACCGCGTGGCCGCCCGCGATGCCAAGGACATCGTCGCCAGCCTGAGCAACGGCCGCCGCCCGGTGGAGCGCCTGCTCTATCAAGACCCCGCCACGGGCGCGCGCATTCTGCGCGAAGAGGAAGTTCCTTTCTATGCCCGCCAGCAGCGGGTGCTGTTCGGCAACAACGGCAAGATCGACCCCAAGTCCATCGAGGACTACCTGGGCGTAGGCGGCTATGCCGCGCTGGCGCGCGTGCTGACGGAGCTGGCGCCCGAGCAGGTGGTGGACTGGGTGCAACGCTCCGGCCTCCGCGGGCGCGGCGGCGCCGGCTTCCCCACCGGGAAGAAATGGGACGTGATGCGCCAGCAGCCGGCGACGCCGAAGTACATCATCTGCAACGCCGACGAGGGCGACCCGGGCGCCTTCATGGACCGCAGCCTGCTCGAAGGCAACCCGCACTCGGTGCTGGAAGGAATGCTCATCGGCGCCTACGCACTCGGCGCCCGCGAAGGGTACATTTACGTCCGCGCGGAATACCCGCTGGCGGTCGAGCACCTGCGCGCCGCCCTTGCCCAGGCGGAGGAGTGCGGGCTGCTGGGCGAGAACATTCTGGGTTCGAGCCTGAACTTCCGCATCCATTTGGTGCAGGGCGCCGGCGCGTTTGTGTGCGGCGAAGAAACCGCTCTCATCGCCTCCCTCGAAGGCCGCGTGGGCGAGCCCCAGCCGCGCCCGCCCTATCCCGTGCAGAAAGGTCTCTGGGGCAAGCCGACCGTCATCAACAACGTCAAGACCTGGGCCAGCGTTCCGGTCATCGTCAACCGCGGCCCGGAGTGGTACGCCGCCATCGGCACCGAGGGCAGCAAAGGCACCATGGTCTTCTCGCTGGTCGGCAAGATCAACAACACCGGCTTGGTGGAAGTGCCCATGGGGATCACCTTGCGCGAGATGATTTACGACATCGGCGGCGGCATCCCCAACGGCAAGAAGCTCAAAGCCGTGCAGATCGGCGGGCCCTCGGGCGGCTGCATCCCCGCCAGCCTGATTGACCTCCCCATCGACTACGAAGCCCTGACCCAGGCGGGCTCCATGATGGGCTCGGGCGGCATGGTGGTCATGGACGAGTCCACCTGCATGGTGGACGTCGCGCGCTATTTCATGGAATTCCTCGAAGAAGAGTCCTGCGGCAAGTGCTTCCCTTGCCGCGAAGGCACGCAACGCCTGCGGGAGCTCCTCACCCGCATCTCCCAAGGCAAAGGCACCGAAGACGACCTGAGACTCCTCGACGACCTCTCCTGGGTGGTGCGGGAAACCTCACTGTGCGGGCTCGGCCAGACGGCCCCCAACCCTGTGCTCACCACGCTGCGCTACTTCCGCGACGAATACCTCGCCCACGTCCGCGAGCGCCGCTGCCCGGCCAAGGTCTGCAAAGAGCTCATCACCTACTCCATCGAGCCCACACTCTGCGACGGCTGCCACGCCTGCGTGCGGGTGTGCACCACCGAGGCGATTCTGGGCGAAAAGGACGCGGTGCATAGTATTGATTCC
>Ga0114945_10000202_pt1 | contig 37162 bp, 34 predicted proteins | sample OV2TP3_FD_87194 | JGI IMG/M metagenome (GOLD analysis project Ga0114945, IMG submission 87194) | Hot spring microbial communities from Beatty, Nevada to study Microbial Dark Matter (Phase II) - OV2 TP3 | ecosystem: Environmental > Aquatic > Thermal springs > Hot (42-90C) | place: USA: Beatty... | reverse complement strand
CGTCGAAGAAGTTCTTCAGCTCCTTGCCCTTGATGAACTCCATCACGATGAACGCGATGTCGCCTTCCTCGCCGAAGTCGTACACCTGCACGATGTTGGCGTGATTGAGGCGCGCGACCGCCTGCGCCTCGCGCCGGAAGCGCTGCGAGTACTCCTTCGCCGCGTCCGAGTCGAGCGCGCTCTTGAGGATGGTCTTGATCGCGACCTTGCGGTGCAGCCGGGTGTCGTTGCCCTCGTAGACGACGCCCATCGCGCCCTCGCCGAGGACGCGCTCGATCGCGTAGCGCCCGATCTGCTTGGGGGCGGTGGATTCGGGCATGCGGCCGGATTATCGCAGACCAGCGCCAAGCCGCCCGCGGCGTGCTATACTTCCGCATTCCAATCAGCTAGATAGCGCAGGGCCGGCCTTCGGCCTGCGCGCGGGGGCGACGTGGACAAGCGCAGGAAGTGGAGGGAGCAGGAGCAGCGGCTGGTGGAGCGCTGGAACGCCGCCGAGGAGCGCCATCGCAGCGTGCACGCCGAGATCCTGCGCGCGCAGGCGGGCGGCGACGGGGCGAGCGAGACGCTGCTCGCGGCGGCGCGGACCGCGCAGGCCGAGCGCGAGGCCGTGCGCCGTGCGGTGGCGCGGCTCAAGGTGGAGTACAACTCGGGAAGGCGGTACTGAGCATGGCGACGCCGAGGCTGGCGCAGTCCACCCGGTGGACCAAGGAGCGGATCAGCGCGCTGAGCGCGCCCGAGGTGCGCCAGCTGCGCAGCAACGCCGAGCGCCTGAACGAGGGCGGCGTGGCCGCGCTTTGCAACGAGGTGCTGGGCGAGCGCCGCAAGGCCGCTCCCCGGAACAGGAAACTCTCTGAAGCGGACGGTGCAGAATGAGGAACCCGGTCGGTCCCACGCGTTTCATGGTCGGCAAGTACGAGGTCGTCGCCAAGCCCATGCCGCACTCGGCGCACATGCTGCGCTACACGGTGTATCTCGGGCGCGCGCGCATCGGCGCGCTCATGAGCGTGCCCACCGAATCCGACTGCCGGTTCCTTGAGAACCCGCCGGTGGTGCCGCCGCTCAAGATCTACCAGCTCACCAACCGTCCCGGGCGGCCGAAGAAGACCGCCCCGCGCCCACCCGACACGCTGTCGCGCCGCGAAGAGCGCTAGCCGGCCGGCGTCCTCCGGCGGGCCGCGGGTGGCAGAATAGCCTCCCCGTCCCGAAGGAGGAAGCCGTGCGAATTCGCTGCGCAGCCCTGAGCATTGCCGCCGCCCTCGCCCTGCCCGCCCTGGCGCAGGAAGCGAGCATCGGTCCGAACGACTCGATCCAGTCGGTGCTCGCGGCCCAGAAGGGCAAGCGGGTCACCGTGCGCCTGCGCGGCGGCGGCCAGGAGCTCACCGGCGTGGTGCGCGATGCGAACACCAGGGCCGCCGTGATCGGCGCCCTCGCCGGGCGCGAGTTCTTCGACGCGGTGGTGGCGCTCGACGCGGTCGAGGCCGTGATCGTGCGCACCAAGTAGGGAGGCCGCCATGATCGATCTGTACGCGGCCCCGACCTCCAACGGCATGCGCGCGCGCATCGCGCTCGAAGAGTGCGGGCTCGCCTACACGCTGCACCCGATCAACCTGCAGAAGGGCGAGCACAAGACGCCGGAGTTCCTCGCCATGAACCCCAACGGCCAGATCCCGGTGATGGTCGAGCGCGACGGCCCCGGCGGCAGGCCGCTCACGCTCTCGCAGTCGGGCGCGATCCTCATGTACTGCGCCGAGAAGGCCGGCAGGTTCCTGCCGCGCGACCCGGCAGCGCGCGCCGCGACCTGGCAGGCGATGATGAGCGCCGCTACCGACGTGACGCCGGGGTTCGGCGTCGTGTTCGGCCTGGGCAACGCCAGGGAACCGCATGCGCCGTCGATCGAGCTCTTCAAGGGCCGCCTCAGGAGCTACCTCAAGGTCTGGGACGACGCGCTCGCGAAACGCAAGTACTGCGCCGGCGACGAGGTGACCGTGGCCGACCTCTCGCTGTACGCAGCCTGCGCGCGCATCAACACGGCGCTGCCCGATCTGACCGCCGGCCTGCCGAACCTCGCGCGCTGGGCAGGCGAGATGGGCGCCAGGCCCGCGATCCAGCGCGCGCTCAAGTTCTGAGCGGCGCGGTGCGCGCGCTCGAGAGCTACGTCGCGGGCCGCTGGGTGGCGGGCGCGGGGCCGCTCGAGCCGCTGCTCAACCCCGCGACCGAGGAGCCGCTCGCCGGCGCCTCGAGCGAGGGCCTCGATCTCGCCGCGGCGCTCGAGCACGCGCGGCGCGCGGGCGGGCCTGCGCTGCGTGCGCTCGGCTTCGCCGAACGGGGCGCCCTGCTCAAGCGCATGGCGCAGGCCCTGCAAGCGGCGCGCGCCGAGCTGCTCGCGCTCGCCATCGCCAACGGCGGCAACACGCGCTCGGACGCCAAGTTCGACGTCGACGGCGCCATCGGCACGCTGCTTGCCTACGCCGAGCTCGGCGAGCAGCTCGGCGCGGGCGGGTTCCTGGTCGACGGCGAGGGTCTGCAGCTCGGGCGCTCGCCGCGCTTTCACGGCCAGCACCTCATGGTGCCGCGCCACGGCGTCGCGCTGCACGTCAACGCCTTCAACTTCCCCGCCTGGGGACTCGCGGAGAAGGCCGCGCCCGCGCTGCTCGCGGGAATGCCGGTGCTCTCCAAGCCCGCCACCGCGAGCGCGCTCGCCGCGCATCGCGCCATGCAGGTGATCGCCGGGAGCGGCGCGCTGCCGGAGGGCGCGCTGCAGCTCGTCGTGGGCGCCGCGCGCGGCCTGCCCGCGCTGCTCGGCGCGCAGGACGTGCTCGCCTTCACCGGGTCGGGGGAGACCGGCGCGCGCCTGCGCGGCCTGCCGAACGTCGTGCGCCGCTCGGTGCGCGTCAACGTAGAGGCGGACAGCCTCAACGCGGCGCTGCTCGGTCCGGACGCGGCACCCGGCGGCGACATGTACGAGGTGTTCCTCAAGGACGTGGTGCGGGACGTCACGCAGAAGGCCGGCCAGAAGTGCACCGCCATCCGGCGCGTGCTGGTTCCCGCGGCGGCTGCCGCTGCGGTGCGCGAGGACCTGGCGCAGCTCCTCGCCCAGGTCAAGGTCGGCGATCCGGCCGGGGAGGACGTGCGCATGGGGCCGCTCGCCTCGCGCGCGCAGCTGGAGGATGTGAGCGCCGGCGTGGCGCGGCTCGCCGGGGAAGGAAAGGTCGTGCTGGGCTCCGCGGCGCCGCGCGCCGGCAGGGGCTTCTTCCTGGAGCCGGTGATCGTAGAGTACGCCGCCGGCGCGCGCGCCGAGGCGCTGCACGAGCGCGAGGTCTTCGGGCCCGTGGTCTCGATCCTTCCCTGCGACGGCGCCGAGGCCGCGGCCGGAATCGTGGCGCGCGGTGGCGGCGGGCTGGTCGCCTCGCTCTACTCCGAGGACGCGCGCTGGGTCGAGCAGGTGGTCGGCGCGATCGCGCCGTGGCACGGGCGCATCTTCATGGGGCACCCGAAGATCGAGCTCTCCCCGGGGCCGGGCACCGTGCTGCCGCAGCTGGTGCACGGCGGCCCGGGACGCGCCGGCGGCGGCGAGGAGCTCGGGGGCTGGCGCGCGCTCGCGTTTTACCTGCAGCGCGTAGCGCTCCAGGGGCCGCGACCGCTGATCGGCGCGCTCTCGAAAGCAGGGTCGGCGCCCCCGCTCAGAACCTGACGCCCACCCCGAAGGAGTAGAAGTTGAAGTCGCCCGGGCGCGCCGGGTCGTCGCCCGCGCGCAGGTAGCGCGACCAGCCGAGGCGCCCGTAGAGGCGGCGGCTGAACTCGTAGGTCGCCCCGGCGCCGACCATGATCCCGGTCCCGGGGTCGCTGCGCATCCGGAAGCCGGGACCTACGAAGCCGCCGGGATCGAGCTCGTCGCGCGCGCTGCCCAGGCTCGCCCTGCCGTAGAGCGACCAGTGCTCGCCGAAGCGCCACGTGCCGGTGCCCGAGAGCGCGAAGCCGCGCTCGCGCCACCGGTCCCCGGAAAAGCCCAGGCTCGGCGCGTAGCTGCTGCGCCCCGGATCGAGGTAGCGCCCCTCGAGCCGGAAGCTCGGCGAGAAGCGGTAGCCGAGCTCCACGTTGCGCGCCTCGAGCCCGAGCCGGCTGCGGCTCGCGTCGATGCCGCCGTACCAGCCCGGCGAGGGCGAGGCGGGCCTCGGCTGCGCCAGCGCGGGCCCCGAGGCGAGAACGGCGACGAGGACGATCGCGAGGCGGAACTGCATGACCGTATTAGATCAGTGTCCCCCTCCAAAAATCCACGGAATGCCCCTGCGGCCTGGCGGGCTGTAGCGCGGCTGCAACAGCGCTAGGCCAAGCCGCCGAAGAATCCCTCGATTTCAGCGGCCAGCGCCTCCGGCTGCTCAAGGGCGGCGAAATGCCCCCCTCTGGCCATCACGCTCCAGCGCCGGATGTCGGTGTAGGCGCCGGCCGCCACTGAGCGCGGCGGGCGCAGGATCTCCTTCGGAAATTCCGCGTAGCCGACCGGCACGTCCACCGTCGTGCCCTCGGGGATGGGCCACGGGCCGTGCATGCGCGCGTGGTACGGCCAGAAGGAGGAGCCGATCGCGCCCGTGAACCAGTACAGGGAGATGTTGGCGAGCATCTCGTCGCGGCTCAACGCATTCTCCGGATCGCCGTCGCAGTCGGTCCAGGCGCGGAACTTCTCCACGATCCAGGCGGCGAGCCCGGCGGGCGAGTCCGTGAGCCCGTAGGCGAGGGTCTGGGGCCGGGTGCCCTGGATCCACTGGTAGCCGGTCTCCTCCCTGAGGAAGTGGGTGAGTTCGGCGAGGTAGGCCTGCTCCGCGGGGCCCGGCCGCGCGAGCAGCTTCGGGTCGCGCCGCGCCGCGAGCAGGTTGAGGTGGATGCCGATCATGCGCTGCGCGTGCTTCCAGCCCAGCACGGAGGAGATGAAGGCGCCCCAGTCCCCGCCCTGGGCACCGAAGCGCTCGTAGCCGAGCAGGCTCATCAGCTCGGCGAACAGGTCCGCGATCTCGCCGGCGCCGAAGCGCTTCTGCCCGGGCCGGAACGAAAGCGTGTACCCGGGCAGCGAAGGCGCGACCACCGTGAAGCGCTCGGTGAGGAGCGGGATCAGCTTGTGGAACTCGAACACCGACCCGGGCCAGCCATGCGAGAGGAGCAAGGGCATCGGGTCCGCGCAGCGGCCGGGCTCGTGGATGAAGTGCAGGTCGATGCCGTGCAGCGGCACGCTGAACTGGCGCAGGCCGTTCAGCTTCGCCTCCCAGGCGCGCCAGTCGAATCCCTCCCGCCAGTACCCGACGAGGCGCTTCAGGTAGGCGAGGCTCGTCCCCGTGGACCAGGGCTCGAGCGGCGGCTCGTCGGGCCAGCGCGTGCGCGCCAGGCGCTCGCGCAGGTCGGCGAGCGCGGCCTCGGGGACTTCGAGGTGAAACGGACGCGGCGCCATGGCTCGATCCACTGCCCTCCGGGTTATGATGCGCCGCTCAAGCCTACCATCCGCGTGCCCCGCATCAACGCCTCTCCCGCGCTCTCACGGCTGCGCGTGCTCGACCTGACGCGCGTGCGCGCGGGTCCGACCTGCGTGCGCCAGTTCGCCGACTTCGGCGCCGACGTCGTCAAGATCGAGAACACCAGGCCCGAGGACATGGGAGGCGCGCGCGAGGGGCCGGACTTCCAGAACCTGCACCGCAACAAGCGCTCGATCACGCTCGACCTGAAGTCGCCGCAGGGCAGGGAGATCTTCCTGCGCCTCGCGAAGGACGCCGACGTGGTGGTCGAGAACTTCCGCCCGGACGTCAAGTTCCGGCTCGGCATCGACTACGAGTCGCTGCGCCGGGTCAACCGGCGCATCATCCTCGCGAGCATCTCGGGCTTCGGCCAGGACGGCCCCTACCGCGACCGCCCGGGCTTCGACCAGATCGCGCAGGGGCTCTCCGGGATCATGTCGGTCACCGGCAAGCCCGGCGAAGGCCCGATGCGCGTGGGCTGCGCCGTCGCCGACGTAGGCGCCGGGCTGCTCGCCGCGATCGGGATACTCGTCGCGCTGGTGGAGCGCGAGTCCTCGGGCGAGGGCCAGTGGGTGCAGTCCAACCTGCTGCAGGCGGCGATCCAGCTGCTCGACTTCCAGGCCGCGCGCTACACCATGCAGCGCGAGGTGCCCGAGCAGGTCGGCAACGATCACCCCACCAGCATGCCGACCTCCGCGTACCGCACCGCCGACGGGTACATGAACGTCGCGGCGGCGGGCAGCGTGATGTGGAAGCGCGTGTGCGAGGCGATCGGACGGCGCGAGCTCTTCGAGCACCCGGATTACAAGCGCGCGGAGGACCGGGCCAGGAACCGGCAGGCGCTGAATGCCGAGCTGAACGCCGCGTTCGAGGCGAAGTCGAGCGCCGAGTGGGTCGAGATTCTCAACCAGGCAGGGGTGCCCAGCGGCCCCATCTACCGCATGGACCAGGTGTTCGCCGACGCGCAGGTGCGCCATCTCGGCGTGCGCGCCGAGGTGGCGCACCCGGACCTGGGCCGGCTCGGCCTCGTCAACCAGCCGGTGAAGCTCTCGCGCACGCCGGCGCGGCTCGCCACGGCCACGCCCGGGCGCGGCGCGCATACCGACGAGGTGCTGCGCGAGGCCGGCTATTCGGACGCCGACATCGCGCGCTTGAGGAAGGAAGGAGTCGTCTGATGGCCGAGCTGAGCACGCGGATCGAGGGAGCGGTCGCGACCGTGGTCTTCTCCAACCCGGCGAAGATGAACGCGATGACCTACGACATGTGGACCTCGCTTCCCGCGACGTTCGAGAGGCTCGACGCCGATCCCGCGGTGCGCGCCATCGTCTGCAGGGGCGAGGGCGAGAAGGCCTTCATCTCGGGCGCCGACATCTCACAGTTCGAGAAGCTGCGCGGCACGGTAGAGGCGCAGGTCGAGTACAACAAGGCGGTCGAGCAGGCCTACCTCGCGCCGATCCGGTGCTCCAAGCCCGTGATCGCGAGCATCCGCGGCGTCTGCATCGGCGGCGGCCTGGGCTTCGCCGCTGCCTGCGACTTGCGCATCTGCGCCGAGGACGCGGTGTTCCGCATGCCCGCGGCGCGGCTCGGCCTGGGCTACAGCCCGGCGGGGGTGCGCCGCTTCATGAACGTGATCGGCGCCGCCAATACGTCGGATCTGTTCTTCACGGCGCGCAAGTTCGACGCTGCGGAGGCGCTGCGCATGGGTTTCGTGAGCCGCGTCGTGCCGGTGGCGCAGCTCGCCGCGGCGACCGCGGCGCTCGCCGCGCTCATCGCCGAGAACGCCCCGCTCACCGTCGCCGCTGCCAAGTACGCCGTGCAGCAGGCCCTCAGGGATCCCGCGGAGCGCGACATGGCGAGGGCGGTGAAGATGGTGGAAGCCTGCTTTGCGAGCGAGGACCACAAGGAAGGGCGCAAGGCGTTCATGGAGAAGCGCAAACCGACGTTCGTGGGGAGATAGACATGGCGCAGCCGCACGGGAGGGTCGCGATCGTCACGGGCGCCGGATCGGGCATCGGCAAGGCCTCGGCCCTCGCGCTGCTCGCCGACGGCTGGCGCGTGGCGCTCGCCGGCCGCCGCAAGGACGTGCTCGAGAAGGCGGCCGCGGAGTCGGGCGCCGGCGAGCGAGCGCTTGCCGTACCCACCGACGTCGCCCAGCCGGACTCGGTGAAGGCGCTGTTCGCCGCGGTGAAGCAGAAATGGGGGCGGCTCGATCTGCTGTTCAACAACGCCGGCATCAACGCGCCCGGCATCTCGCTCGAGGACCTGAGCGTCGAGCAGTGGAGGAGCGTCGTCGACGTCAACCTCTCGGGGATGTTCTACTGCATGCAGGAAGCCTTCCGCATCATGAAGATGCAGGAGCCGCGCGGCGGTCGCATCATCAACAACGGCTCGATCTCGGCGCATGCACCACGCCCCGGCTCGGCGCCCTACACCGCCACCAAGCACGCCGTGACGGGGCTGACGAAGACCGGGGCGCTGGACGGCCGCAAGTACGACATCGGCGTCGGCCAGATCGACATCGGCAACGCCGGCACCGAGCTCACCGCGCGCATGGCCAAGGGCGTGCCGCAGGCCGACGGCTCGGTGCGCGTCGAGCCGCTGATGGACGTCGCCCACGTAGGGCAGGCGATCGTCCACATGGCGAGCTTTCCGCTCGAGACCAACGTGCTGTTCATGACCATCAAGGCCTCGAAGATGCCCTTCGAGGGCCGCGGCTGACCGAAAAGGGGTCAGACCCCTTTTCAGAAGACGAAGATGCCCTTGCCGGTGGTCTGGGTGTCGAACAGGCGGTAGGCCTCGGCAGCCTGCTCGAGCCTCCAGCGCTGCGTGATGAGCTTGCCGAGTGGGATCCGTCGTGAAGCCACGAACCGCGCGCACTCCTCCTGCCCACCGGCGCTGAAGGTCCACGACCCGATCAGCGTCAGCTGCCGGCGCAGCATGTCCTTGCTGACGTCGAGCGTCACGCTGCCGCCCTCGCCCACGAAGCAGCACGTGCCCCAGGTGCGCGTCGCGCGCACCGCGGCAAGCCGCGCCTCGGACGCGGCGCTGCAATCGAGCGCGAGGTCCACGCCCTCGCCCTTGGTCAACGACTTGAGCTGCTCTACCGGGTCCGCTGCCTTCGGATCGAGCACCGCCTCGGCGCCGAACTCCTTCGCCAGCGCGCGCCGCTCGGGGCTCACGTCGAGCGCGATGACGCGTGCCCCCATCGCCGTGCCGAGCAGCGTCGCGCTCAAGCCCACCGGCCCCTGCCCGAACACCGCCAGCGTGTCACGCCCCGAGACGCCCATGCGCTTGAGCGCCCCGTAAGCAGTGCCGGTGCCGCAGGAGACCGCGGCGCCTTCCTCGAATGAGAGCTCCTCCGGCAAGGGAACGAGTGTCGAAGCGGGAACCTTCATGTAGGGCGCGTGCCCGCCGTGGCCGGTGACGCCGTACACCGTGATGCCCCTGCCGCAGAGCTGCGACCACCCTACGCGGCAGTGTGCGCAGGCGCCGCAGCCCTTGTAGTGGTGGTTCATGACGCGCGCGCCCTCGTGCGCGAGCGCCTCCGGCACGCCCGCGCCGACCTCCAGCACCACGCCGCAGGGCTCGTGGCCGGCGATCACGGGCTTGCCGTCGCCGCCCAGGCCGAGCGCACCCGCCATGCCGCTCCCCGAGCGCGAAGCGCGGTAGGCATGCAGGTCGCTGCCGCACATGCCCGAGGCCTTCATCTCGAGCACCACCTCCCCCGGGCCGGGCTTCGGGTCCGGGAACTCCGTCAGCTCGAGCTCGCGCTCGCCCTTGAATACGATCCCCTTCATCGATCCTCTACCCGATGCGGTTGCGCAGCATCCCGATGCCCGCGATCTCGGTCTCGAGGACGTCGCCCGCCTTGAGGAACTCGGGCGGCGTGCGCGCCTGGCCTACGCCTTCGGGCGTGCCGGTCGAGATCACGTCCCCCGGCTCGAGCGTGAGGCCCGCCGAGAGCTCGGCGATGATGCGCGGAATCTTGAAGTACATGTGGCGCGTGCTCGAGTCCTGCTTCACCGCGCCGTTCACGCGCGTCGTCACGCGCAGGTCGGCAGGGTCCTTCAGCTCGTCGGCGGTGACGATCCACGGCCCCATCGGGCACAGGCCGTCCAGGCTCTTGCCCTTGAACCACTGCTGGCCGTGCTGGCGCTGGACCTCGCGCGCCGAGACGTCGTTCACCACCGTGTAGCCGAACACGTGCTTCATCGCGTTCGCCTCCGTGATGTCGCGCCCTCCGCGGCCGATGATCACCCCGAGCTCCACCTCCCAGTCGAGCTTCTGCGTGACCTCGGCGTGCAGCGGAATGCGGTCGTACGGCCCGTTCACCGCGGTCACCGTCTTGGTGAAGAAGGTCGGATGCGCGGGCAGGTCCTGCCTGGTGGCGCGGATGCTCTCGCCCTCCCTGAAATGCTCTACGTAGTTCCAGCCGACGCAGAAGACGTTGCGCCGCGGCCGCGGGATCGGCGCAAGCAATCGCACGGACGCGAGCTTCACCGGCGTGCCGCGGGGCACCTTGATGGCGCGGCGGCCCGCCGCGATCAGCGCCAGCATGTCGGGCGCCTTCAGCGGCACGAAGTGCCGGTCGTCCACCATCACGCCTACGCGCGGCGCGGCGCCGCCCTTTGGCGCGTAGGTCAGAAGTCGCATGGTCTCCCCTTTTTCGAAGCGCAGTCTAGCGCCAGTGATCGAAGAGCGGGCCGCCGGCGCCATAGACCGGATCGCAGGCCGGCAGGGGCACGCGCGCGACCGCGGCGGCGCTCCCGCTCGCGCTCGAGGTCGCCGGCATGCAGGTGTCAGGCCGGCTGCTCTCGGGGTAGGCGCCTACGATACCCAGCGCGCCGCGCGCGGCGAGCCGCTTGTGCCCGGTCCCCGCCGGCAGCACGATGACGTCGCCCGGCCGCGCCGTGACGGTGACCCCGGTCTCGCCGCCGAACTGCACCGTGACCTCGCCTTCGTAGATGCCGAGCGCCTCGTGCGCGTTGCTGTGATAGTGGTGAAACGGGAACACGCCGTCGCGCCACGCCGCGGGCCAGCGATTGCGTGTAAAGAGGGCCTCGAACGCCGCCGCCGGGTCCGCACCCGCGATCGGCACGGCACCGGGATAGACGAGCAGGGGCCAGCGCGGATGGTTCGGGATATTGCCCGCCGCGGCGAGCAGATGCGCGACGACCTTCATCCGCGCGCCTTCAGCGGCTTGTAGCGGATGCGATGCGGCCGCGCCGCCTCCTCGCCCAGGCGCTTGCGCTTGTCGGCCTCGTACTCCTGGTAGTTGCCCGCAAAGAATACCACCTGCGCCTCGTCCTCGAAGGCGAGGATGTGGGTGGCGATGCGGTCGAGGAACCAGCGGTCGTGCGAGATGACGAGCACCGAGCCGGCGAATTCCAGCAGCGCCTCCTCGAGCGCGCGCATGGTCTCCACGTCGAGGTCGTTGTTGGGCTCGTCGAGCAGCAGCACGTTGGCGCCGGAGGCGAGCTGCCTGGCGAGCTGCAGGCGCCCGCGCTCGCCGCCCGAGAGGCTCCCTACCGGCTTCTGCTGGTCGGCACCGCGGAAGTTGAAGCGCGCGAGATACGCCCGCGAGGGCATCTGGAAGCGCCCCACCGTCATCGTGTCCTGCCCGCCGCACACCTCATCGAACACCGTCTTGTCGCCAGCGAGCGCTTCGCGCGTCTGCTCGACGTGGGCGAGCTTCACGGTCTTGCCTAAGACGACCTTACCCCTGTCCGGCATCTCCCTGGCCATGATCATGCGAAACAGCGTCGACTTTCCCGCGCCGTTCGGCCCGATGATGCCGACGATCGCGCCCGGCGGGACCTTCACGGACAGCTTCTCCATCAGCAGCCGCTCGCCGTAGCCCTTGGTCACCCCGTCGAGCGCGATCACCTCGTTGCCGAGCCGCTCGCCCACCGGGATGAAGATCTCGCGCGTCTCGTTCCGCTTCTGGTACTCGTACTCCGACATCTCCTCGAAGCGCGCCAGGCGCGCCTTGGACTTCGACTGGCGCGCCTTGGGATTCTGGCGCACCCACTCGAGCTCCGCCTGCATGGTGCGGATGCGCGCCTCCTCCTGCTTCGCCTCCGTCGCCAGGCGCTTCTCCTTCTGCTCGAGCCACGAGGAGTAGTTGCCCTGCCAGGGAATGCCGTAGCCGCGGTCGAGCTCGAGGATCCAGCCCGCGGCGTTGTCGAGGAAGTAGCGGTCGTGCGTCACCGCCACCACGGTGCCCGGGAAGCGCTGCAGGAACTGCTCGAGCCACTCCACGCTCTCCGCATCGAGGTGATTGGTCGGCTCGTCCAGGAGCAGCAGGTCGGGCCTGGAGAGCAGCAGCCGGCAGAGCGCGACGCGCCGCTTCTCGCCGCCGGAGAGAATGCCGACCTTCGCGTCCCAGGGCGGCAGGCGCAGCGCGTCTGCGGCGATCTCCAGCTCCTGGCCGGTGTCGGCGGCGTTGACGATCGCCTCCAGCCGCGCCTGCTCCGCGGCGAGCTTGTCGAAGTCTGCCCCCTCCTCCGAGTACGCGGCATACACCGCCTCGAGCGCCTTTTTCGCCTCCGCCACCTCGCCGCGCGACTCCTCCACCGCCTCGCGCACCGTCTTCGCACCATCCAGGGTCGGCTCCTGCGGCAGAAAGCCGACGCGCAGGCCCGGCATGCGGATCACCTCGCCCTCGTAGCTTTCCTCCACGCCGGCCATGATCCTCAGCAGCGTCGACTTGCCCGAGCCGTTCAGCCCCAGCACCCCGATCTTGGCGCCCGGGAAGAAGTTGAGCGAGATGTTGCGCAGGATCGCGCGCTGCGGCGGGACGGTCTTGCCGACGCGGCGCATGGTGTAGACGTACTTGGCCATCGCTAGTCGACCACCCGTGTCGCGCGCAGCAGCATCGGCTGGGGAACCGTGAGGCGGATGGCGGTAGCGGTCTTGCGGTTGACGACCAGCTCGAAGGTCCTCGCCTGCTCGATCGGCATCGCCTCGGGCTTCTCGCCCTTCTTCAGGATGCGCGCCACGAACAAGGCGGCTCGGCGGTACTGATCCCGGAATTCGATGCCGTAGGAGATCAGGCCGCCCTGGTCAGGGAACATCGGCTGCAGGGTCATCGACGGGAGCCGATGCCGCAGCGCCAGATCGGCCGCCCGGGCCATGGGTCCGGTGGGCGGGATGAGACTCGGCTGGATGATCACGGCGCCGGCGCCCTCGCCCGTCATGGCGGCGAACGCCCCCTCGAACCCGTCCGCGCCGTCGACGCTGTAGGCCCGCACCTCGATTCCGAATTGCTTCGCGGCGGCTTCGGTGCCTCGGGTCATCACGCCGGCGTATGAAGAATCCGCGCGGTTCAGCAGCAACGCGATACGCTTCAGCCTCGGCACCAGTTCGCGCAGCAGCTCGACCCGCTTCGCGGAGAGCTCGATTCCGGTGAGGCCGGTGATGTTGCCGCCGGGGCGCGCGAGGCTGGCCGCGAAACCCTGCTGGATCGGGTCCCCTGCCGGCGCCATGACGATCGGGATGCTGCGCGTCGCCTTCTGCGCCGCCTGCACCGCGGGGGTGAGCGATGCGACGATGACATCCACCTTCAGGTCGACCAGCTCCGTCGCGATCTGGGCGGCGCGTTCGGCGCGGCCGTCCGCGGAGCGCCACTCGACGCGGATGTTCTGGCCGTCTGCGTAGCCCTCGTCGCGCAGGCCCTGCGTGAACGCGTCGCGAAAGTCTTGCGTCAGCGGGGTGAAGGTCAGCACGCCCACGCGCGGGACTTGCTGCGCAAAGGCCGAGAGCGCGGCAAGGAGAAGGCCGAAGGCGAGCGCGCGATTGCGCACGGCGGTCACGGCGCGGCCTCGAGCCGCGCCAGCACGCCGTTGGGCGCGTCGTTGAGCAGGTAGAGGTGGCCGTCCGGGCCGTTGCGCACGTCGCGAATGCGCCCCAGCACCCCGCGCAGCATGCGCTCTTCGTGCACCACCTTCTCCCCCTCCAGGCGCAGGCGCACGAGCATCGCGTCGCGCAGCGCCCCCACGAACAGGTCGTTCTTCCAGCGCGGGAACCTGTCTCCCGCGTAGAACGCCATCCCCGAGGGTGCGATCGAGGGCACCCACTTGTGCAGCGGCTGCGCCATGCCCTGCTTGTGCGTGCCCTCCCCGATCCTCGTGCCGATGACGTACTGCACGCCGTAGGTGATCACCGGCCAGCCGTAGTTGACGCCGGCGCGGATCACGTTCACCTCGTCGCCACCCTGCGGGCCATGCTCGTGCGTCCAGAGCATTCCCGTTGCCGGATGCAGCGCGGCGCCCTGCATGTTGCGGTTTCCCAGCGTGTACTTCTCGGGCTTCCAGCCCGGCCTGCCGGCGAACGGATTGTCCTTCGGCACCCGGCCGTCGTCGTGCAGGCGGATCACCGAGCCCGCGTGGTCGTCGGGCTTCTGCGCGCGCTCCATCTCGCCGCGGTCGCCGAGCGTGATGTAGAGGAACCCGGCCCGGTCGAAGACCAGCCGCGAGCCGAAGTGCCGCCCCGTGGAGCCCTTCGGGCTCTGCCGGAAGATCACCTCCACGCCTTCCATGCGGTTGGCCACGAGCCTGCCGCGCGCGACCTCGGTGCCCACGCCGTCGGCGCCGCGCGCAGCGAAGGACCAGTACACGAGGCCGTTCTTCTCGAAGCCCGGGTGCAGCGCCACGTCCATGAGCCCGCCCTGGCCGTGCTCGGTCACCGGCGGCAGGCCGGCGACAGGGGCGGGATCGACCTTGCCGTCCCTGACGACGCGCATCCGTCCCGGGCGCTCGGTGGCGAGCATGCGGCCGTCCGGGAGAAACGCCACCGACCAGGGGTGGTCGAGTCCGCTCGCGACGGTGACGACGCGGAAGCTGTGCTCTTCGGAGCGGACGATCTGGCCGAGCAGCGCCGGCGCGCAGGCGGCAAGCACGCCGGCGAGGGCGGCCCTAGCGAGGCAGCTGCGCGGCTTCACCCAGGTCCCAGAATACGCCCGCCATCAGCCGCAGCGCATCGCGCGCCACCGGCGCGAGCAGGTGCTCGTTCGGCGCGTGCTGGCTGCACGAGGCGTAAGAGTGCGGGATCCACACCGTCGGCAACCCCAGCACGTCGGCGAAGATGTCGTTCGGCAGCGAGCCGCCGAGGTTGGGCAGCACCGCCGGCGGCTTGCCGGAGGTGCGCGCAAGCGACGTCGCGGTCCACTTCACCCACGGGTGGTCAGGAGCGAGCCGCGTCGCCTTGAAGAAGCCGTCGCGCGCAGGCGTGACCTTCACCATCGGGAAACCCGCCTGGTCGAGATGGCGCCTCAACGCCGGAGCGATGTCCGCCGGATCGATGCCGACCACGTAGCGCAGCTGGCAATGGCAGCTCGCGCGCGGCGGAATCGCGTTCACCGGCTTGTCCGGGTTGCCGCAGACGAAGGCGAGCACCTCGAAGCTGCACCAGCCGAATACGCGCTCTACCGGGGTGAGGCCCGGCTCGCCCCAGTCCGGATCGATCCGCGGCCCGTCCTCGCCGCCGTCGACTTCCAGCCCCGCGAGCGCCTCGATCACCGAGGGTGTAAGCGAGTCGGGACGCCACTCCGCCACCCTGATCTCGCCCCTGGGGCCGGTGATCGCGGCGAGCGCCTGCGCCAGGATGATGCCCGGATTGGCGATCAGGCCGCCCCAGTTGCCCGAGTGGTGCCCGCCCGCGCGCAGGTCGACCACGAGATCCATGTTGAGGGCGCCGCGCGTGCCCATGAACAGGGTCGGGCGCCCCGGCGAGAGGCGCGGGCCGTCGGAGGCGATCAGGACATCGGCGCTGAGCGCCTGCCGCTCGCGCTCGCACACCTCGCGCAGCCCGGGCGAGCCGGTCTCCTCGCCGGTCTCGATCAGGAACTTGCAGTTGAAGCCGAGCTTGCCGCGCGTCTCGAGGACCGCGGCGATCGCGCCTAGGTTGATGCTGTGCTGGCCCTTGTTGTCGGCGGTGCCCCGGCCGTAGATCCGGTCGCCTTCCCTGATCAGCTTCCACGGCTCGATGCCCTTGCGCCACTGCGCCTCCTGCCCCCGGATGACATCGCCGTGGCCGTAGGAGAACACGGTGACCAGGGAAGGATCCTCGATGCGCTCGGCGACGAGCAAGGGTCCCCCGGTCGCTGCCGGATTCTCCAGGATCCGGCAGCGAAACCCGAGCCGGGCGAGGCTGGGCGCCATCTCCTCGGAGAGATAGCGTCCCAGATCGGCTTTCCTTTCCGGATTCTGGCTCTCCGTAGGAATCGCGACCCGCCGCGCGAGGTCGGCGAAGAACCCGCCGCCGTCGAAGTAGCGCTCTGCGTGGGCGATCGCCCGCTCCCGGCTCATGGCCGGGCGATTATCTCCCGGAAGCCGGCGGGCAGATCGACCCAGCCCGCGAAAAGGACTTCCTCGCCGTACTCGCCGGAGCGGACCGCTTTGCGACGCGAGCCGTAGCCGAAGAGGCGCAGGAGGTAGCTCATGGCGGGCTGTCGAAGCGTAGCCTGCATTTCTTACGGTCCGGCGTCTTGATCGGGATCAAGTCGCGGCAACGTACAATGGCCGCCCGCTCGCCATGCCCTACTTTCGCACCGCCGTGGTCGTCGGCGCCCTCGGCGTCATCGGCCGCTACATCGTAGAGAAGCTCGCCGGCCTCCGCGAATGGCAGGTGGTAGGCCTTTCCAGGCGCAGCGGGAAGGATGGAGCGCGGGTCAGGTACCTGTCCGTGGACCTCCTCGACCGGGGGCAAGCCGAGGAGAAACTGTCCGGCCTGGGCGACGCGACCCACGTTTTTTTCGCCGCCTTCCAGCCGGGGAGCGGCCCGGCGGCCGACTACGCGAGGAACATCGCGGCGAACCGGGACCTGCTGGTCAACTCGGTCGCGGCGATCGACCGTGCCGCGCCCGGCCTCGAGCGCGTGGTGCTCGTGACGGGGACCAAGTACTACGGCTCGCACCTCGGCCCCTACCGGACCCCGGCGCGCGAGGACGACCCGCGTCATGCGGGACCCAACTACTACTTCGACCAGATCGACTGGCTCACGGGGTTCCAGCGGGGCAAGCGCTGGAGCTGGACCGAGCTTCGCCCCCAGACCCTGTGCGGCTTCGCGCCGGGCACCGCGATGAGCATCGTGCCGGTGATCGCGGTCTACGCCGCGATCATGAAGGAGCTGGGCCGCCCGCTCGCCTTCCCGGGGACTGCCTGGACGAGCCTCTACCAGGTGACGGAGTCGGCGCACTTCGCCGAGGCGGCGCTCTGGGCGGCGACCGAGCCGCGCTGCGCCAACCAGGCCTACAACGTCACCAACGGCGACTACTTCCGCTGGTGCCACCTGTGGCCGCGCATCGCCGAGGCGTTCGAGATGCGCGCCGCGCCGCCGCAGCCGCTTTCGCTCGTGGACTTCATGGCGGACAAGGCCCCGCTCTGGGATACGATGGTGAACAAGCACGGGCTCGCGCCTCACCGCTTCGCGCAGGTCGTCGCCTGGCCGTTCGGCGACTACGTGTTCGGCTGCAACTGGGACGTGATGTCCAGCCTCACCAAGGTGCGGCAGCACGGCTTCCACGCGGTGGTGGACAGCGGCGAGATGTTCGCGCGGCTGCTGCGGCGCTTTCGCGCCGAGCGCATCGTGCCCTGACGTAGAATCGCCGCAGGGCCGCGGCGATGAGCACTTCGGATCCGGTATTCCTCGAGATCACCCTGCGCCTGGTGATGGCGGTGCTGTTCGGTGCGCTGGTGGGCCTGGAGCGCAGCTACCGCGGCCGGCCGGCGGGCTTTCGCACCCACACGCTGGTGTGCCTCGCCTCGAGCGCGCTGATGCTGGTCACCGTCTACGAGTCGCAGTGGTTCAGCCCGGGCGCCGCCGGGCGCGTCAACATCGACCCCACGCGCATGGCGCAGGGCATCATGACCGGCATCGGCTTCCTCGGCGCCGGCGTCATCATGAAGGAGGGGCTCTCGGTGCGCGGGCTCACCACCGCGGCCTCGATCTGGACCACCGCCGGGATCGGCATCCTCGTGGGCATCGGCTTCTACCTGCCGGCGGGCATCACGACGGCGCTGACGCTGGGCGCACTGTCCGCGTTGCGCTGGATCGAGCGCGTCATGCGCACCGAGACCTTCGCCGAGTTCGTGGTTCGCTTCGTCGCCGAGCGCGCCCTGCCCGAGCCCGAGCTGCGCGCCCTGGTCGCGCAGCACGGGTTTTCCGTGGCCAGCATCAGCCACCGCTTCCGGCGCGCGGAGGCGGTGCTCGAGTACCGCATGATGCTGCGCACGCTGCGACCGGACGACATGCGGCGGCTGGCCGAGGCGCTGCGCGCGCGCGAGGACATCGCCGAGTTCCGCATTGCGCCGACGGGAGATTGAGCGCGGCGCCGCTAGCGGCGCAGCACGCACTTGCCGTAGAGGTCGCCCAGCCGCCCCTGCGGGTCGTAGCGCGCCTTGAGCGCCGCGTAGGCCTCGCCGCCGTAGACGCGCCGGAATTCCTCTTCGGGAAAGAAGCAATCCGAGTACAAGGACTTGATGCCGCCCAGGCGCTGCACCTCCCGCTCGATATTCCGGTTGTGGTAGCCGCGCGGGCGCGCGACGCGCTCGGTGATCGTGTCCCAGAAGCCGAAGTTGACGAACGTGCCCTCGCCCGGCATGCGATACAGGGGGAAGACGCACGCCGGGTCCGCGGCGCGGATCGGGCAGATCCAGATCGGCAGGATGTCGATCTCGCGCAGCAGGAAGTCGAGGAACTCGCGCGCGCGCCCGATCGGGAGGTCGACGTCCTGGATCACGGCCTCGCGGCGCCGGCCCGCCAGCCGGTCCAGGGCCCGCGTCAGCCCCCACCTGGCGTTCCAGCGCATGACGCGCTGGTAGGTGATCGAGTTGAGCCGCTCCCGCCCGAGGAGGCGCCGCACCAGGGGATACTGCGCGCCGAGGTTCTTCGAGCACCAGAACCAGTCGGTGTCCCAGCGCCAGAGGTAGTCGCGTATCGTCAGATAGTCGCGCTCGCGCTCGCGGATGGAGCGGTAATAGATCCGCTCATAGGTGTAGTCGCTTGTCCAGGGCGCCTCGTCCACCAGCCGCCCGACCGTGACGTACATCTCTGCGCCGGAGAAGATGACGCCGTCGACAAAGTCGACGGCGTCGTCTCGCGCGCTGAAGCGCGCGAGATCGGAGAAGAACATCCCTGCGTCGCGGTGCTTCACATGGGTCAATTCCACATATCGCTTCACCGGCCGCGTGCGCGCCGTGACCTTGAGGGCGTAGCCGAGCGTGCCGTAGGAGTTGGGGAAGCCGAAGAACAGGTCGCGGTGCTCGTTGTGCGGCGTGCACGTGATCACGCTGCCGTCGGCGAGCAGCACGTCCAGCGCGAGCAGCCCCTCGTGCACCAGCCCCTCGCGGAACGAGGTCGACTCGATGCCCACGCCGGCGGCGGCCCCGCCGATGGTGATCGACTTGAGCTGCGGCACCACGCCCGGCATGACGCCGCGCGCGAGCGTCTCCCCGGCGAGGTCGAAGTAGCTGGTCATGCCGCCGCACTCGAGCGTGCCCCGCGCCGTGTCCACGGCGAGCACGCGATCGAAGCGCCTCAGGTCGACGCGCGGCCGCGCGCGGCGCGCGCGGTCGCGAAACAGGTTGGAGGTCGGCTTGGCGAGGCCGATGCCGCCGGTGCCCGCGGCGCTCAGCTCCGCGCGCAGCCGCTCGAGCTCCAGCGCGTAGCTATCGGCCGGCGGCGTCGTAGAGGTAGCCGCGGGTCCAGGGCAGCTCGTTCGAGCCCGCGCGGTTGAACACCACCTGGTAGAGCTGCAGCTCGCCGGCGCGGAACGCCGCCAGCGACCCCGAAAGGTAGAAGCGCCACACGCGCACGAACGTCTCGTCGTACATCGCGCGCACCTCGTCGCGGGCCGCCTCGAAGCGCCGCAGCCAGTGCTCGAGCGTGAGCGCGTAGTGCAGGCGCAGGTTCTCGACGTCGAGCACGCTGAAGCGGCGCGGCTCGAGCACCTGCATCATCTCGCCCAGCCGCGGCGGGTAGGCGCCCGGAAAGATGCGCCGCTCGATCCAGGCGTTCAGCGGCTTACCGCGGTCCTGGCCGATGGAATGGATCAGCCCGCGCCCGGCTTCCGTCAGGCAGCGATCGATGACGCGGCCCAGGGCGCCGTAGTTGCCCCGCCCCACGTGCTCGAGCATGCCGATCGAGACGAAGGCGTCGCAGCGCCCCGCGATATTGCGGTAGTCGTCCTCGAAGAACTCGACCCGGTCCTGAAGCCCGAGCTCGCGCGCGCGCTCGCGCGCCCAGGCGAGCTGCTCGCGCGAGATGTTGAAGGCGCGCACCTTGACGCCGTAGCAGCGCGCGGCATGCAGCGCGAAGCCGCCCCAGCCGCAGCCCGCCTCGATGACGCGCTCCCCGGCGCGCAGCCGCAGCTTGCGGCAAACGTGGTCGAACTTCGCCACCTGCGCCTCCTCCAGGCCCGTCTCGGGCGACGGGAAGTAGGCGCAGGTGTAGGCCATCTCGCGGTCCAGCCACAGGCGGTAGAAGCGGTTGCCGAGGTCGTAGTGGTGCTGGATGTTCTCGCGCGAGGCGGCGAGCGTGTTGCTGTGCGGGCGCATCAACAGGCGCAGCGCCCCGCGCAGCAGCGCCGCCAGCGGCCCGGCGCGCCCGCGCGAGCGGTAGATGAGCTCGATCAGCTGCGCGAGGTCGCCCTCCACGTCGGCCGAGCCGTCGGCATAGGCGTCGCCGAAGTTCATGTCCGGGTCGACCAGCAGCCTGAGCAGCGCCGTGCGATCGCGCATGCGCACGGTCGCTTCGGCCGGCTCGCGCACCGCGACCGACTCGCCGGTCCAGAGCGCGATGCGCACCGGCGGCCCGCCCACCGCGGCGAGCAGTGCCCGGGCCAGCTGGGCGTCCGCCGTCGGGCGCCCGGAGAGCGATTCCGTTCTCGACTTGAGCTCGGCCGACATGAGCTTCACCTTACGCGGGGTCGGTCCCCTTCTTTTGACTTACGTCAAGCGCGATTCTAACCCCTGGCGCGCTGCGCCGCCTCGAGCAGCGGCCCGAGGATGTCCATCGGCACCGGGAAGACGATGGTCGAGGCCTTGTCGCCCGCGATCTGGGTGAGGGTCTGGAGGTAGCGCAGCTGCATCGCCTCGGGCCGCCGCGACAGCATGTTGGCCGCCTCGAGCAGCTTCTCGGCCGCCTGCTGCTCGCCCTCGGCGTGGATGATCTTGGCGCGCCGCGCGCGCTCGGCCTCGGCCTGCTGCGCGATGGCACGCACCATGGTGTCGTTGAGGTCCACGTGCTTGATCTCCACGTTGGCGACCTTGATGCCCCAGGGGTCGGTCTGCGTATCGAGCGACTGCTGGATGTCGAGGTTGAGCTTCTCGCGCTCGGCGAGCATCTCGTCGAGCTCGTGCTTGCCCAGCACCGAGCGCAACGTGGTCTGCGCGAGCTGGCTGGTCGCCTCGAGGAAGTTGGCCACCTGGATGATGGCCAGCTGCGGATCCATGACGCGGAAGTACACCACGGCGTTGACCTTCACCGAGACGTTGTCGCGCGAGATCACGTCCTGGCTCGGCACGTCGAGCACCACCACGCGCAGGTCGACGCGCACCATCTGCTGGATCCCCGGCACCACCACGATCAGGCCCGGTCCCTTGACGCGCTGGAAGCGCCCCAGCAGGAACACCACGCCGCGCTCGTACTCGCGCAGGATGCGCAGCGACGCGAGCACCAGCAGGATCGCGATGACCAGAAAGCCGATGGCGAAATTGAGCACGCTCACCCTCCGTTGCGCGTTTCGGGGACCACTTCCAGCACCAGGCCGCGCAGCGCGGTGACCCGCACGCGCTCGCCGCGTCTGAGCGGCTGCGCGCAGCGCACCCGCCAGCTCTCGCCGTGCACCAGCGCCCAGCCCTCGCCCGGGCAGTCTTCGAGCATCTCGCCGCCGGCGCCGAGCATCTCCTCGCGCCCGCTCACCACCGGGCGGGCGCGCAGCCTCGCGAGCATGCCCAGCACGAAGATGAGGAATCCGGCGCTCGCCGCCGCCACCCCGCCGATCAGCGTGTACGGAATCTCGAAGCCGGGCAGGTCGGTGTCCATGAGGATGATCGAGCCGATGACGAAGGCGACCACGCCGCCGATGCCGAGCGAGCCGTACGCCGGCAGGAAGGCCTCCGCGACCATGAAGCCGATGCCGAGCACGATGAGCGCCAGCCCCGCGTAGTTGACCGGCAGCAGGTGGAAGGCGTACATCGCCAGCAGGATGCAGATCGCGCCGACCACCCCGGGGAGCACCAGCCCCGGGTTGGAGAACTCGAACAGCAGCGCGTAGATGCCGAGCAGGATCATGATGTAGGCGATGCTCGGGTTGGTGATGACGCTGAGAAAGCGGGTGCGCCAGTCGGGCTGGAACGCCGCCGACTCGGCGCCCGCGGTGCGCAGCACGCGCTCGGCGCCGCCGACCGCTACCGCGCGACCGTCGAGCGCCTTGAGCAGAGCCGGCAGGTCCGCGGCGACGAGGTCGATGACCTTGAGCTTGAGCGCCTCCTCGGCGGGCAGGCTCACCGCCTCGCGCACCGCGCGCTCGGCCCAGTCGGCGTTGCGTCCGCGCAGCTGGGCAAGGCCCCGGATGTACGCCGCGGCGTCGTGCATCTGCTTGCGCATCAGCGTGTCGGTCGGGGCGGCCGCCTCCTTGTCGCCCTCCTTCTTGCCGCCGCTCTTGTCCGGGGCTGAGGCCGGGGCGCCGATCGCCACCGGCGAGGCGGCGCCGAGGTTGGTGGCCGGGGCCATCGCCGCCACGTGGCAGGCATAGAGGATGAAGGTGCCCGCGCTCGCCGCGCGCGCGCCGCCCGGGGAGACGTAGCACGCCACCGGGACGCTCGAAGCGAGGATCCCCTTGATGATCTCGCGCATCGAGGTGTCGAGCCCGCCCGGGGTGTCCAGGCGCAGCACCACGAGCTGCGCCTTTTCCTTGGCGGCGCGCTCCAGCCCGCGCTGCACGAAGTCGGCCGTCGCCGGGCCGATCGCGCCCTCGATGGGCACGACCAGCACCGGCGCCGGCGCCGAGAGCGCCGGCGCGAGCCACAGCGCGCCGAGCAGCAGGACCAGCCTCAAGCCCAAATCCGCCTCCGCAGGGAACAGACTTGAACTATAGACGCATCGGCGGGCCGTGCGCCAGCGACGCGCGTCTCGCCAAGTAGAATGCGCGGGTGAAGCGGGAAGCACCTCCGGCGGACGCCATCGTCATCCGCGGCGCGCGCCAGAACAACCTCAAGAACCTCGACCTCTCGATCCCCACCGGGGAGCTGCTCGTCGTCACCGGGGTGTCGGGCTCGGGCAAGTCCTCGCTCGTCTTCGACACCCTCTACGCCGAGGGCCAGCGCCGCTACGTCGAGACCTTCAGCCCCTACGCGCGCCAGTTCCTCGAGCGCATGGACAAGCCGCAGGTGGACGCCATCGAGGGCGTGCCGCCGGCGATCGCCATCGACCAGACCAACCCGGTGCGCACCTCGCGCTCCACCGTGGGGACGATGACGGAGCTGAACGACCACCTGAAGCTGCTGTTCGCGCGCGCCGCCGAGCTGCACTGCCGCGGCTGCGGCCGGACGGTGCGCCGCGACACGCCGGACTCGATCTGCGCGGCCCTCGAAGCACGCTCGCGCGAGGCGGGCGAGCCGCGCCTCACGATCACCTTCCCGGTCGAGGTGCCGAAGAGCTTCAGCGAGTCGGAGGTCGAGCAGCACCTCCAGCGCCAGGGCTACACCCGCATCCACTCGCGCTCGAAGTCGCGGATCGAGGTGGTGCAGGACCGTCTGCGCGTGGCGGGCACCGAGCGCGCCCGCGTCATCGAGGCGCTCGAGTCGGCGCTGCGCTTCGGCCAGGGCAGAGTCAACGTCTACCCCGAAAGCCCGGTTCCCCCTTGGCGCTTCTCGAGCGGGCTGCACTGCGCCGAGTGCGACCTGCACTACGCGGAGCCGGTGCCCGCCGCGTTCTCCTTCAACTCGCCGATCGGGGCCTGCGAAGCCTGCCGCGGCTTCGGGCGCGTGATCGGCGTGGACTTCGGCCTGGCGGTGCCCGACGAGGCGAGGACCCTGCGCGGCGGCGCTGTCCGGCCATGGCAGACGGCGAGCTTCCGCGAGTGCCAGGATGACCTCGTCAAATACGCGAAGAAGCGAGGCATTCCCATTGATATACCTTGGAAATCCCTGAAGGATGAGCACCGGCAGTGGGTGCTCGAGGGGGAGCCGTCCTGGACCAGCTGGCGCAAGTCCTGGCCGGGTACCTGGTACGGCGTGCGCCGCTTCTTCAAGTGGCTGGAATCCAAGGCCTACAAGATGCACATCCGGGTGCTGCTCTCGAAGTACCGCGCCTACACCGAATGCACGGCCTGCCGCGGCACCCGTCTCAAGCCCGACGCCCTGCTCTGGAAGCTGGGCGGCCTCACGCTCCACGACGTGATGCTGCTCCCCGCGGAGCGGACGCGGCGCTTCTTCGAGGCGCTCGCGCTCCCGGCACCGCTGGACGAGGCGACCGAGCTGCTGCTCGGCGAGATCCGCACGCGCCTGCGCTACCTGTGCGACGTGGGGCTGGGTTACCTGACGCTCGACCGGCAGTCGCGCACGCTCTCGGGGGGCGAGGTGCAGCGCATCAACCTCACGACCGCGCTCGGCACCTCGCTCGTCAACACCCTGTTCGTGCTCGACGAGCCCTCCATCGGCCTGCACCCGCGCGACATGGGGCGGGTGATCGGCGTCATGCAGCGGCTGCGCGACGCGGGCAACTCCCTCGTCGTGGTCGAGCACGAGCCGCAGATCATGCTCGCCGCCGATCGCATCCTCGACATGGGCCCGGGACCCGGCGAGCGCGGCGGGCGGATCGTCTTCTTCGGCACCCCGGCCGCGCTCCGCGCGCAGAAGACGCTCACGGCCGAGTACCTCTCGGGCCGGCGCATCGCGGTCGCGCCGGCCGACCGCCCGCCCGCCGACCGGCACCTGCGCCTGCTCGGCGCCGCCGAGCACAACCTGAAGGGGATCGACGCGCAGATCCCCCTCGGGCGCATGGTGTGCGTGACGGGCGTCTCCGGATCCGGCAAATCCACGCTCGTCCAGGACGTGCTCCATCCTGCGCTGCGCAGGGCGAAAGGCAAGCCCACCGAGACGCCGGGCGTCCACCGCGCGCTGGAGGGCGCCGGGCTCGTCGGCGACGTGGTGCTCGTCGACCAGTCGCCGATCGGGCGCACTACGCGCTCCAACCCGGCGAGCTATGTCGGCGCCTTCGACGCCATCCGCGACCTGTTCGCGCGCGCGCCGCTCGCCCGCGAGCGCAAGTACACCAGGGGAACGTTCAGCTTCAACTCGGGCAACGGCCGCTGCGCCGCGTGCGGCGGCAACGGCTTCGAGCACGTAGAGATGCAGTTCCTGTCGGACGTCTACCTGCGCTGCCCCGACTGCGACGGCAAGCGCTACCGCGCCGAGGTGCTCGAGGTGCGTTGGCGCGACAAGGGCATCGCCGAGGTTCTCGACATGACGGTCGCCGAGGCTGCGCAGTTCTTCGCCGGCGAGCGCGAGGTGATCGCGCAGCTGCAGCCGCTCGCCGACGTGGGGCTCGAGTACCTGCGCCTCGGGCAGCCGGTACCGACGCTCTCCGGCGGCGAGGCGCAGCGCCTGAAGCTCGCCGGCCACCTTGCCGGCGCAAGAAAGGGGTCAGGACCCTTTTCCGCGGGGACGCTGTTCCTTTTCGACGAGCCGACCACCGGGCTGCACTTCGACGACGTCGCGAAGCTGCTCGGCGCCTTCCGCCAGCTGCTCGCGGCGGGGCATTCTCTGGTGGTGATCGAGCACAACCTCGACGTGATCCGCGGCGCCGACTGGATCATCGACCTCGGGCCCGAGGGCGGTGAAGCCGGGGGCGAGATCGTCTGCTGCGGCACGCCGGAGGAGATTGCGAATCGTCCGGTCTCGCACACCGGCAAGGCCCTGCGCGAGTACGAAGCGGCGCTCGGCCTTGTCTCGAGATCGCCGCAGGCGGGCGTCGGGGAAACGTGGTCTGACCCTGATTCTCCGGGCCGATATCCCGGCACTGCCATCCGCATCCACAACGCGCGCGAGCACAACCTGAAGGCGATCGACGTGGAGATCCCGCGCGACCGCTTCACGGTGGTGACCGGCGTCTCGGGCTCGGGCAAGTCCACGCTCGCCTTCGACATCCTGTTCTCGGAGGGCCAGCGCAGGTATCTGGAGTCGCTCAACGCCTACGCGCGCCAGTTCGTGCAGGCCGCGGCGCGCCCCGACGTGGACGCGATCTTCGGCATCCCGCCGACGGTGGCCATCGAGCAGCGCTCGAGCCGCGGCGGCCGCAAGAGCACGGTCGGCACGCTGACCGAGGTGCTGCATTTCCTGCGCCTGCTGTTCGTCAAGCTGGGCACGCAGCACTGCCCGGACTGCAGGGTGCCGATCGAGCCGCAGAGCGAGGCGGCGATCCTCGCGCGCCTGCTGCGCGAGTACCGCGGCAGGCGCATCGGGCTGCTCGCGCCGCTCGTCGCCAGCCGCAAGGGCGTGTACACGGGTCTCGCGAAATGGGCGCGCGGCAGGGGCTACACGCACCTGCGCGTCGACGGCGCCTTCCTGCCGGTGGAGCCCTTTCCACGCCTCGACCGCTTCAGGGAGCACCGCATCGAGCTGCCGGTCGCCGACCTGCGGGTCGCGCCGGAGCGGGAAGGCGAACTGCGCGCGGCGCTCGCCGCCGCGCTCGAGCTCGGCAAGGGCGTGGTGCACGTGCTCGCCGACCTCGATCGCCTCGAGCGCGCCGCGGCGCGCGCGCGCGGCAGCGTGACGCTCGACCTCCCAGGGCAGGCGTTCTCGACGCGGCGCGCGTGCCGCTCCTGCGGGCGCAGCTTCGGCGAGCTCGACCCGCGGCTCTTCTCCTACAACTCGCGCCACGGCTGGTGCCCGGCCTGCGTCGGCACCGGGCTGCAGCTCAAGGACGTCGGCTGGGACGCGGAACGCTCGCGCACCGGCGCCGAGGACCACGTGCTCGACTCCTGGATCGAATGGCTCGAGGTCGACGAGCCCTGCCCGGCCTGCGCCGGGCGGCGTCTCAATCCGCAGGCGCTCGCGGTGACCTGGCGCGGCCGCTCGATCGCCGAGTACGGCGCCGAGCCGGTGGCGGCGCTGCGCGCCCGCTTCGCGGCGCTCGAGGTCTCCGGGCGCGAGGCCGAGATCGCGCGCGACCTGCTGGCGGAGCTGCGCGCGCGCCTGGGCTTTCTCTGCGAGGTGGGCCTCGGGTACCTGGCGCTGGACCGTGCCGCCCCCACGCTCTCGGGCGGCGAAGCGCAGCGCATCCGGCTCGCCGCCCAGCTCGGCTCGAACCTGCGCGGCGTGTGCTACATCCTCGACGAGCCGACCATCGGCCTGCACCACCGCGACAACCAGATCCTGCTGGGGGTGCTCGAGCAGCTCGAGGCGAAGGGCAACACGCTGGTGGTGGTCGAGCACGACGAGGACACGATCCGGCGCGCGCACCACGTCATCGACCTCGGGCCCGGCGCCGGCCGGCTCGGCGGGCGCGTCGTCGCCGCGGGGCACGCCGACGACCTCGTCGCGCACGCCGATTCCCTCACCGGGCGCTGCCTCGCGCAGCCGCTGCGCCATCCCCTGCAGCCGCGCCGCAGCGTGCCGCGCGGCGCACCCTCGCTCGAGATCCAGCAGGCGCGGCTGCACAACCTGAAGGGGATCGACGTGCGGCTGCCCCTGGCCAGGCTGATCGCGATCACCGGCGTCTCGGGCTCCGGGAAGTCGACGCTCGCACGCGACGTGCTCTACCGCAGCCTGAGCGAGAAGGCCGCCGTGGGCTGCAGGGCGATCCGGGGGCAGCGCGCCGTGGCGCGCGTGCTCGAGGTGGACCAGACGCCCATCGGCAGGACGCCGCGCTCCTGCCCCGCCACCTACGTCGGGTTCTGGGACCCGATCCGGCGGCTGTTCGCCGACACCGCCGAGGCGCGCATGCGCGGCTGGTCGGCGAGCCGCTTCTCCTTCAACACGCGGGGCGGCCGCTGCGAGGCCTGCGAGGGACAGGGACTGAAGCGCATCGAGATGAGCTTCCTGCCCGACGTGAAGGTGAGCTGCGAGGCCTGCGGCGGGCAGCGCTTCAACCGCGAGACGCTCGCCGTGCGCTGGCGCGGAAAGTCGATCGCCGAAGTGCTCGCGCTCGGCGTGGACGAGGCGGTGGAATTTTTCGCGGCGCACGCCTCCATCCATCGCGCGTCGCGGCTGCTGCAGGACGTGGGCCTGGGCTACCTCACGCTCGGCCAGCAGAGCCCCACGCTCTCGGGCGGCGAGGCGCAGCGCATCAAGCTGGTGACGGAGCTCGCGGGCTCCGGGAAAACGGGGTCTGACCCAGTGTTGTACGTGCTCGACGAGCCCACCGTAGGGCTGCACATGGCGGACGTGGAGAAGCTGATCCGCGTGCTGCACCGCCTGGTGGACGCGGGCCACACGGTGGTGCTGATCGAGCACAACCTCGACGTCATCGCCGAGGCCGACTGGATCGTCGACCTCGGCCCCGAGGGCGGCGAGGCCGGAGGCCGCGTCGTGTTCCAGGGCCCGCCCGAGCTGGCGGGCGCGAGCGACACCCACACCGGCCGCGCGCTGGGACCGTTCCTCGCCCAGCGCGGGAACCCGGCCGCCGGGCAGCGATTCCGCGCGACGTAGCCGGGAACTCGGTCGCGTGCGCGGAGTCCCTCGGGACATGAGAACCCTTGCCTGGCTGGTCCTGTCGTTGTTCCTGCCTCTGGGCTCGCAAGCGCAGCAGCTTGGACCCGAGGATCTCGTGAAGAAAGTCACGACCGAGGTTCTGGAGGCGATCAAGTCCGACCAGGACCTGCAGGCGGGCGACCGCAGGAAGTCGCTCGCGCTCGCCGAGCAGAAGGTGCTGCCGCACGTCGACTTCCGCGAGGCGGCGCAGCTCGCGGTCGGCAAGTCGTGGTGGTCGGCGACCCCGGCGCAGAAGGAGCGCCTGGTGACGGAGTTCCGCACCATGCTCGTGCGCATCTACTCCAACGCCATCGACGTCTACCGCGGCCAGACGATGCGCGTGCTGCCCGTGCGCATGGCCCCCGCCGACACCGAGGTCACGGTGCGCAACCAGTACCTGCGCCAGGGCCGGCCGCCGGTCATGGTCGAGTACGCGATGCGCAAGACCCCCGAGGGCTGGAAGATCTACGACGTGGTGATCGAGGGCGTGAGCCTGGTGCTCACCTACCGCTCGGAGTTCGAGGCCATCTCGCGCCAGTCCGGGATCGAGGGTTTGATCAGGCGGATGGCGGAGAAGAACGCGTAGGCCACTCGGCCGGGTGCGTGCCGAGCGGCACCGGCGGCCGCGTCCAGCGAGGCGCCGTCTCCGAGAGCCGCAGCACCGGCCCGAGGTGCCCGATGCGCCCGAGCGGCGAGGACGTCTCGGCCATCAGCCCCGCCAGTTCCGGCGCGGGCAACTCCGCGGGCGCCCCGCGCCACCCCGGCTCCAGGCCCCGCTCCACGATCCAGCGCCCGGTGCGCGCGAGCGACACCCTGACCTCCCAGCTGCCGCCCTCGCGCGCACGGCGCGCAAGCGCGACCATGGCCCCGAACGCCATGAGATACCCGCTCACGTAGTCGATCGCGGACACGGGCATGAGCTTCGGCTTGTCGCCGTCGCCCTGCGCCAGGGCCATCCCGCTCACCGTCTGCACGATGCTGTCGAACCCGCGGCGCGCGCGCCACGGCCCCGCCCCGCCCCACGCGCTGAGGGTCACATAGACGATCCCCGGCCGCAGGCGCGCCGCGTCCTGCGCCGAGAAGCCGCGCGCGGCGAGCGCACCCGGCCGATACGACTGCGAGAACACGTCCGCCCCGGCGAGCAGCGTGCGCAGCGCGTCGACGCCGGCCGCGGCGCGCAGATCGATGCGCGCCGACAGCTTGCCGAGTCCGGTGTCGGTCTCCATGGCGCCCGAATCGGCGAGGTGCGCGGCGCTCACCTTCAGCGCGTCGGCGCCATGCTCGGCGAGCGTGCGCGCGCAGGTGGGCCCCGCGAGCACGCGCGTGAGGTCGAGCACCCGCACCCCTGACAACGGCCGCGGCGCCTCGCCGAGCGGCTCGGGGGGCGCCTCGCCGATGCGGCGCAGCTCGAGCAGCGGCTGCGCCGCGACGCTCGCGGCGTGCGGATGAAGCGCCCACTCGGCGGCGCTGCGCGCCAGCCCCGCGCAGCCTCCGGCTGCATGTACGGCGTCCTCGAGCGCCGCGCCGTCCCAGCCGCGGCTCGCCCGCTCCGCCGCCTCGCGGGCTGCGTTGCAGCCCAGCACGCTCATCGCGGCCGCGCGGTGCTGCGGAAAGTTGCAATGCAGATTGACCCAGCGGCCCTCGCGCACGGGGTAGAAGCCGCTGAGCGGGTCCCAGGGGCCGGCGGGCGGCTTGCCGTCGATCCGCAAGTAGCGGTTGCTGCGCATCGCGGCAGCCGCCGCGCGCAGGCCCACGCCGATGTCCTGGCGCCGCCCGCCGCGCAGCATCCAGATCGCGCTGGCGGCGACGCCGACGGCGCCGAGCGACGCCGCGCCCGCAGTGGCCACGCGGTACGGCGTCGGGAACACCGGGTCTGACCCGGCGAAGGCGACCTCGCCTTCGGCAGGATCGACGGCGGCGAGCTCGAGCAGCTCGCGCAGCGCGCGGCGGGGCATCGTTTACCTTAACATGCACGGCATGCGCGAGCCCGCTCAGAGGACGATCCACCTCAAGGACTATGCCCCGCCGGCGTTTCTCGTCGAGCGCATCGAGCTCGACGTCGACCTCCGCGCCGCCGACGCGCTGGTGCAGGCCAGGCTCGAGCTGCGGCGCAATCCGCAGGCCGCGGACCGCCGCGCGCCGCTGGCGCTCGACGGCGAGGCGCTCGAGCTCGCCTCGGTCGCGCTCGACGGCGCGCTGCTGCGCGACAACCAGTACTCGGTCGCCCCCGAGCGCCTGACCATCCCGGAGGTGCCCGTCGCCTTCACGCTGCAGACCCTCTCGCGCATCGTGCCGCAGGCGAACACCGCGCTCGAGGGGCTCTACGCCGCGAAGTGCGGCTTCGTCACGCAGTGCGAGGCCGAGGGCTTCCGCCGCATCACCTGGTACGTGGACCGCCCGGACAACCTCGCGCGCTTCCGCACCACGGTGCACGCCGATCGCACCCGCTACCCGGTGCTGCTCGCCAACGGCAACCGCGTCGCCGCCGGCGAGGAGCCCGGCGGCCGGCACTTCGCGACCTTCGAGGATCCCTTCCCCAAGCCGAGCTACCTGTTCGCGCTGGTCGCCGCCGATCTCGAGGTGCTCGAGGACGCGATCCGCACGCGCTCGGGCAGAAGCAAGCAGCTCTTCGTCTACGTCGAGCCCGGCCATCTCGACCAGGCGTCCTGGGCGATGGACTGCCTCAAGCGCGCGATCCGCTGGGACGAGCGGCGCTTCGGCCTCGAGCTCGACCTCGACGAATACCGCATCGTGGCGGTCGGCGACTTCAACTCCGGCGCGATGGAGAACAAGGGGCTGAACATCTTCAACGCGCGGTACGTGCTGGCGCGCCCCGACACCGCGACCGACGCCGACTACGTCAACATCGACCGGGTGGTGGCGCACGAGTATTTCCACAACTGGACCGGCAACCGCGTCACCTGCCGCGACTGGTTCCAGCTGTCCCTGAAGGAAGGGCTCACGGTGTTCCGCGACCAGGAGTACGGCGCCGACACCTACTCCCGGGCGGTGACGCGGATCCAGGAAGTCCGCGCCCTGCGCGCGCAGCAGTTCCCGGAGGACGCCGGCCCCATGGCGCACCCGGTGCGGCCGCAGTCGTACATGGAGATCCGCAACTTCTACACCATGACCGTCTACGAGAAGGGGGCGGAGCTGGTGCGCATGCAGCACGCGCTGCTCGGCGAGGAGAAGTTCCAGGCCGGCATGCGCCTGTACTTCGAGCGCCACGACGGGCAGGCGGTGACCTGCGACGATTTCGTGCAGGCGATGCAGGACGCGGGCGGCGTGGACCTCGCGCAGCTCCGGCGCTGGTACGACACCGCCGGCACACCGGTGCTGGAGTGTTCGGGCGCCTGGGACGCGGCGGCGCGCCGCTTCACGCTGCGCGTGGCGCAGTCGATGGAGCCGCCCTTTCACATCCCGTTCGCCGTCAGGGTCGGCGGCGAGGAGCGCGTGCTCTCGCTGCGCACCCGGGAGGCCTCCTTTGCGTTCGAAGGCCAGCCTTCGCCGCCGGTGCCTTCGCTGCTGCGCCGCTTCTCCGCTCCGGTGATCGTGCGCTATCCGTACACCGAGGACGAGCTGGTCTGGCTGATGGCGCACGACGACGATCCGTTCAACCGCTGGGAGGCCGGCCAGCGGCTTGCCGCGGACATCGTCCTGAAGGGGGGCGGCGCACCTTCTGGCGCCTTCGTGGAGGCGGCGCGCAAGCTGCTCGGGGATCCGGATCCGGCGTTCGCGGCGGAAGCGCTGGCGCTTCCCTCGGAGGCCTTTCTCGCCGAGCAGATGGAGGTCGTGGATCCGGATGCGCTGCACGCGGCGCGCAACGCGCTGCGGCGCGCGCTCGCCAGCGCGCTGAAGGGCGAGCTGCTGGCGGCCTATGACGCCAGCGCGACCCCGGGCCCCTACGCGCCCGAGCCGGCGGCCATCGGCCGGCGCGCGCTGCGCAATCTTGCGCTCGGCTACCTGATGGAGCTCGCCACCCCGGAGCTCATCGAGCTGTGCCATGCGCAGTTCCGCGACGCCGCGAACATGACGGACACCATGGCCGCGCTCGGCTGCCTCGCCAACTGCGACTGTCCGCAGCGGGCACTCGCGCTCGAGGCCTTCCACGCGCGCTGGCGCGGCGACGCTCTGGTCATCGACAAGTGGCTGGCGGTGCAGGCCGGCTCGCGCCTGCCGGGGACGCTGGCGCGCGTCGCGGAGCTCCTCGCCCACCCCGCGTTCGACCTCAAGGTGCCCAACAAGGTCTACGCGCTCATCCGTACCTTCACGGCCAACCACCTGCGCTTTCACGCCGCGGACGGCGCCGGCTACGCGTTTCTCGCCGACCAGGTGCTCGCGCTCGACCGCCTCAACCCCCAGGTCGCGGCGCGCATGGCGCGCGGCTTCGACCGCTGGCGGCGCTTCGATCCCGGCCGCCAGGCGCACGCGCGCCGTGCCCTCGAGCGCATCCGGCAGGCCGATCGCCTGTCGCGCGACGTGGCCGAGATCGTGACGCGGGCGCTCGGCTGAGGTGGGGGCGGGCGCGGCACCCGATGCCGGCGCCACCGGGCGGCTGCTGGTGCGCTCGGGGATCGAGATCGCCCGCGTGCTCGAGCGGCTGCGCGCCGAGCGGGCCGTGCTGAGCGCGCTGCTGGGCGAAGGCGACCTGCTGTTCCTCACCCGCCTGCTCGCGGTCGAGCACGCGCTCGGCGCGATCGTGGTCGCCTTCAGCGAGTCAAAGCCCGCCAACGCGCAGCTGCTCGCGCGCGAGTCCGTGGTCTTCGCCTGCAACCACGACGGCCTGCGCCACGAGTTCATCGCCGCCGGGCCGCGCGAGACGCGCTTCCAGGGCGCCCCCGCCATGCGCCTGGACTTTCCCAGGGTGCTGCTGTCGTCGCAACGGCGCTCGCACGCGCGCATCGCCGTGCCGCCGGCGGTGCCGCTGGACTGCGTGTTCGACTGGGGCGGCGCCCCGGTCCGCGCCAAGGTGGTCGATCTCAGCCGCGGCGGCATCGGGGCGCTGGTGCACCAGGCGGCGGTCTCGATTCCTCCCGGCGCCCGCCTGGAGAATGTGCGCGTCGCGCACCCGCGGCACACCGTCACCGTGGCGCTCGAGGTGCGGCACGCCGCGCGCGCGAGCACGCCCGACGGCCGCCCGGCGACCCGCCTCGGCTGTCGCTTCGCCGCGGCGCCGCGGGACCTGCGCGAGCTGCTGGCGCTGTTCGTGACCGAGATCGGCGGGGGATAATCGGCGCATGGACCCCGCCGCCCAGCTCTACTTCGCCACCGCCGCGTTCCTCGCTGCGCACTTCGTCACCAGCACGCCGCTGCGCCCCGCGCTCGTCCGGTCGGTGGGCGAGAAGGCCTACATCGGGCTGTACTCGCTCGCCGCCTTCGCCACGCTCGGCTGGATGATCTGGGCGTACTCGCGGGCCGAGCCGCGCCCGCTCTGGCCCGGCCTGCGCCTGATTCCGGCGCTGGTCATGCCCTTCGCGCTCACCCTGCTCGCCTGCGGCCTGCTGGCGCGCAACCCGACCCTGGTCGGCGCCGACCGGCTGCTGAAGAGCCCGGACCCGGCGCGCGGCATCATCCGCGTGACGCGCCATCCGATCATGTGGGGCCTCATGCTGTGGGCGGGCGCGCACATCCTGGCGCGCGGCGAGGCGAACGCGCTCGTGTTCTTCGGCGGCTTCCTGGCGCTCGCGCTCGTCGGCACGCTCGCCATGGACGAGCGCAAGGCGCGCGCGCTCGGGGAGGACTGGCGGCGCTTCGCCGCGGTCACCTCGCACCTGCCGTTCGGCGCGATCGCCGCGGGCCGCAATCGCTTCGACGCGCGCGAGATCGGCTGGCGCAATCCGGCGATCGGCATCGCGGCCTTCGCCGCGTTCTTCGCCGCGCACACCTGGCTGTTCGGCGCCCGGCCCTACTGAGTCAGAACCGGTCGGCGCGGTACGGCGCCGGATCCACGCAGGGCGTCTCCCCCGCCATCATCTCCGCGACCAGCCGCCCGGTGACCGGCCCCAGGGTCAGGCCGTGGTGCGCGTGACCGAAGGCGAACCAGAGGTTGCGGTGGCGCGGCGCCGGCCCGATGATCGGCAACATGTCGGGCGTGCAGGGGCGCGAGCCCATCCATGGCTCCGCGTCCAGTCGCTCCCCTAGAGGAAACAGCGCGCGCGCGATCGGCTCGGCGCGCTCGAGCTGCACCGGCGTGCGCGGCGCGTCGCGGCGCGCGAACTCCACCCCGGTGGTGAGGCGGATGCCGCGCGCCGTCTGCGCCATGAAATAGCCGCGCTCGCTATCCTGGGTCGGCGTATTGAGGCACGCCTCGCCCGCGACGCGGTAGTGCATGTGGTAGCCGCGCTTCACCGCGAGCGGCAGCCGGTAGCCGAGCGCGCGCGTCACCGCATCGGCCCAGGGACCCAGTGCGACCACGACCGCGGCGGTCTGCACGGGTCCCTTCGCGGTCTGCACGCGCCAGGCCTCTCCGTCCGCCTGCAGGCTCGCCGCGTCGCCCTGGACAAAGCTCCCTCCACGGCGCTCGAGCAGGCCGACGTACGCGCGCACCAGCTCGTGGGGGTCGCTCACGCGCCAGGGCTCGGTCCAATGCAGGGCGCCGGTCAGCACCGGCGCGAGATGCGGCTCCCCGGCACGGAGCATGGCCGCGTCGAGCGCCCGGAACTCGATGCCGAACTCGGCCCGCCAGCGCTCGGCCTCGGCGAAGCCGCGGTCGCGCGCCTGCGCGGTGCGGAATACCCGCTGCCAGCCGCCGGGCGAAAGCAGCGCGGCCGCACTCGCGGCCTCCGCGAGCGCGCGGTGCTCCGCCACGCAGCGCTCGATCAGCTTCGCGTACTGCCGCGCGATCCCGGCGTGGCGCGCCGGCCGCGAATGGCGCCAGTACCGCCAGAGGAACGGCGCGAGCGCCGGCAGCGCCGAGAGGTGGTAGGACGCGTCGATGGAGCCGTTCAGGACGTAGCGCGCGAGCGTCCGGGGATCCTGGGGGAAGCCGTAGGGATACACGCCCTCGCGCTGGATCATGCCGGCGTTGCCGAAGGACGTCTCCTCGCCGGCGCCGCGCCGGTCGATGAGCGCCACCGAGCGGCCGCGCGCCTGGAGGTGCAGCGCGACGCTCGCGCCGACGATGCCGGCACCGAGCACGGCGACATCACGCCTCATCTTCCCGGTTGGTGCTTGCGCGCCACGCGCTGGTCGAACCGGGCGACGTTGACCACGACGCGCTCGTGCGTACCGTCGCCGATCGGCTCCAGCTCGTCGCGCGCCTCCACCCGGAAACGGACCAGGCGTCCGTCGACCTGCACCACCTCGGCCCGCGCCGTGACGCGCATCCCGACCGGCGTCGCCGCGATGTGGCGCACGTCCAGGTGCGTGCCGAGCGACTGATAGCCCGCGGGCAGTAGCCGCTCGATCGCCTCGAGCGCCGCGGCCTCGATGAGGTTGATCATGACGGGCGTGGCGAGGACGTGCACGCGGCCGCTGCCGATGCGCGGCGCGGTGTGCTCCTCGCCGACGAGGAGCTCGGCGCGGCCGGCGAGCCCCGGGCGCAGTCGCGATGTCGCTTCCATGGCAGGCTAAGATTCTCCCATGGGCGCGCGCGTGGTGATCCTCGGCTGCGGCTTCGGCGGCCTCGCCGCCGCGCAGGCGCTGCGCGGCGCGCCGGTCGAGGTCACGGTGATCGACCGCGCCAACCATCACCTCTTCCAGCCGCTCCTGTACCAGGTCGCCACCGCCGGGCTCTCGGCGCCCGCGATCGCGGCGCCGATCCGCCACATCCTGGCGGGCCAGGACAATGTCACCGTGCTGCTCGGGGATGCCGTGCGCATCGACCTCGCGGCGCGGGAAGTCGCGCTCGCCGACGGGGGACGCGTCGGCTACGACCGGCTGATCGTCGCCACCGGCGCGGCCAACAGCTATTTCGGCAACGACGCCTGGGCGCGGCACGCGCCGAGCCTGAAGACGCTGGAGGACGCCTTCGAGATCCGGCGCCGCATCCTGCTCGCCTTCGAGCACGCCGAGCGCGAGGCCGACCCGGCCGCGCGCGCGGGGTGGCTCACCTTCGCCGTGATCGGCGCGGGCGCCACCGGCGTCGAGCTCGCCGGCACGCTGGCCGAGATCGCGCGCCACACGCTGCGCGGCGAGTTCCGGCACTTCGATCCGCGCGCCGCGCGCGTGATCCTCGTCGAGGCCTCGGACCGCGTGCTGCCGCCCTACCCGCCCGAGCTGTCGGAGAAGGCGCGGCTGCAGCTCGAGCAGCTCGGCGTCAGCGTCTGGCTCGGGCGCCGCGTCACCGGCATCGACGCCCAGGGCGTGCAGCTCGGGGACGATCGGCTGGCGGCGCGCACCGTGGTGTGGGCCGCCGGCGTCGCGGCCTCGCCGCTCGGCGCGACGCTCGAGGTGCCGCTCGATCGCGCCGGGCGCGTCGTCGTGCGGCCCGACCTCTCGATCCCCGGGCATCCCGAGGTGGCGGTAGTGGGCGATCTCGCGGCGCTTCCGCATCACCAGCCTCCGGTGCCGGGGGTGGCGCCGGCCGCGAAGCAGATGGGCCGCTGCGCCGCGCGCAACATCGTGCACGCGCTCGCGGGCCGGCCGCCCGAGCGCTTCCGTTACCGCGACTACGGCCAGCTCGCGACCATCGGGCGCAGCGCCGCCGTGGCGGTGCTCGGGCGGCTCGAGCTCTGGGGCTACCCGGCGTGGCTGCTATGGCTGGTGGCCCACATCTACTTCCTGATCAGCTTTCGCAACCGCCTGGTGGTGCTGCTCGACTGGGCCTGGGCCTACTGGACCTTCAAGCGCTACGCGCGCATCGTGGTCGGTCCGGACAGCCGTCCCGACGCTTGAGCGCACCGCCTTCCTAGCCCGGATATTTCATGAGTAGTGGATAGCCTCGTTCGCGTCGTGAGGCGGCCGTGTTTTTGTGAATTGACTGGCGAAGGCCGTCATTTCGCGGGGTGTTTTCCGATTTTGGGCAAAGCT
>Ga0114945_10000201_pt1 | contig 37233 bp, 35 predicted proteins | sample OV2TP3_FD_87194 | JGI IMG/M metagenome (GOLD analysis project Ga0114945, IMG submission 87194) | Hot spring microbial communities from Beatty, Nevada to study Microbial Dark Matter (Phase II) - OV2 TP3 | ecosystem: Environmental > Aquatic > Thermal springs > Hot (42-90C) | place: USA: Beatty... | reverse complement strand
GTACTCGCTGGCTGCGGGGGTGGCTCGCCTGCGGTGCGCGGCATCGCTCCGGCCGCCCAGCGTGCGGCCGGTCGCTCGGCGGCAGTCCTCGCTCGTCCCTCGCTGCGCTCGGGACACCGTGCCTGCTCGGGCTGCCGACGTGCCGCTCCCCGCAGGCGTCGCCTCCCCGCAGCCAGCGCGTGCAGCCCCGGCCCGGCGGGCGCGCGGATGATTCGCTCTGGCCTGCCGGCGGAGTGCGCGACCGCGCTGAAGGAGTGGGCAACCGTCCTCGAAGCGATGGCCCGCGGCGAGCAGCTCGTGCTGATCCGCAAGGGCGGGCTGATCGAGCCGGGCAGCGGCTTCGAGTTCGTCGCGGACACCTTCCTCTTCTATCCGACCTTCGAGCACCAGGCGGTCACCTACCTGCGCCCGCCCTACCAACGGTACTTCGAAGAAGCGCTCGCGCGCCGTGCGCCCGAGGGGCAGATCCGCTGCGAGCTCATCGGCGTCGTCGCGGCCTCGCGCCAGTCGGACGACCCGGCGGTGGTCGAGCGGTTGCAGGAGTTCCATATCTACAATGACGCCTTCGTGCGCCAGCGGCTGCAATGGCAGCCGCAGCAGCCGCTCGTGCTCGCCGTCGTGCGGGCGTTCCGCCTGACGCCGCCGCGCGTGTTGGCGGTTGCGCCGGCCTACGCCGGCTGCAAGTCCTGGGTGGCGCTGGACTCCCCTGTGCCGCTGGCGGGCGCGCAGCCAGTCCTGGAGGACGCCGTGTTCCAGGCGCGCCTGGCGGCGATCACCTCCCGCTGGTGCTGACCGCGCGGGATGCGCGTGCTCGTCTTCGGCGCGGGGGCGATCGGGAGCGTCCTGGGCGGCTTCCTCGCCGAGGCCGGGCACGATGTCACCCTGCTGGGGCGGCCCTGGCACCTTGAGGTCATCCGGCGCGAGGGGTTGCGGATCACCGGCCTCTGGGGCGATCACCACCTGCCTGCCGGCGCCTGCCTCTGGCAGGCAGGCAGGCACCGGCTTTCGACCGCGGCCAGCGTTGAGGAGCTGCCGGCTGCGACCGCGTTCGACTGGATCCTGCTCTGCGTGAAGGCGCATCAGACGGCCGAGGCCGCCAACAGCCTGCCCCGGGCGCTCGGGCCGCAGACGCTGCTCTGCGCCTGCCAGAACGGGTTGGGCAACTACGAGACGTTGATCCGCACGGTGGACCCCGACCGGGTGGCGTTGGGACGGGTCATCTTCGGCGTGGAGCTTTCGCCGGGCGCGGCGCGCGTGACGGTCTGCGCCGACGACATGGTCCTCGGCGCGCCGGCGCGCGGGTTCCCGCGCGAGCGGCTCTCCGCGTTGGCCGAGGCGCTGCGCTTCAGCGGCATCCCCTGCCGCACCACGGAGTCCATCTGGCCCGTCCTGTGGGCCAAAGTGCTCTACAACTGCGCGCTCAACGGCCTCTCCACCGTGCTCGAGGTGCCGTATGGCGCGCTGCTCGCGCAGCCGGGGGCGAGCCGCCTGATGCCCGTGATTCTCGAGGAGGCGTACCGCGTCGCGGCGGCCCATGAGGTCCGTCTCGAACCGGCCTCGGCGTCGGCGTATCTGGAGCGGCTGCGGGCGACGCTGATCCCGGCGACCGCCTCCCATCTGCCCTCCATGCTCCAGGATCTTCGCCGCGGCAAGCCGACCGAAATCGAGGCGATGAACGGCGCGATCGTCCGCCTCGCCGGGCAGGTGAACCTGCCCGCCCCCGCCAATGCCCTCGTGACGCGGCTCGTGCACGCCAAGGAACAGTTCACAGGCGTCGGGCAGGTGTGTTAAACTGGCGTTTACCCGGAACAGCCGGACCGTCGTGCCGATCCAACCGTACAAGCCGGACCACTTCTATTTTCCTGCAGTGGACCGAGAGGAAAATAGAAACGGTCCGATACCCAGAAGGAATGAGCGATTCACGCAGGAGACGAGGGTTTGTTACCGTGTATACCGGCAATGGCAAAGGCAAGACCACGGCGGCGTTGGGCATGGCCCTGCGCGCGCTGGGGCATGGCTGGCGGGTGCTCGTCATCCAATTCTTCAAGGGCGACTGGCCGGTGACGTTCGGGGAGCTCGAGATGAGCCGGCGGCTGTCGCCGCAGTTCGAGCTGCTGCAGCTCGGCAGGGGCTTCGTGAAGATCATGGGCGACCGGAAGCCCTTCGAGGAGCACCTCGCCGCGGCGAAGGAGGCGCTGCGCGTGGCGCGCGAGCGGATCACCTCAGGCCGGTACGACCTCATCGTGCTCGATGAGCTCATCTACGCGATCGACTACGCGGGTGTGTCGCTCGTGAGCGTGGAGGAGGTGCTGGGCCTGTTGGACGCGAAGCCGCCGTCGCTGCATCTGGTGCTCACCGGGCGCAACGCGCCGCAGGCGCTGGTCGACCGCGCGGATCTTGTGACGGAGATGCGGGAAGTGAAACACCCATGGCAGCGGAAGATCCCCGCGCAGGTCGGGATCGACTATTAGCGGAACAGCCGGACCGTGGTGCCGATCCAGCCGTACAAGCCGGACCACTTCTATTTTCCTGCAGTGGATCGACCTGCCTGCCGGCAGGCAGGTAGGAAAATAGAAACGGTCCGATACCCAGAAGGAATGAGCGATTCACGCAGGATAAAACAGTTGCCGAGCCGGACACTGGTGGAGGGCATCGAGCGGGCGCCGGCGCGGGCGATGTTGAAGGCGGTTGGCTTGACCGATGAGGACCTGCGGCGGCCACTCGTCGCGGTGGCCAACACGTGGATCGAGCTGATGCCCTGCAACATCCACCTGCGGCGCCTGGCCGAGCGGGTCAAGGCGGGCATCCGCGAGGCGGGCGGCACGCCGCTGGAGTTCAACACGATCGCGGTCTCGGACGGGATCTCGATGGGCACCGAGGGGATGAAGGCCTCGCTCGTCAGCCGGGAGGTCGTGGCGGACTCCATTGAGCTCGTCGTGCGGGGCCATCTGTTCGATGGCGTCGTCGCCCTCTCGGGGTGCGACAAGACGATCCCCGGGACCGTGATGGCGCTCCTTCGGCTCAATCTGCCGTCGCTGATGCTCTACGGCGGCTCGATTGCGCCCGGGCGCTTCCGGGGCAAGGATGTGACGATCCAGGATGTGTTCGAGGGGGTCGGCTCGTGCGCGGCCGGCCGGATGAGCCCGCGCGACCTGCGCGAGCTGGAAGACCGCGCCTGTCCCGGGCCCGGCGCGTGCGGCGGCCAATTCACCGCGAACACCATGGCGATGGCGATCGAGATGCTGGGGCTGTCCCCGATGGACAGCGCCAGCGTGCCGGCGATGGATCCCAAGAAGGATGACGTGGCCTTCGAGGCGGGGCGGCTGGTGATGGCGCTCATCCGGCGCAACCTCCGGCCCAGCCGCATCGTGACGCGGCAGGCGTTGGAGAACGCGATCGCCTCCGTCGCGGCGACAGGCGGATCGACCAACAGCGTCCTCCATCTCTTGGCCATCGCGCGGGAGGCCGGCGTGCCGCTGGCCATCGAGGATTTCGACCGGGTCAGCCGCGCCACGCCGCTGCTGGCCGACCTCAAACCGTGGGGCCGGTTCGTGGCGAATGATCTCTACGAAGCCGGCGGCGTGGCCCTGATCGCGAAGCGCCTGCTGACGGCGCGGCGGTTGCACGCTTCCGCCATGACCGTGACCGGCCGGACCATGGGGCAGGAAGCCCGGCGCGCCACAGAGACGCCGGGACAACGGGTGGTCCATCCCCTCAGCCGGCCGCTGAAGCCAACCGGCGGCCTGGTGATTCTGCGCGGCAATCTGGCGCCCGAGGGATGCGTGGTGAAGATCACCGGCCATGAGCCGTTGCGCTACGAGGGGCGCGCCCGCGTCTTCAATAGTGAGGAGGAGGCGTTCCAGGCCATTCAACGCCGGCGCATCAAGGCGGGCGAGGTGGTCGTCGTCCGCTACGAAGGGCCGAAAGGCGGCCCGGGGATGCGGGAGATGCTCGCGGTGACCGCGGCCATTGTCGGACAGGGGTTGGGTCGGTCCGTCGCGCTGCTGACCGACGGGCGGTTCTCCGGCGCCACCCACGGCCTGATGGCGGGGCATGTGGCCCCCGAGGCGGCCGTCGGCGGGCCGATCGCGTTGGTGCGCGACGGCGATCGGATTGCCTTTGACGTGCCCGCCCGTCGCCTGGATGTGACGCTGGCTCCGGCGGAACTGGCCCGCCGGTTTGCCGCGTGGCGTCCGCCCGCGCCGCGGTATACCTCCGGCGTCATGGCGAAGTACGCGCAGCTTGTCTCGTCGGCGTCTGAGGGGGCGGTGACCATCGCAGCCCCGCGGGTCGCGTCACGGCACGCCCCCGCCCGTCGACGGCCGGCGCGCCGCCCTTTCTCCGTCCGCCGCTAATCGGTATACTGTGCTCATGCAGGGATGGTGGAACTGGCAGACACGATAGGTTGAGGGCCTATTGCCGCAAGGCGTGGGGGTTCAAATCCCCCTCCCTGCATGTGTTTCCTGCGCCGGGGGATTTGAAGGGAGCCCCGCCTGCTTGCATGGACGAGCTGCGACGAATAGGAGCAGCGACTTCCACTCGGCGGGGCGGGTGGCCGACCGGAGCGATCCCCCCACCTGTCTCAGGTTCGCCTGTGGCGAACCCGTCGCCTGGCGCATGAGACGTTGGGCCCGCCCCTGGCGGGCCAGACAGGTGGGGGGAGAGTGGAGGCGCCAAATCCCCCTCCCTGCATGTGTTTCCTGCGCCGGGGGATTTGAAGGGAGCCCCGCCTTCCGTACAGTCCATCTATTGACAACCTGCGGCACACTTGGTAGTGTGTGGGTGGTGCAGACTGCCCAATGGCTTGTGTGCGAGTTCAGGTGATCCCCAAGGGCGACGTGTCCTTGGGGGCTTTTGCTTAGAGGGGGGCGGGTGGAGTGGGCGCAGGCGGGACGTCGAAGGTCCTCGGCGCAGTGACCGGCGTGGCGCGGCTCGGGGGGGTGGGGGCAGAGGAGCTCGCGCGCCGCGCGGCGGAACGTCGCTACCGGCAGGCGCAGGAGGGGCGGCAGCAGCTCGAGTTGCAATTTGGCGAAGTGCTCGCCACCCATGAGCAGGTGAAGACGAATCTGCAGCGCGAGCAGCAGCGCTCGCAGGAGCTGACGCAGGCGCTGGGGACCATGCGGTCGCGGTTGGAAGAAGCGGTGGGTCGGCTCACCGCGGAAACCCGCCAGGTGCGCGAGCTGCAGACGCGGCTGACGGCGATGCAGCAGCAGATGGATTCGCTGCAGAGCGAGCTGGCCGTGGCGTTGCAGATCGACTGGCCCAAGCCCGCCGCGGAACAGGCTGAGCCGGTGGAGCTGCAGCGGATCGTCGTCAGCGACGCTGGCGCGGCGGAGTTGAACGGCCGGGTGCTCTCGGTCCATGAGCAGTGGAACTTCATCGTGATCGACCTGGGGTGGGACGCCGTCAAAATCGGCGATCTGGTCTCGATCTTCCGCGATGAGCAGCTGCTGGCGAAGGCCCGCGTCGAACGCGTGCAAGAAGGGGTGGCGGCCGCGACGGTGCTGCCCGAATGGAAAGCCGTGGAGATCCACGTCAACGACCTCGTGAAACTCCTCTCAGTTCGATGAACCTCGTGGCCCGTTGCGCGTGCGTCCTGTGGCTGCTCATGCCCGCCGTCCAGGCGGCTGAGACCGCCGACCCGGTCCCGATGAGCAAAACCGTGCTCATCATGAAAGTCGACAGCCTGGACCCCGTGCCGGTGCAGACGCACGTTGAGGAGCGTCCGCCGGCGATTGTCATCACGTTCCCTCCGCGCCGCGTGGTCGGAGCCATGCCGGAGCGCTCCTCCATCGCCCGGGGCGTCATCCGCTCCATCGCCGCGCGCTACGACACCATGGGGACCAGGCCGTCCGCCAAACGGTTCATCCAGGCGGTGCGGGTTGTCTTGAGCGGGCCGTATCAGGCGCGCGTCCGCTCGGAAAGCGGCGCCATCATTGTGGAGATCGAGCACCCCGCGTCCATCCGCAGCGCCTCAGTCGAAGTGGCCCTCAGGGGCGGAACGATCGGCCGGCTGGCCCGTCCGGACCATCTGATCAGCGCGCGGTTTCGCGCCATGCAGGACGCGCTGGCGCAGGCCGCGCCACCCCGTTGGCGGCTTCAGGTGGAGCCGTCCGCTGCGGTTCCCTCATCGGCGGTCGCGGGCGATCGCCTCTCCGCGGCGCGTCCGCCATCCGCCGAGACGGCTCAGCCGAGGCCTGGTGAGGCGCTGCGCGAGGACGTGACGGCAGCGCCATCCGTTCGCGGGTCGCGCAGGCCCTGGACCGGCGCCCTCCCGCTGTGGATCGGGATGGGAGTGCTCATGGCCGCTGGCGGATGGCTGCTCAGCCGCGCGGCCAGGCGGACGTCCGCCCCGAGGGGCTCCCGCGCGCCCTCAGGTGTCGTGCTGATCGATCAACTCGTGTGGCGGGCGTTTGAGCGGCAGGGCTACCAATTGGTGATCGAAACGGAGCTGAGGCAGCCGCCCTGGGGGACGTTCCGGATCATCGTGAAAGAGGGGGTGAAATCCGGATTGCTGTTCGTGGGCCACGGGCCCTTTTTCGAAAAGCAGACCGTGGAACGGTTCATCCGCGTCCTCGGGGAGGCCAAGGTCTCGCAGGGCATGCTCGTGGCGTCCGGCTCGTTCACGGTGCCGGCGCAGCGCCTGGCCAAGGAGCACCAGGTGGCGTTGGTCGGCCGCGAGCAGCTCATCGAGCTGCTCAGCGTTGGCGCCGGCAGCGAGTATTACGCGAAAGAGCTGAAGCAGGCCCAGGCCAGGCTCGACGAGGCGAAGGAGACGCTGGAGCAGTACGCCAGCGAGTTGGGCGCCATCCGGCGGCAGCGCAACGAGGCCAGCTGGTACCTGGGCGAGGAGCGGGCGCGGTCCGCCAAGCTCGAGGCGCAATTCGACGAGGCGGCCCAGCAGCTGCGCCGCTACGAGGCGGATCTCCAGCGCTGGGAGCAGGAGACGGCCGCCATGCGCCGCCGGTGGGAAGAGAGCGAATGGTACCTCGGCGAGTCGCGCGAGCGGTTGCGCCATGTGGAGGCGCAGGCCGCGGCCCTCGAGGACATCGCCACGCGCGCAGAGGCGACCGAGCAGGAGCGGCAGCAGGCGGTCGCGGCGCTGGAAGAAGAGCGCCGCAGCAGCGAGGCGTTGGAGGGGCAGCTGGCGGCGCTGCAGCAGCGGATGGACGAGGCCGCAGCTCGCGAGCGGCTGCTGCAGCACGCCTTTGATCAGCTCAAGCACCAGTGGGACTTGCTGCAAATTTTCGGTGATCGGAGGAAGCAGCGCCGCCAGCTGCTGCCCCAGGCGCGTGTGGAGCTGCGCTCCGGCAACGGGGAGGACGCCCTCCTCGCGAACGGCTTCCTGCGTGATATGAGCCGCTCCGGGATCGGCCTGGAGGCCGATCAGGAGCTCGCCACCCCGGCCTCCGCCCGGATGCGCTTAGTGGCCCCGGGGCAGGAGCCGATTGAATCAGCCGTGCAGATCCGCTGGCAGCAGCAGGCCGGTGAAGGGCCCGGCCGCTACCGGACCGGCTGCAAGTTTGTGCGGCTCTCCCCGGCGACGCGGGCGCAGGTGAAGGCGCTCCTGGAACCCCCCAGCTAAGCACGCCCAGACATGCAAGAGCGCCGGACGACTATTCGGATTCCCCACCGGGCGCGGATCCAGTACTGTCCCGCCGAGGACTTCCTTCCGCGAGACGGCCGGATCCTGAATGTGAGCGAGCAGGGCGCCGGCATCCTGATTCGCCGGGCCCATCAGACAGGCGAGCGGATGACGGTCAGCTTCCCCCTGCCGGGCGAAGATGACGATCCGCTGATTGCGACCGGCGTTGTCCGGTGGATCGGCCCCCGCTTGTTCAGGAATCGGTGGGTGCCGATGGGGTTGGAGTGGTTGCCCCCCGATGACGTGACCCGCCATCGCCTCCATCGGTTCCTCTACACGTCGGCCCAGGCGCTCGGCAAGGTTCGCCCGCCGGCATCCTTGGCGCGAGGCCGATGGTCGGCGGCGAAGCGCATCGTCGTCGGCCTCGTGGTGATCAGCCTGCTCCTGTCGGCCCTGGTGGGATTCAACTGGCTGCGCGCGTTCCAGGAGGAGCACCGCCGGCTGGGCATCATCGCGGAGGGACGCCGGCAGCGGATCGCGCACCTGGAGCAGCAGGAGGACCGGTTGACCACGGAGCTGGCGACGACGCAGCAGTCCTTGCAGGAGGCGATGACCGAGATGGCCCGTCTCGATCAGCAGGCGCGCGGGCTGGGCGCCGACGTGGGACAGCTGCGGAGCGAGATCGACGGGGTCCAACGGTCCTATGAGACGGTGCAGCGCTCGTACGCGACGATCCGCGAGGAGCGCCAGCAGCTCATGCAGCGCGTGCTCGACCTGGAGCAGGACCGGGCGCAGTTGGCGAAGCGGCTCTCGTCAGTCACCGACTTGCGGTTGGCGATTACGGAGGCGATCCAGCGCCGGAAGGACGAGCCGCAGGCGCAGCGCCTGTTTGAGCTGCGGACGCAGCGCCTGGCGGACGAGGAGGCGCTGGCGCAAGGCAACCGCGGCTTCGTGATCCGCGACGGCCAACCGACGATCACCGGCTCCACGGTGTGGATCAAGGTCCGCGACCCCGAGTTCTAACAGGTGTCAGACACCTTTCCCGCTTTGAAAGGTGTCTGACACCTAGCGGGACGGGGGCTGCCGCCGGTCCTTGACGTAGACACTCCCCTCAAACTGCTTCGCGTAGGCTTTCAGCTCCACCCACAGCGTAGCGACCTGCCCGGCGTGGGTCAAGGCCGTGGTCTCGTTGGTGACCAGGGCGATGGCGACCGAGAGCAGCGGCACGGTGATCTGCCGCCCTTTTCGGTCGGTATGGAGCAGGTGCCCGCGCCGGCGGTCCGCCTCATCGTAGAACGTCGGTGCCGTGTCGTTGAACGCGCGGATGATGGCTCGACAGAGCGCGTCTGCGCGGTCCGGCGCCGTGATCACAATGAAGTCATCCCCGCCGATGTGGCCGACGAAATCCATCGGGTGCCCGTGCGCGCGCACGGCCTCCAGGAGGATCTCGGCCGTGCGCTGGATGACCTCATCGCCCCGCTTGAAGCCATAATGGTCGTTGAAGGCTTTGAACCGGTTGAGGTCCACGTAGCCGACCGCCAACGGCCGGCCGGACGCGAGGCGCCGGTCCAGCTCCCGCTGGATGGAGACGTTGCCGGGCAGCTTCGTCAGGGGGTTCGCTTCCAGATCCCGAATCGTCCGCCGCAGGACCATCTGCACCCGGGCGAGCAGCTCCTGAGGCTCGAACGGCTTGACCAGGTAGTCGTCGGCGCCGGCGCTGATGCCGAACACCTTATCCTGGACCTCGCTCTTGCCCGTCAGCATGATGACGGGGATATGCTGGAGGAACGTGTCCTCTTTGAGCTGCTCGCAGACCTGCGGGCCGGTCAGGCCGGGCATCGTGAAGTCGAGGATCACCAGATCCGGCCGCTGGCTCCGCACCGCCTCGAGGGCGACCGCGCCGTCGGCAGCTTCCACCACCGCAAAACCCGCCGGCTCCAGGATCGACCGCAGGATGTCCCGCAGGTCGGGGTCGTCGTCCGCGATCAGGATCATGAGCGATGAGCGCTTCGTCATTCGCTGGCGGGCAGGCCTGCCTGCGCCGCACCACTCGTTGGCGCATCCGGTGCGGCAGGCAGGCTGACCGAGAACGCGCTGCCCTTGCCTTTCGCTGACGTCACCCAGATGCGGCCCTGGTGGGCCTCGACGATTCGCTTGACCAGGGCCAGGCCCAAGCCGCTCCCGCGGATCTCCTGGTTGATCGGATCGTTGGCCCGGTAGAATTGCTGGAAGAGCTTCTCCTGGTCCTCCGGCGCGATGCCACAGCCGGTGTCGCTGACCGTCGCCACGACGGAAGGACCCTCCCGCCTGAACGCCACCTGGATGCTCCCGCGCTCCGGGGTGTACTTGATGGCGTTCGACAGCAGGTTGAGGAAGACCCGCTGGAGGTGCTGCCGGTCGCCCACCAGCTCCTTCACTCCATCCCGGTCCACCGCGTACCGGAGGTGCTTGGCTTCCAGCTGCGGGTGGATGAGCTCCTGGAGGGTGGTGAGGAGCTCCTCGACCGGGATCCGTTGGCGTTCCATCGGCAGCCGCCCGGATTCGATCCGCGCGATGTCCAAGAGGTTGTTGATGAACTGGGTCAGCAAATCCGCGTGCTTCTCGACCTTGCCGATCCGCTCCGCCTGGGCCTTGGCCAGGGCGCCGAACTGCCCGCTGGCGAGCAGGGAGGCGTAGCCCTTGATGGCGGACAGCGGCGTGCGCAGCTCGTGGGAGACCGCGGAGACGAAATCGCTTTTTGCCTTGTTGAGGCGGACCAGCGCGGCGTTCGCTTCCGCCAGCTCGTGGGTGCGCTCATGGACCTTCCGCTCGAGGTCCTGCTGCGCCTGCCAGGTCTTCTCAAAGAGCGCCGAGTTTTCGATCGCCACGGCCAGCTGGTTCACCAGGATGGAGACCAGCTCCTCATCCGCTTTCGCGTTGGTGATGCCGATGGTGCGGCCCAGCACGAGGCAGCCGGCCGGCCCGGCGTGGGGGATGATCCCGGCCACCATCACGGTGGGGGCGTCCAGGAGGTCCACCAGGGCGCGGGAGGACGCGTCCAGCAGCGAGGGCGCCTGGAGCAGCTTGGGGGTGGGGGTGGTCAGGATGCGCCGCAGCAATCCGCTGGCGGTCAGGTGCGCGCTCAGCGCCTCGGCGGTCACCTGCGTGACGCCGACGAGCGACCGCCATTCCACGACGTCGAACGAGGGGCACATCCCCAGCAGGCCTTTAGAGAACCCGAAGTTCGTCACGACGGACGCCTCCAGCTTGGTGAAGACCTCGTCGGACCTGAGGCTGACCTGAAGCTGCCGGCCGAGCTGATACAGGGACATCAACGAGGCCAGCTGCCGATCGAGCTCTTCGTGGGTTCGGTGCAGCTCGAGATCCGTGCGGATGATGAGCTTGGCCTGTTGATCGAGCTGGCCGTAGGCATCCCGCAGCCGGCGCAGCTCCTGGAGCTGCCGATGGGCCAACTCGGCTTTGACCGCAAGGTACACGAGGCAACCGAGGGCCACGGAGACCATGCCGAGGGATTGGAATCCCAGCAGGAGCAAGAGGACGGCCATGAGCCCGATGGCCAACGCCAACGCAGGCAGGGGGGCCATCGAGTCAATCCCCAAGCGCCACCACGAGGACGGACCCCGTCTGGGTGGCGCAGGACTCAGCGGGTGAGGCGCTGAATGACACTTGCTCGCCGTAGGTGTAGCACCCGGCCATGGGGGTCGAGCTGCCGACGGCCTCGCGGATGCGGGCGATCTCGAGCGCGGCGTGCGCCGCGCCCAGCAGCGTGCGCCGGATCACGGAGTCGAAGACCAGCACGCAGGTCACCCGGTTGAGCGCTTGGACCGCTTGCTGGGCGGCCTTCCGGGCGGCGTTCAGCACCAGCTCTCGGCTGCCGAGCATCAATTGCAGCCACGTCCCTTCCTGGACGTCGCCGTTGCACACCAGGCTGCCGCCTTCGCCGAACGACACGACGTTCCGCAGCAGCCACCGGTCGGTCGTCTCGTTGCACAGGCCGAGGGGATAGGCGATGGCTTGCCGCGTCTGCCCCGTCACGCAGAGGCGCTCGGCGGCATCGGCTCCAAAGTACTCCTCGTACACGGACGCCGCGGGCTTGCGATCCAGCTCCATCAGCACGTTGGCGCGCGCCCGGGTGATGCGCCGGGGCTTGCTGATCGGCGCAAAGCCGTGCTCGATGCCGATGCCGATCTTCAGCGGCTGGCCCAACAGCACGCCGGTCACCGCCCGGCTGACGGCGCGGTCCTGCGCGTATTGATACGTTTGCGTGAAGCGGAGGTCGTCTCCCGCCATGGCGCCCACCACGAGCGAGCTGGTGCCGAAGACTTCCTGGATGCCTCTGACGACGTCGGCGTACTTGGGGATCAGGCCATCGCCGAACAGCAGAAACCCAGCGCGCGGCGAGGCCGGGAAGTCCCGGAGCGCGTGCGAGGCCGCTTGCTGGCCAGCAAGCCGCGGCGCGGTCGCGACCCCCTCGCTGACGCCGATGCTGCACGCCAGCGCGTCCGACGCCAGCAGCACCACGACGCAGCTATGGCTGATCGGGCCGTCAGGGATGATCTCCCCCGCCGTGCTTTGCCCGGTGAGCGGCACGCCGTCGAGCACCGCGCGCACGCCTCGCAGGAGCTGCTCCTGATCCAGCCACGACGAGCCGAACACCAGGGCCAGTTTGTGCTTCCGCCTTGGCAACAGCTCTAGGGCCCGCGCCGCCGCTTCGCGCCCGCAGGCGTCGGCGTCCGAGCGCATGCTCCACCCGACTGAAGCGACCACCATCTCAGGCATCATACTGTGAGTATATCTGATCAAGAACGCATCAAGAAGCTTACCGGAGCATACACCCAGCAGAAAGGAAAAGGTGTCAGACACTTTTCCCGCTTTGAAAAGTGTCTGACACCTTGGGTTAGGTTGAGGAGGGTTTCACGCGGCGCTTGTCGGCGTAGAGCGAGGCGTCGGCGGCCTCAAGGATCTCTTGCGAGCTGTCATCGTCGTCCTCCACCCGGCTCATCCCGACGCTCAGGCTGAGCGGGGGGAGGCGCTTCGGCGATGCGTCTGGGACGGGGATCGGAATCGCAATCTGCCGCAGCTTGCCGGCGACCAGATCCGCCTGCTCGGGGCTGGTCTCCGGCAAGGCGACGATGAACTCATCCCCGCCGAACCGCGCCAGGATGTCCGACTGTCGAAGGATGGTTTTCAGCTCGCGGGCGATGTGTTGCAGGACGAGGTCGCCGGTGTGGTGGCCCAGCCGGTCGTTGACCTGCTTGAAGCCGTTGACGTCAATCATGAGGCACGCCAGCGGCCGCTGGTATCGCTTGGCGCGCTCGTATTCCCACTCCCACCGGTTCAGGAAGAATCGCCGGTTGTAGAGGCCGGTGAGTTCATCCGTGATCGCGGCCTGCCTCAACCGCTGGGTCGCGCGCCGCAGCGCGGCGGTGCGGCGCTCCACCGCCCGCTCCAGCAGCCACGCCCGGGCGGCCAGGATCCAGATGATCCCGATGACGCCCAGCCCGGCGATGAGGCTCAAGAGCGTCAGCAGCAGATTGAACCAGGACAGCGTCCGGGCGACGCCCGTGCTGCCGGGCTGCATCTCGATGGTCCAGCGCGCCGCATCGATCGTGACCGGGACGCGCTCGACGCGCGGCGGAGCGTTCCCCGCCGCCTGCCAGGTGCTCGACCGATAGACGCGCGTGGCGCCGTCAAGCAGCTGGACCGGATAGCGCGCGGACAGGGTCGTGGCGAAGAAATCCTCAAGCAACGGCTTCAGCTCGAACACCCCGACGATCGCGTGCTTGCGGGAGGCGGGGGAGCGGAGCGGCTCCAGCATGAGGAGGAACGCGCGCTCGTTCTTGGTCGTGGCGACGAACGTCGACGCGACGCGCCAGACCCCGCGCAGCTGCGTCCGTGAGAGGAGGGCCCCGTCGACCTGGCCCAGCTCAAATCGGGAGAGGCCCTTCGGCGGCGCCCACCAGATCGGCGGGTGGGAGGCCTGCACCATGCCCGCGCCCAGCAGGTGGCGGGTGTGATCGACGGCGCTTTGCCCCATGGCCGTCAGCTGCTCCGGCGACAGGGTCGGCCGGCGATCCAGGGTGTCCCGGAGGAAGGTGAGGGTGCCGCGACGGCTCTGGAGCGATCGGACCAGCTGTTGCGCGGTCTGGGTCAGGATGGTGCGGGTATCGGACTGGACCGCGCGCCGCTCATGCCATCGGATGAACAGGATGAGGCCGAGCAGCAGGCTGCTGGCGAGCAGCGTCGCGATGGAGGCGCTGAGGATGCGCCGGTACCGCTTGGCCGTGAGGCGCACGAGGCCTGCGCCGAGTCCGGATCCAAAGTACATGATCCATCATTCTAGACCTTTCGCCAGGACGACTCAAGGCAGGAAGCGGACAGCAAAAGGTGTCAGACACCTTTCAAAGCGGGAAAGGTGTCTGACACCAATTCAAAAGCCGGGGACGGACGTGCAGCCGGTGGGAGGCTTGCTTGTCTTGACCTTCTCCAGGAGCGCTTCAGCCTCCTTGGTCGCTTTGGCTTCCGCCTCCTGCTTGGTGGCGCCTTCAGCCTTGACGACCCAGGCGCCGGGATCGGCGTTATCGATCGTGGTGTGGTAGGTGGAGCCGAGCCGGTACGTGACGATCGTCACCGGCCAGCCCGCCAGTTGCGTTTTCCGCTGCGAGTAGTCTTCAGGCTTCGGCATGGATTACGGTTTCTCAACGGGCGCGGCGACGAGGTTGCCCCACTCGGTCCAGCTGCCGTCGTAGTTCTTGACGTTGGAGAAGCCCAGCAGGTACTTCAAGACGAACCAGGTGTGGCTGGACCGCTCTCCGATGCGGCAGTAGGCGATGACCGGCTTCTCGCCCGCAATGCCGGCCCCCCCGTAGAGCGCCCGCAAGTCCTCCACACTCTTGAACGTGCCGTCATCATTGCAGGCTTTGCCCCAGGGGATGTTCTTCGCGCCGGGGATATGACCGCCGCGCTGGCAGGTTTCGGGAAGCCCCGGCGGCGCCAGGATCTCTCCGGCGTACTCCTGCGGGCTGCGCACGTCGACAAGCTGGGCCGCGCGCTCTGCCGAGGCCTGCTGCACCTCGGGCAGGAACGCGCGGATCGACACATCCGGCGCCTTGGCGGCATAGGAGGACGGGGTGGCCTTCGGCGCATCCGTGGTCAGCTCGCGGCCTTCCGCGATCCACTTCTTGCGGCCGCCGTTCATCAGCCGGACGTCCTGGTGGCCGTAAATCTTCAGCTGCCAGAACGCCCACGCCGCGAACCAGTTGTTGTTGTCCCCATAGAGCACGACCGTGGTGGAGGGGCTGATGCCGGAGGTGGCCATCAGCTTTTCGAACTTGTCCTTGGGGATGATGTCGCGCCGGAGCGTGTCGCAGAGCTGCGTGTCCCATGCCCAGCCGGCCGCGTTGGGGACATGCCCTTCGCCATAGGCCTTGGTGTCCACGTCCACCTCCACGAGCCGGACGGCGGGGTCCGTGAGGTGCTGGGCCACCCAGTCCGTGGAGACGAGGACCGCCTGTTGCGTCTGTGTTGCGGGGGATGTTTGGACCGCCATGTCCGCCTCCTGCTTTTGGCCTCACGACGTGCTACCGGGAGTTCCCATTCTAGGGAACCCCGAAGGGGGCTGTCAAGAAAAAGCCATGATCGGCGTCATGGAGCGGCGCCGGTTTCGTAAGCGTGCCAGAGGGCGAGCAGCATGAGCAGCTCCGAATAGAGGTAGGGCCGGAAGTACCACCCGCCCGCCGCCAGCACCAGGCCATCCAGCGCGAGGCACAGCTGCGCGGCGATCAGGCCCAGGAGGGCGACCCGAATGGAACGTCCCGGCACCTTGCGCAGGAAGAGCAGGCACGCGGCGAGGAACCCCGCCACGAACAGGCCATGGGCGATCGCCAGCAGACCCTGCCAGCCAGGCGTCAGGCGCACGCTCCAGCCGATCACGCGGTCTGGGACGGGCTGCATGCCGCCGACCAGGATCACCGCGCCAGACACGAGCAGCCACGGGCTGAGCCAGCGCAGCAGCTTCTTCGGCGTCATGGCCGGATGGCGCAGCAGCTGATCGACCGCGAAGGCGCTCTGCAGCGGGAAGGCGAAGGAGGTGGCGAACCAGAGACGGCGCAGCGCCCAGACCGGCTCAGGGGCGCTCGCCGTGGCGAAACAGGCCATCGCCGCATAGCGGCCGAGGACGAGCAGGCCGCTTCCGATCAGCAGCCACCGCAGCCACGCCGGAGACACCCACCGGAAGCTCGAGAGGGTCAGCAGCGTGACGCCGCCGGCGAGCCCCAGGAGAAAGAGATAGAGGCCTGCCAGCGAGCCCATGGCGTCGGTGGCGGCTGGCTACCGACTTGGCACGCGCGCCAGCCGCAGGCGGGTCACCAGGGCGAAGCCGCTGAACAGCGCCGCGGAACACACGAGATCGCCCGCGACGCTGCTGCGAAAGAAGGGAAGGGCGGCCACGTAACACTGCCAGAGCCCGGCCGGGGTGTGGGCGTAGAGGCCGCCGGAGAGCCAGACGCCGAAGTTGCTCACGAGGAAGAAGATCACCGAGCCGGCCAGCGTGCCGGCCACGATGCGGGCCGGGCTCGGCCGCGGGCGCAGCCACCAGCCGATCATGCCGGTGAGCAGGAACGCCCCCCAGGTGAACGGGACGGTGGCGTGCCAGCCGATGAGCGCGTCGCTGACCGCGACGATCGCCAAGGGCAGCACGAGCCCCCAGCGGGCCGGCAGATACGTGCCGCCGAACAGTGCGATCGCCGCCACCGGGGTGACATTCCACGGGTGGGGCACCAGTCGCGAGAGCACGCCCAGCACGATGAAGCCGAGCGCCACGCCATCATTCGGACGATGGAGCACCTGTCGCATCTTCTCCCTCCTGCTCAAAACTGCACCGTGACGCCGGTCACCCATGAGGTCGGCGGCGCCGGGTTCTCCCCGGTCGAAATGATCGTCCCGTTGCTCGATTGGAAGCTCGTGTACTCCTCGTTCGTGACGTTCTGGACGGTCAGGTACACGCTGCCCCAATCGTACACCAGCCGCACGCCGGCGTCCAGCACGCCGTAGTTGTCCCCGGGCAGCCGATTGTTGAAGTCGTTGATGCGGAAGAAATCCTGGACGAGCTCCCAGTCCAGCGTGAGGACGAGATGCGGGAGCGGCTCGTAGGACAGGCGGGTGGTCAGCCGGTGCTCCGGCACGCCGGGGATCGTGTTCTCGACAAAGGCCCCCTCGTGGAACTCCGCGTCCAAGAACGTGTACGCCAGCCGGGCCGACAGGCGGGGGATGGGCAGGCGCGGCTCCACGCTGGTCTCAACGCCGATGCGCCGCGTGTCCATATTCTGGTTCTGGAAGGCGCTCGCGTTGAAGAGGATCTCATCGTTGATCCGGTTGTAGAACCAGGCGACCGCGGCCTTCCCGACGCGCTCGTCGTGGACCCGCAGCCCCACCTCGTAGTCATCCGCCTGCTGCGGCTGGAGGTCGATGTTGCCGACGAAGTCGGTGACCACCGCGGAGAAGTCATCGACGTTGGGCGCCTTAAACGGCCGGGCGTAGCGCGCGTAGGCCGTCACGGGTGGGAGCACCTCCACGCTCACGCCGACCATGGGGCTGACGCCTTGGAACCGCAACGTGCCGATGAACGCGGGAAACGAGATGTCTTCAACGAACCGCGACTTGTCGTACCGCAGCCCGGCGACCAGGGTGGCGCGGTCCAGGAGCCGCAGCGTCTCCTCTACCCAGAGCCCGTAGCTGGCCTTGTTCGACTCATCCAGGCGCGCCCCGCGCGTGCCAACCGACGCCTTCTCATCAAGCAGGTCCACGCTGGCGGCGAAGGCGTGGCGCACAGACGCCCCCTCCGCCTCGTGGCTCGCGCGCAGCGTCAGGCCCTGAGACGGCGCGATCGTCGCGAACCGGCTGTCCGACGTCACGGAATCGCTTTCGCGCAGGTGCCAGAAGGCATTCGCCCCGAGCGCGAACCCGGCGACGTCGCGCACCCGCGCCTCCAGCGCCAGCTGCGTCGTTTCGTCATCGAAAAACCCCGGGAAAGAGCCTTTCTGCCGCCGGCGCGCCTGGGACGCTTCAGGGGTGATGCCCCCGGCGAAGGCGCTGGTATCCTCGCTGTGGAGGACGTTGGCTTCCAGGTGCAGCTCCGGCAGGACATCCAGCCCCACATGGCTGGTCGTGGTCACGGTGCGGGAAGTGGTGCTCTCGCGGTAGCCGCTGACGTCCCGGCGGTTGACGCTGGTGCCGTAGGTGAGCGGGCCGTATCCGCCGCGGGCCGCGGTCGTCGCGGTCCGCTGGCCGAAGCTGCCCCACTCGAGCGTGTGCTCGGTGCGGATCGGCCGCGCATCGCCTTTCTTCGTGATGATGTTGATGACGCCGCTCAAGGCGCCCTCCCCATACCCGAGCCCGCCGCCTCCCCGGATGATCTCGATCCGCTCAATCTGGCCAAGCGGGATGCTCTGCCAGTGGACTTCATCGCCGGTGGGACGGTTCATCCGCACGCCGTCCACCAGCACGAGCGCGCCGGTGCGGGAGCTGTTGACGATGCCGCGCAGGTTGACGCTGCCGTCCGCGCCCAGGCCGAAGCCGTGCGTATCCAGGCTCGTGACGCCTTCAAACAGGCTGAGGTAGTCCGGCAGGGACGTCGCGCCGCTGGAGGCGATCTGCTCCTTCGTGATCACGGTGGCGTTGCCGGGAAATTCGTCGGCCGTAAGCGGCGAGCCGGGCGTCCGGGAGGCGGAGACGAGGACTTCGGACAAGCGGGACGTGGCGACCGGCGGCGCGGAGTCGTCAGGAGGGGGCGGGGCGGCGAGACTTCCGGGGGGACTGACGACGAGCCACGAGAGCAGCACCACCAGCCGAGCGACGCGACGAGCCATGACCGCCTCCTGCCCAACCGCGGGGCGTGTAGGGGTAGGAACGATTCCTTGGGCAGGTCTTCTGGCTTCCCGGCGTCACCTTGCGCCTTCCCACCGCGCACCATCCGATGCGGGGCAGTGGCGAGGCAAGGGTCGTGCGTCCCCGGGTTACAGCGGCGGGTCCGCGCCCGCGTTTCACGGGCTTCCCTGGCGCCCAACGAATGTCAACTGGCAGCCACCTTACTGTGCGAGCGCGCGGCTGTCAAGCGAAAAGGTGTCAGACACCTTTCAAAGCGGGAAAGGTGTCTGACACCTCCTGTGAACAGCTACTTTTTGCGGCCCATGCAGAGGGGGCAGTCTTCCGCAAAGGCGGTGGCGCGATCCCGCTGGTTGCGGGGCATCCAGAAGGTGAGCAGCTCGCCGGCCCCCGACAGGGTCCGCTTCACGCTGCGGTTAATCCCCTTGCCGATGCCGGTGAGGACGTTGTGCCCCTCTTTGGCTTCCTGGGCGGGCTGGCGGATCATCTCGGTCCAGCCCAGCAGCGTATTGACGGCGCCGCGCGCCAGCAGCGTGCCGGCCTGAGCCGGGTACGGTTGCGGGTGCGTGAGACGCGAGCAGATCGGGCAGACGGCGCCCGGGGGGGACTGTGTTGAGCGCGGCGTGTCCTCCGCGGCGGGGGTGGTGTTCCGCTGTTCCGCGTGGGCGGTCGACGCCGCGCCCATCCAAACGGCTAGGCCAATGGCCAGGATGCGAACCGTCAAGCTCCACATCTCGCGTCTCTTGTGACGGAAAAAACAAGCCCTTGCAGGGCTGCAAGGGCTTGCCGGCGAATCACGCCAGAGGTGGGTTACCCGAGGATGTCGCTGCCGCCTTCCGGCAGGGGGAGGTCGATCTGCGGGATGGGGAACGTCACCGCATGCGCCGCCCCGCCCACCGTTTGCCCCACGGCATTCCACGCGCCCTTGCCGATGCCGACCAGGACGTTCTCTCCGTTCTGGTGCGCCTTCATCGGCGTGCGGAACAGGGACGTCCAGCCGAGCAGGGTGTTAGTGAGGCCGTACTTCAACTTGGCGACCGCCTTGTCGCCATAGGTGGCCTCCGAGGCCCACGGGCTTGCGGCCGAGGCCGTCATCGGCGCCGCCAACAGCGCCAGCCCTAACACCACTAACCCGATGCGTCTTCCCATTCCCACCTCCTGTGGTTGCGCCAAGTCTAACAAAACCCCTCGGTTCTTGCAAGCGTCTTTTTTGCATGATACGATTGAACTACGATGAGCGATGCTTCGGCCCAGGGCAATGGGCTGATCGAAATGGAAGTGAGCAAGATCCGCATCGATGAGCGACGCGGGGAGCAGGTCGTCGTGCTGCGCGAGCGGGGCGGCACGCGGCTGCTGCCGATCATCATCGGCATCTCCGAGGTCACCGCGATCAAGATGAAGATCAGCGGGATCCAGCCGCCACGGCCCCTGACGCACGACCTGCTGAAGGAGACGATCGCGGAGCTGGGCGCGAGGCTCGAGCGGATCATCATCACCAAGCTGGAGTTCAACACGTTCTACGCGCAGCTCGTCCTCAAGACGAAGGAGGGCGAGTCGCGCAACGTCGACGCCCGACCGTCCGACAGCATCGCGGTGGCCCTCCGGTCCGACGCCCCCATCTTTGTGGCGGAAGACGTCCTGAACCAAGTCGCCACCAACTACGGCCTGTAAATGGTGTCAGACACTTTTCAAAGCGGGAAAAGTGTCTGACACCTTTTCGGATGAAGCGGTGCTACCTCGTTCGACACGCCCAGACCGCCTGGAACGAAGCGAACCGCCTCCAGGGCCATTCCGACGTGCCGCTCAGCCTTGAGGGCGAAGCGCAGGCCAGGCGCGTGGGCGCGTGGTTCGCCTCGCGGCATCTCCAGGGGATCTTCACCAGCGCGCTCGCGCGCAGCCGGCAAACCGCCCAGGCGATCGCGGCCGGCAACGGGCACGGGGTCAGCCCCGTGGTCGAGCCCAACCTGGCCGAGATGCACTTGGGGGCGTGGGAGGGGTTGACGCCGGAGGAGATCGACGCGCGGTTCGCGAACGCCTACGCGCAGTGGAAGTCGGCGCCGTCCTCGGTCGTCATCCCGGGCGCCGAGCCGCTGGCGGCGTTTCGCCAGCGGGTGCGGCAGACGCTGCGCGGGATCCTGGCGGGCGCGGCGTCGGGGGAGTCTGTGGTGGTCACGCACGGCGGCGTGATCGCGGCTGTGCTGGCGGACGTGCTGGGCGCGGACTACGACGCGCTGCTGCGCCGATTGCGGTTGGATAACGCGGGCGTCACGGCGCTGGAGGTCGGGACCGCCGTGCCGCACGTGCTCTGGATCAACTCAACGACCCACCTCGAATAAATTGGGGTCAGGCTGCTCTGTCGCACAGCCGCGGTTCCAGAGCACAACGTGTCAGACACGTTTCCCGCGGCGAGACGACAGGTCAAAAGGTGTCTGACACCTTTTGCGGTCGTCCCGGCCGCTGTTCGACAGAGCAGGGGTCAGGCACTTTTCCCGCTTTGAAACGTGCCTGACCCCCCGGTCATTTCCTCGTGCGGGTCTTGCGCGCCGCCGTGCGGGTCCTCGCCTTCCGTGTGGCCGCTTTCCGTTTGGCGCGCGCCTGGCCGCCGAAGGGCTGGCCGAACACGCCCGTTGTCGGCTTGACCAGGGAGGCGAAGTCCTCGTAGCGCATCTTGATCGTCTCGGTGTGCGTCCCGCCGTTGAACACAATCTCCCCGGATTCGCTCAAGGCCTTGTCCACCACCACCGGCACCTGATAGAGGTGGCCGAAGGGCGACATCGCGCCCACCTCGACGTCCGGGAACACCTCTTTAATGTCCGCTTCCTTCGCGATGGTCAGGGAGGTTGTGCCGATCACGCCCTTCAATTCTTTCAGATTGATCAGGCAGGTGGCGGACAGCACGCTGAGCACCGGCCCCCGGTCGGTCTTCACCAGGACGCACTTGGCCAGTTGGCGCCCGGGCACGTGCTGCGCGGCGGCGATTTCCTGCGCCGTGTAGACGACGGGGTGCTTCGCGGTCGTGTATTTCACCTTGGACGCCTCGAGGAACTCCTTCAACCGGGTGGAAATCGCCATGGCTCCTCTCCTCTTCCGGTGCCAGGCACTTCGCCACCGACATCCGACAGCGAAGAGCCAGGCACCGGTATTGTAGCACCGGAAGTGTCTATGCAGCCCTGCGTATGGTAGCGCAAGCCGGTTCGCTTGACAACTGGTTCTCGATAAATCTGGTACAATGACATTAGCCATGATCCCATCTGCCGGAGGCGGCGCCTGCCGCCCCCCGCCATCGGAGCGCCGCCGGGCCAGCGGCGCAGCGGACAGCCATGGGGGCTGGCCGTCCCGCCCCGCCATTGGCGGGGCGGGACGGCGGCAGGGTGTGGGATGAGCAGGTTCCGGAAGTTGCTCATGCTCGTGGCGGCGCTCGTCGTCATCGCCGCTTCAATCCCCCTCGCGCAGGGGACGCAGGTAGGGGATCGCCTGCTGTCGCTCTTCTTCGCCGCCCAGCTGTGGCTGCCGTCACTCGCCACCTTCGAGCAGTTCCTCATTGTCGTGGTCGCGGCCGTCCTGCTGGCGCTGGCGCTGGTCGTGCTCGGCTGCGTCGGGGTCGTGGCCGCGCTCTCGGTCCGGCACCGGAAGCAGCTCACGCGGCTGGCGGCCTCCAACCGGGAAGTCTCGTTCCGCACCGACCAGCACAGCCGGCAGTATGAGCAGCTGCTGACCCTCGGGCAGTCTCTCGTCACGCAGCTTGACAAGCGCGTACTCGTCCAGCACATCGTCGAGGCGGCCAGCCGGATGACCAGCGTGCCGAAGGCCAACGCGATCGCCAGCCTGTGGCTGCTCCACTTCGAGACCGAGACGTTCCGCTTTGAGCACGGCCTGTACTGCGACGAGACGCTGTTTGCCAAACCCGCGTTCCTGCCGACGGAGCTGCCCTTTTCGCGGATCATGACGACGCAGCAGCCGTGGCTGTCGCCGGTGGAGGAAGACGACGGCGTGCTCATCCGGCCGGAGAAGGTGTCTCAGCTGGCCGCGGCCACCGGCCGGATCCTTGTGCCGCTGGTCATCGAGCATAACGTCATGGGCGCGCTGGTGCTCTTCTGCCATCCGGATGCGCTGCAGCAGTACGAGGCGCAGCCCCGCTACTACGAGGCGCTCTGGGCGGAGCTGGCCCTGGCCCTGGCGATCGCCATCCAGGGCGAGGTGGCGATCCTGGACCGGCTGACCGGCGTCCACAACCGGGAGTACTTCATGAAGCGGCTCGTCCAGGAGGTCGAGCGCGCCAACCGGTACCAGCTGCCCCTGTCGCTCCTGATGATCGACATCGACAACTTCAAGCAGGTCAACGACACGCTGGGCCACCCGCAGGGCGACGCGGTGCTGAAGATCATCTCGAAGATCATCAAGAAGGCGGTGCGGGCCATCGACCTGGTCGGCCGCTACGGCGGGGAGGAGTTCGCCGTCATGCTGCCGGAGACCGGCTACGGCGACGACGTGACGGCGACCGGAGGCGCGCCCGTCGTGGCGGAACGGATCCGCAAGATGGTGGAGGACGAGTTCCACGGGTTGCAGAAGCCGCTGAACCTGACGATTAGCATTGGGGTCGCGTGCCGCAAGTTCCCGGAGCACCGGGAGTGGGATTACCAGGAGCTGATCCGCCACGCGGATGACCAGCTCCTCCGCGCCAAGACGACGGGCAAGAACAAGGTGTGCCTGCTGCTCCCGGACAAATCCCAGGCGGTCTCCTGATGCCCCGTGGGCTGATCATCGGCGGCTGCGGGCGGCGAGTCGGCCTGAGGCGCATGCCGCCCGGACCAAGGCTGGGAGCGGGGAGCCAGGAAGGGGAAGCCGAAACTGACCGAGGGCGAAGCCCGAGGGAATTTCGGAGGGGCCTCCCCCCCTGGCCGGCGGGGCGAGGGAGGACGGCGCGCCGAAGGCTACTCGCCGCCCGCGCAGCTAGTAGATGACGCTGCGTACGGAGCGCTGGGATCTCGCGGTGATCGGCAGCGGGCCCGGGGGCTACGCCGCGGCGCTGACCGCCGCCCGCCGCGGCGCGCGCGTCTGCCTCATCGAGCGCGAGCAGTGGGGCGGGGTCTGCCTGAACGTCGGCTGCATCCCCACGAAGGCGCTGGTGTCGGTCGCGCACCTGGCGCGCCGCATCCGCCAGGCCGGCCGCCTGGGGATCACGGTCGGCTCGGTGTCGCTCGACTACCCCGCCATCCTCGCCCGCAATGCCGCCATCGTCACGCGCCTGCGCCAGGGCTTGATGGATCTGCTCCGGCGGGAGCGCATCGAGCTTGTGGCCGGGCAGGCGGCCTTCGAGGGTCCGCATCAGCTCGCCATCACCCGCGACGGCGCCACCGCGGCGGTGACGGCGGATCGCGTGATCATCGCCGCTGGCGCCAGGCCGCTGGCCGGCCCATGGCGCGTCGATGAGCGGCGGCTGCTCTCCTACCGCGGGCTGTTGGCCCTGACGCACTTACCCCCCTCACTGCTCGTCATCGGCGGAGGCGTCATCGGCTGCGAGTTCGCCTCGCTGTTGGCCGCCTTCGGCACATCCGTCACCCTCATCGAGCAGCAGCCGCGCCTGCTGCCGGCTGAGGATCCCGACGCGGTCCGCTGGCTGACGCAGCGCCTGACAGCCGAGGGGGCCACGGTCTTCACCGGCACCACGGTCCAGCAGTTGGTGTCGGACGCGGAGGGCGTCCGCGCCACGCTCGCCGACGGCACCACGCGCACCGCCGCCTACGCGCTCATCGCCATCGGCCTGGCCCCCACCCTCGACGCGCTGCGCCTGGACGCCGCCGGCATCGCGGCGGGCCGCGGGCTCGACGTCGATGCGAGCCTGCGGACCAGCCAGCCGCACATCGCGGCGATCGGCGACTGCCTGCCGGGCCACGGGCTGGCGCACTGGGCCAGCGCCGAAGGCGCGGCGGCCGCGCGCACCCTGCTGGGCGATGCGCCGCAGTCGGTCGATCCGTCCGACGTGCCGCGGTGCGCCTTCACCGAGCCGGAGCTGGCCCACATCGGCCCGCTGGAGTCGGCGGTGGCGGGCGCGCGGGTGAGCCGGTTGTCATTCGGCGCGTTGGGCAAAAGCCATTGCGACGAGGACACCGACGGCTTCGTCAAGCTCTTGGTGGACCCGGCCACCGACCAGGTCCTCGGCGCGACGATCGTCGGCGCCCACGCCTCCAGCCTCATCCATTATGCTGTCCTCGCCCGACGGCACGGGCTGACCGCCAAGCAGCTCGCCCGCACGATCACGGCGCACCCGACGCTCCCCGAAGCGATCACTGAAACCGCCGCCCAGCTCTACGGCGAGTCGCTGGTCGCCGCCTCGCGCGCCTCGACCGCCGCGGCGCGCCGCAGCCCAGCCTGACGATGGCTCGCGCGCATCGCAGCCGCTGGCGCATGGGCCGATGGCTGGCGGGCGCGGCGCTGCTCGGCGCCGCCTGGGAGCTGCCGTACGTCAACTGGCGCGCGGTGGCCTCGCCGCTTGGCGAGCGCCCGCTCGTCATCCGGCAGGACGCGAAGGGCGACGGCCGCTTCTTGTCACCCCGCAGCGGCAACCGTCGCCACCGGGGGATCGACCTCGTGGCGGATCTGGGCAGCCCCGTGCAGGCCATCCGCAGCGGGCGGGTCCTCGAGGTGGGCACCCATCGCGGCCTGGGCCGGTTCATCGTGGTGGGGCACCGACGGCATCTGCGCAGCCTCTACGCGCACCTGAAGACCGCGGACGTGGTCGAGGGCCAGCGGGTCCGGCAGGGGCAGGTGATCGGCGCCGTCGGCAAGACCGGCAACGCCCGCCACGCATGGATCACGCCGCACCTGCACCTGGAGGTGATGCGCCGGAAGGAGCCGATCAACCCCCAGGTGTTGGGGCTGATGGTGAGCGAGCCGGCCGATCGGGGAATGGAACAGGCCGAAGAGGATGAAAACAGTGAGTCCGAAGCTCGCGACGGTGGCTAGAGAAAAAGGTGTCAGACACCTTTCCCGCTTTGAAAGGTGTCTGACACCTTTTCGGGCGCCGGAGGGCGGCTGGCGGCTGGCGGGCTGGGCGTCCAGCCGGATCGCCGCCGGCGTGACCGACCGGCAGGCGACCGCGTCGGCCCGCTGGCTCTGTGTCGTGGAGGCCGAGCAAGTTCATGGGGCCAGTGTGGCCGTGATCCGCCGTCCGCCGGCAGGCGGTCCGGTCGCCGGCTGCGATGCCTTGGTGACGGATGTGCCCGGGGTGACACTCGCTGTCCGCACCGCGGATTGCCTGCCGATCTTCTTCGCCGACCCGCGGCGCGGCATCGTTGGCATCGCGCATGCCGGCTGGCGGGGGCTCGCGGCATCGCTGCCGGGCCGGATGATCACCGTGTTCCAGCAGGTCTTCCGCAGCCGCCCTGAGGAGCTGCACGTGGCGATCGGGCCGGCCATCCGCGCCTGCTGTTACGAGGTGGGGCCGGAGTTTCCCGCGCGATTCGAGCCATTTGTCCAGACGCAGCACGGCCGCCGCCCATTCGACTCCGCTCAGGGAGGCCTCCCGAGCGGAGTCGAGGGACGCCGCACCTGCGACCTCATCGGCGCGGCCGCGGCGCAGCTGTCCGCCTGCGGCGTCCGAGCCGAGCGGCTGCTGGATACCCAGCGGTGCACCGGCTGCGAGCCCGACGTGTGGTTCTCCCTGCGGCGGGAAGGGCCGCAGACCGGCCGCCTGTGTTCCTGGATTATGGTACGCTACCTCTAGTGGCCAGTGGTCAGTGAGATACTACTCGCCACTGGTCACGAGCCACGACGATGCATCGGACGATCGGCTACCTCTCCAAACGATTCGCGCGGGTGCGGCCCGGGGAAGGGCGGAAGGTGCTGCTCACCTTCCTCTATTTCTTCCTCGTCATCACCGCCTACTACCTCATCAAGCCGGTGAGCCGCTCGCTCGTCCTGGGCGAGCTCGGCTCCCGGATGGTGCCCTACATCGATCTCATCTGCGCGGGGCTGATGGGGCCGGTGGTGACGCTCTTCGCCCGCATGGTCGACCGGGTCTCCAAACCCCGCCTGGTGAGCGGCTCGTTCTGGCTCATCATCGGCCTGTTGCTGCTGTTCTGGCGGATGCTCGACTGGCCGGCCGCGTGGGTGGCCGGCGCCTTCTACGTGTGGGTGGCGATGTTCTCGGTGCTGGTCGTCACGCTCTTCTGGCTGGTCGCCAACGATCTCTACCGCCCCCGCGAGGCGAAGCGGCTCTTCGGCTTCGTCGGCTCGGGTGGGATCCTCGGCGGGATCGTCGGCTCCTCCATCGCGGCGGTCGGCGCCCAGGTGATCGGGACGGAGCGGCTGCTCCTGTTGTCGGCCGGGGTGCTGATCCTCTGCTGGCTGGTGGTCCGGCAGCTCTGGGCCTATGCGCCGGAGCGCGGCGGGGAGAGCGCGGCACCGCTGCGGTCGCGCAGCGAGACCTTCCTCTCCGACGTCGGGCAGTTCGCGCGCCTGATCATCGAGTCCCGCTACCTCATGCTCCTCATCGCGATGGTGGGCCTCAACAAGCTGATCGCGACGCTGATCTACTACCAGCTCAACCCGTTCATCGAGCAGACGTTCCCGGACCAGGATGCCAAGACGACCTTCACCGGGATCTTTTTCGGCGCCATGAACGTCCTGTCGTTCGTCATCCAGTTCTTCTTCACGAGCTGGGTGCTGCGGCGCCTCGGGCTCTTCGTGGCGCTGACGGCGCTGCCGATCGGGCTGCTCGTCGGCACGACCGGCATGCTGCTGGTCCCGGTCTTCTGGCTGGCGGCGGCCACCGAGCTCTTCGACGGCTCGATGAACTACTCGCTGCAGCAGACGACGAAGGAGCTCCTGTACCTGCCGATCGACCGGTCCATCCGGTACAAGGTCAAGCCGTTCATCGACATGGTGGTGTTCCGCTTCGGGAAGGGGATCGCGGCGATCATCGGGATCGTGACGCTGAGCGCGCTGGGGCTTTCGCCGCGGCTGCTGACCTACCTGACGGTGCCGCTGGTGGTCGCGTGGCTGGTCGTGGCGGTGTGGCTGCGGCGGGATTACGTGACGGCCATCCGCACGATCCTCCAGGCGCGCGCGGCGGCGCGGCGCCAGCCGGCCTCGCCGGCAGCGGCCGCACGCGCGCCGGATGCGCCGAAGGCGCCAGCGCCCGTCGGGGAGCCCGACAGCGGCGAGCCGACCGCATCCGAAGCCTTTGGCTCGCTGCTGAGCGCTCGGCTGGCGCCGCAGAAGCTGGCGCTGATGGCGCGCCTGCTGGCGTCGAAGGACCCGGCCTCTGCGCACGCCAAGCAGCTGCTCGAGGAGCTGGAGGCGTACGAGGCGCACCCGGCCGGGCCGCCTGAGCCGCAGACGTCCCTCCATCGGCTGACCGCGGTGATCGGCGACCACACGCTGCCGATGGCCAGGCGCCGGCAGGCGGTGCGCTGGCTGGCCCGTTCCCCGGAGCAGGCCGCGGTCGATTACCTGTTCGGCATGGTCCTGGTCGAAGGCGACGCCACGCTGCGCCACGAGGCGGTGCGGGGCCTGCTCCGGCTGCGCCTGCAGAAGACCCGCCTGGAGTTTCCGGTGACGCCGATCCGTCGGCAGATCGCGTACGAGGTGGCCACCCACCAGCGCATCCTGCGCGTGGGCACGATCTACCGGCAGCACCATCGCAGCCCGGTCGATCCGAATGATCCCGTGCTCGCCCTGCTGCGGGTCCTGCTGGAGGAATCCATCGAGCAGGTCTTCCGGTTGCTCATGCTGCTCTACCGGCCGGAGGACATCCACCTGGTCTATGAGCAGCTCCGCGCGCCCGACCGGTACATCCGAGCGGACGCCGTGGAGCTGCTGGATAACCTGGTGGATTCCGGCATGCGCGCGATCCTGGCGCCGGTGCTCGACGAGGACCGGTTCCTGGCCATGCTGGAGGAATCCGCTGAAGCGCTGCGCGAGCCGGCCGCCGCCTATCAGCTGCTGCAGGGCGCGATCTGGGACCACGACAGCTGGCTGAGCGTCACGACGCTGTGCGCGGTGGGAAGGCTGCGGCTGACGAACCTGCGGGCCGAGCTGGAGCGCGCCGCCCGGCACCAGATCCCTGTGGTCTCCACGGCGGCCAAGGTCGCCCTCCACTTCACGACGACCCCGTGAAAAAGTGCCAGGCACTTTGCCGGTTCGAATTGGGCCGATCCTGTGGAAAACTCTCAGGCACGAAAAATGGTACCAGGTCCGTTTTTCTCTCAGCCCCGCTAAGGAAAAATGGACCTGGTCCCAATTTGCTTGCGGCGGTCGTGCTGTGTGTGTGCCTGGGCGGATGCGCGACGTGGCCGAAGCGGTGGGGCGGCCGCCCCTGCTGCATCACCACCAAGCCGGTCGTCAGCAAGCAGCCGATCTGGTGGCACCTGTTTGACGTCACGGTCGTGGAGCCGATCGAGTCCCCCCTCCAGCTCGTCCGCCCGGCGCGGAAGCTGTTCGGGGTGCCGGTGCGCGCGCACAACCTCACCGACGGCGAGGTGGCGGACAGCGCGTTCTTCACCAACCGCGACCCCGCCAGCCTCGCCCCTGAGGACGTCGCCCGCGGCCCGACGCGCCCGGAGGACGCCAGCCGCCCCCCCTTCGTGATCACCAAGGCGAAAGCCGAGGGGAAGACCGCCGGCTTTTTCGTGACGGCCGCCGACGGCCGCCGGTATCTCTTCAAGCTGGATCCGGTGCAGGCGCCGGAGCTGCTCAGCGGGGCCGAGGTGGTGACGAGCAAGCTCCTCTACGCGCTGGGCTACCACGTGCCCAGCTATGAAATCGCGTGGGTGAAGCCTGAGGAGCTGAGGCTCGCACCGGGCCTGACGATCCGACGCGCGGATGGCGAGGTGGGGCCGTTTGGGCAGGCGGAGTTGGACGCGCTGCTGCGCGAACGGCTCCGCGACGGGACGGTGCGGGTCGTCGCCAGCCAGATCCTCGACGGCGAGATCCTCGGGCCGGCGCGGTTCAAGCGGTTCCGCGACTGCGCGGACATCCGGGCGCTCCAGGTGGCGTACGCCTGGCTGAACAACATCGACGCGAAGGACCACAACACGCTCCTCGTGTGGACCGGCGCCGAGACGGTCGGCTACCTGATCGATTTCGGCACGTCGCTGGGAGCGGACGCCGGGCTCGGCGGGCCGAAGCATCCGTGCGCCGGCTGGCTGAACCTCGTGGATGTGCGCGAGGCGTCGCTGAAGCTGCTGACGCTGGGTCTGCACCAGCCGCCGTGCGACGTGCCGCCGGCGCCCAAGCCGGTCAGCCCGAGCGTGGGACTGTTCCCGCCGGAGGTCAACCCGGACCGGTGGAAGCCCTACGCGCCGAACCTGGCGTTTCAGGAGATGAACCAGGATGACGCCCGGTGGATCGCCCGCCGGATGGCGCGGCTGTCGCGGGCGCAGCTCGAGGCGGCGGTGTCGGCGGGTCGGTACAGCCAACCATCGGACGCCGCGTATCTCGTCGACGTGCTGGACGCGCGCCGGCGCGCGATCATCCGCCACTATGTGGGAACCGAGGAGGGCTTGACGGAATGATTGTGCCGTACCGCGGGATCTACCCGAGGATCCACCCCACCGCCTTCGTCGCCCCTGGCGCGGACGTCATCGGGCGGGTGCGCCTTGCCGCATCCTCCAGCATCTGGTTCGGCTGCGTGCTGCGCGGGGACGTCAACCGGATCGAGATCGGCGAGGCGACGAACATCCAGGACGGCTCGATCCTGCACGTGGACGACGGCTGCCCCTGCCTGATCGCGGATCACGTGCACGTCGGCCACCACGTCAACCTGCACGGCTGCGTGGTGGAGCGGGGGGCGATGATCGGCATCGGGGCGATCGTCTTAAGCGGCGCCCGCGTGGGCGCTGGCGCGATCGTGGGCGCGGGCAGCGTCGTGCTGGAAGGCACGACGGTCCCGCCGCGGACGCTGGTGGTGGGCGCGCCGGCGCGCGTCGTGCGGCCGGTCACCCGCGGCGAGCTCGCCTACATCTGCCGCTGGGTCGCCAAGTACGTCCGCCTCGCCTCCGCCTACAAATAGGGGACGCTTCTATTTTCCGCGCTCCCCCCGATTGAGAAAATAGGGACCGTTTCTATTTTCCTGTCGTTTGCGGGTGGGAAAATAGAAGCGGTCCCAATTTTTACCTGTTTACTCGCCGAGGAGGTGGATGAGGTAGGAGCGGGTGCGGGGGCGGACGTCGAAGTCGATCAGGACGATCTGCTGCCAGGTGCCGAGTTGCAGCCGGCCATCCACGATCGGCACGGTGAGGGATGGGCCGATGAACGACGCGCGCAGGTGCGAGAAGCCGTTGTCATCTCCGCCGGATTCGTGGTGCGCATAGCGCAGGGTTTCCGGAAACAGCCGCCGCACCGCCTCCTTGAGATCCCGCACCAGCCCCGGCTCATACTCGATCGTCGTCACGCCTGCCGTGGAGCCGGTGACAAACACCGTCGCCAGCCCCTGCCGGATCTTCGCGCGGCCCACCGCCTGCTGCACCGCCTCCGTGATATCGACGCAGTCGTCCCGTCCCCTCGTCCTGAGTTCTTGCGTGACGCTTATGATCGTCATTGAAACGTGCGGAGGGGGGGAGTTGAACCCCCATGGCCTTGCGGCCATCGGCTCCTGAGGCCGACGCGTCTGCCAGTTCCGCCACCTCCGCAAGAGCCCTCAGTATAGTCAGCCGTCCACGTTGGGTCAATGTGGCGCGTGGTATAATCATCCCCCGATGATGAAGATTGGACTGACGTACGACCTCCAAACGAATCCGGCAGATGAGCGGCAGGTGGAGTTTGATCCGCCGGCGACGATCCAGGTGTTGACGCAGGCGCTTCAAGTGCTGGGCTGCCAGGTCGTGCCGCTGGGCAACGCGGGCGATCTGCTGCGCGAGCCCCGCCGGCTCGATGGGATCGAGCTCGTGTTCAACCTCGCGGAGGGCGGCCACGGCCGCTGCCGCGAGGCCTGGGTGCCGACGCTGCTGGAGCTTGCCGGCGTCCCGTACGTGGGCTCGGATCCGCTCGCCCTCATGATCGGGCTGGACAAGGTGGTGGCCAAGCGGCTCGCAGTAGCCGAGGGGATCGCCACGCCGCGCTGGATCGCCATCGAGCGCCCCGCCTCGCTCCCAGCGACCACCTCGCTTGCGTTTCCGCTCATCGTGAAGCCCCGCTCTCAAGGCTCGGGGCGGGGCATCGACGCGCGCGCGGTGGTTGCCGATTCGTCGCAGCTAGACGCGCGCGTCCGATGGCTGTCTGAGCGGTTGCCCGAGCCGATTCTCATCGAGGAGTTCATCCCCCGCGGCGAGCTCACCATCTTCGTGATCGGCAACGCGCCGCCGGTCGCCTATCCGGCCATCCAGCGGCCGATTGATCCGGACAGCCGCCTCTCCTGCCACGTGATCGCGCCTGCGCCATCCGTCTGGGAATGCCCCGTCACGCTGGACGAGGCGATCGACGCGCAGGCGCGCCGTCTCGCCCTGACGATGTTCAAGGCGACGACCTGCCGCGACATGGCCCGCGTAGACCTGAGGGTGGACGCGCGCGGCACGCTCTGGTTTCTCGAGATCAACCCGCTGCCCACCGTCGACCCCGGTGGCAGCCTGGGCTTGCTGGCGGAATACCTCGGCACCACCTACGCCGCGCTGATCAGCCGGATCCTCGAGGCCGCCTGCCGCCGCCTCCATCTGCCCGTCTTCGCGCATGGCTAACTCGCGCGTCTACGACTACCCCGAGTACTACGCGCTCGGCTACCGGTGGAACACCGAGGCGGAGTGCGACTTCATCGAGGCCTGCCGCGCCACCTTCGGCCCCGGCCTGAAGACACGCGCGCTGGACATCGGCTGCGGCAGCGGCCGGCACATGGCGGCGCTGGCCACGCGCCGGTATGAGGTCGCCGGCATCGACCTTTCGCCCACGATGGTGGACTATGTGAACGCGCAGGCCGCCGCGTCGCGCCTGTCGATGCGCGCGGCGGTCGGCGACCTGCGGCGCCTGGCGCTCACCGGCACCTTCGACCTCGCGTACTGCTTCATGGACACCTTCCGCTTCCTGCTCACCAACGAGGACATCCACGCGCACCTGCGCGCCGTCGCCGCGCATCTGGCCCCCGGCGGCCTGTACCTGCTGGATTTCTGGGTGCCGGTCCAGTGGGACCAGATCGGCAACGAGTTCCACCAGTGGGAGCAGACCGAGGGCGAGACGACCGTGCGCGTCTTTTACCTGCAGCATCCGGAGTCGGTAGATCCGGTCACGCAAACCTTCGAGGATGAGCTGGTCTTCGAAATCCGCAAGGGCGGAGCGAGCCAAGAGATCCGCGGTGGGCGCACCCGCACGCGCCTGCTCATGCCGCAAGAGTTCGCCGCCCTCGTCGACGGGTCCGGCGCCTTCGAGCTGGCCGGCACCTACGGCGACTTCGACCTAGCCAAGCCCTTCCGCCGCGACTCGCTGACCTGGCGCATGATCAGCGTCCTCAAGCAGCGGTGAGCGATGCCCGCCCGGCGCGAGCCGACCACCACGACGTTCGCCACCAACCACAAGGCCCGCCGGGACTACGACATCCTCGAAACGCACGAAGCCGGCATTGCCCTCACCGGCACCGAGGTCAAGTCGATCCGGCAGCATAAGGCCAGCCTCGACGACAGCTTCGCCCGCATTGATGGGGCGGAGCTCTTCCTGTATAATATGCACGTCAGCCCATACGCCCAGGGCGGGCGGTTCAACGTCGAGCCGGCTCGGGCGCGCAAGCTGCTCATGCACCGGCGGGAGATCGACCGGCTCGCCGGGTTCCTGACGCAGAAACGGATGACGCTCGTTCCGCTGCGGCTCTACCAGCAGCACGGGATCGTCAAGGTGGAGCTGGCGGTCGGGAGGGGCAAGCGGATCTTTGAAAAGCGCGACCGGATCCGCGAGCGCGAGCTGGATCGGGAGCTGCGCCGCGCGATGCGCAAAGATCCTCGACGGTCGCGGTCATGAGATGGGGGCGAACAGGATCGATTCGGACCTGTGAGCTGTGAGGGGCATGCCGAGGTGGTCAGGAGGCCTCGTAAAACACCTGACAGCGTCACAAGTGCCAACTACAACCCTGTAGCAGAAGCGGAAGCTCTCGCTTCTGAGGCACTCCAAGCCGTCGCCTAAGTTTCTGAGGTGACGCCGTCGCTCGGTCAGCCTGCGGGCCAGGCGGCGAATCCAGGCAGGCTGGCCCGGTTGAGGCGACTGGCAGCCGGGCGAGAGCCTAACAGCCGCTCGATCCCGCCGCGCGCGCTCCACACGCGGGGCGGGATGACCGCTCGATGTGGGGCTACGCATGTAGAGGGCTCACGGCGCTCGATCCGAAGACGCGGGTGCAATTCCCGCCGCCTCCACCAGTTTGACCATTTCGCACCCTGGTGCTCGTTCAAGAGCGCCAGGGTGTTGATGTTTGTATGGGCCACGTAGTAGGGCTTGAACGTGTAGCCTTCCTCGGCCATGACGTGGTACGGGTCGGCCGCCTGGTCCGTGATCGGCTCAAGTCGGACCGTGCCTAAGAGCTCCTTCAACGCCTGGGCAGCTGCCCCGACGTTCTGATGGAGCGTCTCCCGCAGTCGCTCGAGCCGCAGCGTGATCCACTCCTTGGGCGGCGGCTCGAATGTCCGACTTCCTTGAGCTTCCAGCCCCGTGATGTCTTGCTGCAGGCCATCGCTTTTCGCCTCGGCCTCCTTGAGCGCTTCGGCCACGGCTTTGGACAGATTCCCCGAGCGGACGAATTCCAAGTAATTGCGGATCTCGCCCAGCACCTTCTCCAACTGTGCCTTCTTGTTTTTGAGGGTCGCCGGGACCTCGTTCAACCTCTCGTTCACCGCCTTCGCCACCTGCTGGTAGACGTAGGTCAGATTTTCGGCGGTCAGCAACTTTTCCTGCAGTTCTGACAGGATGGCCTGTTCAATCCGGTTGCGCGACACCCACAAGCCGTTCCCGCACGTGCGCCGCCTGGCGTTGAAACAGCCGTAGTAGCCGCTGCCTTTGCCACTGACCAAGAGAATGGCACCCTCGCACGTCTGGCATTTCATGAGGCCGGAAAGCAGGTACCGGGGGCTCGTGTGGACGTAGCTTTTCTGTTGAAGCGACCCTTTTTGGTCCTTCCTGACTGGCAAGGTGCCCTGCAGGTCCTTCCATTTCTTCTGAGCGTTGTCCCACACGCTCTGGTCAACGATGATAAGATCCGCTCGCAGTAGTGACACATGCTCTGCCTCAGGACGGGGAACTCGTCTGCGCTTGCCGGTTATCGGGTCCCTGACGTTCTTGAACTGCTTCCAGACCCATTTCCCGATGTATCTTTCGTTCTTCAGAATCCGACTGACAGTTGAGACATTCCAGCCGCCAGGCCGCCTCTTCTTCGTCGGAACTCGATCTTGGTTGAGGTCGGCAACGATCCGCGTGATGGCCTTGCCTTCGGTGAACTCCTTGAAGATTCGCCGCACGATCTCAGCCTGCTCGGGGTCAATGTAGTGCACCATCCCGTCGTATTTGGCCTGGCCCTTCTTGTTCAGCTTGAGCTCCCCTACTGGTTTAGTGCGGTAGCCGTAGACGGCCTCGCCGGCGCTGAAGCCCCGAAGCTTCTGACCCTCCAAGCCGCGGATAGTTTTCTTCTTCAGGTCATCCAGGTACATCTCGTTGATCAGGCCTCGGACATGAATGCCGAGTTTGGCGTTCTCATCGTCTGTGATGATGCCATCCGATACCGAAATGAGTTTCACCTGGAAGTAGTTGAGCCGCAACACCAAGGTCAGCATTTGGTGGTTGCTTCTGGATAGTCGGGAGAGGTCGTCCACTACCAGAGCATCGAATTCCTTCTGCTCGGCTGCCCGTTCGACGGCCTGTAGACCCGGCCTCATGAGCAGGGAACCGGAAATCGCCTCATCGGTGTAGATGTGCTGCTCATCCAGTGTCATCCCATGCTCGGCGATGTACTGCTTGCAGACCCGGACTTGGTCCACGACGCTTTTCTCGCTCTGATTCTGCGAAGAATACCTGGCGTAAATAGCTGCTCTCATACGACGTCTCCATTGCGGGAGAATTCACCAGGGTACCGTTTGACCGTTTGATCGTACTCTTCGGCAAGGATCAAGACCACTACATCAAGGAGCTGCTTCACCGCAGCGTCCTGTGCCCACGCGAGCCGCGCGGGTTGTGCCGTGTCCGGTTGAGCAACCGCAAGAGTCTCGATTTTATCCCCGTCAGGGTATATACTAGTGTTTAGTAACAAAATAATTTGACATATCAATGATCCCTGAGTATCCTATGCGGTGGGATGTCCCGAGCGGCCACCGCCATTGTGCTGAGCGACACAGAGCGCACCACGCTCGAACGCTGGGTGCGCAGTCGAACGACGCCTCAAGGGCTGGCCCAGCGCTCCCGGATCGTCCTGGAGGCCGCTGCGGGCGCGTCCAATCGGGCCATCGCCCAGCGGTGGCATCTCAACCTCCATACGGTGGGCACCTGGCGCCACCGGTTTGCGACCGCGCGGCTGACGGGACTCCACGAACGGCCTGGGCGGGGCCGACCGCGCCGCTACCTCGCCCCGAAGGTCCAGGCGATCGTCGCGGCGACCTTGCGCCTGCCCGCGGATGCGACCCACTGGAGCGCCCGACGACTGGCGCGGCAGGTCGGCGTCAGCCACATGACCGTCCATCGCATCTGGCGGGCCTTCGCGCTCAAGCCGCACCAGACCCAGACGTTCAAGTTCAGCCGCGATCCGCAGTTGACCGAGAAGGTGCTGGACGTCGTGGGGCTCTACCTGCATCCCCCCGACAACGCCCTGGTGCTCTCGCTCGATGCCAAGACGCAGCTGCAGGCGGTGGAGCGCTCGCAGCCGCTCTTGCCGCTGCGCCCCGGCTCGGTGGCCCGCCGGACGCACGACTACGTCCGGCACGGGACCCTCGATCTGTTCGCGGCTTTGAACGTGGGCACCGGCAACGTCCTCGTCAGCTACCATCGCCGACATCGGCACCAGGAAGTCCTGGTGTTCCTGCGTCGCATCGAGCGGGCCTATCCGACCGGCGAGACCCATCTCGTCCTCGACAACGCCAGCACCTACACGACGCCCCAGGTCGAACGGTGGTTCCACCGCCGGCCGCGGTTCCATCGTCATCCCACGCCCACGGGGGCGTCGTGGCTCAACCAGATCGAGGCGTGGTTCAGCATCCTCTCGCGGCGGGCGATTCGCCGCGGCAGCTTTGGCTCAGTGGCCCAACTCCGAGCCGCCATCGAGCGCTTCCTGAATTCCTGGAACACCGACGCCAAGCCGTTTGCGTGGGTCAAGACTCCCGAACAGATTCTCCCTCATGTCCGCCCACCGCCATCATAATGCATCGTATTTATGGGACTGAACACTAGCGCCCAGAAAATGAGACCATTGAGCCCTCAAGCCATATGGCTAAAATATCCCTTATAAGGTATATTGTCAAGGTCTTTTGACGCCACCCAGCGGAGCAGCGAATGGACGCCAAGAAGCTAGGCAAGCGAATCCGCCTCGCCCGAGTCGAGGCCGACCTCACCCAAACGGACCTTGCCAATAAGATCCGTGCCAAGCAGAAGAGCATCTCGCGATATGAAACGGGCGCCTCGGTGCCTTCCGTCGAGACGTTGGTCAAGCTCGCCAAGGTACTGAAGAAGCCGACGACCTATTTTCTCGACGAATTGGCGTAGGTCGGGATCAATCAGGTCAGAACTCCAAATAAGTGACTGAGGTTTTGCAAAATGGCCCTACGTGAGTTGGAGCACCTGACAAATCCTCGGCGTCGTCCACGCATCCACCGTTGCCCGCT
>Ga0114945_10000200_pt1 | contig 37332 bp, 41 predicted proteins | sample OV2TP3_FD_87194 | JGI IMG/M metagenome (GOLD analysis project Ga0114945, IMG submission 87194) | Hot spring microbial communities from Beatty, Nevada to study Microbial Dark Matter (Phase II) - OV2 TP3 | ecosystem: Environmental > Aquatic > Thermal springs > Hot (42-90C) | place: USA: Beatty... | reverse complement strand
GCTCCGCGAGATCCAGGGCGTACAGCAGCATGGGTCGGCCGCAGACGGGGTGGAGCACCTTCGCCAGCTTGGAGCGCATGCGTTTCCCGACGCCGGCGGCCAGAACGATCGCCCCGAGGTCCTTCATGGCGTCAGGACCTCCACGCCGTGCTTCAAGGCTTCGGGTTGCTTCCCGCCTAGAGCCTGGGCGGAAGCTCCTGGAGAATACAGGCCGCCGGAGACGATCAGCTTCATGGCTTCTTCGACGCTGATGTCCAGCGGAACCACCTCTTTTTCGGGAACGAGCAGGAAGTACCCGGAGGTGGGATTGGGAGAGGTTGGCACGTAGACATTGAGCAGCGGCTCGGTGGTCACCTCTTGAATCTGTCCCACGGTCGTTCCGGTGACAAAGGCGAAGCAGTAATGACCGTTTTTCGGGAACTGGATCAGCACCACCTTGTTGTACTTCTCTCGTTCTTTGAAGGACAGAATATCCGTCACGGATTTGAGCGTAGAATAAATCCCGCGGACGACCGGTACCCGGTGCAAAAACTCCTCCCAAAGCTTCACGATACGCCCACCGATGAAGTTCGCCGCCGCGATGCCGGTCAAGAAAATCACGAAGATCAGAGTCAGGATTCCCAGGCCGGGAACGTAATACCCGGGGGTAACGATCCTGGCCAGCATGTCGCCGAGAATGCCGTCAACGGTGAGAAAAAGGGTCTTGAGAATGAGGACGGTGCCCCAGATCGGGGTAATGACGAGGAGGCCGGTCAGGAAGTATCGTTTCAGAGCGGCAGCGACGGTTTTCACCCGCGTCTCCCAGGGAATTGCATCATACAAACTTTGCCGGGCCGGAGCAAGCCTTTTCTTGCTATTTTCAAATACTTGGAATACTATGGCGAGCCCTTTTTCTGGTCAGATGAAGGTGAAAAAGAAGGGGGGGCGGGTGCGGGCGCTGCCGGGTACGTTCATCACCTTCGAGGGGGTCGAAGGAAGCGGAAAAACGACCCAGCGCGACCGCATCGCCAAGCTTCTGCGGGAAGAAGGGTACAAGGTGGTGGAGACCCGGGAACCGGGGGGCACGCCTCTTGCCGAGCGCATCCGTCAGATCTTGTTGGATGCTCCAGGACGGACGACGGCTGTCGAGCCGATGACCCCCCAGTGCGAGGCGCATCTCGTGCTGGCGGCCCGGCGCCAGCACGTCGAGCAGGTGATTCTCCCCGCCTTGAAAGGCGGGGCCGTCGTCTTGTGCGACCGGTTTTCAGACTCAACGCTCGCGTACCAAGGATACGGCCGTGGCATGGACGTTCGACTCCTCGAAAAGCTCGATCGCTCGGCCACGGACGGGCTGACGCCCCACCTGACCCTGTTGTTCGACCTTCCTGTTTCAACGGCGCTCGGGCGACGGCGGCGCCCGGAAAGCGAGCAGAACAGACTGGACCGAGAGAGCCGCCCGTTTCACGAGCGGGTGAGGCGGGGATTTCTGAGCCTCGCCACCCGACATCGCCGCCGAATCAAAGTGCTCGACGGGAGATCCGATCCAGAGGTCGTCGCCGAGAAAGTCGCGTCCATCGTGAGACGGTTCCTCAAACGACGTAAGAGGCCCGCAAGCCATGCCATTCCGTGACGTCATCGGCCACGAACGGCCGAAAATGATCCTGCGGGCGGCGACAGAGCATGACCGTGTCGCCCATGCCTATCTGTTTCACGGGGAAGAACGGATCGGCAAGCGCCTTGTGGCAATCGCCTTTGCCCAGGCACTGAGCTGCGAGAGCCCTTCGCGATCGGAGCCCGACGCCTGCGGCACATGCCGTGCTTGCCGGCAGGTCAAATCCCGCGCATACCCGGATTTCTTCGTGATCGAGCCGGATCGTGAACAGGCCCCTTCGACACGCTCAGGGCAGGCTAATCCGCAGATCAAGATCGAGCAGGTGCGCGAGCTTGAAGACCAGATCGTCTATCGGCCACTGGTCGGCCCGCGCAAAATCTGTCTCATCGACGAGGCGGATCGCATGACGCCCGCCGCAGCAAACGCCCTCCTCAAGACGCTGGAGGAGCCGCCCGGGCACAGCCTTTTTCTGCTGGTCACGAGCCGCCCCTTTGCCTTGCCGGCCACGATCCGGTCTCGATGCCACAGTATTCAATTCGTCACACCGCCCCGGCGTCAGGTGGAAGCCGCACTCACGGCTCGTCGGGGGCTGTCTGCGCCGGATGCCCGGCTTCTTACTCTGTTGACCGATGCCCGGATCGGCGAGGCCATGGAGACCGATCTTGAGGCCATCCGGACCGCCCACAACGAGTTTGGCGCGCTCACCTCCCCGGCGTTCTTACGCTCACCCGCCGAGGTGCTGACCGCCGCTGAAATCCTTCACAAGTCCGACCGGGCGGCGGAGGCGCTGAACTGGATCGCCCGATGGAGTCGTGATCTCCTCCTCGTGAAAGTCGGCGCCGATGTCGAGCATCTGCTGAACCCGGAGCGCCTGAGTGAGCTGCGTGAGGCGGCTTCCCGGATCGAGGTGGACGGCGTGTTGGATCTCCTCGATGAGCTGGAGCGGATCGAACGAGCCGGAACGCGGAACATCAACCTGCAGCTCGCGCTGGAGACGGTGCTGCTCCGGTTGCGCGACGTATTGGCGGGACAGAGCCCGGTCCAGGTCCCGGCACCCAAGTAATCAAAGGGCCTCGACCTGGGCACCCGTTGCTCCAGGAAATGCAACGGGTACCCGGGGTGGGACGACATCGGCCCGTGTGATGGGTTAGCGAGGTCCACGACGCGACGAATAAGGAGCGTCACGTTTGTGGACGCCCGCGAGCCGGTGAGCGGGCCGTGTCTTATGAACGTTGGCGCGATCGGGACGAGCTAAGAGTGACGTTCTACATCACCACGCCGATCTATTACGTCAACGACGTCCCGCACTTAGGCCACGCCTACACCACGATCGCAGCCGATGTGCTGGCCCGATACAGACGTCTGACGGGCCATGACGTCTTTTTCCTGACCGGCCTCGATGAGCACGGGCAGAAAGTCCAGCAGGCGGCGGCCAAGGCCGGCATCGCCCCCCAGGCCCATTGCGACCGTCTCGCTCCTCTGTTCCAGCATCTCTGGAAGCGTCTGAACATCTCCAATGATGCGTTCATTCGGACCACCGACCCGCCGCACAAGAGCTACGTCCAAAAAATGATGCAAGTCCTGTACGACAAGAAACAGATTTATCGGGCCGAGTACACCGGCTGGTACTGCACCTTCGACGAGCGGTTCTGGACCGAGAAGGATGTCCAGGACGGGCTTTGCCCCGACTGCCGCCGTCCCGTCGAACGCCTGAGCGAAAGTAACTACTTCTTCCGGATGAGCCGTTATCAGGAGCGTCTGATCACCTATATCCGAGAGCATCATGCTTTCATCCGCCCGGAGTCCCGGCGCAACGAGGTGCTCGGCTTCTTGCAGAAACCGCTGGAGGATCTCTCCATCTCACGGCCCAAATCCCGCCTGCCCTGGGGCATCGAACTCCCGTTCGATGCCGACTATGTCACGTACGTCTGGTTCGACGCCCTCATGAATTATCTCTCCGCCCTGGAGTACCTGACACCTGACGCCTTACGCCGGGGACCCGTTGGGCACCCGTTGCTCCGGGAAATGCAACGGGTACCCGCCGGAGCAACGGGTGCCCCTCACGCCTCACGTGAGCACTACTGGCCAGCCACCCTGCACTTGGTAGGCAAGGACATTCTGACCACCCATGCGGTCTATTGGTCCACCATCCTCATGGCGCTGGAGCTTCCGCTCCCGCAGACCATTTTCGCGCACGGCTGGTGGACCGTCAGCGGCGAGAAGATGTCGAAGAGCCGCGGGAACGTGGTGGATCCCAACGCTGTGGTCGAGGAATTTGGGGTAGACGCGTTTCGCTACTTCCTGCTGCGCGAGGTGCCATTCGGCCAGGATGGCGACTACTCCAGAGAGGCCTTGATCGGCCGCATCAATAGCGAACTGGCCAACGACCTGGGAAACCTGCTCAACCGCACCGTCACCATGTTGGAACGATACGCCCAGGGTAAAATCCCCGAGCCGGCGCCATCGGGGACCGACGCGGACGAGACCCTACAACACACCGCCGTCCGGCTCAAGGACCTCGTTGAGCTCCATCTCAACAACCTAGAATTCAACCGCGCGCTGGAGAGCATCTGGAGCCTCGTCCAGCTCGCGAACCAGTACCTCGAAAAGACCGCTCCGTGGAGCCTGGCGAAGAAAGCCGAGGACAGGCCTCGACTCCACACCGTGCTCTATAATGCGGCGGAGGCGCTGCGGTTTCTGGCTCTGTTCCTGTATCCATTCATCCCGCAGGCGGCCGAAGCGGTCAAGCGCCAACTCGGACTCCTGTTGAACTTCTCGAAGCCCTTACTGGCCCATGACCTTCAATGGGGCGGATCGCTGCCCGGAACCGAGATCGCGAAGGGACAGGCGTTGTTTCCTCGTATCGAGACCATGCCCACTACAGAAGGAGAGACGCGCGTGACACAAGAGCCAGGCCCGATTCCGCAGAAGCCTGCGGCTCCAGCATCCGAGCCGGCCGCCGGCCCGCCGCAGATCACGATCGAGGACTTCCAGAGGATCCAGCTCAAGACCGCGAAGGTCTTGAGCGCCGAGCGGGTCCCGAAATCGGAGAAGTTGATCAAGCTCCGGATCGATCTGGGCACCGAGCAGCGCCAGATCGTGGCCGGGATCGGAAAGAAATACGAGCCGGAGCAGTTGATCGGCCGCCAGATCGTGGTCGTGGCGAACCTCAAGCCGGCCACGCTGATGGGCATCGAATCGCAGGGCATGGTGCTGGCGGCGGGCGATAAAGATGTGGTTGGCTTGGTGACGATCGTCGAAGACGTGGAGCCGGGAACGAAAGTCAAATAAGGCGGATGTCAGAATGGCTCGTCATGCTGTCGTGCGTTCCAGTGCCTCCGCCATTCGCGACGGAGGACCTCACGGAGGCACCGTGGACGACAACTCAGCTATAGAACGGTCTTACCACCAACGGTTTCCAATCTATTGCCGCCCCTGTCGAGAAGTGCTAGGATGCCGTGCAAGTTTTGGCACCATTGCTTCCTACTTGCCATCGTCTGGACATGCATCTGGCTCATCGCACAACAAAGCGCCGTAGCCAGAACGGGACTTTGCCTCTCTTTCCCCTCTCTGCGCCATCCTCTTCAAAGCTTGGAAAATACCAGATTTTTCACGTTGACGCGTTTAAATGGCTGGCGCACGCCGAGCCCCATTCCATCCACGCCGTTGTAACAGACCCGCCTTACGGGCTTGTCGAGTATACCTATCGCGAGTTGGAGAAGATGCGAAACGGTCGTGGCGGGGTATGGCGCATCCCGCCATCATTCGATGGATGTCAGCGCAAGCCATTGCCTCGCTTTACTGTCTTAAGTGAGAAGGATCGAGCCGAGCTACGCACATTCTTCCAACGGCTCGCCGAAAGTCTCATGCCGGTTCTCGTGCCAGGCGCTCACGTATTCATTGCCACCAACCCACTTGTTTCGCACTTCGTGTACGAGCCTTTCATTACGGCAGGTTTTGAAAAGCGGGGAGAAGTCATCCGCGCCGTGTACACGCTGCGCGGCGGGGATCGCCCCAAAAATGCTCATGAGGAGTTTCCAGAAGTGTCAGTGATGCCGAAGTCTTGCTGGGAGCCCTGGGGTTTATTTCGCAAACCCTGCGAGGGACGGGTCCAGGACAACTTGCGGAAATGGAAAACCGGCGGCCTTCGACGGATATCAGCAGAGGAACCCTTTAAGGACCTGATTTACTCCTCGCCCGCACGTGGGCTCGAGCGCGAGATCGCCCCTCATCCATCTCTTAAGCCCCAGCATTTCATGCGCCAAATTGTCCGTGCAGCCTTGCCGTTCGGACAGGGTGTGATCCTTGATCCGTTCATGGGGGCAGGCTCGACCATTGCGGCGGCCTCTGCCTGTGGCCTACTGAGTATCGGTCTAGAGGTCAATTTGGAGTATTACCAGCTCGCGACCAAGGCCATTCCTGCCCTCGCTGACCTGAAGCCAAAGGAAGGCAACGGGAATGGCTCGCAAAGAGGACTTTAACCCTTCGGTTCCACTTCCTCCTGGCCTCGACATCGGAGCGATCCGCCGCGCAATTGACTACATCGAAAAAGAGCTGGCTGATTTAGTCGAGATCTACTACGAACAAGCTAACGTCTTCAGCGCCATAGTTGGGATCTTTGGGACGAAGGTGCTCGATTCCGTCAGCAACTACGAGAAACACCGCCACATTGACACCGCGCAGCAACGTTTCCCCGATTTGCGCAGACGCGGAGCGGGCCAGAAGCCGAAACCCCAAGAATCCCTTGAAAGCAAGGGGAGCAAACGCCCCTGGGCGATTCAGTCACACTACGATCATCCTGGCTGGTACATCATCTGGCGTTACCTCGTTGATCCGACCAAGTCGCTTAAGCCAGGGAAGCCCGTTGTCATCTGGCGTGTTGATATTGTCTTCCTGGAGAAATCCGACTGGAAATACGAGAAAAGCAGCGCAGGCGAAGCAGGCGGCGGAAGGACTCATACCTTCGACGTTAAGAATGCGGCTCAGAAGCTCAAAGGCAGGGCCGTATATCAACGCAAGGACGTGGTCATCCGCGACGGTAAACCGGTTCCGCGCAATGGTGACAACTAAGGCTTATCTCGCAAACCTCGACTACGTCTTTACAGCCACATCCTAGCTAGAGCTAGGGGGTAGATGCATAGCCAATGAGAGTCATCATGCCGACTTTGGAAGAGCGTGCCTGGATCAGAAAACTGAAGAGCTGAGCAGAAAAGAAAGGCACAGAGAGTATGGGAACATTCTGGGTGGAGGTGACGGTTAAGAACTGGCGAGCGCCTGAACGCAGTCGAACACTGCCTTACTTGCATCGGTCACCTTGGAAGAATTTGCTCTTGGAGTGGACCCAGTCGCCAAGAAACTTGTCCCCGTGCGAGGGTACTTAACATAATCCCCTTCCTCGATAATCCTCTAGCGGCCTTCGCCATCCTGACAAACAAGCAGGCTGCCTTAGGAAATGAAGGCGTCGAATGAGTACAAGTTGTACGTTTTGTCGGATCGTCAGAGGTGAGACGGAAAGTTGCGTCGTGGCGGAGGATGAGCAGACGATGGCGTTCCTGGACCACCGGCCGCTGTTCCCAGGCCATTGTCTCCTGGCGCCGAAGGAGCATTATGAGACGCTGGCGGATCTCCCCTCCTCGTTACTCGGCCCGCTGTTCAGCCAGGCCCAGCTCCTGGCCGAGGCCGTGGAGCAGGGCCTGGAAGCGGATGGCTCCTTTGTGGCCATCAACAACCGGGTGAGCCAGAGCGTGTCCCACCTTCACATTCACATCGTGCCCCGCCGGAAGAAGGACGGCCTGAAAGGGTTCTTTTGGCCTCGTGCGCCGTACGCAGATCATGCGGCCATGGTGAAGGTTCAGGAAACCCTCCAGGCGACGATTGCGCGCCTGCGCGCTTCCAGGAGGAACGGAGGATGAATCCCATGACCGCACGGCTGCTGGTCCTGCTCGGTGTCCTCTGGCTGGCGTTCGCCCCGGTACTCGCCCAGCACACCGGCGAGCAGCACCGGCGGCCGGACATCAAAGAATATATCCAGAGTCTCGAGCGGCCTGAGCGCGACCAACACCAGAAGCCGGCTCAGGTGATCGACGCGTTGGGCCTGAAGCGGGGCATGGCGGTGGCGGACTTGGGCGCCGGCTCCGGCTATTTCAGCAGGCGATTCGTGGAGGCGGTCACTGAAACGGGGAAAGTGTACGTGATCGATGTGGAACCGGAGATGCTGGCGGCGGCAAAGGAGAGTCTCGAGCACCTGCATATCCCGTACACCGCCGAGTTCATCCTGGCCCGGCCTGACGATCCGAAGCTCCCCCTGGAGTCGGTTGACCTGATTTTCGTCTGCAACACCTATCACCACCTCGAAGATCGGGCGGCGTATTTTGCGAATGTGAAGGGCACACTCAAAACGGGCGGCCGGGTCGCAATTGTCGATTTTTACCACGACGAGCGGTCAGGGAACATTGGCTTCCCGCGCCGCCATCTGGTCGCTCAGGACACCGTCGTGGAGGAGATGACCAAGGCCGGCTACCGGCTGCTGCGCGAGCACACCTTTCTCCCCCGCCAATACTTCCTGGAATTCGTCTCTTCTGAGGCAAAGTGACCTTGCACTCTATGAAACGGCACGAACACAGGCAGCCCGGTCAGGCGCATGATCACGACCATGCTCACGGCACGCTCGATCCCGCGCTCTTGACCACAGAGAAAGGCATCTGGGCAATCAAGCGCTCGATGTTATGGCTCCTCGTCACGGCTTTCCTCCAGGCCGCTGTCGTGGCCATCAGCTCCAGCGTCGCGCTTCTGGCCGACACGATCCATAACTTTGCCGATGCGGCGACCGCCATCCCGCTATGGATCGCTTTTATGATGGCGAAGAAGAGACCTACCAAGACATTCAACTACGGTTATGGACGATTGGAAGACATCGCTGGAATCGCCATTGTATTCATCATGCTGTTGACCGCAATCCTGGCAGCCTATGAATCTATTGGCCGATTGCTCCAGCTTCATGAGGTCCAGCACCTGGGAGCAGTAGCTGCTGCATCGCTTATCGGCTTTGCCGGCAATCAACTTGTCGCGGCATTTCGGATTCGCACGGGGCGAGAGATTGGAAGCGCGGCTCTTATCGCCGATGGTCACCATGCCAGGATTGACGCCTTCACAAGTCTCGGTGTCCTCATCGGAGTGGCTGGGGTCTGGCTGGGATATCCAAAAGCCGATCCGTTCGTTGGCCTCGTGATCACGACCGTGATCTTCAAAATAGTCTGGGATTCCGGCAAATCCCTCGTGATGCGCCTCCTGGACAGCGTGGATCCCCGGGTAGTTGACGAGGTTCACCACTCTGCTCGCCATGTTCCCGACGTATTGGAGGTGACGGAAGTGAGGGTGCGATGGTTGGGGCATCGCCTATTGGCTGATGTCAATATCGCCGTCCCCTCGACACTGTCTGTTGAGCAAGGCCACCAGATTGCTCATGATGTCCGACACCAGCTTTTGCATCACCTGCCGTACCTGGCCAACGCCACTATCCACATTGACCCTGCCAGCGCGTCCGGTGAGCGGTACCATCACATATCGGTTCATGCCCATGACGAATTACCCACTCACTCACACTAAGAAGGTACCAATGAGCCTGTCTTTGCTTCTCCTGGTTACCTCACTCATCACGCACGCCGCAGCCCAATCCAGTCGGTTATGGAATTTTGATACAGAGCCACCGAATACCGTCCCCAGCGGCTTTCAAGTGGGGTCCTTATTCGACGGCGGGCGGGCGGGAGACTGGCAAGTGATTGCAACAGAGAAGGCAAAAAGTCCGGGGCAGGTCATTGCACAGCTTCAAGGAAAAGGCGCAGAGCATGCCTATAAAGTGATATTGGTTGACGGAACCGAATCCTCCGATATCGACCTCGCGGTCTCGTTCTTAGCGATACAGGGAAAGGGGGACATGGGAGGCGGTTTGCTCTGGCGGGCAACCGATGACCGCAACTACTATCTGGCGCGGGCAAATCCTCTTGAGCAGAATCTTCGAATCTACCGCGTTACGAAAGGTGTGCGGCACATGCTGCAGAACTTTGACCAGATTCTTGATGTCAAGAACTGGCATACCCTTCGCGTGGCAGCAAAAGGATGCCGCCTTCAGGTGTTTTATGATGATAAGCCTGTGTTTGATTTCTGCGATCACACGTTCGAAAAAGGGAGGATCGGACTGTGGACCAAATCCGATGCCGTCACCTACTTTGACGACCTGATGTTCCAAATCCTGAAATAAACGGACGTGTCTGGCGCCTCCGCCATCCCCTCCTGCTTGCTCTGATCTCGTTCCTGTGCGAGACTAACTCATGCCGTCCGCCTTGACCTATCACCAGCTTCGTCATCGCCTCTCTCTCGCGCTTGCCCTCAATGCGGTGATCATCGCTGCGGAATTCGTCGGCGGCGTTCTCATCAACAGCGTGGGCTTGATGAGCGATGCCGGCCACAACCTCATCGACCAGGGCTCGCTGTTCCTCGCGCTCTACGCGCACATCCTCTCGGCGCGCCCGGCGACCGAGAGCCGGACGTTCGGCTACCACCGCGCCGGCATCGTCGCGGCCTTCATCAGTTCTCTCGTGCTGTTGGTGACGGCAGCCGTGATCGCATACCTGGCCGTGCGCCGGGTTCTGGCCCCTGTGCCGGTGGCAGGCGGCTGGGTCATTGCGATCGCATCGGTCAGCTTTCTGGCGAACCTCGGCATCGCTCTGCTGCTGAAACGGGGCGCTCAGGATGATCTCAATATCCGCAGCGCGTTCTGGCACATGCTGGGCGACGCCTGGGTGTCGCTCGGCGTCGTCGCGAGCGGACTGGCTATTGTCCTCACGGGATGGTCCATGCTCGATCCGCTCGTCAGCTTGGTGATCGTCGCGGTGGTGGTCAAAGGAGCGGGCTCGATCTTCAAGGAGTCATTGGAGGTGCTGCTCGAGTCCACGCCGCCGGGGATCAAAACCCAGCACGTGGTCCAGGCGATCGAGCAGATCGAGGGGGTGAAGAACGTGCACGACCTCCACATTTGGGCCGTGGAGCCGCGGTTGGTGATGCTGACCTGCCACGTGATGGTCGAGGGAGACGACTCCAACCTGACCGACCGGCTGCTCGGCACGATCCGTTCACGGGTGGCGACGGAGTTCGGGATCAGGCACCTCACGATCCAGATGGAAACCCAGTGCTGCCATCCGGATGCGGTGCATTGCGATCTGAATGTCTTAGCTCGTGGAGATCGCGCCGGCGTTCGAACGATCCATACTCGCTAACCGGGACCCATTGCTCTGGGCTGCAATGGGTGCCCACAGGCCGACGTGGTCCCAGGCCGGGTACCCGTTGCATTTCCTGGAGCAACGGGTGCCCAGGTCGCAGCCCACTCATCCGGAATGTCTTAGCTCGTGGAGATCGCGCCGGTCGCGCGACGGGAAACCCAGCGGCGAAACACCAGCGCCGCGGCCACCCCGAGCAGCCCGCCCAGCACCCAGCCGCCCAGGACATCCGTGACGTAGTGCGCCCCCACATACACACGGGAGAAGCCGATCGCCGCCACGACGGGCCACGTGACCCAGCCTGTCCGAGGATAGAGCACCTGCGCGAACGCCGCGGCGGCCGCGGTGTTGAGCGCATGATTGGACGGGAACCCATAGGTGGCGCCGCAGGCGGTAAGCTGATGGACTCCGGTGAGGACGTGGCAGGGTCTGGCCCGTACCACCAGGTGCTTGACCTGGGCTCCGAGGAAATCCCCGAAGACGAAGAGGAAGCCGAGGGAAGCGGTGCCGGCGAGCGCTTCCCATCGCTTCTGCCAGATCCAATAGCCCAGCACGAGCGCCAGCGGAACAGCCAGGGTGCTGGATCGTCCAAGCATCAGCATGGTCCAGTCCAATGCTGCCGATCGCTCGGCCAACTCGTTGATCGCGTAAAAAAGTTCAGTATCCCAACTCATACTTATCAACTTTGGCTAGAGGCGATAGGCAATAGGCTATGGGTGCTCGGAGGGGTATTTGCCTATAGCCCATAGCCCCGTGCCTATTGCCTGCGATGCTTATCGCGTTCGGAAGTGGATCCGGACAGTCAGCTCCCCGTCCACCGGCTCGTCCCCTTGGAGCTGCGGCTCGAACTGCCAGCGCCTCAGCGCCTCGATGCCGGCGTGGGTCAGCTCCCGATGCTTCGCCGCCTCAAGCACCACGACGGTGACCAGGGCCTCCTTGCTCACCAGAAGCCGCGCCTTCATCCAATCATCCAGCTCCTGCCCTTCGAGACTGCGAGGGATGGTGGGCCAGGGCGTCTGGATCGGCACCGGGCCGACCTGCTGGTCCTTGTTCAGCGGGAGGCCGTGCACATGGACCTCCGGCAGCCGCAACTCGATTGCATCGGCGTCATGATCGGACCGGTGCGTGGAGCGATCGTCCCCCGCCATTCCTAGAGCCGGCCACAGGACGACCCCGAGAGTCATCAGTGAAGCCACCATTTGAACCCTCAGCCTCAACCTCAGCCTCGCCTCAGAAGAACCATTGCCCGCGGAAGAGCACAGTTCTGGGCATGCCCGCGTGGCTCACGCCCAGTCCGATACTGGATTCGCCGAAGTTGTAGAAATATCCCTGATCGAGCAGATTGATCACGTCAAAGCCCAGCAGGAACTTTTGGGTCGTGGTGATCGGAATCACGTGGGTCAAGGAGGCACTGTACACGGTGTAGGACGGCATGTTGCTGGTATTGGTCTGGGCGCCCGGCAGCGTCCTGCGCAGCCCGGATCCGTACAGCATCTGCCCCGACACCGTGGTGCGCTCCAGGAACCGGTAGCTCAGATTGGCGGAGCTCGTGATGGACTGACTGTGGTCGCAGAAGACTCCCCCGGGCCGGTTGACATCGCTGATCTCCCTCTGCTCCAACAGGAAGTGGCCCGACTGCAGCCCGTAGCCCTTGCACTGGCCCCACGCCACGTTACCCCGGCCTGTGAGATCCTCCGTGAAACTCACCTTGAGGGCGGTATCGATCCCGCGTTGCCAGCCGTAGTTGAACGCAAAGAAATTCAGGAGCGGCGTGGTGCCAAACTGGCCGGCATCCGAAAGGTTTCTGCTGAGCTTATAGTAGCCGACCACCTCCAACGTGGCCACATGCCCGAAAGCATGATACCAGCCTACCTGCCAATAGTGCGACCGCTCGGGCTTCGGCGGATTGGTGGTCGCGTCCTCGGGTTGCGCGGTGGTGCCGGTGGTCTGCGGCACCAGAAACGCCACCGACTCCAGGTTCGGTGGGCTGAACAGCCGGCCATAGTAGGCATGAAACACGTTCGATTGGTCCAGCTTGTACGTCACGCCGAGTCGGGGGCTGATCTGCCCTCCCTGGGTAAACCCCTGGATATGGTCATAGCGGAGGCCCACGTTGAGCGTCCACTGATCGTTCGGCGTGTACTGGTCCTGAACCCAGAACTCCTCGCGCCAGCCGATGATTTTCCGATCTCCGTCGATCCCTATCACCGCGCCGGTCGGCTCGTTGGTGGTCGGATCCCTTTGGAAGGCAAAGAGCCGGGTCTTGTTGGTCGCCTGCGTCCGGTCGATCTGAAAGCCGTACTTCAACAGATGCTCGGGATGGACCCGGTTGGTGTAATCCAGCCGTACGCCCGCGGAGTAGGCCAGCCGATCCTGGCTGCCGGCTGAGAACGGCTCTTCCGGTTCTGGAGTGTAACTCAGCACGTTGAGGGGATCAGTCACAAAGGTGCCGCGGGTTTGACGGCCATAGAGCGCGAGGCTGAAGAACTGACCGGCATTCACGTCATGCCGCCAGACCATATGGCCGTACTGGTTGTTCTCCTGCTGGAGTTCGTTCACGGCCTGCGAGGCCACCGGGGTGAAACCGGGGTCCTGCGCCCGGATGAGATCCACGATCTCATCGTTGCTCTGGAGGCCGGGCCTCGTCGGGATCTGGTATTTGGCCACCGAGTTCAGGAACAGCCAGGTGTAGTTGTTCCGATTGTCGAGCTGGTAGTCACCGCGGAGATAGGTCTGGTTCCGCTCGCTCTGGTTATGAAACCAGGAACGGCCGAGCGTGGGCGGATCAATCCCCCTGTTGGTCGAGAGATAGCTGTTCAGCACATAGTACCGGAACTTTTCCCTGATGGTCCCGCCGTACTCGAACGACGGCTGGATCGTTTCGTTCTGCCCCCCGAACATCTGCACCGACCCGAAGCCGGGCTTGGTCCCGCTTTTGCTGGTGATGTCGAGGACGACGGCTTGCCTCCAGCCGTACTGAGCCTCAAGACCGCCGAGGATGATATCGGCCCGCTCCCACGCCCGCGGCGTGATCACGTCGGAAAAGATGCTCGTCACAGTGTCCGGGATCGGCACGCCATCGATCCGGAGCTGGATGCCGGCGTGATCCTGCCGGATGTGGGCCTGTCTGAGCCCTCCCTGGACGGCGCTGGGAATCGTGTACAAGACATCCGAGAGATCGCTGTTGTTGCCCCTCGGCAACTCCTCGATCTCCTTCCGGCTCAGCGAATAGGTCTCGCTGGAAGCCTTGTACTGGATGGGCGGAAGCGGCGCCACCACTTCCAGCGCCAGCTCCGTGGCGGTGGCGAGCGTGAGCTTGATCGGCAGATGCTCCTTCGCGCCGACCTTGATCACGACGTACTCGCTGCGGAGCGTCTCCTGGATCGCGTTGACCGAGTACGTCCCCTCCGCGGGCACGGTGGCCGAAAAATCACCCGCGTCGTTCGTCACGGTCTGAGCGACGATGTTGCCTTCCTGGTCCTTGACCTGCACGATGGCCTGCGGAACCCGCCGGAGGTCCTGGTTCTGGACCGATCCTCGAATCGTGAGCGTGGGGCCGGGAGCCTTCGGCTCGGCAGCCTGTACCCCCTGCCCACCCAGAACGACGCCGAGACAGAGAATGGAACTGAATAATGCCGGAAAGAAGCCGGGCGGCTTCGATCGCATCGTATCCTCCTGATCCTGAATGAAAGCGCCCCGTGAAAAGCGAGCAAGCAGCAAGTCCTGACAGGAGAGTCCCGTCAGCTCGCGGCCTTGTCAGCTTGTCAGCTTCTGGATCAGGAGAGCGGAGGAGCGCGGGAGAGCGTGTCTGAGATGACACGGACGGAGCGTAAGAGGTCCGGAGCCTGAAAGAGTTGCGGCGTCGGAGCGAGAAACGACCCGACGACGGGCAGTCCCAACAGGAGCGACCCGGCCGCATGGTGCTGCACCCATTTGCACAGGTCCGTATCGGAATGCTGGTGGCCATCGTAATCGGCGGCATCCAATTCATGGTGAATCTCGAGCAGGACCCCGAATGGCGCAAGAAGGATGAGCGCAAACGCCAGGGCGACGCAGAGCCCGAGTGGAAAGACTGATCGCTTAGGAAAATTTCTCATCGGGGCGGCACTGTACCACAGTCTCTTGAGACATTGTCAAGACCGCTGGAAAAAGGCCGGTGTGGTATGATGCCGGGCGATGTTGATCGACAGCCACGCCCATCTCGACGATCCACGGTATGACGCCGACCGCGATCAGATGCTCGAGCGAGCGCGTGACGCGGGGGTGGAGCGTTGTATGACCATCGGTTGCGACCTGGCGACGAGCCGGGCGGCCGTGGAGCTGGCCGACCGCTATCCCTTCGTCTATGCGACAGTGGGAGTCCACCCGCACGAGGTCAGGCACATCCAAGACGGCTGGTACGAGGAGCTGCGTCGGCTGGCGCGGCATCCGAAAGTCGTCGCCTATGGAGAGATCGGCCTGGACTATCACTACGACCACTCGCCTCGCGAGGTGCAGCGAGCGCGCTTCCGCGAGCAGGTGCGGCTCGCCCGGGAGCTGCGCCTGCCGATCGTGGTACACACCCGGGAGGCGCAGGACGACACCATCGCGATTCTAAAAGACGAGCGGGCTTCTGAGATTGGTGGGGTGTTCCACTGTTTCTCGGGAGACGCGTGGCTGGCCAAAGACGCCTTGGACCTGGGCTTCTTCGTATCCTTTTCGGGAGTGATCACCTTTCAGAACGCCACCATGCTCCGGGAGATCGCCGGGACCATCCCGATGGATCGGATCCTGATCGAAACGGACTGCCCCTACCTCACGCCGGTTCCGCATCGCGGCAAGCGGAACGAGCCGGCCTTCGTCCGTCTGGTTGCCCAGAAAATCGCCGAGATCAAAGCAGCCGAATCACTCAGCGCCGAAGCAGTCGGGCGCGTCACCTCGGACAACGCTCGCCGCCTCTTCAAAATCCCCCTCACTCCCTCCCTCTCCCCCATCACCCGTGGCAGTTAGCAGAGCAACGGGTACCCGGGGGAGAGGAGACGGTGAGGGGGTGTCAAAATGCCTTGAGCTGACGGTTCCGCTTGCGAACGGCTTTAGGCAGCTTCTTAGGGTTGCCCTTTTTTGCAGGCGAGCGCGGCGTCTCGAGCTCACGAGGCTCAACCGGCTTGAACTCGAAGCGCGTGGATGGCGCCGTCGGGCGCAGCTTCGACTCAAATTCAAGCGCGCCGAGCACGAAGCCGCCTTGCGCCTTCACGAAGCTCGCCACCTCCCGATCGGACGAGACCACGGCGCAGTCCTGCCCGAATTGCTCGGCCAGTCTCTGGATGACCTGATCGGCTCGCTCCCCGTAAGCGGTATAGATGACACCGACGCCGGCGCGGTGCTCATGGCGTGCACCGCCCCTTTGCTGCCATGCGTCGAACACGACCGTAATCGGATGTCCCTTTCGCTGCCGGTAGCCGGCCAGCTCCCGAAGGAGTCGTTCCCGGGCTTCCTCTGCCGCTGCCCGGTCGGCCCTTCCGACATGACCTCTTGCCCCCAGCAGATTGTAGCCATCGATGATCAGATGCATTTGAAATTCCCCGACTTCTCTTGACAATCCTCCGCGCATCTGAGACAAGGGTCTCGTGAGCCGAACGCTCAAGATGCTGCGTGCCTACCAGGTGATCCTTCTCTCCCTCCTTCTGGTCCTGGTCTGGTCATACCCGGTGAGCCCGCCGATTGTAGCCGCCGCGTCCGCAACGTTCAAGCGAGCCGACACAGGGAAGGACGGGCGGCAGTGGGTTCGCAAGGGACGGGCTGCGAACAAGAAAACGCTATCGCCGCGCATGCCGGTGATTGTCCGGGATCTGCGGGTTCGCGCGACACCCGCCTACACCCGGCTGGTCTTGGACCTGCAAGGGACACCGACGTTCACCCAGCGGCAGCAGAAAGATCCCGACCGCGTGACTATCGAGCTGCAGAATACGGTGCTCGGCAAACCGGCGCTCGCCAAATTAGCCGGAAAGCTGTTGCCCGGCGAGATCGCCGTCGCCCAAGCCAATCCCCGGTCGGTGACGGTTTCCTTCACGTTGAACACGATCCGGGATTACAAGCTCTTGCCCTTGACCGCGCCGTCGCGCCTGGCCGTTGATCTGTTTCATCGTCTCGGCGAAGACGAGGTCGTGGACGCAGACGAGCCCCCGCAGCCTCCTGCCTCGACCAGACCGGTCTCCGTGGTGGGACCGGCATTCACGAGGGCTATCCGGACGATCGTGGTGGATCCCGGCCACGGCGGCAAAGATCCCGGCGCGGTCGGCAGAGGCGGGATCGCGGAAAAGGACGTCACGTTACAGGTCGCTCTGCGGCTCCGGGACCTGATCTCGAGGCGGCTCGGAAAGCAGGTGCTGATGACCCGTGAGAAAGACGCGTTCGTGGAACTGGAAGACCGGGCCAAATTCGCCAACAAAAATGAGGCCGATCTGTTTGTCTCGATCCATGTGAATTCCCACCCGCAACGCGCCACCAAGGGCCTGGAGGTGTACCACTTCGGCCAGGCCAGTGATCGGCGCGCCCTGGAGGTGGCCGCGCGCGAAAACGGCACTCCCCTGAACCAGACCGGCGTGGGATGGCAGTACTTGGTCGCCGACCTTCTGACCTCCAAGAAAATCGAGGAGTCTCTGGATCTCGCCTGGACCACGAAACGGGCCATGGTGGCCCATTTGAACGAGCACTATGACGTGATGGACCACGGGGTGAAGACCGCACCGTTTTACGTGCTCCGCTTCACCACCATGCCCAGCATTCTTGCGGAGATCGCGTTCATCTCCAATCCAACCGAGGAGCGGCTCATGCAGCGCGAGGCGTTCCTGTCCAGAATGGCCGAGGCGATCTTTGAAGGGATCCGATCGTTCATCGCCGCCCACCAGCCTCCTTCCGGCCAAAGCGAGAGCGGGGCCTCCTGACGCCGCTGTTCTCTTCCCCGCCTTTTCGCTACACTGGTTCTATGGCCACCTACAAGCTGACGATCGAGTATGATGGCACGGCTTATGCCGGGTGGCAGCGCCAGGCGAAGCACCTCACCGTCCAGGGCGCTATCGAAGCGGCGCTGAAGCGGATCACCCAGACTCGGATCACGGTCATCGGCGCAGGCCGCACTGACGCCGGCGCCCATGCGCTCGGCCAGGTGGCCGGTTTTCGCTCCGACAAGCCATTGACGCCGGAGGAATGGGTCCGGGCCCTCAACGGGGTGCTGCCGCCGGATATCTGCGTCCGATCGGTCGAACCGGCGCCGGATGACTTTCACGCCCGTTACGGGGCCCGGGGGAAGCTGTATGAATACCGCATCTTGAATCGGCCGGTCCGGTCGCCGATGGACCGCCATCGCCTCTGGCATCTCAAGGGGCCGCTCCGGATCGACGCCGTGCGGAAAGCAGCAAGCTTCCTGCTGGGCCGCCATGATTTTGCATCCTTTCAGGGATCGCCGACGGACACCAAGAACACTGTGTGCGAGCTGCGCCGACTGGAGATCAGGACGGAAGGCGATTTAATCCGGATCAAAGCCGAAGCAGATCGCTTCCTCAAGCAGATGGTGCGGGCGATCGTGGGGACGCTGGTGGAGGTGGGACAGGGCAAGCGGGCGCCGGAAAGTGTCAAGGATATTCTCGCCGCCAAAGACCGCCGCAAGGCCGGCATGACCGCCCCCGCCCACGGGCTCTACCTCCTGCGCGTGGACTACTAAGCGATCCCCGTTGTAAAGCCCCCACAACGGCATTACACTTCAGGGACCATGCTGTATGAAGCCATCTTTCGTGGACTCTGCGAAGCTCGGGTGCGCTATTTGATTGTCGGGGCCGTGGCGATCAACCTCCACGGCGTGCCGCGAATGACGGCCGACTTGGACCTGATGCTGGATCTTCGCGAAGACAATCTGCGCACATTCGTGGAGACACTCACCGCCCTTGGATACAAGCCGCGCGTGCCTGTCCAAGCGACGGAGCTGCTGGACCCGTCCAAGCGCCGGGAATGGCGAGAAACCAAATCAATGGTCATGTTTACGTTCATTCATCCAGCGCGGCCCTATGAAGAGATAGACATCTTCCTGGAAAATCCGATTGACTTTGAATCAGCCTATGCCGGAAGAAAAGACTCGGCTATTGGAGATTTCACGGTTTCGATAGCCGGAATATCCGACCTCATCACGCTGAAACGGATAGCCGGTCGCGAACAGGATAAGTCGGATATCGCGGCATTGACGAGATTGCTGAGCCTGGAAGAGAGGGGCGAAACATGAGTCCAGAGACTACCACACAGTCCGGGCAGCGAGGCTTTGCATATCATGTCACAGACGAGCAGATTCGACGGTGGAAGGCGCTACCACCCGAGATCAAACTGCAGTGGCTGGAGGATGCAAACCGCTTTCTGCTCGCAGCGCTCAGTCCCCAGGTGCGCTCGATCCAAGACCGCTTCCGCCGTGGCGAACTGTGACTGCCCTCCGCCCACGGCCTCTACCTCCTGCGCCGTGGGGTTTTCTTTTACAGCGCGATCGTCTCAATCCGCTGGACTTCGTCGGTGGAGAGTGTGATCTGTTCGGCCTGGAGGTCTTCTTTCATATGTTGTGGGCTCGTGGTTCCGGTCAAGGGCAGCATCCCGATCTGCATGGCAAACCGAAAGATGACCTGCTCGACACCGGTCCCGAGCCGTTGCGCGATGGCCCGGACTTCGGGATGGGCCAGGATTTCCCGATTGGCGGTCAGGAGCGAAAAGCCCTGATAGATGATGCCCTGGGCTTGGCAAATCCCCCGCACCTCCTGGTCCCAGCCGAGCGCGGCGTAACACCGGTTCTGTACCACCATCGGTTTGTGCTTGGCCTGCCCGCAGAGCTGAGCCAATTGCCCGGCTGACACGTTGCTGATCCCGATCATTTTAGCTTTCTTGGATTCGTACAGCCCTTCGATCGCCGCCCAGACCTCCCAGTCCGATTCGCTCATGCCGTAGCGTGAATAGGGGCCGTGCAGGACGTAGGAATCGAGATACTCAGTGTGGAGATGCGCCAACGAGCTGTCGAAGGACTGTCGGACCTGGGTGGTGAGACCGGCCGAGGGATCGTACGGGGTGCGGTGGTCCTGGCTGCTGGCCGGCGTAAACTTGGTTTGGAGAAACAGGCTCGCGCGCGTGATCCCTTGCGTCGCGAGCGCCTGCAGGGCCTCCCCCACCAGGGCTTCCTGGTAATGGATCAGTTGATTGGCCGTGTCGATGGCCCGGAAGCCTGCCGCCACCGCCAATTGCACCAGTTGCGCCGTCGCCTCTTTCTTCCACGCCGTGCCGTACATGAACGACGGCATCGTCACGTTGTTATACGCCGTCAGTGTCATGCTGCCCTGGCTTTCCCGAAAAGTAGAATGCAGTCAAGGCAAATGCTCAAGGTCGCTGAGATCTTGGTGCCGGCCTGCGGCCTTCTTGTTGGCTTTCAGGTGTTCCAAACTAATGAAATCGACCTTCACACCGTCGATCTCAGTTGTCTCGCGGGACGTGTAGCATCGGTGGAATTGAACGCCTGATATGGAGGTCAGGATCTCAACCCGGACGGGAGGTGTCCCCATCCGGACGATCCTATCCTTCTCGAGGAACAGATCCTTCGAGAGCTCGGGGAGGTCGAACCCGAAGTCCCTTAATACGCCCTCAAGCTTCTCGGCATTCTTTTCTGTGGCCGCAATCCAGATGTCAAGGTCGGCTGTCGCGCGGGGATAGCCGTGGAACCCGACGGCATAGCCACCGACGACCAGGTACTCAACCCCCCTTGAGTTGAGTAATTGTAAGAACTCTTTGAAGTCGGGCGGAAGATGGATTGTAGCCATAGAGGGTCTGGCGCATGACTTCGATTGCTTCCAGGCGTTCCTGGGGAGAGCGCGCCAGCCAGTAGGCCCTCTCGTCTGGAGGATCGTGAAGTTGGCCGACGGAAAAGGCCGTTCGGTCCAGTCTGAAGGGATCGCGATCCGGCATGCGGTCAGTATACAGGAAAGAGGGCCTGAACGCACGCCCCGACAGCTCGGTCAGCCGAGGGACTGGAGCAGCGCGCGCATGTCGGGAATGAGGTCTACCCCGCCGCTGGAGCGGCCGGACGTCGCCGCGTCGATGCCGGCCGTGAGAACGGGCTTGGCTTCGTCCTTCCTGCCCAGCTTCACCAAGGCGCGCCCTAAAGCCAGGTGCGAGGCGACGTGCACGGGATCCAGTTGCACCGCCACGCGCAAATGCTCGACGGCTTCCTCCAGACTTCCGCCTTCCTGCAACAGCCTATTCCCTAGCCCGTATCGCCCTAAAAATCCTTTCGGATTTTTTGCCACCATCTGCCGAAACGCCTCAATATCCATGTGCCCTACTCCCTCTCCCGTCACGTGCTGGTTTGCACGGAACCATTGTCTAAGATCAATGGTATAGTATGGTGCCGTTTAGATCACCAACCATTCGCTACGCGCATCTCGTGAGGCTGCACAGCTCCTTGAGGAGGATGCCATGTTCGGTCCGATTACACTCCCATTCGGGGCCAAAATGCTGTTCAATACCGTGAAGCTCAAACCCGGCGTGACCTTCGATGATGTAGAACTGGCCGTCGGAGAAATCTGCAGCGTCGTCAAGGACACCTACGGCGGTGACAAAGGAGGATTCATCGCCGGGCAGGTGTTCAAGTTCTCCGGGTTCATTTCCGACAAAGGATCCCTGAGTGAATCCAAGACCGCCGCCGACCATTATGCGATCGTGACCTATTGGTCCTCGTTTGAAGATCACGAAAAATCCCATGCCGGCGAAATCTTCAACAGAAAGTTCGCCGCCCTGGCCGCCATGTGCTCCGAAACCAAGGAGCTCGGGTACGACATGCTGTGGCAGGGCGCGGCGAAGGCCGAGTAACCGGACCAGTTCGCCCACGATCTACGCCATTGAAACAAGAAAGCACGCGCCGCACGGATTTAACGCCTCGTCAGCCGGATTGATCGCCCTGCCGCCATGGAAAAAGCGGAAAGGCGACAGGTCGCTAAAAAACCTGTCGCCTTTCAATCGCGGTGTCCCACCGCTCGCACTGAAGGGTAAGCCTCAGCAACTGACTCCTTACGCAGCGTGTGAGGCAGCTTTTTCGAGCAGCTCGTGAATCAGAGTCTGATATGGCTTTCCCTGCCTTGCCGCCATCTTCCGCAACTGATCCAACAGACGCGGCGACATGCGGATGGCGATCAATTGCTTCGCGCTGCCGCTCTTCGGCCGGCCTACCCGCCGCATGCCTTTCAGTTCCTCATCGGTGGCTTCAGGAATATCTGAAAAATCAATCTGCGAGTCGGGAATATGCCTGACGCTCCTTGAGGCTAGCTTGCCGTGCGCTGATGATGCGGATCGTTTCTTTCTCATCGCCCGCTCTCCTTATCGTATAGACGATAAACAGTATCCGTCCCCCGATCGACTGCCCTATCCGTTTGAATCGGCGTTCGTGCTGAGAATGAGCCAGGTCTTCGCCATCCAAGCCGTTGGGATCGGCGAACACGGTCGCCGCTTCCTCGAATGGGACCCCGTGCTTTTCAAAGTTGGCGATGGCCTTGGGAACATCCCACTCGAACACAGACGTGTATATACATTAATTGAAGGGGGGTTGGCAACGAAAAGGGCAGGCTGCTTCAAAGCCTGCCCCCTTCTGAGGACCGCTCGATGGACTAGCCCAGGTATTAGAGCAGCGCGGGGGGTCGAGGTAAGGGATTCGCGACGCAGGCCTGGCCATCCCGCCCAAAAACCTGTCGCCTTTCACTCGCGGTGTCCCACCGCTCCTCTTTTTCGCCACCATCTGCCGAAACCCCTCCAGATTCGTACTTACAAATTGATCAGGCAGAAGCTTGCGTCTTGAGGATAGCGCGAATAGAATTCCGTTCGTTTCTATTGGAAAAGGACAAAGAGGACCATGCCTGACACTCTGGTTTCTTGTTCCATGCGAATGTCTGACGGCGAACCCTGCGGCCGTCCGCTTTATCTTGCGTCACCTGACGCAGACTTTGTCCCATGTTGCCTCATGCACTCTCGGTACCGGGACAAGGACTGTGAGAGGTTTCAAGAAGAAATAAACGCTATATTAGACGGCAAATCGGTCTATCATCGCCTTGTGGACAGATTTGACTTTAGCCAGTTTGTTTTTCCTGTAATGGGATTCTCAGGCCGCATGTTCACACGATTGGTCATCTTTAAGGAGTCAATGCCATTCTTAGTTGAAAATGCGAAGCAGCTCCCTGTGTGAATGGCTCGGGATTCCCGCGGACACAAGATTCTTTTGGCCTCCGGCCTGAAAACCGACCTCCGCATTTGCCCGAGGATCAACGATCGTCGTGCCGTCCATCGCCAACCCCTTGGCTTCTTCTGGCGTCAGGCGATCCGCGCCGCGGCGGTCACGGCCTCGCCCTGGAGGTCCCGCGTGAGCGCCGCTTGGAGTTGGGCCAGATGCCGGTAGCCTTTGATCCGCCGCAGGCGGGGTTCAATCGCCAAGAGAGCGCTCGCGACCCAGCGGTGCTTCTGATCCGACGTGCGCCAGCGGTCCACCTTGTCCGTCAGTTGCCCGAGTTGGGCGTTCAGCGACTCCAGGCAGTTGGTCGTCTTGAGGCTGAGCCCCAAGAGACCAAAGACCCCCAGCCGATGCAGCGTCAACGTCTCCTCCAAGCCTTCCTCCAAGCTGGCCACCGCCGACCGATTGATCATCCTCAGCTCGCGCCGAAGCTGCAGCAAGGCGGCCCGGGCTTCGGCGTAGGTCGGTCGCTCGTAGGCCTGCTGCAGCCGCCGGCGCCACGTGGTCTGCTGGCCTTTCGGCAGATAGGCCACGACGTTCTCCCGTTTATGCCACTGACAGCGCTGCACGACGGCGTGTCGTCCGAACACGGTCTGAATCGCCTTGCGCAGCCCCTTGGCCCCATCGATGACGCAGAGCAGGCCACGGTCCGTGCGCAGGCCGCGCCGCACCAGGCCGCGCAAGAACTCCGCGCAGACCGCTTCGTTCTCCGTGGCGGTCTGGACAACCCCCAGGATCTTCTTCTCGCCCGTCCGCAGGATGCCCAAGGCGAGGACCATGCTATCCTCGGCGAAGGTCTTGCCGTCGAGGAAGAGGACGATCACCTCGTCCTGGTCCATGCGGCGCTCAGTCAGCGTTTCCAGGGCCTCGGCGCTGGCCCGGATGAACCGCCGCGAGACGCTGGAGGGACTCAGCCCGAACGCCTCCGGGACCGCTTCTGCACAGGCTTCATACCGGCGGCAACTCAGGCCATGCAGCACCTTGCGGAACAACCCCGCGTCCGCCGCCCGCGGCTCCCCGAGCTGACGATACGTCAGCAGGGGCACCTCCACGTTCCGGAGACGGTCACGGACCCGCGGGTAGGTGATGGGCAGTTTCTGGTCCAGCAGATAGACCGAGCCCCGCTGGGTGCACCAGCGGACGTAGCCCGGCTGGCCGCCGTGCCGACGATACCGTTCGCCTGCCAGGTCGGTCACTTCCGCCTCCAGCACCTCCCCGACGGCCTGCAACCCCAGGGGAATCAGGGCTTGGATGAGGGCGACCAGGCTCGCCCGGTCGTCCACCGCCGGGAGCGCCCCCAGTGCCCGCCGACGGACCGGTCGGACCTTGCCTTCTTTGGTGATTCGGATTACGTTCCTCATGAAGCGGCTCCTTTCGTTGGTGTGGGGTGGTGGTTGTCTGATCCACGGTCACCGCACAGCACCACAAAGGCAGCCGCTTCGTCAATTTTCAACTAATCCTGGCACACCCTCGATCGGCTTTCTTTGGCCTTTCTCCCCAGCATGTCTGTGTAAAGCATTGGCATATGCGATGTATGCTTTCAGGATAGGCTTGTATTGATCAGATGTCTTTACCTTTGAGAGGAACTGCTCCTGATTAGCAGATAGCTCGCTATCACTGCCGGTTACGATTTTTGCGAGAGCTTCTAAAGCTTCGTACAAGTCTGTGACGACGTCCGAAAGAACCTCCACGTTGGCTATAGAACGTACAAAATGTTCGAGCCCCTTCTTAAACGGGGCCAAGACACCTTCATATTTAATATCAGAACCCAGCCATCCCAAGACATCATTTATGAGCTTTTCGTCCAATATTGGAGCTCCTGTCGGGAGAAACTCACCATTTTCCCAGCGGACCTCAAGATCAAGCTCTGACTCAGCCATGATCATCTTTACAATGTTATCTAGGCCGAGTGCTTTCATGGTGGGCTGTCTATACAAAGCTTCAATTGCACGAAGATTCATAATAAAATCATCCCCAACATGAGATGAAAGTGGTACGCCAGCCTTGAATCTAATTCCGAGCACGGTGCAGACGGCATTCTCTACTTGATAACGTGCATCAACGCCGGATAAACCAGCCACCCGGTTTGGTAGATTCGTTAAAATAGCGTTATAGACTCGGTTAACAAATCGTTTCTTCGCTTCTTCAAGGCCAACCTCTATATTGAATCTCTGATCGAATTTCATACCCGCATACTAGGCCTGCCCTTCACAGGCATTTCAAAACAACTACACTTATCCTGACAGCATCCTACTTTCACAGACTGATCTACCTGCTTGTGCGCTTTCGCCGCAACCATTCTCGTACGCATGAAACAATCGGATTAAGGTTCAATCTAACGCCGAAAATGCCAGGCCGGACGTCAAGAATTCCTTCGCGCTTTGGCTTATCAGTTATGTTCTGCATTGGATAAAGCAATAAAGAATAGAGTGGGCATTCCGTATAATGCATCTCATGAATTGCTGACCATGCCCAACGCCAATCTTCACCGCGAGCGCCCTGACGATTCAACTCAGCATGGGCAACATTCCGATCAATATCGTCAGCATAGCGGTAGAGATCTGATGCAAACCATCCGAAGCGGTCAAAGGAGGCCTCAGGACAGAAACGATTAAACATCATTGTGTCTTTTTCGGGTCCAAAAATACTGGTGGCCTGTTCACGGATAACTGGCCACAGATCCGAGTTTTCCCATTTCTTCAGTAGAGCTTTATCTTCAGCCTGGTCAATTTTCGTTGTGCCGCACTCCCCTAGAAGTGAAATGCTCTGGTAGTACCGGGGACATCGATGAACCGAGGCATAGGGACAGCGGGGTGAGACACCCTTTTCTTGACTGATCCGCATATACCATGTGAGATCTGGATTTCTGACACTCATAATCTGCGACGAAGCGTACATAAATTATCACCTTTGTTCAATGCTCAAACGATCACAAGATTAAGAAGTAGGTTCTTTCCAAAGCGACACGAAGCCGAGCGGTGGCGGCACCGCAATTGAAAGGCGACAGGTTTTCAGCGACCTGTCGCCTTTCCACTTTTTTTAGTTGGTTAAGGGCTCCCGGGCGGGCTGGCCGGTCCTGCGTCGCGAATGGCGGAGGCGTTACTGAAGCGAGGTCATGCTGTGGTGCGCCCAGGGCGGGTGGTGTGCCGCACGACAGCATGACCGAGCCTGCTTCAGGAGGTGTGGGAGCGACGGGCCTTGCCGCACCAAGTCTTGAGTTATAAGGCGCACTGCCCTATACCACCTGAAACGATTGTCCCATTGGGCGAAAGTTTTCCGTTTCTTGACGTTCCAGCTTGGCCCTGATCTCCTCAAACCTCCGGACGATATCCTGCGAATAGAGTCGCTCTCCGCAGTGTAGGCAGACCTCAGCTCGAACCTTCATCACCGCCGTATGAACACCGCCGCGCAAGAGCTTCTCCACTTCTTTCTCGACCAGCTCATGCCCGCAGACCGGGCACTTCTGAAACGGCATCATGGCTACTTCCTCCTTCGCCACCCCTCGATCCAAAGCTTGGGGTCAGGCCGATAAACCGTGATCGCTACGACCCATCGGCTGTCCTCATTAAAGGCCCACACCGAGTGTATTGGTTTCCCATCGAGCGTCTGTCCATTGATCAGGCAACTGGGATATGGCTTGTCCATTGGATACTCCTCGATGACCTCACCGTGAACAACTGAGAAGTAAATCTCTTCCCAATGGAGACCATCGGCTTCTGCCTCTTCGTCGGCATGATCGGTAATCCGTATTCGACCCGCTTGGATCGCTTCGACAATGTCGGCGATCCCCATAATGCGCGCTATTATACTGCCTCCTCAAACACTCAACAACAAATGCGGGAGGCGCGGGAGCGACTGGCCTTGCCGCATCAAACTAGCTGGAGGTCTTTTCGTCGCGGTTGTCGAGGCGTTTGCGGAGGTCGATGAGTTCGCGTTCCAAGGCCTCGAAGCGGTCGGCGATGGGGTCCGGAATGTTGGTGTGGTCCATGGTGGCTTCCGGCACGCGCGCGCCTTCCGCCTTGATGACCCGCGCCGGCACGCCGATGACCGTCGAGTTGGGCGGGACGGATTTGAGGACGACCGAATTGGCGCCGATCTTGACGTTGTCCCCGATCTTGATCCCGCCCAGGATCTTGGCGCCGGCCCCGACGACCACGTGATTGCCGAGCGTGGGATGGCGCTTGCCGTGCTCCCGACCGGTCCCCCCCAGCGTGACGCCCTGGAACAAGGTGACGTAGTCGCCGATCTCGGCCGTCTCCCCGATCACCACGCCCATCCCGTGATCGATGAAAAAGCCGGTGCCGATCTTCGCCCCCGGATGGATCTCCACGCCGGTGAGCCAGCGGGCGAGCTGCGAGATGATGCGGGGCACGAGCGGGGCCCGGTAGGACCAGAGCCAATGGGCCACCCGGTGGGCCAGCAGCGCATGAAAGCCGGAATAGGTGAGGAGAACCTCCAGCCAGTTCGTCGCGGCCGGATCGCGTTCAAACACGGCTCTGAAATCTTCCCTGATCCGCTTCAGCATCGGAGGCTTCTCCTCACACGACCTTACGACTTTAAGACTGTCTCGATCAAGCAGATGGCTTGGGCTGCAATGGCCTCTTCTCGGCCGACCGCATCCAGGCCCTCCCCGCTTTTCACCTTCACATTCACCATGTCTTTCCCGACTCCCAGCACGTCGGCAATCCTGGCTTGCATGCCGGCCAGGTGCGGGCCGAGGCGAGGGGCCTGGGCAATGATCACCGTGTCCAAGTTCATCAAGCGAAAGCCTTTCTTGTCAAGCCGGCCGGCAATTTCTCTCAAGAGGACCAAGCTGGAAATGTCCTTGAACCGTGGGTCGGAGCTGGGGTAATGCGTGCCCAGATCTCCTTCCCCCATCGCCCCGAGGAGCGCATCGCAGATGGCGTGAATCAAGGCATCCGCATCGGAATGGCCGACCAGGCCTTCCGTATGCGGGATTTCCACGCCGCCGAGAATCAACTTGCGGCCTTTCCCCAGCGGGTGAATGTCGTAGCCGATACCGACTCTCATAAAACCCCCGTCATTCGTCAATCGTCAATGGTCACTCGTCCGCTCATGTACATCAGCCTGTTCTGCCCATTGACCAATGACCAGTGACTAATGACCACCTCGCTGCGTTCGCGCAGCAAGAATCGCCTCCCCGATCGCCAGGTCCTCGGGACGGGTGATCTTGATGTTCTCCAGACTCCCTTCGACGATCGCGACTGTCTGCCCCAATCGCTCCACGAGCTGGGCGTCGTCCGTGGCATGGATGCCATCCAGTTCGGCTTTGCGGTGGGCTTCCATCAAGAGCGCGCGTCGGAACGCTTGCGGGGTCTGGGCCAGCCACAAGCCGCGCCGGTCTATCGTTTTTTCGATAAGCCCGTCCGCCCCGGTCTGTTTCACGGTGTCGCGCATCGGAATGGCCACCACGGCCGCGCCGTGCGCCGCGGCCTGCTCGACCGCCTTTACGACCATGTCAGACGTGAGGAAAGGCCGGACGGCATCATGCACCAGCACGATGTCCGCATCGGCCGGAACGGCCTCGAGCCCGTTGCGGACAGAGTCTTGCCGCCGGACGCCGCCCGCGAGGATCTTGAAGACTTTCTTGAACCCGTGGGGGGCGATGATTTCGCGCAAGCAGAACTCGCGTTCGGCTTCCGGTACGGCGAGAATCACTTCGTCGATGGAGGGGACGGCTTCCAGGACTCGGAGGGAATGAACGAGGATCGGAACACCGCCCAGCGTGATGAACTGCTTCGGAACCGTGCTCCCCATGCGAAGCCCTCGTCCGGCGGCGGGGACAAGGGCCACTGCATGGCTACCCGCGGGCGACGTGGAGCTCCTCCTTTTCGTTTTCTTCCTTCAGTCGCGTGAAGATCATCCGTCCGGCGGTGGTCTGCAGCACGCTGGTGACCACCACGTCCACGTTCCGCCCGATGCAGCGCTTTGCGTTGTCCACCACGATCATGGTGCCGTCGTCCAGATAGGCGACTCCCTGGCCCGCTTCCTTGCCTTCCTTGAGCACGAAGACCCGGATGGTTTCCCCGGGCAATACGATCGGCTTGAGCGCGTTGCACAGCTCATTGATGTTCAGCACGCGAACGCCTTGCAGCTCCGCCACCTTATTGAGGTTCAAATCATTGGTGATGATCTTCGCCCCCAGTTTCTTGGCCAGCACCACGATCTTGGAATCGACATCCTTGACGTGCGCGAAGTCATCCTCGATGATCCTCACGTCCACGTCCACCATCTTCTGGATCTTGTTCAAGACATCCAGACCTCGGCGTCCTCTGGCCCGCTTCAAGGAATCAGAGGAATCGGCAATGTGCTGCAGTTCTTGAAGAATGAACTGCGGCACGAGAAACGTCCCTTCCATGAATCCCGTCTCACACAGGTCCGCCACGCGGCCGTCAATGATGACGCTCGTATCGAGAATCTTGTTGTTCGTGGCGGGCAAGGGATGCTCGGCGGGCTTGGCTGATCCGGCCAGCCCGTCCTTTCCGAACTTCGCTCCCAGCATCAGACCGAGATAGGGCAATCCCAACAGCAGGACGAGTCCGCCGCTATAAAAGAGGAAGGCTTCCACGTCGAAGATGACGCTTCCAACCCACTCCACCAGCCCGGTCAGGACCAACCCCACTATCAACCCAACCGTCCCGCCTACGATCGTGCCGAACGAACATTTCCGGAGCGCCTGCTCCGCGATGAGGATCAGGCCGCCGGTGGCCGCCCCGATGGCAAAAGCCGTCAGAAGAAACGTGACCTCCGCCTCTTCTCCGCGCCAGAGCAAGGCCAGCCCGGCGAACCCGCTTAAAATGACATAAATGACCCGTCCGGCCATATATCCCCCCCTATCGTGATGAGGATTATAGCATTATGGTTTCAACGTAAAAAGCTTACCCGCCGCTGCGTGCGGTTTTCGGACCGGTCTGGATCAAGCATCAGGCAGGGCGGACCGCCCCGTCACTCGCGTCGTCCGCACGGGCCACGGGCTTGGGCTGCTCAGCAACCGTGATCTCCACCGTCCTGGGGCGCCTGTCCCGAATCACCTTCAGCACCGCCTTCTTCCCAACCAGCGTCCGGGCGACGGCATTCCGGAGCTGAGTCGGTGTTTCTACCGGCTTCCCGTCATACTCGACGATGACGTCGCCGCGCTCCAGGCCGGCTCGCTTGGCCGGGCTGGCGTCCAGGACATCGCTGACCAATACACCTTTCGGCTCCGGGAGACCGAATTGCGAAGCCAGTTCGGGGGTGAGATCCTGGATCGAGACGCCGAGCCACCCTCGGATCACGCGACCGCTCTGGATGAGTTGCTCCATGATGGTGCGCGCCATATTGCTGGGAACGGCAAACCCGATCCCCATGTTGCCGCCACTCTGGCTGAAGATCGCCGTGTTGATCCCGACGAGCTGGCCGCCGGTGTTGACGAGAGCGCCGCCGGAGTTCCCTGGGTTGATGGCGGCATCGGTCTGGATAAAATCTTCGTACTCGGCAATTCCCATGCTGGCCCGACCCACGGCGCTGACGATCCCCATGGTCACCGTCTGGTTCAGGCCGAACGGGTTGCCGATCGCGAGAACATATTCGCCCACTTCGAGCCTGTCGGAGTCCGCCCACGGAATCGTATGCAGGGCCTGCGCGTCGATCTTCAACACCGCCAGATCGGCTTTCGGATCAGTCCCGACGAGCTTGGCCCTGAACTCCCGCTTATCTGAGAGCAGGACCTTGATCTCATCCGCCTGGCTCACCACGTGATTGTTGGTGATGATCGTCCCTGTTTGATCGACGATGACCCCGGACCCCAGACTTCGCTCCTTTCGCCCCTTCGGCGCCTCGAATCGACGCAAGAATTCCTCGCCGAAGAATCGATGGAAAAATGGATCGTCAAAGGGAACCAGACTGCCGCCCTTGCCGCTTTTCGTCACTGTGGAGATGTTCACGACCGCTGGGGTCACTTCCTTAGCAACCTGCGCAAAGCCGAGATCGCCGCCCCGGGATAATGGAGGCGAAAGCACGGCCGGAACAGGCTGCTGGGGAGAGGATTCCGGCACGTCGTCCCCGAACGGCAGCCAGCCGAAATCCGCCGCGAGCACGACCCCGATCAGAATGCCGACGGCGACCAGCAGGACACTCAGTATGACCGAAGGGAACCGCTCAACCTTATCATCAACCTGCTTCATCAAGGAATCACTCCGGCGTAGATATCCATGACCGTATGCAGGAACTTGATCGCTTCGGCTTTCGGGCGCTGGAAGGAGTTCCGCCCGATAATGGAGCCGAAGCCGCCGCCGTCACGGATCGCCCGGGCCTCTTCGTAAAAGGTCTTCTCATCTCCCTTGGCGCCTCCCGAGAAGATAACGATACGCCGGCCGGCGAAGGCGCTTTGAATCACGTGACGGACACGCTCCGAAAGGGTCTTGATCGGAATCTGCTCCGCCTCATACACCTTCTTGGCGGCGGCCTGTTCTAAATGCCCGGTTGGCAGCTTGACTTTGACGATATGGGCGCCGAGTTGGCAGGCGATCTGGGCGGCGTAGGCGACGACATCCATCGCCGTTTCGCCTTCTTTGCTCAATGCCGATCCTCGAGGATACGACCAGATGACCACCGCGAGACCACAAGCCTTCGCCTCTTCCGCGATCGCCCGGATCTGTTGGTACATCTCCACGCAATGGGCCGAGCCGGGATAGATGGTAAAGCCGACGGCCGAACACCCCAGGCGCAATGCATCCCGGACGCTGCCGGTCACAGCCGGCAGAGGGTCCTTGTCCTCATGGAGGACATCATGATTGTTGAGCTTCAGGATCAGCGGAATGGCCCCGGCAAACTGCGCCGCCCCGGTCTCCAGGAACCCGAGCGGGGCGGCGTAGGCGTTGCAACCTGCGTCGATCGCCAGCTCAAAATGGTAGAGGGGATTGTATCCGGGCGGATTCGGAGCGAAGCTCCTGGCCGGACCATGCTCGAATCCCTGGTCCACCGGAAGAATCACCAACCGGCCGGTGTCGGCCAGCCTTCCATGCTGCAGCAGGCGAGCGAGATTGGTTCGCGTCCCGGCATTATCGCTACTGTACCAGCTCAAGATTTCTTTCACGCGCTCACTCATGATCTGCCTCCCGTGTACCTTGGCTCGTTGCGAGTGCGCCGGCGATCTCGGCACCCATGCTCGCCAACCCATCCCACATGTTCCGATCAGCGATGCCGTATTAAGGTTGAAGCCCACTAATTAAGGATCGTAAGGCCGCGGACATTTATTGCCGACGGCCCTGAATGAATTCCTCGGCCAAGGTGACATCCTGCTGACTGCCGATGATCAAGGGCACCCGTTGGTGTACCGCCTCGGGCTGGATGGCCGTGATAGTCTGCGTTCCGGTTGTCGCCTTGCCGCCAGCCTGCTCGACCAGAAGGCCGAGAGGAGCCGCTTCATACATGAGCCGAAGCTTGCCCTCCGGCTTGTCGGCCTCGCTCGGGTACAGATAGACCCCGCCCACCGCCAGCAGCCGGTGGACATCGGCCACCAAACATCCCGAGTACCGCGTCGAGTATGGCCGGCCCGTCGCGGGGTCTTTCTCGCGGAGGTAATCCACGAATCGCTTCGTTCCGGCTGTCCATCTCGGATAATTCCCTTCGTTGGCCGAGTAGACCTTGCCGCGGGGCGGCATCTTCATGTGGCTGACGGACAGCACGAACTCTCCAAGGCCATGGTCCAGTGTGAACTGGTGCACGCCCCTGCCGCAGGTATAGACCAGGATCGTGCTCGGCCCATACAGCGCATAGCCCACAGCCACCTGCTCGCGCCCGGGCTTGAGGAGGTCCCTCGCATCGGGGGCTGGATGAGGCGGCACCCGATGCAGGGAGAAAATCGATCCCACCGTCGCGTTCACATCCACGTTGGAGGATCCGTCCAGCGGATCAAAGAAAAGGGCGTATTTGTCCCGCGATCCCCCTGCGCTTGCAGGTAAGTCCAGGGGCTTTTCCATTTCTTCGGATATCAGCGTTCGGACCAGCGTCCCGTATCCTTGAAAGACCTGGACAAACGTCTCGTTCGCCTTCTGATCCAGTTTCTGGACGGCTTCGCCTTGGATGTTGGTCGTCCCCGTTGAGCCCAGGACGTCAAGCAACCCGGCCTCGCGCAGGTCCTTTGCGATGGTTTTGGCGGCCAGGGCGATCTGCGCCATGATGGGGGTCAGTTCAGTGGCCCCTGCCGGATCACCGCGTAAATCGTCCTGGATCTGTCTTGAGAGAGTGACGGGATATGCTCCCATATGAGGCTCCGTGGAGGCCAGGCGTTGCGGATCGGGTGAAGATTCAGCGAGCCGGGGTCTCGACCGGTACGGCCGGCATTATATCGGGTTTCTTCTCGGCGGGCAACGCGACGAGGGCTAGGGAGCGGGCGCAGAATGGTCCGGATTGACGAGCAGGCGCGCGACAATGGATCCGACACGGACTTTGGCTTTCATCATCAACGGGACATGGCTCGCATCGTTGCGGAACCACACCCTGATATTCCCTTCGTTGGGGAAAATCCCCCTGAAGGGCATCAACGCCAGAACCCGGACCGCCTCGACTTCGCCCCAGGGCCCGCGGACCCGTTCAACGCCTTCCACTTTGACCTCCAACCGATAGATCTTCCTGTCGTGGTAGACATTCATGGTCACGGACGAGCCGGTTTCCAGCGTAGGAAGGCTGCGCAGGTAGTACAGGCAGGACAACGCATCCTGCGTGCTCGGTGGAATCGGCAGCTTGTCGGTCACGCCGTCCTTGATCGCAGTGACGGACCCTTGGTCTTGATGAAACGTGATGTCGAAATCATTCTTTTTTCGGCCTTCCCTCCGGTGGAAGATCATGCGGTGAGGCGCCAGCTTCACCAGGTCGAGGTAGGATTCCACCCGGTTGTCGATCGGGAAAAAGGCAGAGACGAAGGCGTTCGATCTGGCGATCGTGAGCAACCGTACGGCGGGGCGTCCGTAGACCGGCTCGGATTCGGCCACCTCCATCACCGCCGTCCCGCCAGGAATCCCCTGCCAGGAGATAAGATAGACCAAGCGCTCACCGGCGCTGAAGGCCTGATCGCGCCCCGGCCCCGCTGAGTTCTGCGAGGGTTCAGCGGTCCGGACGGCGACAAGAAACGGCAAGACGAGACAGAGCAGAGCGAGCAGGGCCCTGTTCAAGCCAGGCCTCAACGTCATCTGGCGCCGGAGGATGACGCCAGCGTGACCCGAGACTCGTTCAGCTCGCGCTCGATGAGCGTCCGAATGGCGGTGAGCGCCTCCGGCGTGGACGCCTCAAATCGCAGCACCAGGGCCGGCTGCGTGTTGGAAGCCCGGATGAGCCCCCAGCCCTCGTCGAATACCACACGGACGCCGTCGAGGGTCAGCACCTCTCGAATCCGCAAGGCAGGATCCCTCGGTGAACCGCCCGATCGGGCATATCCCAGAAACTTGGACTGGACGTGCTTCACCAGATCGAATTTGATCGCATCGGGGCATTCGACCCGGATTTCCGGAGTGACGGAGGTGCGAGGCAGGTCCGCCAGCAATTGGGAGAGCGGTTTGCCTGACTTGGCCAGAATCTCGATCAGTCTGCAGGAGGCGTAGATCGCGTCGTCGTACCCGAAGTACCGGTCGGCAAAAAACATGTGTCCGGACATCTCCCCCGCGAGCACGGCCGATTCGGTTTTCATTTTTGCCTTGATCAGGGAATGACCGGTTTTCCACATGATCGGCTGTCCCCCGCGCCGTTGAATGTCGTCGTACAGGACCTGGGAGGCCTTCACCTCCGAGATGATCGTGCTCCCCGGGCGACTCGCCAGGATATCGCGGGAATACAAGACCATCAGGCGGTCCCCCCACAGGATCTCTCCTCGTTCATCGATCGCCCCGATCCGATCGGCATCCCCGTCGTAGGCCACCCCGACATCGGCTCCGGTCGCCTTCACGGTCTTGATCAGGTCCTGAAGGTTCGCTTCGACGGTCGGATCGGGATGGTGGTTGGGAAACCGGCCATCCAGCTCGCAATAGAGCCCGGTCACCCGGCATCCCAATTGCTCGATCGCTTGCCGAGCCACCAGCGCAGCCGCGCCGTTTCCGCAATCGATGACCACATGCAGGCGATCAGCCCTCACCGACTCGAAGTTTTTCCTGAGGTGGGCGAGATACTCCGGAATGATCGGACGGGTCGTCACGTTCCCGGTCCCCGATGAGTAGCGGCCGCCTTCCACGACCCGCCCCAGATGCTGGATTTCCTCACCGTGCAGCGCTTCCTTCCCCACGCAGACCTTGAACCCGTTGTATTCCGAGGCATTGTGGCTTCCGGTGATCATGACGCCGCCGTCCACGGGAAGGTGGAACAATGAAAAATACAGGACCGGGGTCGGACACACGCCGACGTCCACGACATTCAGCCCGCCCTCCGTGAGGCCACGGACCAGGCACTCCCGCAGCACCGGCGAGCTGGACCGTCCGTCCCGGCCGACGCTGACGGTCTTCAGGCTTCTCTCCCGTCCGATGGTGGCGAAGGCGCGTCCGATGCGTTCGGCCACCGACTCGGTCAATTCTTTCCCGACGATGCCCCTGATGTCGTATTCCCTGAAAAGCGCCATCTTCTTACCAGTGAGGAGTCCTCACCCCTTACCCCTTACTCCTCACTCCTTACTTCTTGCAGAGCGGCCGTAGTCGTCATGAAACCGGACGATGTCGTCTTCTCCGAGGTACAGGCCGTTCTGAACCTCGATAATGTGGAGCGGCTCGACCCCTGCATTCTCCAGACGGTGGCGCGTCTTCTTGGGAATGCCGGTGCTCTCCCCGACCTTTAACGTGAAGACGCGGCGGCCGCACGTAATCCTCGCCGTTCCCGCAATGACCACCCAATGCTCGCTCCGCTGGTGATGAAGCTGGAGGGAGAGGCGCGAGCCCGGTTTGACCGTGACCTTCTTGACCTTGTAGCCCGGCCCTTCCTCCAGGACGGTATAGGAGCCCCACGGCCGAAAGACCGTCCGATGCTCCAGATGCTCAGGGGCCCCCTGCTTCCTGAGCTTCTCGACCACCTGCCTTACGTCCTGGGAACGGGCCTTCGGACAGATCAGCGTGGCGTCGGGTGTATCCACGACGACCATGTCGGACAAGCCGATCGTGGCCACCAGCCGCCGATCCGCGTAGAGGATGGAATTGCGGCTGTCGAGGTCCACCACGTTGCCGCTCAGGACATTTCCGGTGCCGTCGCGCGGCGCCACTTCTTCCAGGCTGCTCCAGTTGCCGACATCGGACCAGGCAAAGTCAACCGGGATCATCGCCGCACGAGCCGAGCGTTCCATCACGGCGTGATCGATCGAGACCGCCGTCAGTTGCCGGTAGGCCCGAGCGATCAGCTCGCCCGAGGCGCCTGAGCTCAGCCCTCTCTCGATCCGGCGCATGGCTTGAGCCAGAGCAGGTTGATACCGGGCGAGCTCTTCCAGAATGGCAGAGGCCCGCCACAGAAAGATCCCGCTGTTCCAGTAGTAACTCCCGGCCTTCACGTAGCGGCTGGCTGTGGAAGCCGCCGGCTTTTCCACGAACCGGACGATCGGATGCCCCACCAGCCCGTCGTGCCGCCCCAGCCTGGCCCGGAGGTCGGCCTGGATATATCCGTAGCCCGTCTCCGGTCTGATGGGGCGGATGCCGAAGGTGACGAGATGGCCGGCGTCCGCCAATTTCGCGCCGAGCGCCACGGCGGATTGAAACCGCCGGTGATCCTTGATGACATGATCAGCCGGCGCCACCAGCATCACCGCTTGCGGGTTCCTCTGCCTCAGCACGGTGGCAGCGAGGGCAATCGCCGGGGCGGTGTTCCGCGCCTCCGGCTCGATGATGAAGTTGTCGGCGAGGTCGTCCTTCCAGTCCGCGAGCTGAAGCCTGATCGACTCGGCCTGTGCCGGGTTGGTGGAGATCAACACTCGCTTCGCCGGGACGCAGCGTAAAACCCGCCGCATGGTCTGTTGGATCAGGGTTTCCCCCCCCATGATGCGGAGCAATTGCTTGGGATAGAGCTGCCGGCTCAACGGCCAGAAGCGCATCCCGCTGCCTCCCGCCATGATGACGGCATAGAGATGAGGATTCATGACGTTATTCGTCGTTCGTGAAGCGTCGTTCGCGGGCTTAACAAGAGACGCTTCACGTTTCACGCTTCACCGGGACCCATTGCTCTGAAGAATGCAATGGGTGCCT
>Ga0114945_10000197_pt1 | contig 37405 bp, 26 predicted proteins | sample OV2TP3_FD_87194 | JGI IMG/M metagenome (GOLD analysis project Ga0114945, IMG submission 87194) | Hot spring microbial communities from Beatty, Nevada to study Microbial Dark Matter (Phase II) - OV2 TP3 | ecosystem: Environmental > Aquatic > Thermal springs > Hot (42-90C) | place: USA: Beatty... | reverse complement strand
CGGTGGCGGCGCCGAGGGTGCAGATGCCAGGCGCGACGACGAGGCGAGCCTTGAAGAGGGCTGCCGAGGAGGAGCAACGCCGCAGATGCGCCCTCGCCGCCGCCATCCCCCCTGGAGGGGACGGGTCGACAAGCGTCGCATCGCGGCGTCGCTCGCTTCTCAGCCCGCCGCGGCTCACGAGGCCTACTGGGATAGATAGACTACCCGCAGCACTTCACCTTCGACTGGCTCGGCGACATCTGCTTCCCCATCGGAGCGTTCGCGTTGTTGCCGTTGTGCGCGGTGGTGCACGTGTGGAAGGCCGCCTGCTTGCCTTGGATCTTTACCTTCCCGCACCCGCTCTTCATCTCGACGGGTCCTTTGAACTGCCCCGACATCGAACCCCCGGGCGCGTTTCCGGCCTCGTCGCCGCTCGACAGGGAGATCTTGTCGCCTTTCCGTAGGGTCTGCGAACTCTGCACCTTCACTTTGCTCGATCCGCTTCCTTGGGCGCACTGGGCGCTGTTGGGGTAGGGAACGGGGCCGGGAGAGGGGCCCGCGGCGCCGGGCGTCATGCAGACGTCCGGTTGGGCCATGCAGGACCCGCCTCCCGTGGTCGCCAGGCCGAAGATGCTCATCCCAAATTGATCGAGCGTCCGTCGATGTGGACGTCCTCGACCGCTCGTACCGTCGCCGTCCCCGCCCTGAGCTGGTAGTCCTTCTCGACCGCCGTCCGCATGTGGCGGCTCTTCACGTGCAGGAATTCGGAAACCCATCGGTAGACGTCTCGCGCCTTCTCGAGGATGCGCTCCGCGGTGATCTCGAGCTTTCCCGCCTCGATGCGGACCCGCGGGGCTCGAAGGGTGATCGTCCCCTTCGATTCGAACGCCGTCTCCCCTCGACCGTCGAGAACGCCGATCGCGTACAGTTCCTCACCGTCCAGTCGGAGGACGAGGAGGGTGTCGCCGACGACCGCGCGATACGGAAACGCGAGCGCGGACTTCGCCGGGTGCGGCCGTCCGCCCAGGGATACCGTCAGTGCGGAATCGTCGACCCGGAGCACCCTGGCCGGTCCCAGATAGGTCGCCGTCTCCATCGAAATCATGCCCTCACTCCTTCCTCTCAAGTTTTGTCCGCCGCACGTTCGCGCCTCGAAACTCCGTCGCCTCCGTCACCGCTTCCCACGTTTCCGCTTCGAAGAGGTTGGACTCCACGAAACACGCGCCGGTCAGGTCCGCCTTCTCCAGGCTCGCTCGAAAGAGGTTGGCGCGAGTCAAGTCTGCCCGACGAAGGTTGGCTCCGGCGAACCGTCCCTCCCGGACATCGGCGGAGAGGGCGACCGCACCCTCGAGGTTCGCCTCGGAAAACTCCGCGCCTTTCCATCGGGAGAAGGAGAGGTTCGATCCTCTCAGATCGGCTCCTTCCCAGACGGAACCGTCCGCGCGGACCTTCTTCGCGTGCGCGCCGGGAAGTCGCGCCCCCGAGGCCTTGAGCTCCGTCAGGTCGGCGCCTTCGAATCGAACGCCCGCCCCATGGCATCGCATCAGGCCGGCCTCGCTCAAGTTGGCTCCGGAGAAGTCCGCACCCTCGATACTCGATTCCACCAGCAAGGCACGGGCGAATCGCGCGCTTCGAGCCTCAACTTCGTTCAAGTCCGCCCGGCTCAAGTCTGCGTCCGAAAAATCCGCACGGCCCAGACGGGCATTTCGAAGGTCGGCTCCGACCAAGAGAGCCTCCTCGCATCGCGCCTCCGTCAGGTCGGCGGCCCTGAGGCAGGCGCCCGTCAGGTCCGCCGCAGGCAGGAGGACTCTTCGGGCGACGATTCCTGTAAGGTCGCCGCCCGCCAGCACGCACCCGGACAGATCCGCCCCCTCGAGATTGGCGCGGGAGAGGTCGGCGTCGCGAAGAATTGTCCCCCGCATCCTCGCCCCGCTCAGATCGGCCCCGGCGAGATCCGCTCCCGTGAGATCCAGTCCCTCGAGCGCCGCCTTCCGCGCGACGATCTCCTCGCGGGTCGGCGCCCGAACCGGTTCCGGCCCCCCTTTCGATTCGGGCTCCGGTGTCGCGATTTTTCTTTGGAAGGTCGGGGGTTCGAAATCCGCAGGCGTAGGCGGATGGTCGATGGCCTTCTGGAGCGACGGCGGGACTTCCCTCCCCGATTCCAGAATCGCCTGCTTAGCCTCGTTCAGACCTTCGACGATTCCGCGGACGATCTCCCTCGGGTCCGCCGGAGGCGAGGTCGCTTTCATCGAAACACCGTATTCCTTGGAGATCTCCTGGAGCATCCCTCGCGCCTCCGACTCCAACTTTGCCGCCTGCGCTTCGAGCTTGGACGCCTCCTCCTTCATCCGACTCACCTCGGCGGCGACGTCCGGGAAACCCTCGAGCTTGGGGGGCTTCGCCTCCGAAACGGAAGGCGCTCTCGGCTCCGGTGGGGCGGGGGAGGGTGCGGGTTCTTTCTCGAGTCGTTCTTTCCAATCCTCCCTGGAGCTGGACGCGGTGAGAGACTCGAGGGCGAGGAAGAGAGTCTCGACTCCTTCGAGCTTCTCGTTCCTCACTTCCCGCTGTCCGCGCCAAACGAGTACGAGTCGGTTCTGGTCGGGTTCGATCGAGAGGGTATCCAGCACCGGGACGATTTCTTGGAACCCCCCGTCGCCCCGGGTGAACATCCTGGGTCGAACGCCCGGGAGCCGACACCGCAGGCGCGGGTGCTCGGGATGGAGATTCTCCAGGAACAGCTCCTCGTCTCCTCGGAGAGATTCCAACTGCTGGTCGAGCGGAGCGGCATTGTAGAAATTCCAGTCGAAGTCTTCCGGCCACCACGGCCACCTCGTGCGAATCCAATCCTTCCCGAAGCTTCCCACCATTTTCTTCCTGGGGTCCCACGTCGCGGGAAGGGGAGCGAAGCCGGCCGGCTCCGTGTCGAGGGGCCGGCCGGCGTAGACGATGCGGGGAGCCTGACTCCCCAGCGGATTTCGCGCGTCCTTGGGGCCTCCGTACGAGTATTCGTAGGAAAGGGGAAACTCTACGAAAGGGTCCGGGGAAGCGATGGCGAGACTCTTCGACCACGCGCCCACTCCCAGCGTGACCCCCAGGACGTCCGTGGGCTTTTTCGCGGGAGCGTAGGCACGTCCCGTCAGCAACACGTCCGCCCGAGGCTTGAAGGGGGCGAAATCGTTCTCGTACAAGAGCGGGCGGCCGAGATCGTCCTCGAGGTGGATGTTCCCCATTGCGGGAAGGGGAGGATCGGCCGGATTCGCCGTCTCTCCGGGGCGAAGCTCGAAGGTGCCCTTGGCAATGACGATCATGGACCAGATCGGAGGACGGATCTTCCAGGTCATCCAGGCCGGCGCGAAACCGCTCCGATTTACGAGCTCCAAGGCGGCCTCCCTTGGGATTCGACCGGGTCCCACGTCTCGGCCAGCTCGAGATCCCGGTCGGTGGGCTTCGCTTGTTTGAGGACCGCCTGGTTCCAGATCGTTCCCTCCTGAGCGGCGCGATGGAGATCGGCGCCCAGGAGGTCGGCCCCGCTGAAATCGGCTCGATCGAGCCTCGCTTCGCGGAGAACGGCGTAGGGGAGCTTGGCGCCGGCGAAATTCGCCCGAGAAGCGTCGGCGCCGATCAGCGTGCTCTCCCCGAGATTCGTTCCGGCGAACCGCGCTTCCAGCAGCGCCGCTCCTTCCAAGGAGGATCCTCGCAAATCGGCGTTGGAGAGATCCGCCCCTTCCAAATCGGCGCCGCGGAACTTCGCGTACGTTCCGCGAACTCCCGCGAGGCGCGCGTGCGAGAGATTGGCCTTATCGAAGGTACAAAAATCGAGGCGGACTTCGCGGAACACGACGTCCCCCAGATCGCTTCCGGTGAAATTCGAGCCCGTGAAATCGCACTGGAAGACTTCCTTGGGCAGGGTGATGCCTTCGAGGTTGCAGCGAACAAGGTGCGCCCGGTCGAGTTTCGTCCGGGATAGATCGGCCCCGCTCAGAACGACGCACTCCAGCTTCGCGCCCGTGAGATCCGCTTCCTCCAGGACTACCCCTGAGGCGATCGCCTCCGCAATACGGGCGTCGGTCAACTTGGCCCGATTCAGTTTTGCCCCCCGGAGAGTCGCCCCCTTCAAGTTCGCTCTCGTGAGGTCGGCTCCCGAGAGGTTCGCGCCCGACAGGTCGGCGTGCTCGAGAGCGCATCCGACGAACTTGGAACCGGCGAGATTGCAGGAGGAAAAATCGCTCTCGCTCAAGTCTCGCCCGGAAAAGTCGCGCCCCGAGAGATCGGATCCGGGAACGCTCCAGCCCCGAAGATCGGCCTCCTTAATCTGGTCGAAGGTCACGCCGACCCCCGCAAGATACGCATGGGCCAGGACGGCCTGATCCAGTCTTGCGCCTGTCAGTTGGGCCCTCTCCACGCGGGCCCACGTGAGCTTCGCCCGTCGGAGGTCGGCTCCCTCCAAACACGTCTCCACGAGGATGGCCCCTTCCAGATCGGCGCCTCCAAGGTTGGCGGACTTCAGATCCGATCCGGACAGGTCGGCTCGTCTCATCGTTCTCCCGGACAGATCCGCGGCCGGAAGAGCGCATCGAACGAATCTTGTCCCACTCAGATCCAACGGAAGCCCACGCACCCCCGTGAAATCGCAGTCGTGGAACGAGGTCTCGCGGACGACGCCCTCCCCGAGGTCGACCTCCCGGAAGTTCGACCGATCGAAGTGGGTTTGCCCGAGGGAAAGGCCCCGGAGGTTGGCCCCGCACATCCGAACTTGCTCGAACCGGCCTCCGCGAATCTCGCCTCCGGACAAGTCGGCCTTCTCCCACGAGGAAGAGCGGAGGAGGGCTTGATTCCATCCGGAAGCCGTTCCCTTCACCTCTCCGAAGGAGCAAGCCTCGACGGTGCACCGCGCGAATTGCGCGGAAGTGAAATCGGCGTGCCGGAAGTTCGAACTCAGAAAATAGATCCCCTCGGCTTGTCCGCCGGAGAAGTGCATCCCGCTCAGATCCGATCGGAGGACTCTCCAGGAAAGGATTCGAGCGCCGTCGAGGTCCGCATCGGGAAAGCGACAGTCCACCATCGTAACTCCGCTCCGCAAGGCGTCGGCGAATCTCACGCCCTCTCCCGAAGTCTCGAGGAACGTCGCTCCCGTGAGATCGGAACCGCGGAAGTCGGCCGAGGAGAGTCGCGTTCCCGACCATACCGTCCGACGGAGATCGGTTCGAATCAGGGCGACTCCGGAAAGATCGAGATCGACGAGGATCGCGTCGGAGAGGGAACGCCCTTCCCGGACGGCGGCGAGAACCTCCTCGCGGCTCCACGGCCGTGTCCGCGCCTGCGGAAGCGTCGATTCGTCGAAATCGGCCATAGGCTACTTGGCTTCGAGGACGGTCCCCTTGACCACGAGGCCCGTCTTCACTTCGAGGCACGAACCGTCCACGGACACCGGACTTCCCTTCAGATTAATGGCGCTGGCTTTCGCGTTGAAGTTGGACGCGTCGATGTTCACGGCTCCCCCGGCTTCGATCTCGATGTTGGCGCCGTCGAGGTGGATCGGTCCGTCGCTCCCGAGATTGAGCGACCCCGAACCGTCCACGCTGACGGAGGCTCCCTTGACGGTGTTGGAGCCGGTGGCGCTGATGAGGACGGTGCCGGTGGAGATGAGGTTGGCGGCGCCGGAAACCAGCTTCAACCCCGTGCCGCACGAATCCAGGAGGATGGAGGTCGAACCCTCGACGGTAACGTTCGGCGCGCCGTGATAGATCGAAGCTCCCGATTCCACCGCCCAGGCTCCGGCGTAGTTGTCGAACTTGGTGGGGGATTGGGTCACCCACGCTCCTCCCACGCGAGTGTATTGCGTGGCGCTCCGGGCGGTGAACGAAGCTCCGAACGTGGCCGTCCAGCTTACCGAGGCCTCGACGGATCCCTTTACGGCCGCGGTGGTGCTGAAGCTGGCGCTCGCGGCGATCTCCTTCTTCGTGCCCACGGTGATGCTGGTGCTGTGCCCGATGACGAGGGAGTGCTCCGCCCCCAGAATTTTCACGGTGAAGTCTCCGCCGACCCCGCAATCCCATTTTCCGTCGACGGCGTACTTGGAATTCGCCGTCGTGGTCCACGCGAAGCCGGATCCGGGGCCTCCCATGCTGAAGGAACTTCCTGCGTGCGGCGAAAACATCGTGATGTTCTCGCTTCCCTCGGAATCTTCGATCACCAGCTTGTTCCCGCCCCCCGTCTTGATCATGCACTGGCTTTGATTCCCGGCCTTAATCGGGCTCCCGGTTTCGGGATTCGGCACCGCCGAGGCGATGATCGGCCGATCCGGGTCGCCGTCGAGATGGGTCAGGATGACTTCCGCGCCCTTGTGCAGCGGAAAATGAAAACCGTAGTCCGGCCCCGAGTAGGGCTGGGCCATCCGGATCCACCGCGTCGCCGCGCCGTTCTCCCGCCCGGAGAGATCGAGGGGAAACCGGACCTTGTAGCGCCCCTGATCGTCGATCTCGGCGTACTTGCCGTCGCCGGAAGCGTCGACCTTCGCGTGCAACGTGCCCGTGATCTTGGGTTTCGGAGTGGTGCGGGCGGGTCGAAAGGGGACATCGGCCGCGATCGCATCGAATTCGTTGCCGTACTTCGCCAGGGCGCGGTTCGCCGTCCCGGAGAGGTCGAGCGACTGCGAAGCTTTGTGACGCACGTCGGTGAGAAGATAGACGGTGTTGAAGTCCCCGCGAAAGTGGTCGAAGAGCGTGAAGGTCGCTCCCGCGCGGAACGCCCGCGCATCGCCCTCGCCTCGGAACACGCGGCGGCGGCACAGGAGCTCCTCGGCGCGGAGCTTGGCGTAGACCTGGCCTTCGGAGGGATCCTTGTAGTGGTTGCCGTATTCGTAGTGGGGGCCGAAGCCGTCCGAGGCCACGGGTTCGGTGACGTGGAGATCCACGCTCGGAGTGCGATAGTTGTACTCTTGGAGCACGACCTCCGAAGAAACGGGAGATTCGCGGCAGATCAGCGTGCGGATCGTCTCGGGGTCGAACCAGTCGGAGATCTTCTCGCCCTGGCCGTCCGGAGGTCGGAAGGGCATCTGGGACTCCCCGGGTACGGGAACGAAAGCCGTGGGCGCGTCGCCGAAAACGACCTTCCCGCGTTCGTCGTCGTGCTCGAAGAAGTACGAGATCCCCTCGTGCTCCAGGAGACGTTGGAGGAAATCGAGATCGGATTCCTGGTACTGCACCACGTATTCGCGTTTCGGGTAGGCGCGAGCGTTCGACCGAACTTCGTACTCCTCCGGCGCGAACCCCGCCGTTTTGAGCACGTCCTCGACGATTTCGGGGACGTTCTTGTCGAGGAAGATCCGGCAGCGTTTGGAAAGCGACAGCCTCCAGAGCGGGGGGACGAGCACGGCTCGGTAGCTGACCCACCCCAAGGCCTGCCCCACGAGCTCGAACGAGGCGAGGACGCCATGGATCTTGAGAGTCTGCAGTCCGCGCCGCGAGGAACCGCGGATGGGGATCCCCTGCTTGACGGCGAGGAAGGCCGGGGCCTGGAGGAGGGCGGCTCCGTCCAGATCGGGTCGTTTGGATACGAGTTCCACCTCGAACCGATACGGAGTCGAAATCGATTCCCGGCCCTCGAACGAGAGAACGAAGAGGTCGTTGGGCGCGAGAGCGGCGCTGGCGAACTTGAGGACGCGTCCGCGAAGGGTGCTGGAAAGCATGACCATGGGAGGGGCCTCCGGTACCGGAGCCGAGTGTAGGGACCGGCGAATCGGTCGTAAAGGATTTGTGGGTTACGAAATCAGCGGCAGATCTTCCGGGCCGTTCTCGGGCGGTCGGGGAGGCGCTTCCTCCAACCGCACTTCCTCGAGCGATTCGGCCGAGGGCGCCTCCTCGACGGAGATCTCTTCGAGGGAGACTTCTTCCAGGCCGTCCGGATCCTCGATCGGAAGCGCCTTGGAGGGACCGGGGACGACCTTCTGCTGATCGGGGCGCATCGCCAAATGGCGAACGGAGGTGTCTCCGCGGGAGAATCGAACGACGTTCGGAACGATCTTCACGGCATCGGGCGCGCTCTCCGGGGACTTCGACGATCTCAGGAGTCGCCGAGTCGTACCCTCGTCCAGTTTCGACTCCTTCGTCACGGCCGTGCGAGCGATCATCACTTCGGTCACTTTCTGGATTTCCCGGAGCGCCTTGGTCTCTTCGAGGGCGGCCTGGAGGCAGCCTTCGGCGATCGCGCGCAGCGGGTCGCGAGCGAGACGAATCCCCTTTACCTCGATCGGGAAATGGACCTTCTCGAATTCCTCGCGGAAGACGTCGATGAATCCCCGGACGAGCGACGTGCCGCCGGCGCAGACGATCTCGATCGGGCTTGAGAAGGAGGGCATGTTCTGCGCGCTCTCGAATTTCGCCTGGATCATCTCCAGGGTGTACTGGATGAGGTGGCGGTAGTAGATGACGACGGCGTCCTCGATCCGATCCCGAGGTTTCATCAGGTCGACGCCGCTCTCCTTGATGGCGCACACCTGAGGAGAGGCCATCCCGAGAGCGCTCGAGACGTTGTGGTCGATCCAGTCGCCTCCGCGGGAGGTGGAAAACGTGAGCGCGGGAACGCTCTTGTAGGCCACGCAGACATTGAACATGCCCCCGCCGCAAGAGATTCCGATGCCGGTGTACTCTTCCGGGGCGAGCTCGGCGAACACCACGGCATGCCCTTCGAGAACGGGCTTCGGCGTGTACCCGAGCTTTCGAAGAACCGCCTCGAGCGCCCCTCGATGGTAGATCACGTTTCGCTCGACGTCGACCGGATCGGACGGGACCGAGAACGCGCATACCTCCCCGACTTCCTGAGGAGTCCCCAGGAGCTGGGCCACCAGAAGGCTGACGATGAGAAGCGCCTCGGGTTCCACCGGGGAAATCATCCCGTCCTTCATCGGACGGCGGGTGTTCTTTTCGAAGATGTTCGCCAATTCGAAGGCCGGATCGCCGATCACATACCCCTTGTCGCCTTGGACGATGTAGTCGATGCCGAGTTTCATCAGCATTCTCTTGGTGAAGGCGTCGCTCCTCACGTCCAGGAAGGCGTTGCGTTGGATATTGAAGATGAGGCCCTCCTCATCTCCCTTTTGCGCCGCCGCGCAGATGTTGACCGTCCCGACGTCGAGCCCCCGTCCGAGCTCGAGGTTGAGCTTCCCCAGCGAAACGACGGTCCGATCGTCGCCGGGCGCCCCGTCTCCGTCGCCGCCCGGCGTGGGGACGGTCTTCCCGCTTCCGAAATCCCGGATGCGTCCGAGGAGCTGCCGCGTCGGGCCCTCCCGATCGAGCGCTTCCTTGACCTCGAAGAAGAAATCCCACGTTCGGGACGACTCGCGCTCGCTGGGAGCTTTCTCGGCATTCCGGACGAGCTTGGAGAGTTCCTTCACCCATCCGACGCTGAGAGTCTTCTCGACGGCGATCTCGGCGATTTGCTTCTGGCGGGCGGCCGCGCTGACCTTGGAGATCTCGAGGAGGTGTCCCTCGGAGAGGAGTCCCTTCGCCCCGAGCTCCGAGACCTCCTCGCTCAGGCGCTGCAGCGCCAGCACTTTGTAGATCTGCGCCTTCGAGAGCCCCTTGCTCTGGAGCCTCTGGAAAAGCTGCTCCCCGAAACCTTTCTTTGCGTCCGACATCTCCTCAGCTCTGCGTTTGGGCTCCCGCGAGGAGCGCCGCGGTCAGGGCGCCTTTCGCCGTGGCGTTCAGGGGATCGCTCGCATGGCGGATCTCCTTCACCGGGATCGGAAACTCCATTTCCTTGATGACGGCCCGGACGAGCTCGACGAAGTTTCCGGCCAGGGAGGTCCCGCCCGAGAAGACGATCGCGATCGGATCGGGGAAGGTCGGCATGTTCTCGGCGGCGACGAATCGTTCTTTGATGTTCGTCAGGGTGTAGTTGATGAGGTTCCGGTAGTAGATCGCGATCGCGTCCTCTTCCCGCGTCTTCGGTTTCATGAGGTCCACGCCCTTCTCCTTGATGAGCGCGGCCTTGGCGGGCTTGATTCCGAGAACGTGCGAAACGTTGTTGTCGATCCAGTCGCCCCCTCGAGACGTCGAGAAAAAGAGCGCCGGGATCGACTGGTAGGCGACGCAGATGTTGAACATGCCCCCGCCGCAGGAAATCCCGATGCCGGTGAAATCCTCGTCCGAGAGTTCCGCGTAGACGATGGCGTGACCCTCGACGATGTGGAACGGAGTGTACCCGAGTTGCCGGAGGACCGCGTCGAAGAGATCCTTGTGGTAGACGACGGACATGTCGCTGTCGATGGGATCGCCCGGCACCGAATAGTAGCAGATCTCGCCCGGAGTGCGAGGCTGGCCGAGGATCGATGCGATCAGGAGCTTCATCACGGGCAGGGCGTCGGACTCCTTCGGCGAGATCAGTCCGTCCTTCATCGGGCGCCGCGTGGGCTTGTTCAGGACGTTGGCGAGCTTGAACGCGTCGTCGCCCAGGACGTACATCCGCTTGTTTTGGATGACGTAGGGGACGTTGAGCTTCGTGAGCATGCTCTTGGTCGGAACGTCGATCGGTACGTCCATGAAGACGTTTCTCTTCAGCCGCAGCGCCACGTCTCCCTTCTCGTTCTGTTCGGCCGCCACGAGGTTGACCGTGCCGATGTCGAGCCCCTTGCCGTACTGGATCGAGCCTTCGTTCGCCACCCCGATGTCCTCCTCAAATACCTGCTTTCGGTTCTTCCTTCTTCTCTTCGGGCTTCGCCCCTCCCTGGCGGAGCGCGCGGAGGCGCTCCAGGGCGGTCGAAATCTTTCCGGCCGTCTTGGCCTCGACTTCCATTTTCTTCATGTTGCTCTCGAGCTCGGCTCCCAGGAGGCTCTCGACCGTCGCCTGGCTCGGGCGGAACTCTACGTCGCCGGGAAGGGGGCCGCCGGAGACGCCCCCCGCCACGGAGCGGAGCCGGAGATCCGTCAATCTCCTGTTGACGCCCTCGATGGCCCGAGTGAAGAGCTCGGTGAGCTTCTTGAATAGGTCCTCGTCGGACTTCTTCATCTCCTCCATCGTCGTGGCGAGCTTCTGGGACATCTCGAGGTTTTTGGCGTTCTGCTCCGACAACTTCGCTTGAAGGTCCTCGCGGCGGACGGATTCCCGCTCTCGCTCTTCGAGAAGCTTCCGGGTGAATTCGGCCTCCTTCTCCTGGGCGATGCGATGCTCGGTCTCGGAGATGCGCCGCTGGAGCTCGCTGAGGAGCCCGTGCTGCGACTGGACGCCCTCCTGAAAGCGAGTCTCGGCGTGGCGCCGGATTTCGGTCTCGCGCTCGCCGGCCTGGCGGCGGACCTCCTCGATCACGCTCTGCTGCGCCCGTCGCGCTTCGTCGCCGCCCTCCCGCCGGGCGTCCGCGAGCTGGGCCCTTAGCTCGTCTACTTGGGATTGAACGAACGCCTTTCCCTCCTCGTACCGCTGCTTGGCGAGCTCGTCGGTGTATTTTCGCTGGATCTGGAGCTGCTTCTGGAGGTTCTCGATCTCGGTGGCCAGCGCGGCCTTGTCCTTCTCCATGAGTTCCGCGCGATCCTTGCTCTCTTGGAACTCCTTCATGAGCTTGTCGAGCTCCTTGCGGGAAGCTTCGACCAGCTTCGTGCGGTCGGTCTCGGAGAGGAGATCGGTCTTGGTGGAGACGATGCGCTGGACGGCCTCCCCGATCATCCGGGTGATGGCGGCCTCGTCGAGGACTTTGACCCGGTAGATCCCCTTCTTGGCGAGTTCTTGCAGAGTCGTCTTCGAAGCGCTCTGCTCGATGACCTTCTTGACGTCGATGGGATCGCGCTGAGGATCCGCCATGAAAGGTCCTTATACGGACCCTCGCCCCCGTCCGCGGGCGAGGAAATCGCGCGGAACGGCCTCGATTATACGGGCGGCCGAAGGAAGGTGTCAAGCAGCCCGCCGGAGGCCTCACGCACCGGTCCGCACCCGGAATCTCTCGACCTTCCAGAGGAGTCGAGGCGGCACTCGCAAGGTCATCCGGGCGTGCTCGTTGATGAACTCCCGACGCACGATGAGAGCGTTGGCGGCGAGTTCCGCCAAGAGCTTACCTTCGGCATGGGGGATATCGGCGATCACCTCCACCAGGCGTTCGTCGACGATTTCCTGGAGGCGGGAATCCAGCGCGTCCAACCCCTGCCCGGTCGCGGCGCTGACCAAGATCGCCTTCGGGAAGCGATTCCGAAGAAGGGTGATCTCGACGGGATCCCGGAATCGATCGACCTTGTTCAGGAGGAGCAGCGTCGGGGTCTCCAGGCACTCCAATTCTCCGAGGGCGGCGTTCACCGCCTCGATCTGGTCGGTCGCCTCCGGATGACTCGCGTCGACGACGTGAAGCAGGAGATCGGCCTGCGCCACCTCCTCGAGGGTCGCATGGAAGCTCGTCACCAAGTCGTGCGGAAGGCTCCGGATAAAGCCGACGGTGTCGGAGAGAAGCACCCGGAGGCCGTTCCGCAAGGGCCAGATTCGGGTGCGCGTGTCCAGCGTGGAGAAGAGCCGGTCTTCCACGAGAACCCCCGCGTGGGTCAGGGCGTTCATCAACGTCGACTTGCCCGCGTTGGTGTAGCCGACCAGACTGACGGTGAAGCTTTCGGAGTTGCGCGCCTCGACTTCCCGCTGCTTTCGGCGTTGGATCTCGGCGATTTCCCGCTTGAGATCCGTGATCCGCTTTCGGGCGATCCGGCGGTCGGACTCGATCTGCTGTTCGCCCGGGCCGCGCATCCCGATTCCGACGGCTCCGCCGGCCTGCTGCTCGCCGGTGACGTGCGTCCACATCCGGCGCAACCGGGGAAGATTGTATTCGAGCTGGGCGAGCTCGACTTGGAGTTTCGCCTGTTTGGACCGCGCGTGCGTGGCGAAGATGTCGAGGATGAGTTCCGTGCGGTCGATGACCCTGCGCCCGATCTCCTTTTCGAGACTGCGAACCTGGGCGGGGGAGAGATCGTGGTCGAAGATGAAAACGTCCACCTCGTTCTCGCGGGCCAGGCGGGAGAGCTCGGCGACCTTTCCGGATCCGATGAACGTCCGCGGATCGGGTCGCTCGCGCTTCTGAAACGTCCGGCCGACGACGTGGGCTCCGGCGGTTTCGGCCAAACTGTCCAATTCGGCCAGGGGATCCGTGCGCCGAAGATCGGTCTCGGGATCGACCATCCCCACGAGCCAGGCGCGCTCGAGGTACACGGTCTTTTGCGCGTTCTTCAAGTGCGGCTTCGTCTCCTAACGGAACCTCGACTTCATTTAATCAGCGACGGGCGATGATTGCAACATCCCGCCACAAATCGTTGACGGTTCCGCGCGGCGGCGATATTGTTCCACTCGGTTTCACTTAGGGAGGAACGGCCCCATGCCAGACGAAGTCAATCCGCCCGAGTCCGCCGGGCAGCCCGAACCGGCGCCGACCCCGCCCCCCACGGAGGGGGTCCAGGTGGCGCCTCCGTCCCCGGGCAAGGAAGAGATGCCCCCCGCTCCGGAGGGGGAGAAGAAGCCGCCGACCATGATTCTCGCGGCCGCCGGAGGTGTGGCGGGGATCGTGCTCATCGTCATCCTCCTCATGGTGGCGACCAAAGGGTGCGGAAGCTATCCCACTCCGGGCGCCAGCGCGAAACTCACCGATACGCCCGAGAAGGCCGGGGAGAGCTACGTCAAGTTCAAGGAAGAGGAGAGCTGGCTCGAGCTGAAGGTGAAACTCGACCGGGACACCGAAAAGCTGGACTTCTACAAGGGTTTTGGCGACTGGATGGAGGACAAGGCCGACTGGAACGACAAGGTTCTCAAGAAGCAGGAGAACTACATCAAGAAGTTCAAGGAGAGCGAGGGCGACCTCGAGAAGTTCGTCCTCGAGGACGTCAAGTGCGACGATGAGAAGGTGGGCGACAAGCCGACCGGCCGGAAGCTGTACTCGTGCAACGCCAAGGGAAAGAAGTTGTCGGAGAGCGGGGATACCGACTGGAAGGTGGAAGAGGAAAAGCGTCCCCACAATTTCACCCTGGCGAAGATCCGCGGCAAGTGGGTCATCGTCAGGTAGGCTCGCGAGGGAGGACTCGTATGAAGATACCAACGGCTTGGCTCGTTCTTCTCTCGGGATTCGGCCTCGGCGGATGCGGTGGATTCTCCGACCCGGAGTCGGCGGTCCGAACGGTCGTAGAAAAGGAAATAGCGTGGGACAAAGACCACCTCGACGAGGACGTGAAGAAGGCGCGGGCGGCGATCGAGACGTGGGAGAAAGAGATGGAGTGGCACGCCGACCGCGGGACGTACGCTCAGAGGATCGATCAGGTGAAGGCCATGATCGATTTCTATGAGGAGAACCTGAGCAAGATCCGGGACAGCTACTCGTACGACATCATCAACATCCGTCAGCCGGATCCGGCGAACGATTCGGTGAAGGAAGTCACGGTCAAGCGGTGGAACTACGATGTCCGTAAGGGCAACGGTCCGAAGGACTTTTATCTCGAATACGAGTCCAAGGATCTGCAGTACACCTTCAAGAAGGTCGAGAACAAATGGAAGCTCCAAAAGGGGACCTATAAGCCCGATTTCAAACGAGGATAGAGGCATGCGGAGCCGGATTCTCTGCGGAGTCCTGATCGTCGGCGCGTGCGGTTGCAGCCCAAGCTTGGATACTCCGGAAGGGGTTGCCGATGCCTACGCCAAGTTCCGCATCAAAGAAATCGGCATTCAAACCGAACTCAGGCTGAAGCGGGACGAGCAGAGGATCGAGTTCGTCGAGGCGAAGAGGGATCTGTGGATCGGGACCGGAACCCTGACGCAAATGCTGGACGTCCGACGCGCCCGTTTCGAGTTCACCCAAGAGCACCTGAGCGAAATCCAGGACAACATCGTCTACGACATCGTCGACGTGAAGGATCTGGATCCCGTCAACAAACGTATCACGATCACGTTCTGGATCTATGACGTAAAGACGGGGGACCGGAATCCCAAGGCGTTCTACCTCGATTATAAACCCAAGGTAGAATGGATCGAGGTGACGAAGGTCAGCGGTCAATGGCGGATTCAGCGGACCAGCGCCGACACGGGGGGAGCGCAAGAAGAAGAGCCGCCGCCCGAGAGGAGAGAGGGTCGAAGGGGAGCGACCTGCATCGACGTTCGGTTCAAGCTGTTCGTCGAATTGCCGGCCAACTGGGGGATCGTGAAAACGCTCTGCAGCGTCAAGGACGCGACGTCGGACACCGGGCTCCGGGAGCTTCCCGGGGGGCAAGCGTGGAGGATCGCCGAGAAGGACGAGCGAGGAGGCGTGAAGTTCATTACCGATCAGCGCGTCACCGTCTTCGCCGTTCCGAAGGACAAGGCCGAGTTTTTCGAGCAGAACAAGTGGGACCGCGGAGCCGTACGAGGCTTCCCCGCGGGGGACTATGTCGTATTCACCGACGCGGGCGATGCGACCCTTCCAGGGGTCAAGAAGGTTCTGGAGACCTTGAAGTACCAGCCGTAGGGGGCGCTCCTTCGCCCGCCAATTTCCCTGTCTCCCCATCTCGCGATTGGTATATAGTGAACGTTTCGAAACGAGCATGGATTTCTCCACCTTCGCCAATGCGGCGCCGACGGCCACGCCCGCGGTGGTGCTCTTCTGCGGGGAGGAAGGCCATTTTCGCGAGAGAGGCGCCGCTTTGCTCAAAGACCGCGCTTCGGGGGGATTCCTCCGACTTCCCTCCTCCGAAACGACCTGGACCGCGGTGCTGGACGAACTCTATACCCCGTCGCTCCTGGGGGGCGTAAAGGTCCTGGTGCTCTCCGACGAAGGGAACTTCTTCCACAACCACGCCGCCGAGCTGGGCGCCTATCTGAAGAGCCCGTCCTCCTCGGCCCTCTTGGTCGGCCTTCTCCCGGGCAAGACCCCGGCAGTCAAGGGAGAGCGCTTGGTCATGGTGGATTGCCGGCCGCTTCGGGGACTCGACCTGCTCCGATGGGCCGCGGCGGAGTTTCAGCGGCGCGGAAAGACGGCGGACCGTTCGGCCGTTCAACTCCTCGTAGATCGGGGGGGGAACGATCTGGCCCGGCTGGAGGGCCATGTCGAGAACCTCGTCCAATATGCGGGACGTCGTCCATCGGTGACCTCGGAAGACGTCGAGGCTCTCGTGGCCGACCAAGCCGGGCGCGAAGTCTATCAGCTCGCCTTGATGGCGGCGGAGAAGAAAGTCGACCGAGCGATGGACACCCTCCATCGTCTTCTCGAGAGTCGCGAGGCGCCGCAGACGCTGCTCTGGAAACTCGGGTGGCAGTATCGCAAACTGATCGAGGCCCGAAAGCTCCTCGACGGCGGAGTTCCGCCATGCGAGATCCCTCCGCGGCTGCAGATCACCTATTATGGGGACGAGTTTCTCCGATTGGTCCGATCCCATCCGAAGGAGGAACTCGCCGCCAAGCACGAAAAGATCCTCGAGACGGATTTGGCACTCAAGTCGAGCGGAGGCCTGGAGCCTCTTCTCTTGCAAAAGCTCGTGTGCGAACTGGCGTCCGAACGCGTTGCGAATTCCTAGGGAGGTCGGCATGGTCGAGTTTTGCACGGCGTGCGGTACGAGCCTTCCCAAGGGCGATCTCACGATTCGGGAGGGAAAGCTCTATACCAGTTTCGACTATACGTGTCCGAATTGCGGACAGTCGGCGAATCCGGCGCCCGCGGAGCCCTCCCCGACCGAGCCATCGCCGGAACAGGACATCGTGATTCGACAGGGAACGGTGGAGATCCAATAGCCGCACTACGAGGAGAAGGCAGCATGGCGACCGAATGGCGCCGGGGACGAGCCTCGACGCGCGGCCATCCGCCGGCACGACCGGGGCGGGCCGCCCCGAACCGCAGCACGATTTCGCCGTTGGTAATCGGATTGGTTGCGGGAGGCGGTATTCTGCTCCTGGGAGGCCTCGCTCTGGTCGTTCTCGCTTTCGGAAGGAAGGAGTCGAAGAAAGAGGAACGGGGAGGGCCGAACGGATCCCACGCGTCGAAGGGACCCCGGGTGGACCCCAAACTCCACGGCAGCGGCCTCGCCAAGTGCGGGAAGGGACTGGAGATGTTCAAGGCCACGAAGCCCAGAATCGAGCGGCGTCGATCCATGTCTCCCTCCGAACTCGACCAGCTCAAGCGAGATCTCGAATCCGCCCGGAACACGCTTCTGGAGGGGATGCAGGAGATCGAGCGGTCGGGGGCGAAGGAAGAGATGAACGAGTTTCAGAACGCCCAGAATCTTTGCCGGAAATACCTGATGGAGTTGAGCGGCGGATGAACGCTCCTCGGTTGGGAGGTAAGTCCATGTCCACGAACAAGCCGGGCGACGAGGCGGAGCCGCTCCCCCCGGACGACCCACCCGCGCAGCCCGAACTCGACTCGCACGACGGCAACACGATCATCGAGGGGCCGCTCCCGGAGGGGGCGTTCGATGCCTTCGAGGCGGAGCCTCCCGCGACAGGTGAGCCTGAGCCCGGCCCGCCGCCGGAGAAAAAACCCGGTGCGGCGAGTACCCGAAAGAGGGTAAAGCTCGAACGCGGGACAAAGGTCCGCCGAACCGGGACCGGCGTCCACACGGCCAAGATGACGAAGCCTCCCGGCAAGAAGGGGCTCCTCCTCAAGAAGCTCTTGTTCTTCTCCGTCCCGTTGCTCATCGCCGGCCTCATCGTCGCCGGTTTTTTCGTCCGCGACGAGAAGGGAAACTCCATCTGGGTCGCGGTGGGGCGACGGTGGGGAATCCTCAAGGGCGACAAGGGGTTGAAACCCAAGCTTGACCCCCATCCCTCCCAACTGGCCTTCAACGAGATTCGCGACCATCTCGAGGCTCTCGATCAGCAGCTCAATGACGTCGGTCGTCAAGTCGACGGCGGAACGTGGGACAAGACATCGGCCCTCAAGGCGCTGGAGACTCTCGAGGCGGTTCGCGAGCGACTCGAAAAAGTCGATCGAAAACTGACGGACTTCGAGACTTGGTTCAGCGGCACCTACCTTCCGAATCAAGCGGAGTACGAGACGGCACAGCAGGCCAAAGACCAGGCCAGGATGCGGGAACTCGATGTCGTGATCGAACGGGGGAAATACCTCGATCTGACGGTGAAAGAGACGGATGTCAACGGCGCTCGAGCGCTCCTGACGCGGATTCGAGGACGGGCGAATCGACTCCGATCCGAATTCCCGGCGCGGGAGGAGATCGAAGCCGGGAAACTTCCCGGTCAGCCGCGGGAAACGGGGAAGAAGAAGGAGGACACCAAGAAAGACGACACCAAGAAGGAAGGGCCGAAGATCGAAGCCGACGTCGCTCGGCTCCATCCCTACTTCGGAGCCGCCGCGGGCTCGTGGCGACGGTGGGAAGCGAAGCGGGAGAACCTCGTGATGCTCAGCGAGGAAACCCGACTCCAGGACGAGGTCGTCCAGTCGATCGACAAGGACGGCGTGGTGGTGAAGGGATTCGTGTGGGACGCCGGCAGAGAAACGGCGTCCCCGGAAGAGGCGCGGACAACCGCCGATCTGGTGCCGAAGGTCGTCGGGGCGGAGAAACTCTCGGTCAAGGGCATCGAGGTCGAGTGCCTCGTGGTGGAGTATTCCGGACCTCGCCGCGTCTGGCTCGCGCGGTCGGGAAGATTCCCGGATCGGATCCCGCTCAAGATCGACGGGGCGATGGAACTCCTGCTGGCCGTCGGAATGGAGGAGAAGACGGTCAAAGTGAAGGGCTCCGAGATTCCCTGCGTCTATGTGCAACTCGAGGGCAAAGCGGACGGGAAGGAGAAGGTCCGACGCATTTGGTATGCCGAGGTGCCGGGCTCGATCGCGAGACAGGAAACCGATATCGGTAACGAGACCCGGGAGACCCTGACGCTCGTGGAATTCGGCGAAGCGCCACGGCCGCCTTTTTCCTCGACGAAGAGGGAAGATCCCAAATTGGAGCTGCCGAAAGCTCCGAACGCGTGGGTGTCGTTCGCCCCGGGAACCTGGGTCCGTCGCACGACCGCCGTCGTCGAAGGAGAGCGCGTCGTCGAGAGTTGGGAGGACCTCACGCTCCTCAAGATCGACGCCGATCAGGTCACCGTCCGCGTGGAGCATCTCTGGGAAACCGGCCAAACGTCCGAGGAAACCGCCGTTCACGTCCCCTGGGATCTCGTGGCCGTGCGCCGGGAGAATCTCGACGTCGCCGGGACGACGTATCCGTGCATCGTCGGGGAGAAGGGGACGCGTCGGGCGTGGTTGTGTTCGGAGGGAACGCTGGCCGGGCTCGCGCTTCGGGAGGACCAAGGCGGGATCTCGACGCGCGTGGTGCGGGTAGGTCAGGAGAAGGTCTCGATCGGCGAAAAGGAATTCCCGTGTCTCCTTCTCGAATTCGAAAGCTCGAATGGGGAGAAGGCGCGGACGTGGAGATCGTCCGAGATTCCGGACGGTCTGGCCCGCTCGGAGATCGAGCGGTCGACCGGAGGGCGCAAGACGCTCGTGACCGTGGCCGTGATGGAATTCGGACAGGGAACGAAGCCGCCCTTCCCCAGGAAGGAGAAGCCCAGAGAGAAGACGGCCCAGCAATATAGTTCGGATGCCGATTCCGCCCTCGTCGAGGGCGGGGCCCGACTCAAAGAGGTCGGGAAGAGCTATCGCGAGGGATTGCCGAGCGACAAGGAAAAGCTACGCGGCCTCAAGCAAACCGCGGATTCAGCCGAAAACTTCTTTAAGGGCGCGATCGAGGGGTACATCCGAGCCAAGGCCCTGGGGGCCGCGGGCGGGGAAATGGACGAGAAGATCGCGAAGTGCCGGAAGGCGTTGACGCTTCTCAGGAAGTATCAAGACGCGATCGAGGCCGAACTGGCGAAGTAGCGGGGGAGAGGGAGGTGGCGATGCGAGGGGAATGGGCGATCGTCTCTTTGGCTCTCCTATTCGGATGTTCGGGCACACCGCCGCAGTCGGAACTCACTCCCAAGCGAAAAACGGAGGAAGCCAAGGAGCGCAAGGATTCCCTCCCCGAACGCATCCCCGATTCGAAGGAGGAGAATCCGCGGTATACCTACGAACGGACGAAGCACGAATCGATCAAGGGAAACGGAGATACGCCGACGAACACCGATCCGACGCACACCTCCGGAGGGGACGACGTGCTTCGGACTCAACGGGAGCGCTCCGCGCGAGATCCCTCGAGCGACCTAGAGAAACTCCGGTTGGCGCTTCTCCTCCTCTCGGCGGGCGACGCATATCTTCCCGAGGCCGAGCGCGTCTTGGCGACGGTGCGGCGGAGGAGCGATCTCCTCCCCTACCTGGAGGCGTGGCTCTATCGCAAGCTCGGCGAGACGCAGAAGTCGAACGCGCTTCACACCGAACTCGGCGACAATTGGCGACAGGCGGAAGGGTTCCGCATCGAGCGCGGCGAACTCGTCACGGCCGTCAAGGGATTCGGCCGCTACGAACCGCACTCGGACGGAAAGGTCTCGCCCGGGGGAAGGGTGATGATCTACCTCCAGCCCCGCAACTTCACGCTGAAGAAGGACGGGGACCGACACACTCTTCACTTGGGATACGACTGGAAGCTGTACGACGATCGGAATCAGGAAATCGCCATCCCGGCGTGGGAGCAGTGCAATCCGAACGACCGATTCGACTTTCTCCGGTACAATGCGCCCGTGACGGAGTTCCATCAGTACTTCCACCTGCCTCTTCCGACGAATCTTGCGGTGGGCAATTATCGCATTCGAGTGACGGCCACGGACAAGTGGACGGGCCGCGACGATCGGATCTATGTTCCCTTCTATGTCGTACCGAAGTCGTAGCGTCTTCCTTCTCGTCCTGAGCGGCTGTTGGAGTTCCCCTCCGACCTACGACGAAATCGCGCTCAAGCGGTATCGGGAGGCCAACGAACTGTACGACCGGGGACGGTACGCGGAATGCGTCGAGCATTATGAATACGTCGTTCGGTGGCGCGAGCGAATCCTGGACGCCTACCTGAAGCTGGCGACGTGCTATGAGAAGACGGCGCGGCCGGACAAGTCGGTGGGGGTTCTGGAGCGTCTGATTCGCGTGGATCGGGACTGCGTAGAGGGCCTGCGGCGATTGGCCGCCGCCTACGTCGCCCGGAACCGCATCCCCGAGGCGATCGAACTTCACCGCCGCATTCTCGTTCGCCATCCTGACGACGCCGAGGCGAAAGCGGAGATCGCGCGACTCGAGAAACTGCGGTGACGGCTTGACCCTGTTCCGGCCCTCCGCTATCCTGTCCGGCCATGAAGATCTTCCTCGATACCGCGAATCTCGCCGAGATCAAAGAGGCGGCCAAGCTCGGCTTCTTGGACGGGGTGACGACGAATCCGACCCTCATCTCCAAGGAGAAGAGAAAATTCGACGATCTCATTCGGGAGATCTGCGAAATCTGCCCCGGTCCCGTCTCCGCCGAATGCGTGACCGAAAAGTTCGAAGATCTCATGCCCGAGGCGAGACGTCTGGCGAAACTGGCGTCCAATGTCGTGGTAAAGATTCCCCTGACGCGCGAGGGCCTCAAGGCGGTGAAGGGCTGCTCCGACGAGCGGATCCACACGAACGTGACCCTGTGTTTTTCCGCGAACCAGGCCCTCTTCGCTGCCAAGGCGGGGGCCACGATCGTGAGCCCCTTCATCGGTCGACTTGACGACGCGGGCCACGAGGGGATGCAGATCATTCGGGACATCGTCCAGATCTACCGGAACTACTCGTTCCGGACCGAGGTGCTCGTGGCGAGCATCCGCCATCCCCTGCACGTCCTCGACGCGGCCAAGGCGGGAGCCCACATCGGCACCATGCCCTTCTCCGTGTTCGACAAACTCATCGCCCATCCGCTCACGGATCGGGGCGTGAAGCAATTCCTGGAGGACTACGCGAAAATCCCCCGGTGAGGTATAATTCTCCGCGAAACCGTTAGGAGGCGCCGAACATGGGCGCGAGAATGTGCCTCAATCACCCGGCCGTGGCCGCCGTCGCGACCTGCACTCAGTGTCATCAATCCATCTGCCAGTCCTGCACCATGGTGACCACCATGGGGCGTTTCTGCTCGTCGGAATGCAGCATCATCAACCGCGAGACCAAGACGAAGCTGCGAGACGGGGGTTCGAAAGGAGGCGGCGCGGGGAAGACGCTTCTCATGCTCCTCTTGCTCCTCGTTCTCGGGATGGGAGCCGTTCATCTTTTCAAGGGGAACAACCCGACGTTGAACAAGTACGATCTCATCGGCCGCCTGCTGGGCGTGCGTCCGGTGAGTGACGCGGAGAAGCAGAAGCCGCAGCCCAGGCCCCAGACGGAGACTCCGCCCAAGAGATGAACCTCAAGGCAGGACTCGCGCTTCTCCTCCTCGGGGCGTGCGCGAGCGAGAAACGAGGCGAGATCGAGGCGGATCTCCTCCCGCGGGCGGACGCGGATCTCCTCGCCGAGAACTACTCGGCCGCCGCGTTCAAGTACGAGAAGTTTCTCCGACTTAACCCGGAGACGGCTCGGCGCGCCTGGCTCCATTCCCAGATCGGCGTGTGCCGGAACGGCTCGCGGGACTACGAAGGAGCCCTCCGCGCCTTCGACCTCGCCCTGGCCGCGGCTCCCGACGCGGTGTTGCAGATCCGCATCCGATACCGTCGCGCCATCGCGAACAACTTTCTCGATCGACCCGAGCCGGCGCTGGCCGACCTGGAAGAGGTCCGCGACGCTCCTTCCGAGAAAAGGGGAGAGGCGGTCAAGACCGCCGAATTCCTTCGCATCCTCGGCGGTACCGAGATCCGGGCGGGCTTCTGGGTCCGCGGACAGCGAACGATCAAAGACCTGATCGAAAAGTTTCCGACGTCTCCCGAAGCGGAAACGGTTCGCCCCTATCTCGCGCTCAAGGCGTTCACCGTGCAATTGGCCCAATGCGCGGACGACAAGGCGGCTTCCGCGAAGGTGGCCGAGCTCAGGTCGAAAGGAGTTTCCGCGCGACCGATCTCCTGGCCGGACCGGACGGGCGTCGTCGTCGTGACGGGCGAGTTCGCGCGATATCCAGACGCCGTTCGCGAGAGGGTCCGCCTCCGGGAAAAGGGGCTCGACGCCTTCATTCTCCCGTGAAGGTCCACGAACTGAATTGCGGTTCCCTCGCCCCTCTTTCGGCCAGGCTGGTGAACGGATCCGGGCCCTGGTTCGGGCGAGGTCGCCTCGTCTGTCGCTCCCTCCTCTTGGAAGGATCTCCGCACGGGCTCATCCTCGTCGAGACCGGCGTGGGGACGTGTTCGTTGGGAAGCGCCTTCGGATTCGCCGCCCGACCTCGGTACGATCCGGCGGAGACTCCTCACGCCCGGATTCGCTCCTTGGGCTTCCGGCCGGAGGACGTCCGGGACATTGTCGTCACTCACCTGGACATGGACCATGCGGCGGGACTCCGGGATTTTCCCTGGGCCCGCGTCCACCTTCGCTCCGAGGAGTACGAATTCGTCGTTCTCCGCCCGGACCTTCGCGCCCGAATCCGATTCCGCTCTCGGCAATGGCAACACGGGGTGGATTGGAAACCCGAACGAGCGACGGAGGAATGGCGGGGATTCCCGGCTTCCCGCCTCCAGGATGAGGTGTTGCTGGTGGCCCTTCCGGGTCACAGTCCAGGCCACGCGGGCGTCGCGGTCCGCACTTCCGCAGGATGGATCTTCCACTGCGGCGACGCCTTTTTTCACCGCGGTCAGGTCGATCCCCGGAGGCCGTGGTGTCCTCCGGGACTGGCCGTGTTCCAGGCGCTCGTCCAGTGGGACCGGCGCGTATGGGCTCGAACTCTCGAACGCCTTCGAGCGTTGGCGCGGGACCCCGCGGTCCGGCTCGTCTGCGCCCATGATCCGGTCGGTCTCTGACTTGCCCCCGCCGGCCTCCGACCGTATACTCCGCCCCCATGGCGACCCCCTTGATGGAACAGTACTCCAAGATCAAGGCCCAGCATCCGAGTGAGATCCTTCTCTTCCGCCTCGGGGATTTCTACGAGATGTTCCACGACGACGCCAAGATCGCCTCCTCGACGTTGGGAATCGTGCTCACCAGCCGGTCGAAGGGAGAGGCGAAGATCCCCATGGCCGGAATTCCGCACCACTCGTCGCGGAACTACATCCACCGCCTTCTCAAAGCCGGCCATCGGGTCGCCGTGTGCGAGCAGACGCAAGATCCCGAAGAGGCCGATGGGATCGTCGACCGGGCGGTCGTTCGTGTCATTACGCCGGGAACCCTTCTGGAAGAGGAGGGAATCCTCGACGCCAAGCGGAACAACTATCTTGCGGCGGCGACGCCCGAAGGCGGACTCGCGTGGGTGGACCTCTCCACCGGGGCATTCCGGCTCGAGCCGGTGGCGCCGGAGCGACTCTTCGACGAGCTCGTGCGCCTTTCGCCTTCCGAAACGTTGGTGCCCTCGTCGCTCGCGGAATCGGAGTTCGCGGATCGGGTCCGCCGAGCCGCGGACGGGATCGTGACGCCGTTCCACGAATGGGCGTTCGATTCCGACAACGCCGTCCGAACGCTCACCGAGCACTTCGCCGTGAAAAACCTCGCCGGTTTCGGCTGCGAGGATGCGGGCGCAGCGCTCCGGGCCGCGGGGGCGACCCTCGCCTATCTCAAGGAAACGCAACGCGGGCCGATTCGCCACATTACTCGGATCGAGCGCTGCGTCGGGGACGATCGTCTCTTCCTGGACCGCCAGACACAACGCGCCCTCGAATTGGCCGAGACGATGCGGTCGGGCGAGCGAGAGGGATCCCTTCTTTGGGTGCTGGATCGGACGCAGACCCCGATGGGCGGGCGGCTCCTCCGGGACTGGGTGACGGCGCCCCTGCGCGACGTTCGGGCGATTCGCGCGCGACAGGAGGCCGTGCGGGAGCTTCAGGGACGCGACGTCCAACCGCTCCTCAAACCCATGTGCGACCTGGAGCAGGTTCTGGCGAAGGTCGGGGCCTGCCGGGCCAACGCGCGCGATCTCGCGGCGCTTCGAGATTCGCTGGCGGCGCTCCCGAAGCTTCTCGGCCTGCGTTGGGAATCGAAGCATCTTCGAGGGCTGCGAGTCGGCGAGCACCCGGAGGTAAGGGACTTCCTGGCGCAGGCGATCGCGGAGGAGCCTCCGCCCGTCCTCAACGAGGGGGGAATCATCCGCGCCGGCTTCGACGCGGACCTAGACCGCGTGAGGACCGCGGCGCGCGGGGGGAAGGGATGGTTGGCGGAATTCGAGGCGCGGGAGATTCGGCGCACCGGCATCGCTTCGCTCAAGGTCGGCTACACCCAAGTGTTCGGATACTACATCGAGATTACGAACGTCCACCGAGACAGAGTCCCGGCCGAGTACGCCCGCAAACAAACCCTCAAGAACGCCGAACGGTACAGTACGCCCGAGCTGAAGGAGTACGAAGCTACCGTGCTCGGTGCGGAGGAGCGCTCGAAGAGACTGGAGTTCGAGATTTTCCAACGGGTCCGCGACCGCGTGGCGTCGGAGATCCCCGAGCTGCAAGCCACGGCCCGGGCCCTGGCCGAGCTTGACGCGTTGGCCTCGCTGGCGCGGGTGGCGACCGAGAACGACTACGTGGCGCCGGAAGTGGACGAATCCCTCGTCCTCGACGTGCGCGACGCGCGCCACCCCGTCCTCGAGAAGGTGCTCGAGGAACAGTTCGTCCCCAACGACGTCGTCGTAGGGGAAGGGGAGGTCCTCCTGATCACGGGTCCGAACATGGCGGGGAAGTCCACCTTCATCCGCCAGGCGGCGCTCGTCGTTCTCCTGGCCCAGATGGGGTCGTTCGTGCCGGCGAAGCGGGCTCGAATCGGAGTCGTGGATCGAATCTTCACGCGGGTGGGCTCGTCGGACGAGATCGCGCGGGGCTCCTCGACGTTCATGGTCGAGATGAACGAGACCGCGAACATCCTCCATCATGCGACGAACCGATCCCTCGTGATCCTGGACGAGATCGGACGCGGCACGTCCACGTTCGACGGCGTTTCCATCGCCTGGGCGATGACCGAATACCTGCACGATCGGGTGAAGGCCCGGACCTTCTTCGCGACGCACTACCACGAGCTCACGGAGTTGGGGCGCGTGCTGCCGGGCGTCAAGAACCACCACGTCGCGGTCCGAGAATGGGGAGACGGAATCGTCTTCCTGCACAAGATCGTCGAGGGGATGACGGACAAGAGCTACGGCATCCACGTCGCCCGGCTCGCCGGCATCCCCCGCGAGGTCGTGGAACGCGCGAAGGTCATCTTGGCGGGTCTCGAGGCGCTCACCCTGGACGAGACGGATCGCCCCAAGTTCGCGGCCCGGAAACCGCAGCCCGGCGAACTCCGCCAGCTCGCCCTTTTCTCCCCGGCGAGCCTTCCCGTCAAGGACCCGATCCGAGAAGAACTGGCGCGGATCGATGCGGATCTCCTCACTCCGATCGCGGCGCTCCAGAAGCTTGCGGAGCTCATCCAGAAAGCGCGAGGAAAGTAGTGGTTCGACACGCCTGATTCCCTCGGTTGTCGCTGAGAGGCGACAACCTTCGAAATCGGTACTGACTCACCACTAGCCTATCGCAAGAACCCGTTCCGCCGGTACTCGAGGTAGGTCTCCACGAATGCCTCCGTCGCCTTCGCCCATTCGGGCCCGAAGGAGGAGGAGAGGATGTGCGCGACGATCTTCTCCGAAGCCCCGGCGGTGCTCTTCCCGTTCTCGCCGGTGATGAGCGCGCCATAAGCACCTCCGCCCGCCTCGGAAATATCCCGGAACGCCTTCTCGGTTTCGGAGGAAACGCCCGACATCCCGACTCCGATCGTCGAGATCATGAACGGGCGGAGGCGCGGTTTGCCCTCCTTGCCGCTCGCCACATCGGGCTTCATGCCGAAGGGCTTTTCGCGCGCTCCCTTCGCGAGCGACTTGGCCTTCTCGAGATCCTCGGGGTGGGGCGGGGCATCGCCGATGACGACGACGATCTTGTTCGTGGCCGCCTGCCATCCGATCTTCTGAGGATGTAGGGCCAGCTCCAAGCCCTTTTCCACGCGCTCCGGAAAGTCGCCGCCGCCCCCTGCTTGGAGCCCGGCGAGCTTCGACTGGACCGCCTCTACTTTGTCGCTCAGCGGCGCCAGGATCTGAGCGCCATCCTTGTAGTCCTCCAAGTCTCGATAGTGGACGAGTCCCAATCGGAATCGCGGGGCGATTCCGCGCAAGATCGCGACGAGGTCGGCGAGTCCCGCTCGTGCCGCGTCGATCGTCGGCTGCATGCTCCCGGTCGTGTCGAGACACACGACGACCTCGACGCCGGCGGCGTTGAGATCGAAGGCGCGTTCGACGAACTTCTCCGCCACCGTGCCCGATCTACCCGATTCTTTCGGCTTGTCGGGCGGAGTCCACGGGGGAGGAACGTACGACTCCTTGATTCCCCTCCACCAGCGCGTCCAGTCCGCCGGATCCTTGGTCTTGATCTCGGGCGAGAGGGCTCGGAGGACAGCCGCGAGGCGCTCCCGATAAAACGCATGCGAAACGGCCGACTGCTTGGAGACGAGCTCCTCGACCACCTCCTTCGTTGCCGCGGATCGGAGCGTCGCCGGATCCGCCCGCCGAAGGGCTTCGAGCGCGTACGCCCGGAGCCGGAGATCCTTGGATTGAAGCGCCTCGAGGAGGATCCCCGCGCCGGCGGGATGCCAGCGCGTCCCCAGCGCGGAGAGAACGACGCATTTCAGGGCCCAGTGTTGAGACTTCCGGAACTGAGCGACGAGCCCGCGGGTGGCCGTCTCGTCGAGCGCCCCGGTCGGCGATTCCTGGAGAAGCACGGCGGCGAAAAAGAGAGCCGTCATCGTCGTCCTTTTATTCGATCCATCCCACGGGGCGCGCTCCCTCTCCTATCTGCAGTTTTCGGGCCGGCCCGCCGTCCAAGGACAGTACGAAAAAGACCCGGTCCCCGAGATCCTTCGTCCCCTCCTTCCGTCCCCCCAAGAAATTGATCCGGCATACCATGGCCGCCCCGTCGGGCCGCCAGACGATGGAATGGGCTCCGTGAAAATGGAGTTGGGGATCGATCTTGTCATAATCGATGGCGACCGTCCGCTTTCTCGTCTCGACATCGATGGTGGCCAACCGTCCCGGCACGCTCACCGCGATCCTCTTCCCCGCGGGATCCCAAGCGTAATCCGTGACTCGCTCCCCCGGGACCAATACGACTCGCTCCTTTCCCTCCAAGGCGGCCACCACGAGGTCGTATCGGGAGAGTTTCTCGTCGCTCTTTTGGACGGCCAAGTACGCCAGGCGATCCCCGCGAGGGGAAAACCGCGGCTCCCGAGCGCCGTTCGGCTCCTTGGTGACGACCCGCGGCTGGGCACCGTCCGCTTCCAGGACCCAGACTTGCCATAAGCCCGAGCGGGTGGAAGCGAAGGCAATCCGCTTTCCATCGGGAGACCAATCAGGCGCGGTGTCGGTGGCGTCGTTGTCGGTGAGCTTCTTGGCGTTGGAACCGTCGGCATCGCACGTCCAGATTTCGGCGTCCCCGTCCTCGGCCGAGACGTAGACCCATCGGCGTCCGTCCGGCGAGATTCGAGATCGGCCGGAGACCCTTGCGGGGATCTTGCCCAGGAGCTTCGATTCGCGACCGTCCTCTCGGATGGCGCGGAGGTCGCCGTCCATCTCGTATACCCACCATCCCTCCGATTGTTGCGCCATGACCCACAGCACGGTCGCGAGGATCATTCGCGAATCTCCAGTTTCTCGGCGACTTCCTTCGGCAAGTCGAGACTGGTCCTTCCCCATCCCGAAAACGTGAATTCCATCTCGTTCTTGTAGAGACGAGTCTCTTCCGTGCCCAACCGAAGGTAGCCGATCTTGACGCTGCGCTCGTCGACGAAGCGGACAAGTCGGACTTCCGCGGCATCCACGCTCACCCGGAGACTCGAACGCGCGGAGGCCCAGTGAACGGAGTCCGGCGGGGGGAGGTCGCCCTTCTTCATCTGCCGTTCGAGCGCGGCCTTGAGCTCGGGATCGCGAAGGCGAAACCACCAGACGCGGCAGCGGCGGCCCTCGATGGTCTTCTCTTCTCCTCCCGTCCCTTTCTCGCAAAGCGCGAGCGTGTCTCGGAGCATCCGGTGCGGGGGTTCGGCGTCGCGAAGCGTCGCGACGATGTCGGCCGCGTCCCGGTCGGGATTCTGGACCTGCTCGCCCAGACGCCGATCGGGCGGCTTCCAAAGCCCCTCGGGGCCCTTGACCAGGATCCTCGTTCCGTTCCGCGCGGAGCGGTACCGGCGAATCGTGCAGGTGAGAATCGCCTCCGGGCGGAATTCGCCGGACCGTTCATACTTACCCGCGACTCGGTAGGAGTAGGAATCGAGGCCGGTCTTCTCGATCGCCTGCGCGACCGAGGTCGCCGCGTTGTCCTGGACGAAGACGAGACAGGCCAGGAGCATCGACATAGTTTAGACGCGATCCCTACCGGTTCCCTTTACTTTTTCATTCTTTCTATCTCGACGCCCGTTTGGCGCTTCTGGATGTTCTCGCCGTACCGGCGCCGATTTTCGTCGAGCTGCTTGAGCTTGTCCTCGAGCGCGTCCTTTTCCTTTTCCTGCTGCGTCTCGGTTCGCCTCCCTTCCGGCTGGAAGCCCGAGAGCGGCGTCGTGCCGCGGAAGAAGGCGAAGTGATTGTCCTTCTCGGCGATGACCATCGCGTATCCTTTCAGGCCGCTCGTTTCCGCGATGCCCCGAAGGTCGGTCTTCTCCACCTTGAAGGCCTGGTCGGCGGTGCCGATGAAGGTCGCCTTTACGTTCTCCTCGAACTTCCCTCCGGCGACGTTGGCGACGTTGATCCGGACCGTGCCGCTCGGAGCCTCTTCCTGCACGGACATCGTGAGATCGCTCTTGAGGAAAAGTCCCGTCGCGAAGAAGTCCCCCGCCCGTACGGAGACGAGGTACGCGCCGACCTCCTTCACGTCGAGGACGAATCGATGTTTCTCGCGCCCCTTCGCTCCCGTCCGCTTGAGGGGATACGTGCGCTCGAAGGCGGGACGAATCCCGGCGACCTCGATCTCCGAAGCATCGCGTACGCCGCGATACTTCAGGAAGAGGAGGGTCAGGTTCACCCGGTAGGCCTTGACGTGGACCTCCGGGACGCCGGAGGCCTCGACCTCAAGTTCGTTCGCCTTGTTCGTCGGCACCACGGTGACCTCCGGGATCGAGATCGCCTCGCGCTCGAGGAAGGCGAGCGCCCGCGCGGCGTCGGGGAACCGGTCCCGGACCGTCTTGTAGGCGGCCACGGCGTTCTCGAACTCGCCCTTCGCGTGATAGATCTGCGCCTTCATGAGGGAGGCCAACGCCTTCATGATCTCCGGACCCGGATTGGCCTGTTTGCCGTAGTCGAACGTCTCCATCCGGTCGCAAAGGACGAGAGCCTCCGCGAACTTCTTCTGTGCGAAGAGCGCATACGCCTGGATGTAGTCGAACGAATCGAGGAAGCGGCTCTTCGGATAGCGGCGCGCGGCCGCGCGGCCGGTGGCTTCCGCCTTGGCGTGCTGGAGGGCCTCGAGTCGCGCCGTCCCCAACACCAGCGAAGCCTCGTCGCAGGATGCGTCCGCGGGGAAGAGGACGAGGTGGTCCTCGAGCGTAATCGCGCACTCCGCGAGCGTCTCCGCGCGAGTGAGTCGATTCGGATCTCGCTCCACGTCCTTCATCTCCCGGGCGCGTCCGAGAAGCTGCTGGGAGAATCCGAGATGCATCTCGCGGTTCAGATCCGTGTCGGGCTGCGCCCGAAGCAGGGATTGCATGGTCGAGGCCGCCGGTTTCGTCCGGCCGAGCCCCTCGAGTTCGCCCACGAGATTGGCTTCCTGGAGGAAGTAGGCGTCGCAGGTCCCGAGGAACACCTGGCGCGCCCGTTCGAATTCACGAAGCGCGGCGTACGCCCGTCCGACGGCCAGCGACTTGTCGAACGGAACGACTTCCCCGGGGAGCTTTTCCTTGAGGATTTCGAAGAACCGCACCGTCCCCTCGTTCGCGCCCAGCTCGATAGAGATGTAGGCGAGCATCCGCGCCACCTCGGCGGCCGGGGAGTCGAACAGCGTGTGCTTCTCGAAGAGGGTCAGGAGCGGGTCTTTCGCTTTCATCCACTCCTTGCGCTCGTAATGAACTCTTCCGATCTGATAGAGCTCTCCGGGTTGGAGTTCATATCCTTCCCGGTACGGTTCGCCCGTCTTGAGGACGGTGAACGCTTCGGGAGAGGCCGCGTGGCCGAAGTCGAGATCCGCGAGGGCGCGAACGTGCACCGGCGCGCCCCGGAATTCTCCCGGCGTGGCCGCCAGGCACCGGAGCGTCAGCCGTACCCTCAGCTCCCCCCCGCCTTTGTGGATGAGAAGCAGGAGGCGCCCCGGCAGGATGCGGAAACTCGAGATCCCTTCCGTCACCCTCGCCACGAGTCCTGCGGGGATGGATTCCTCCAGGACATAGGATCCCGCTTCCCCGTTCAGGGTGTACTCCAAAGTCATGGGAAATCCTGCGCCCGCCGACGTCTTCTTCATCGACGGAGACTCGGACACCGACGTGGTTACGACGACCCCGGGCGCGATCGGTCGTCCCTCGACCTCCAAGGCGGGCCATCCCACGATTCGTTTCGCCGCGATCTTTACCTCGGATTCCCGAGCCTCACCGGCGAACGTCAGATAGGCGACCGCCCGGCCGCCGGTGACTTCGATCTTCTGAATTCCCTTGGGCAAGAGGGCCGTATCGATTCTCCCCGGCTGCATTTCCCGGCCGTTGACTTTGAGAGTCATGGGTTGACGACCCTTGGCGGGCTGTTTCGCGCGCACCAGCGCGTGCATCGCACGGTCGAACGCGGTGACCGGGGGGAAGGCGTCGAGGTCGATCTTGCGACCGGGATCGAGATCGAAAGCCGCGAGCGCCAAGATCGCGCGGATGGCCGATCGCGTGTTGCTCCAATCGGCGGGACGACCGCCCGGCACCGGTTCGTCCCCCTTGATCTTGGATAGGAGAGCTTTGGCCTCGTCCTTTCGGTCGGCCGCCAGTAGACAGAGCGCGGTAAGCGCCGCGGCGCGCGGGGAGAGCGCCTCCCCGAGTCGGGCCAGGCGGTGTACATAGGCGGAGTTCGCATCGCCCGTCCGCGAGAGGGCGAAGAGGATCATCGCCTTGTGGTCGTCCGACGGTGCCTGGCTGAACATGGAGCGGAGAAGGGCGGCGTCCGGCTTTTGACCCGGATCGTGCAGAGCCAAGGCTAGATAGCGGAGGACTTCGGCGGGAATGTCCTGAGACCGCCCGGAACACAAAAGTCGGAGCGACGCCTCCTTCGCGTCCGAGCTTCGGGCAAGAGTGAGCGCCAGGGCGCGCGCCGCCAGGTCGGCTTCCGGCGTGAACGGATCCTCTCCGCGGGACAGGAGCAGCAATTCCTCCTCGGGGGATCCCGCGACTTCAACACGAAGCTCCAGGGGCGTCGCTTTTTCCGTGCCGATGGAGAATGTCATCCCCGCGGCGACCGCACGTCGCACCGGACCGGCGGGCAGAACGGAGACTTCCCGCGAATAGGTACGGCCGTCGACGATGATCGACATCTTGGGCTGGACCGGGACGGAGAACTCCGCCACCGATCGTGCCGCCACGGTCCCGAGCTCGGTGGTCACGTCCTTCGAGGACGAATTGCTCACGAAGACGGAGGCCGCGGCGCGGTCGCCGTCCCGAATGGCTTCGGGAGCCCAGATCTCCACGGAAATGGGCGAGGCGGCCTTCAGCTCCTTGGAAGCCGAGGCGACGGCGTTCGAGGAATCGATCGTATAGACGTGGACGGTGTACTGCGCGACCTCTAGGGGAAGGCGGAATGCGAATGCCGCCTCCCCTTTGGCGTTTGTCGCCGCGAGTCCGAGGAAGACCGGCCTGGGCTGCGCCCTGCCGTGGACGAGGAGTCGCTTCCCGCCCAGGCGCTGTCCCCATTTCCCATCTCCACCTCCGCCCGGGCGCTCCTCGCGAAGTTGCGCGTCACGATCTCCCTTCTCGGCGTCCTTCCGTTTCTTCCAGTCCTTGGGAGCGTCGGGATCCATCATGACACGATTCCCCTGCCGATCCAATTCGCCGAGCCGCGCGAGCGTATCCTCGAGTTCGCGATTGACCTGCGTGGTGACTCCGACAAAGGAGGCAGTATTCGACGCATCCGTCACGAAGTAGGGACCTGCGAGGCACGGATCGATCCCGTCGGGATTGAGGTTGGTCACGACGTGCTCGGCGACCTGGACCCAAACTTCCGCGGGGCGACCCGCCCGTACCGTGAGCTTCACCTCGTCCCCGGGCTTGTACGATTCCTTGTCCAGCGCGATTTCCGGGTCCGGGATTTTCATCCGGAAATCCCGAGTCGCGGAATGGAACTTGTTCCCTTGCATGGCGAGGACACTCACGCGGAAGGAGCGCAGATATCGCGCGAGGTCGAGGGAGAGCGCGTTCTTTCCGCGCTCCAGCGTGATACGCCGGACGAGGCGAATCTGATCGTCCTCGACGACCACGAACGCGCCGACTCGGTCCAGTCGGGAGTGCGCCGTGATGGCGACGGGCGCCCCCCCGGCAAACTCGTCTTTCTCCGAGAGGATTCGAAGCGTCACGGGATCCTTGTCGTCGGAGGCCAGGATCGCCGTCGAGGCACGTACCGGCTGACCGTCCTGATCGCGCCCGCGGACGAGGACGAGATGAACTCCTCCCGCCGTCGGCGTGAAGGCGAGCGATCCCTGTCCCTTCCCATCGGTGGCGAAGTCTCCGCGAGCGACGACGATGCGCTCGCCCGCCTCGTTCGTGCGGCGGACCTCCCACGATCCCTTGGCGGACACGGGCTCGCCCGCATGGTTCTTGGTGGCGAATCGAACCGTTCGTACTTCTCCCGCGAGGGCGGGCTCGTTCGGGCGGACGGAGGAATCGAAATCGATTCGGAATCCCGGCGGATGGAACCCGACGAAGAAGGAGTCCCGTACGTCGCCCTCTTGCACTTGGAGGAGGCATCCGGAACGCTCGAACTGTTCCGTTTGGGTCAACCGTAGGAGGAAGCGGCCCGTACCGTCGGTCCGAGCCTCTTTCCACTCGTGCCATCCCGAGACGTGATGTTTGAACACCCGGTCGCGGATCGGTCGGCCGACGGAGTCTCGGAGAACGATTGCGAGCTCGAAATCCTGTCCGAAAACGATCGGGCGCTCCTCCGCCAGGAAGTCGAATCGCGCGGCCCGGGCGGGAACGGCACCCACGCCTACCCACGCCTGTCCGATCAAAACGGGAATCGGCTTGGCCATTTCATGAACGTCCAAGCGTACGGATCCGATCCCGGAGAAGAGGTCGAAGGTCTCGGTGGCCGTTCCTTGCGCGGAGAGCTTGAGCGGGCGTTCGAACAGGGTGAATCCATGATTCGTAATGGCCGTCAGCCGATAGGTCTTGTCCTTCGGTACGACCCAGACGTTTTCGCGGACGTCGCGCACCAGAATCCGGAGGGTGGCGGCATCCTCGGAAGAATAGAGGGTGCGGTCCGGGAGGATCATTGCGACCGGATGGCGTTGAAGCGGAACCGGAAGGGAGGAAACGTCGAAGTCGCGAAAGGCGAAATTGCCCAGGACTTCGGCGAGAACGGAGAGGCGCGAGGGGGTGATTTCAGGAGGAAACGTCTTGGCGTCCTTCAGCATCCTTCCGTCGGCGGAAGCGCGGAAGGGAACCGTATCCAGGGACTCGTTCCGGCGCATGTCCTGCCCGAGAAGGGTGATCCCTTTCCGGCCCGCCTTGGCGATGAACGCGAGGTCGGAAACCAGCACCACGGTCGTAGCCTCGAGGTTTTCTCCGCGGGCCGTCACGATGTACGCCCCCGCCGCCTTGACGGGGAGCGCGGCGGGGAAACGATGGCGCTTGTGTTTCTTATAGTCCTTCACCTCGACGTCCCATTGGTGATCGGGCGCGATGACCCCGACCTCCACGGCGTGGAGCCCCGCGGTCGCTCCCCTCTTCTCGAAGTAGTCCTTGAGGTCGAGCGCCCAAAGGCGGAAGTGGAGCTTGGCGATGTTGCGGCAGGTGATGGTGGCGGCCGGCGCTTCGGTCGTGGGAAAAACCCGCTCGCTCTCCACCGAGAGCACGGCGGAACGTAGTTCGTTCACCTTGTGGTGCACGCCCGCCTGCGCGTACTCCTTGAGAGCCCCGTCGAAGTCTTCGAGCTCCTCCAGGATCTCTCCCGCGGAAGTGCGCGCGCGGACCGCCTCGCCCGTTCCCGGATAGCGAGCCGCCGTGCGACGGTATTGATCGAGAGCCTCCTTGGGCTTCTTCTCCTCGCGCAGCATGTCTCCCAGCAACACCGAGACCTGAATATTCCGGCCGTCGACCGGATAGGTGGCGGAGAACTCCGCGAAGTGCTTTCGCGCCGAGTCGAAGTCCTTCCGGAGAAAGGCCCGATGGCCCTTCAAGAACCGTACATCCGAGACGCGCCGCCGGACTTCGTCCCAACGGGCGCTCTCGGTGAACGTCTTGAGAAAGGTCTCATAGGTCGCGATCGCATCGTCGAGCCGTTCGTCGGCCGCCTCGAGCTCGGCGGCACGGATGACCGCGGCGGGCGCGCGTTCGTCCTTGGGGAACTTCGCGGCGACGTCTCGATAGGCCGCGATCGCGTCCGGCCACAGATCTTCGTGCGAGGAGAGACGATCGGCCAAGCTCATCGCCGCGGCGGGGGCCACCTCGGCGGACGGATACTCGGACACCAGCCGTCGTAAGGCGGCCAGTCCGCGCGGCCCGGGCTCGATGTGCGCGGTTTCCCAGAGAGCGACCGGCGCCTGCGTGCTCTTGGGGTGCTGGGAAACCACGCCGGCCCACGCCTGGCGGGCTTCCCACCATCGTCCGAGCTGGGCCAGCGCGCGCCCTCGGATCAACGCGGCCTCATCCGCCTTGGTCCCTTTCGGATGCTTCTCGAGATAGAGGTCGCAGGACCGAAGCAATTGGTTCCGATCGAAGTTCCCGCGGAACTCGCACGTGAGGATGTCGAAACGAACGCCCTCTTCGTCCGCGCCGAGAGACTCGAGCTCGAGCCCCTTCACGAGAAGGCGCTGGGCGGCGATCCAGTTGGGGACAAAGGCGGGATCCCCGGGCTCCTTGGGGGCGAGGAATTCGCGCGCCGCCTGGACGTAGATCATCGCGAGAGGTTTTCGGCGGTCGGGAGAGGAAAGAACCCGGACGCGTTCTTCGCTCAGCTTCGCCGCCAGCTCGTGCTCCTTCTTGGAGGCGAGAAGTTCCCCTTTCTTGAAGTGCGTCTTGTAAGCCCAGATCGAATTCGGATGCTCCTTCAAGAGTCGATCGCACGCGGCGATGCCGTAGTCGAATTGTCCGGCGTGTTGCAGGGAGGTGGCCAGGAGATAGAGGATCCGATCGCGGCCCTCTTTGGCTTGGTCGTGCGCCTTTCGGAAGAGCTCGACCGCCTTCATGTAGTCGCGGTCTTTGAGAGCTTCCTCGGCCTCCTCGAGAGGATCGCCCGGGCGTGCGATCAGAATGCCGGTGAAGGCGACGAGGGCGAAAAGCGACGCAGCGGTGATCTTGCGCATGATCTCCTCCTAGCCCCAGAGTGACAGTTGTTTGGACGCGGAGAAGCCGGGCCGGGTTCGATAATTCCTACGACTTGCGGCGCCCGTTGCGGGAGAGGACCCTCACCGAGGCGACATCGGATGCCTCGAAGACGACGAGCCCACCCACGGGAAACCGGATGATGGACGGAGTATCTCTCCCCGTTCTCGAGAGAAATCTCCAATGGCGAGCTTCTCAGGAGGGCGCGCAGGTATTCGACTTTCACATCCCAAGGGAAGTGGAAACGATCGAAACGATCAAGCCTGCGTCTCGGCCCGAAGGATTTCCTCCAGTCGAGCGAGCCGGCGATCTCCGGTGAGGAACTCCAGGTTTCGCGTGCCGAGGGGATCGATCTCTCGAAGCATGTCCAACCATGTCGGGGGGGGCTCGAACACCTCCACCGGTTCGCGAACCAGAGGCGCGAAGCCCAGCCGCGAGAGGACGTCCTCCTTTCGGACTCCGGGGGCGAGGGTCGTCAGGCGCATCCGCCCGTCTTCGAAGTCGAAGGCGGCGACGCCGGTCAGGACTCGCTTGGGGCCGAAATCGCCGCAGCCGGTTCCGCTCACGTACTCGACGCGGGGCACGAAAACCTTCGGGCTCGGGAGCGGTACGTAATAATAGATGTTGCTATGGTAGGGCGTGACATCGGGGAGACCGGCGGGACCCGGAAGGCGAAGGTCTCCCACCCGAACGTTGTTCGAGTTCCCCCGAGGATCGATTTGGGCGGGACGGAAAAACTCCTTGGGATGTCGCGATGGAAGCCAGTCGAAGGCCGTCTCTCCGAAGCTCCAGAGCTTTTCGACGCGGTCGAGAATGGCCTTCTCGTTCCAGGTAATGGAGACGGGACGGGGCTGGCTCATCAGTCCATGCCCGACCGCATAGCCGATGCGAAGATTCGGCGCATGCATCCGACGGGCGATCATGATCCCCGCGAGCGGAAGGGTCGTGGCCAATCCGACGGCG
>Ga0114945_10000196_pt1 | contig 37551 bp, 31 predicted proteins | sample OV2TP3_FD_87194 | JGI IMG/M metagenome (GOLD analysis project Ga0114945, IMG submission 87194) | Hot spring microbial communities from Beatty, Nevada to study Microbial Dark Matter (Phase II) - OV2 TP3 | ecosystem: Environmental > Aquatic > Thermal springs > Hot (42-90C) | place: USA: Beatty... | reverse complement strand
TGAGCCAAACGACGTCCTGCCGACGGTGCCAGGGTCCACACGAGTTCAAAATCCTCGCCGTCACAGAGGGCGTTGCCAACACGCGCACCCACCGCACGTGGCAGATGCATCGCATCAATACGGAATCCCACGCGGCTGGCCGTCGCGAGTTGGCGCAGATCGCTCGCCAGCCCGTCGGAGAGATCCATCATCGCCGTCGGATGGTAGCGGGCGACGAGGTGTCGAGCGGCTGCGACACGCGGGGTAAATCGCAGATGGCGACCCGTGCGCACCGCGCCGCCCAAGCGTCCGGTGACCCACACATCATCCCCCACGCGCGCGCCACGTCGGAGGACGACGTTCCCCGGCTCCACCCAGCCGGTGAGTGTCACCGTGAGCGTCAACACCTTGGCGCGCACGGTGTCCCCGCCGATGAGCTGCACATTGAACTGGCGCGCGAGTTGCCGCAGCCCACGGTAGAGCGCATCGAGTGCATGCACCGAGTAGCCGCGAGGAATCCCCGCGGCCACGACGGCCGCCCACGGCACGCCGCCCATCGCCGCAATGTCGCTCAACGACACCGCCAACGCTTTGCGTCCGATGAGCTGCGGCGGCGTCACGCGCCCCACGAAATGGACGCCATCCACGAGCATGTCCGTCGTGACCAGCAGCCGCCAATCCTTGCCACCGCAGAGGACCGCCGCGTCATCGCCCACGCCCACGTAGACCGTGTTGTCGTAAGAGAGTCCTTTGGTCCAGCGCGCAATGAGGCCCACTTCACCGACGGAGGCGAGGGATGGCATCAGAGGCCCAGGGCCTGCAGCAGCGCGCGGTAACACAGCATGAGGAGCACCATGATGCCGTTGTGGAGGGCGTGGACGAGGAGCGAGGCGAGGAGCGTCCCGGTCCGTTCGTAGAGGTAGGCGAGTAACACGCCCAAGACGGTAATCGGCAGCAAGGCCACCCAGTTGCCATGGAGGGCGCCGAAGAGCACGCCGCTCAACACCGCAGCCCACCCAAAGGAGCACTTGGCGCGCAGCGCAGGAAACAGCATCCCGCGGAAGAAGAGCTCCTCCATGAGCGGTGCCCCGAGACAGGTTACCAGCGCGCCGTACCACAACCAACCGGGACGGTGCTCTTCGAGAAAAAAGAGGGACAGCGGATGCGGCGGCGGCTGGTAGCCGACCGCTCGCGCTATCGTGGCTGAGAGCCACAGGAGGCCGACCAACCACGGCATCCAGGTGACATAGCTGATGACGCCGTGGCCACAATGGGGCCACAGCCGCGCGAACGAGAATCCTATTGCGCGGGACAAGGTCATCCCTTTCAAGTGGGCCAGGAAAAAGAGCATACAGCCGATGAGCAGGCTCAGGTACGTACTGGAGATGAGGAGGTGTGCGGTGGGACTCACGGTGACGCGCAGCACATTCACGTAGCCTTGCTCGACGAAGGGAAAGAGGGCCATCCACGTCAGCGTGAGCACGACCAAGCGCCCCACGTCGCCGAGCGACCATGTTGGTGGCCACCGCGTGCGATGGGCGCGCCACCAGACTTGCAGTCGTCGCCACCGCACAGCCCCCACAACGTTCGAGACGATGCCACTCACCATGACGATGACGCCCGCCACCATGAACAGCCCAAGCCAGAACTGTAACGTGGGGTGGTGCTCGAGGAGTGTCACGACGCGTTCCTGCTCCAGCACGTGTTCCAACCGCTCCAGTCGCAGCTCGACCGATGAGGGTTCTCGCGTCCGTGGCAAGCCGCCGCCTTTCCACAAGGCCGCGCCGTACAGGAGGAGGAGGGCGACGAAGGAGATGATGTACCACAGGGGATGGTACCAATGAGAACGCCGTCTCATGTGAGCTCTCGTCGAGGAAACAGCGGCTGGCCCTTCTGGATGCGCTGGCCATCGTGAAACATCGCGGTCTCGATGCGCTGGGCCAGCGTGCGCTGATCCGTGGCTTGCCACAGCGGTTCGGCCCATCCCAAGGCCTGCCACATGCGCTCTGCGGCGTGCGGAATGAACGGCCACAGCGTCAGCGTCGTGACGCGCAACGTCTCGAGCAGTTGCCACAAAATGCCGTGGAGGCGAGCGGTGTGGCTCGCAGCAGCGACGGTCCACGGGGCTTGTTCCTCGATGAATTTGTTGGCGCGGTTCATCGCGACCAGGATCGCCTCCAACGCGGCCACAAAGTCGTAACGCGCCATTGCGCGCTCCAGCGTCTGCGGGAGTGCTTGTCGTAACCGCGCTAACACCTCATCCGCAGGACTGCGCTCACACTGATGGGCAGAGGGAATGCGACCACTCGTGTATTTCTCGACCATCGTGAGGGTGCGAAAATGGAGGTTACCCACGTCGTTCGCCAAGTCGGCGTTGAAGCGTTTGACCAGCGCTTCCTCGGTAAACACGCCATCGTGACCGAAGGGCACTTCCCGCAGCACAAAGTAGCGCAAGGCATCTACCCCGTACTCCGCAACCACGGCCTGGGGATCCACGACGTTGCCGCGCGATTTGGACATCTTCACATCGCCCACTGTCCACCAGCCATGCGCGAGGATGGTGTGGGGCAGCTCCAGGCCCAAGGCGTGCAGGAGCATCGGCCAGTAGATCGCATGGTGGCGGAGGATGTCTTTGCCGATGACGTGCACATCGGCCGGCCACCAGTGGGCGAGGCGCTGTTGGTCGTCGGGAAAGCCGACAGCGCTGATGTAGTTGAGCAGCGCATCCACCCAGACGTACACCACGTGGTGCGCGTCGAACGGCGCAGGAATCCCCCAGCCGACGCGACGCACCGGTCGCGTCACACACAGCACCTCTGGCAGCGGACGCTCCAGGAGACTGCGCACTTCGTTGCGACGAGTCTCCGGCACGATGAACTCCGGATGCGTGTCGAGATGGTGCAGCAGCCACTGTTGGGCCTCGCCACCGAGGCGGAGATCGTAGCCCTCTTCCTCAAGGGCCTCCACCGGTCGCTGGCAGTTCGCACAGGTCTTGACCGACTGCGCCAGCTGCTCTGCAGAAAAATCCGTCGAGGTCCAGTAGGTCTCGCACGGCACGCAGTACCAGCCGGTGTAGATAGACTTGACCAGTTGGTGCGCGTCAAACAGTCGCTGCAACGCAGCTTGCACACTGCGAATGTGACGCGACTCGGTCGTCCGAATGAAATCATCGTAGCGAACGTGCAAGGTACGCCACAGCGTCTGAAACGGCCGGATCATCTGATCCACAAAGGCTTGTGGGGTGAGGCGAGCGCTCTCCGCGGCTCGCGCAATTTTTTGCCCATGCTCGTCGCTGCCAGTGAGGAACCACACCTCCTCCCCATTCAGCCGATGGTAGCGCGCCAGACAATCCGAGACGATCTCGGTGTAGGCGTGACCGAGGTGCGGTGGGGCGTTGACGTAATAGAGCGGCGTGGTGATGTAGAAGCGATTAGCCATGAGTCGTGGCTCGTGGCTCGTGGCTCGTGGCTCGGCCGGTGTGCCCTGTCCAGCGCTGTTGGAGTTTCCACTGCACGAGTTTGGGGTTCACGCGCTGCTCCAGGGCCTCGAGGAGATGGAGGGCCTCCTCCAACACTTCAGCGGCGTGGGTAAGGTCGCGCGGTTGCCGTGCGGCCAGGCTGCGCTCTGCCGGCAGTCCCGCTAATTCATCACAGTCGGTGAGCCGACACAGACTATCCCGACACCACCACACATACTGCTCGAGCAACCGAAACAAGGATTCGCGCCGTGCAGCGCTCCAGCTTTTGTCGTCGTCAAGAACCTCGAACAGCTCCTGCGCCGTTGGCACATCCTTGGCGCCTACCAACTGCAACGCTTTGCCCGCGCGTCCTTCAGCCAAGAACGCGATGTGCCGAGCCATCGCTGGTTGTAGCTGACGAGCCTTCGCTAACTGCTCGGCCAACGCCTCACGACTCCACGGATGCAGTCGCAACACATGACAGCGCGAGACGATCGTCGGCAAACACCGTCCCACGTCGTGGGTAGTGAGGATCAGTTGCGCGTGCAGCGGTGGTTCTTCAATCGTTTTGAGAAGCGTGTGGGCCGCCTCATCCTGGAGTTGCTCGACGGTGATGAAGACAGCGATCTGGCGCTGGCCTTGCGCCGGCGTCTGATGCAGTCGTCGCAACGCCTCGCGCACCACCTCGACCGGCACTTGCGTGGTGGGACCTGACGGCTCAATCCATTGACAGTCCATCTGCTGATGGGCACTGACGGCGCGACAACTCGAACAGGTCCCACACGGCGCCACCGGCGAAGAGCACGTGAGGGCCTGCGCCAGCCGTTCCGCCACGAGGCGCTTCCCAATCGAAGGGGGGCCGCTGAGCAACAGGCTCTGACTCAAGCGTCCCTGCGCGATGAGTCGCTGCAGGATGCCAATCGTCTGTTCATGTCCCCAGACGTCATCCCAACTCATCGGCGTCTCCGCCCGTACCGTCGTACGCGAGCACTGAGTGCCAGCACGTGCTCACGAATTGTCCGCTGCAACACGGTCCTGGGTTGTGTGGCATCCAAGACGACGAAACGCTGTGGCTCGGCTGCGGCTAACCGCCGGTACATCTGACGCACGCGACGGTGGTATGCTAGCGACTTCGATTCCATCCGATCTCGTTGATGTCGCAAGCGGCGCAGGCCCTTGCGCGTCTCAATATCGAGGAGAAACGTCAAATGCGGTTTCAGACCTTGCGTCGCCACACGCCCCCATTGACGGATCAGCTTGAGCTGTACCCCGCTGCCGCCACCCTGATAGGCGAGCGTGGCATCGAGGAACCGATCGCAGAGGACGAACTGTCCGCGACGAAGCGCGGGGTGAATGATGGCGGCCACCAGGTGCGCGCGACTTGCCATGAACAAACAGGTTTCCTCGAGAGGTGTCAGCGATAGGTTCGGCGTGTTCAAGACGAGTTGCCGCACGCGGCGGCCAAACGCGGTGCCACCTGGTTCATGGGTGACGACAACGGGCCAGTGTTGGCGCCGTAGAAACGTGGCCAGCCGTTTCACTTGGGTACTCTTCCCGCTGCCCTCCGTTCCCTCAAAGGTGATGAAGAAACCGCGACGATTCATCGTTGTCTGGGCCTCGGGGTCCTGCCGCCCCGACGTTCTATCGGGGCGTCACCCCTCGGCACACATCTCATCGCTTGCGGCGCCACAATGTGCCGTGGGGGGTATCTGTTAATAAAACCCCTTGCAGATGTAGTTCTTGACGAATTTCATCAGCCTTGACGAATTTTTTTTGTTTTCTGGCTTCATCGCGTTCTGCAATTTTCTTTTGAATTTCGGTCAGCGTTTGCTGATTTTCCTCTGAAAATCCTGCCGTGAATAATCCCAGCACTGTGCCGCACTCGATGAGTACGTCATGCGCCCACCGAGCCATGAACAACTTCATCGTTGCCTGCGACTCCATGATACGCTTCCCCAGATTCACGAGATCAAAGAGGACAGCAAGTGCCTTCGGAGTATTGAGATCTTCATCCATCGCTTCTTCAAACATGGTTTTCTTCTGCAAGATCTCGAAACGCTGCGTATCGGTTCCCCCAGAGGGCTGAACATCACCGGTGAGTTGGTCATAGTGCTGAAAGCAACTGGCAAATTCCTCCATGTTTTTCTTAGCCTCGTCCATGCGTTCGTCGGAATAATCAATGGGCGAGCGGTAATGCGTCTTCAGGAAAAACAGTTTCAAGTAATCCGGATGCGGGTAGCGCTCAAGCACGTGATCCACCGTGACAACATTCCCGAGCGATTTGGACATCTTCTGGCCGTTGATGGTGAGGAGCCCGTGATGCAGCCAGTATTTCGCAAACGGCGATTTCCCCGTCGCTGCCTCTGACTGGGCAATTTCATTTTGGTGATGCGGGAAGATCAAATCCATCCCGCCGCCGTGAATGTCGAGTGTCTCTGTCTTCAGACACGCCATGCTCATCGCCGAGCACTCGATGTGCCACCCAGGACGTCCCGGTCCCCACGGGCTCGGCCACGATGGTTCGTCCGGCTTCGCCGCTTTCCAGAGTGTGAAATCGAGGGGCAATCGTTTCCCAGGTTCCGGCTCGACGCGCGCGCCGGCTTGCATCGCATCGAGTTGCTGATGCGAGAGCTGCCCATAGGAGGGGAACTTGCGCACGTCAAAATAGACGTTGCCCTGGGCTTCGTACGCCATACCCTTAGCGACCAGCCGGCTGATGAGCTCAATCATCGCCTCGATATGCTCGGTCGCGCGCGGCTCCTGCGTCGGGCGCTCAATCCCTAAGGCATCCATCGTACGATGATAGGCGGCAAGATATTTCTCAGCGATCCTCGTTGGGGATTCTCCCTCTGCGCGTGCTCGTTCGATGATCTTGTCATCCACGTCAGTGACGTTCCGCACGAACGTGACGTCGTACGTCCGCGCCAAATACCGCCGCATCACGTCAAAGAGGTAGGCGCTGCGCGCATGGCCGATATGCGGCTCATCGTAGACGGTCGGACCACAGACGTACATGGTGACACGTCCAGGGGTGTGTGGTGTAACGTCCTCCACACGGCGGCTCAGCGTATTGTAGAGACGGAGGGTCATCGTGCTCTAGGAGGGTGGTGTAAGCTCGCGCCGACGTTCTTTGAGTTGGCGTTCGATCAGGTCAATCTCGTGCTGAAGTTTCTCGAGGCGCTCGGCAATCGGGTCCGGCAGGCTCGTATGATCGAGGTTGATGCCAGGAAAATGTCGGCCCGCGGCCTTGACGACGCGCCCCGGAACACCGACGACTGTCGAGTCCGCCGGCACATCACGAATGACGACGGCATTCGAGCCGATCGTCACATTGTCGCCAAGCGTGATGTTGCCGAGCACCTTGGCTCCTGCGCCCACGACGACGTTGTTGCCGAGCGTGGGGTGACGTTTGCCACGCTCCTTGCCCGTCCCACCGAGGGTGACCCCTTGAAAGAGCGTCACGTTATCGCCGAGCACGGCCGTCTCGCCGATGACGACGCCCATCCCGTGGTCAATGAAGATCCCGCGGCCGAGCTGGGCGCCGGGATGGATCTCGATGCCCGTCACACTCCGCACGAGTTGCGACACGCAGCGTGGCAGCACGGGGATGTTCCACCGGTAGAGCAGGTGCGCGAGGCGATGACCGATGAGCGCGTGCAAGCCGGCATAGGTGAGCAGCACTTCCACGACGTTGCGCGCGGCGGGATCACGTTCAAAACACGCCTGGATTTCGGCCTTGAATCGCCACAGCACCCAGGCGATCCCCGTTGCGAGTCCGACGAGCAGCCATCCCCACCACGTCATCGTCTCAGCTCCTGAACGCTACACCGCATGAATCAACGCGACCGCGTGGGCGGCGATGCCTTGCGCGTGGCCCACGGCCCCCAACCCCTCAGCGGTGGTGGCCTTCACGTTGACTTGGCGCGCTTGCAGTTTGAGGAGCCGCTGGATGTTGGCGATCATCGCGGATTTGTAGGGGGCGAGTTTTGGCGTCTCAGCGATCAGCGTCGTATCCACGTTCACGATGTGGTACCCCTGCTGGGTCAGTCGGGTGTGGATGTCGTCGAGAAACACGTGACTCGAGCAGTCCTTATACCGTGTGTCGGTGTTCGGAAAGAGTTCACCAAGATCCGGCTCGCCCAGGGCGCCCAACAGGGCATCGGCGATGGCGTGCAACAACACATCCGCGTCCGAATGACCGGCCAACCCTGGCGCACCAGGAATCTCGACACCGCCTAAGATGAGTTTCCGCTGTGGATCAAACCGATGAATGTCGTACCCAATCCCGACACGCATTACCCCACCACCTGTCGGTTGGCTCGAAGAGCCGACAGTTTTTTTGAGTCTGCCGTCGGCGGGTCCGACAGGTGGTGGGGTCGCCCGTGGCCGTTCACGAAGGTCTGTGCCACGCGCAGATCGTGCGGCCAGGTAATCTTGAGATTACGCGCCTCCCCGCGGACGAGTGTCACGCGGTGCCCCAAGCGTTCGACAGCCGCCGCGTCATCCGTCAACGCGAGACCGGCTCGGCGCGCCTGCGCGTAGGCGCGACGAATCAATGAACTGCGGAATACCTGCGGTGTCTGAGCCATCCAAAACTGTGCTCGGGGAGGCGTCGTCACGTGTTGCGCCCTCGGGGCACACTGTTTCACGGTCTCCGTCGCTGGCATCGCGGCAATCGCCGCACCCGTCCGATGTGCAGCGCGTAACGTCGCCTCAAGAAGCCGTGGCGTCACCAGCGGACGTGCGCCGTCGTGAATGACGATGTAGGGCCACCGTGGATCCACGGCCTGCAGGCCGCGCCAGACCGAGAGCATCCGCGTCGGACCACCAGCGACCACCGTGCGCACTTTGCGCAGGTGGTAGCGTTGCAGGAGCCGACGGAGTGCGGCGATATCCCCTCGTCTGGTCACGACGACGACGTCCCGAATCGCCGCCACCCGACTCACCTGCTGAAGGGTGCGCACCAGGACCGGGACATGGCGCAGTCGCTGCCATAGTTTCGCTGACGTCCCATAGCGACGCCCACTGCCGGCTGACGGAATGACCGCTACCGCTTGCATCATACGTTCCTCACCGTCGGCCAGTGGTCACAGCGCCTTCGGGTTTGGCAAAAATCATCCGACCAGCCGATGTTTGCAGGACGCTGGTGACGATAGTGCGCACCGATTGGCCGATGAGGACTTTGCCATTCTCAACGACGACCATCGTCCCATCGTCCAGGTAGGCGACCCCCTGATGGTATTCCTTCCCTTCCTTGAGGAGTTTCACTTCCAACATCTCGCCCGGCAGGACGACCGGCCGCAAGGCGTTGGCTAAGTCGTTCACGTTGAGGACGGTGACACCTTGCAGCTCGGCGATCTTGTTGAGGTTGTAGTCATTGGTGAGAATCTTCGCCCCGAGCACCTTGGCGAGTTTGATGAGCTTGCCATCCACTTCAGCAATATCGGGCACGTCATCCTCATGCACATGGACATCGAGATGGGGGGTTTTGCGAATGCGATTCAAAATTTCCAGACCACGGCGCCCGCGGTTCCGTCGCATTGGATCCGAAGCATCCGCGACACGCTGTAATTCGCGCAGGACAAAGCGCGGGACGATCAAGCGGCCCTCGACAAATTTCGTCTGGCAGATGTCTGCGATGCGCCCATCAATGATGACGCTCGTATCGAGGAGCACCAAGCCACCGCCCTGATCCTGACGCGACAGGCGCACATAGGGAATGACGACGTGGAACTCATCGCGTCCCCGCATGGCCATCACCATTCCGAGATAACAGAAGACGAGGGTTAGGACCACGCGGCTGGAGGCACGAACCGTCTCATCCATCGGAATGAGTCCCAGGGCATCGGAGAGGAGCTTGGCCATGAGGAGACCAAAGAGCAGTCCAAAGACAGCAGCAGACAGGCCGCGGACAGTCACACGACGCAGCGCGCTCTCAACCCACACGAGGACCGTGCCGAAGAGGACGCCAATCCCTACCCCCAGCCACGCCGCGCCTTCATGAGGTAGGAGCGAGCCGAGCTGGTACCCGATCACCGCACTGATGACCACGAAAAAGAGGCGAATGACAAAGAAATTCATGGTGCAACTCCTCTGTGATGGCTCGTTGATCTCTGTCCACGATGGATCGGCGTACGCAAGCAGCAGGCGCGAGTCGAAGGCACCATCGTCAACCTCCTACGTGTTGGAGCGCCTCACGAATCGTCTCCACAGCCAGCAGCTCCAGACCGTTGGGGCGCACGGCGCGGGCACTCTGCCGACCCAGCACGCAACGTTGGAAGCCCAGGCGTTGGGCCTCTTGTAGACGGCGCTCGACCCCGAGGATGCTGCGAATTTCTCCCGTCAGCCCTACTTCGCCGAGGGCGACGTCACGTGCCGAGAGTGGACGCCCTTTGAGGCTGGAGGCAATGGCCAACGCGATCGCCAGATCCGCTGCCGGTTCAAACACCCGCAGGCCACCCGAGGCGCTCACGAAAATATCGTGGCTGCCGAGGCCTGTTAAGCCCGTGCGTTGCTCGAGCACGGCCAGGATGAGATCCACGCGTTGCGGATCGACTCCGCTCGTCCGTCGGCGTGGGATGCCAAAGCTCGTCGGGGTCACCAACGCCTGGATTTCCACGAGGAGCGGGCGACTGCCTTCGAGCGTCGCGGTCACGATCGCGCCAGGATTCTGCGGCGCACGCTCCGCCAGAAAATATGCCGAGGGATTCGCGACCTCCTCGAGCCCGGTGCTGCCCATCTGAAACACGCCGATTTCTGCGGTGGACCCAAATCGATTCTTCGATGCGCGTAAGAGGCGAAAGCCCGCATGCGGCTCCCCCTCAAATGTCAAGACCGCATCCACGAGATGCTCGACGACCTTGGGTCCGGCCAGCGTCCCATCCTTCGTGATGTGGCCCACGAGGAGCAGCGCCAACTCCCGTGCTTTGGCGACGCGGATGAGTTGGGCGGCGCACTCACGCACTTGCGTCACGCTCCCCGGGCTGGACGTGAGCGCTGCCCACGAGAGCACTTGAATCGAATCCACGACGGCCACACGCGGCCTGAGCTCTTCGCAGAGCTGCTGAATGGCCTCGACATTCGTTTCGCTCACCACATAGCATTGGGCCGCCGCAACACCCAAGCGTTCTGCTCGTAACTTCACCTGCTGCAGTGATTCTTCTCCGGTCACGTACAAGACCGGTACGCCGCGTGTCGTCAGACGACTGAGCGCCCACAACAGGAGCGTTGACTTGCCAATCCCTGGCTCGCCGCCTAAGAGGATCACCGAGCCAGGCACGAGTCCGCCGCCCAGGACACGATCGAGCTCGCCAATGCCTGTGGCGAGTCTCGGCTGCTCGAAGGAGACGATCTCATCGAGACGTTGCGGCAGTGCGCTCTTGACGACGGGCCGCGGACTCGCGGAGGCCTGCTCCAATACTTCTTCCACGAGCGTATTCCACGCCTCGCACTCCGGACAACGGCCGAGCCACTTGGGGCTCTGATAGCCGCAGGTCTGGCACGCAAAGACCGTTTTGACTTTCGTGACTGCCATCGTCCACCTGTGTGGCGGGGCTTTAGTCGCTCCTAGCGCATGGCTCACAGCGTACAGCCCCCTTAGCGCTTCGGCTTGCGAAAGAGTCTCCAGGGATTGCGCTTGATCTCTTCCACCAGTTCGATCAAGGCACGATGCAATTCATCGGTGGAGATGAGTTTGCCGAGCGTGCCCTCACCCTTCGCTAACCGCTCCAGAATTTTGTTGAACTGTGTCAGCGCAAAACTCGATTGTTGCAGAATATCTTCTGGGGAAGCGGTGGCCACGCCCTGGACATGGGTACCGGTTTTAATGAATTCGCCCTGCCCAGCGATGGGTGTCAGCTCAAGGTATTTCTCGCCCAACAAGCCGAACGTGCTGATTTTCGCGACGGTATCCTCATGGAGACGGACGTCGTGAGGCAACCAGACGGTGAGCCGGACCTCGGGGACAGCGCTCCCTTCGGGTGTGACGAGCTGGACCGCTTTGACTTCGCCCACGGCGACACCCGCATACTGCACCGCCGCACCCTTCCCTAAGCCCTGGGCCGTCGGAAAGGCGACGGTGAACTGATAGCCGCGTCGGCCCAGGCGACGATCCGTAATGGAAAAGACCGTCACCACGAGGATGATCAGGAAGATGAGGATCAGGATGCCGACCTTGAGTGCGTTGCGCGTCTGCGTTTCCACCGGTGCTTACCTCCGTTGGAGCCGATGCGGACCGAGTTCAATCGGAATCGGTCCGGTGGCGGCTCCGGTGATGAACTGACGAACAACTGGATTCGTGGAATGGCGAATGGCCTCGGGAGCTCCCACCTCAATGATCTGCCCCTCGTAGAGCATCGCGATGCGGTCGCCCACTTTGTAGGCGCTCGTCATATCGTGCGTCACCACAATGGAGGTGACGCGGAGCTTATCACGCAGCGCGACAATCAGATTGTTAATCGCATCCGCCATGATCGGATCAATCCCTGTCGTCGGCTCATCGTAGAGCATGATCTGCGGATTGACGCAGAGGGCACGCGCCAGGCCCACCCGTTTGCGCATCCCACCTGACAACGCAGCCGGATAGAGATGCTCGATGCCCTCGAGACCAACGAGTTGGAGGCACTCACGCACGCGCCGCTGGATCTCCCGCGGCTCGTGGTGGTTATGTTCCAGCAAGGTGAACCCGACGTTCTCGGCTACGGTCAAGGAGTCGAAGAGCGCGGCCCCTTGAAACAGCATCCCGAATTTGAGTCGCACCTCATTGAGCGTTTTGCCCGTGAGCTTCGTGATGTCCGCACCATCAATCAGGACCTGCCCGCTGTCGGGACGCATCAAGCCGATGATATGTTTCAGTAAGACACTCTTGCCACACCCGCTGCGTCCAATGATCACGACCGTCTCACCCGTCGGGATGGTGAAGTTGACCCCGCGGAGTACGGTTTGTCCGTGGAAGGCCTTGTGGAGGTTGATGATGTCAATCATGCGTCATGTGAAGTAGAAGATGGCCGTAAATAAGCAGTCGGAAGTAATGATCAGGATAAATGACAGCACGACGGCTCGTGTGGTCGCGCGTCCCACCCCTTCGGCTCCCCCGTCGGCATGAAACCCTTCAAAGCAACTCACAATGCAGATGATGCCGGCAAAAATCACCGACTTCAACAGACCCGAGAACACGTCTTTGAAAAACAAGATGGACTTGGTCAGTTCCCAGTACCGCTGGGGACCCATATCCAGTTTGAACACGCCGATGAGCCAGCCACCAAAAATACCAAAGGCGTCGGCATACAACGTCAGGATGGGCAGCGCGATGAGGAGCGCGAGGAATCGTGGGACGACGAGGTAGCGGACCGGATCCGTCGCCAGCGTCTCGAGGGCATCAATCTGCTCGGTCACTTTCATGGTCCCGAGTTCGGCGGCAATCGAAGCCCCGATGCGTCCCGCGACGATGAGCGCCGTCAGGACCGGGCCAATCTCGCGCACCAACGAGAGCGCCACCAAGCCGGGAATGAACATCTCCGCCGCAAACTTCTGCATCTGATACGCGCTCTGGAACGCGAGCACCATGCCCGTGAAGAGGGAGATGAGGAACACGATGGAGACGGACTGCCAGCCCACGCGCACCACGTGGTCTAAGAGCTGTCGTAGCCGAAACGGCGGGACCGGAATCCACGCGACCGTCCGCGAGAGGAGGATGGCGATGCCCCCGAGATACTCGAGACTGTGGATGGTCCGTGTGCCGAGGCGTTCACTCACGCCTGCGATCCACCGTGACAGCGGTGTTTCAGGCGGCTGTGAAGGTGAGCTCTTCGCCTTTGCGACTGACACGAACGCGTGCCTCCTTCTCAAACCGATGGGCGATGAGATCCTGAGCGAGGGGATCCTCGATGTAGCGCTGGATCACGCGCTTGAGCGGTCGTGCGCCGTAGATGGGGTCGAAGCCTTTCTCAATGAGGAACTCTTTGGCCGAGTCATCCAGCTCGATCGTGATACCCTGCTCGACCAACCGCTCCTTGACGTGCCCCATCTCGAGCTCGACGATGCGCTGGAGATGCTCGCGCGTCAGCGGTTGAAAGACGATCACCTCATCCACTCGATTGAGGAACTCGGGCTTAAACGCTTTCTTGACCTCCTCCAGCAACCGTTCCTTCATCGTCTCGAACGTGGTCTCTTCCCGTTGCGCCTTAAACCCCAGCGAGCCCTGCTTCTTGAGCAGCTCGGCCCCCAGGTTCGACGTCATAATGAGGACGGTGTTGCGGAAGTCCACCTTGCGGCCGAAGCTGTCGGTCAACCGTCCGTCCTCCAACATCTGGAGCAAAATATTGAACACATCGGGGTGGGCTTTTTCGATCTCGTCGAGCAGGACGACCGAATAGGGACGGCGGCGAATGCGTTCCGTTAGCTGCCCGCCTTCTTCATAGCCCACGTACCCCGGGGGAGCGCCGACGAGACGCGAGACGTTGAACTTCTCCATGTACTCTGACATGTCGAGTTGCACCAGCGCCTCTTCGTCGCCAAAGAGGAACTCCGCGAGCGCGCGGGCAACGAGGGACTTGCCCACCCCGGTGGGGCCGAGGAAGATGAACGAGCCGATGGGCCGTTTGGGATCTTTGATGCCCGCGCGTGACCGCCGCACGGCATGAGCGATCGCGGTGATGGCTTCCTCCTGTCCCACGATACGTTTGTGTACTTGCGCTTCCATCTGCAGGAGGCGCTCGGTCTCGTGTTCTTCCAGGCGAGCGAGTGGAATGCCGGTCCACTTCGAGACGATGTACGCGATTTCTTCGACCCCGATCGTCGGCTGCGACTCGTTCTGCTTCTTCTTCCACTCGCCTTTGACGATTTCGAGTTGCTCTTTCGATTCTCGTTCTTGATCACGAAGAGCAGCCGCTCGCTCGAAGTCCTGTCCTTTGATCGCGGCTTCCTTCTCCTTGTGGAGCGTATTAATCTTCCCTTCGAGCTCTTTGATCTCCTGCGGCACCGTCAGCACCGAGAGGCGCGCCCGCGCGCCCGCTTCATCAATGAGGTCAATCGCTTTGTCAGGCAAGAAACGGCCAGCGATGTAACGGTCGGAGAGCTTTGATGAAGCCTCGAGCGCTGCATCGAGGTATTTGACTTTGTGGTGGGCTTCATACTTATCACGCAGCCCCGACAGAATCTGGACCGTCTCCTGAACCGACGGCGGTTCGACCATGATCGTCTGGAACCGCCGCTCGAGGGCGGCATCTTTTTCGATGTACTTGCGATATTCGTCGAGGGTGGTCGCACCGATGCACTGGATCTCCCCGCGCGAGAGGGCGGGTTTTAAAATGTTCGATGCATCAATCGCGCCCTCGGCTGATCCCGCACCGACCAACGTGTGGAGCTCATCAATGAAGAGGATGATGTTTTCGGAGCGGCGGATCTCATCCATGACAGCTTTGATGCGTTCCTCAAACTGTCCACGGTACTTCGTGCCAGCGACCATCAAGGCGAGGTCCAAAATGATCACGCGCTTGTCGCGGAGCAGTTCGGGGATGTCCCCTTGGACAATTGTCTGGGCGAGTCCCTCGACGATCGCGGTCTTCCCCACGCCGGCCTCACCGAGCAGGACCGGATTGTTCTTTGTCCGCCGTGAGAGAATCTGAATGACCCGCTCAATCTCGTCCTTCCGTCCAATGACGGGGTCGAGCTTATTCTCGCGCGCGAGTGCCGTCAGATCGCGTCCGAACGCATCCAACGCTGGCGTCTTGGTCTTTGCGCTACTGCCCATGGCGGCTCCTGGTGTCGGTGTCGAACTGCCCAGCAGCGTGATCACTTCGTTGCGTACCCGATTGAGATCCAAGCCGAGATTCATGAGCACTTGCGAGGCCACGCCTTCCCCCTCACGGATCAAGCCCAGCAACAGGTGTTCCGTCCCGATGTAGTTGTGGCCCAAGCTGCGGGCCTCCTCCATGGCGAGCTCAATGACTTTTTTGGCTTTCGGTGTGAATGGAATATCACCGCTCACGATCGTGGCCGGTCCTGGTTGCACGAGTTTTTCCACCTCGAGGCGAATTTTCTCAGGACTGAGGCCCAACTTCTGGAGGACCGCGGCGGCGACGCCTTCCCCCTCACGGATCAAGCCCAGCAGGATGTGCTCGGTGCCGATGTAGTCGTGGTTGAACCGCTTGGCTTCCTCTTTGGCGAGCAAGACGACCTTACGCGCGCGTTCGGTAAAACGATTAAACATGCGATGCTCCTGGTGCGGAGTTACCACCCAACCGTTGTCGAATCAGCGCGGCACGCTTGGCATCCCGTTCCGTCGTGCCCAACTTCTTGCCCTCGAGTTTCTGGAGGTGCGCGGGTTGGGTAAAGAGGAAGAGTTCATTGACGAGCCGCCGATCCACCTGCGTGATGAAACCCATGTCCACCCCCAACCGCACCGCGGAGAGCAAATCAATCGCCTCGGCCGAACTGATGATGTAGGCCGTGCGCAACACCCCAAACGCTCGACTAATGCGATCTTCTAGGCGGACCCGATCCTGCGTGTAGAGAGCTTCACGCGCGTTGCGCTCGTGCTCCATCACCTGCACGATGACGCGCTCCAGATTCTCAATCAGATCTTCTTCTTCTTGACCGAGCGTGACCTGATTCGAGATTTGGAAAAAATTGCCGCTGGCTTCCGTCCCTTCGCCTGAGAATCCACGGGCCGTCAGACTCAATTTGGCGATGGCCTGCAACACTTTGTTGATCTGCTTCGTCAAGACGAGGGCCGGCAGATGCATCATGACAGACGCCCGCAATCCTGTGCCCGTGTTGGTGGGGCAGCACGTCAGGTATCCCAGCTCGCTCGAATAGGCAATCGGGAGACGCTCGCTGAGCTCATCGTCAATTTGATTGGACGTCTCCCACGCCGCGCGCAGATTAAACCCGGATTGCATCGCCTGCAGACGCAGGTGATCTTCTTCATTGATCATCAAACTGGCCGCTTCTCCGGGACTGATTGCCAACGCACGTCCCTGCGGCTGCGTCATGTGCTCCCGACTCATGAGCCGCCGCTCGACGAGCAACTGCCGATCCACCTCACTGAGGTCCGTGACACGCAGGAACAACCCCTCGCGAAACGCGGTGGTGCTTGGCACCACCTCCTGGGTGCGCGTGAGGACATCCTCCAAGGCGGCGGCGTTGGCCCGGAGGACAAAGGGCACATGCGCCAAATTCCGTGCCAACCGCACGCGACTGGAGAGGACAATTTCTGCCTGGGGGCCGGTGCCTGCCAGCCACGCACCCAGGGTCTGTATCAGCTCATCAAACGTCATGGGCTCTCGCTGCGACTTTCGGACGACTTCGCTTTGGAGCGTTCGCACTCCCGCACCCGATCGCGCAGCCGTGCGGCCTCTTCAAAGTCCTCGGCTTCAATGGCCCGCTGGAGTTTGCGCCGGAGCTCTTGGAGTTCACTGCGCCCTTTGGCCGTCGGGGTGGCAGCCATCGCCATCGGCATTTTCCCGACGTGGGTGATGGATCCGTGGATGCGCCGCAGGAGGGTCGTGAGATTCCTGCGAAACGTCGTGTAGCACAAGCTGCACCCGAGCCGGCCGACCTTTTTGAAATCGTCGTAGGTCATCCCGCAACTCTCACACGTCTTCTGTTCGGCGAGCTCTGTCTCGCTCGGTTTGCTCCCAAAATCCGCCAGGCCGGCTAAGAGGTCAGCCAAGCCAAAGTGCGTCTCCATCTGCGCCCCTTTCTGGTTGGCGCAAGTCTCGCACAGGTGGAGTTCGCTCATCTGATCATCTACGATTTCCGTCAAGTGGACGGTGGCTTGGTTTTGTTTACAGACGTCACAGACCATCGCGCGTTCTCTAGTGGTGATACCGCAGGCCTTCCGTCTTCGTCAATTCACGAAAGGCCTTTCGGAGATCGGCCGTCACTGGGCCCGGCTGCCCACGGCCGATCGTGCGTCCATCCACACGAACGACCGGCACGATTTCCGCCGCCGTCCCGGTGAGGAAACACTCCTCCGCATTGAAGAGGTCGTGGCGCGTCAGGACCGCTTCGGCCACCGCATAGCCGAGGTGTCGTCCCAACTCCATGACGGTGCAGCGCGTAATCCCGCGCAAGACCCCCACGTAGGGTGGCGGTGTCAGGAGGGCCCCCCGACGCACGATGAACAGATTCTCGCCGGTACACTCCGTCACGTAGCCAGACGCATTCAGCATCAGGGCTTCCTCAAACCCCGCGGTGGTCGCCTCGATCTTCGCGAGGATGTTGTTGAGGTAGTTGAGCGTCTTGATCATCGGGTTGAGGGCCTCTGGAATGTTGCGTTGCGTCGGGACCGTGATGAGCGACAGGCCTTGATCGTAGAGCCGCTTCGGATACAACACGATCCGATCCGCAATGATGAACAGCGTCGGACGCGGGCACTTGCGCGGATCCAACCCTAAATCACCCTCGCCGCGTGTCACCACCAGCCGGATGTAGGCGTTGGTCAACCGATTCGCCCGCAAGACACGGATGATGGCGCGTGTGAGCTGTGGTTTGGTCAATGGGATGCGCAACATCAGCGTCTGTGCCGACTCAAACAGCCGATCCACGTGTTCCTGGAGTTTAAAAATCAGGCCATCGTAGGAGCGAATGCCCTCGAAGACGCCGTCGCCGTAGAGCAGGCCGTGATCAAACACCGAGACTTTCGCGTCGGCGCGATCTACCAGTTTGCCGTTGAGATAGATTTTGAGGCCCACTTAGCTCAGCAGTATTCCGTCACGCATGTGCAGGACGCGATCAGCGCGCTGCGCCAGCGTCTCATCATGGGTCACCAGGACCACCGCCCGCTGTTCTGTCCGCAGGCCCACGAGGAGCTCCATGACCGCGGCTCCTGTTACCGAATCGAGGTTGCCGGTTGGTTCATCGCACAGCAGCAGCGTCGGTGCATTCATGAGGGCGCGCGCAATGGCCGCCCGTTGCAACTCACCACCCGAGAGCTCGCTCGGCCGATGCTGGAGGCGCTGCCCCAACCCCACCTGTTCAAGCTGCGTCGTCGCACGCTGAGCGATCGCCCGCCGCGGCCCGTGGTTGCGGATGAGCGCGGGGAGCATGACGTTTTCGAGCGCACTCAACTCCGGCAGCAGATGGTAAAACTGAAACACAAACCCGATGCGCTGATTCCGCAGCTTGGCGCGCGCCGCGTCGCTGACCGCGTAGAGATCGGTGCCATCCAGCGATACCCGCCCCGCCGTCGGGACCTCCAACCCACCCAGGATGTGGAGGAGCGTAGACTTCCCCGCTCCCGACGGTCCGACGATGGCGACCCGCTCCCCCGGCTCCACGTGCAGGTCAATCCCCCGCAGCACCTCGAGCGTTGTCGGGCCGTTCCGAAACGTCTTGACAAGACCCTGCGCTTCCAACACGCTATTCGTACCTCAGCGCCTCGACCGGATGCAACCGCGAGGCCTGCCACGCCGGATACCACGTCGCGAGCAAACTGATGACGAGCGCGCTCACCGCCACGCCCGCGACATCCGTCCAGCGAAACTGCACTGGCAAGACATCCAGGTAGTACACCGAACTCGGCAACCGGACGATGCCGTACGTGGTTTGCACCCAACAAATGCCGGCCCCCAGCGCGACACCCAACAGAATGCCCAACCAACCAATCATGAGTCCTTCACAGGTAAAGATCAGCCCCACGGAGCGTCTGGTCGCGCCCACTGATTTCAAGATGCCAATGTCCTTCGTGCGCTCCATGACCATCATGAGGAGCGTCGCGACGATGTTGGCTGACGCGACCAACACAATGAGGGTGAGGATCACAAACATCGCCAGCTTCTCCAATTTCAACGCCGCAAAGAGATTCGCATTCATCTCCATCCATGTCCGCACGCCAAACACCGGCGGGAGCAGCCGCGCGATGTGGGTCGCCACCGCACTCGCCTGATCCAAGTCATCCACCCGCACGCCGAGGCCGGTCACGGTGGCCTCCAAACCAAACAGGGCTTGGGCGAGGTCCAGATGCACGTACACCAACCGCACATCGTAGTCATACATCCCCGAATCAAAGATGCCACCAATCGTAACATCATACCGCGTTCCATCCACAGGTGCAATGAGGGACAAGACGTCCCCCCACCGCACCCCTAACGCCGAGGCTAATTCCTTACCGACTAGGATATGGCGCGCGGTGAGCTCCCAGCGCTGGCCGTGGAGGTGCTCGACCAACTGCGTCACTTGGGGCTCGGTGACCGGATCAATGCCGCGCACCACCACCCCCAGCACCTGATCGCGCGTCCGAATGACCGCCTCGCCCGCGATGAACGGCGAGACGCCCACGACGTGGGGTGCCTGCGCAATCGTCTGCTGCAGCGGGGTGGGATAGGGGATCCCGCGGTTGCCCTCGACGACGAGGTGCATGTGGGTGCCGACGATTTTCTCCCGCAGCTCGTCACCAAACCCGCTCATCACCGCGAGCACGACGATGAGGGCGGCACAACCGAGGGCCACACCGCCCACGGCAATGAGGCTGACGAGTGAGATGAACCGCTCCCGCCGCTTGGCACACAGATACCTGAGACTCATCCAGAGTTCATAGCGCATCACGTGCTCACTCGCGTATCGCGTCAAAGCCTGGGGTCAGACCCCCTGCTTGTAACCACTGACTTTCCAAGTCATTAAAAACTGGGGGTCTGACCCCCCTGGTGTGGCGTGTTCGATTCACGGTTCGCTGTTGACGGTTCGCTGTTGACGAACTGTGCGAGGTGACGACGGGCGGAGGAGTGGGAACAGAATCACATCGCGAATAGATGGCTGATTGGTCAGCAGCATGACGAACCGATCAATACCGATGCCCAAACCACCCGCGGGTGGCATCCCATACTCCAACGCCTCCACAAACTCCTCATCCACGTGACGGCGCCCGCGCGGGACCCCATCCAGTTGCGCCTCGAAGCGTCGCCGCTGCTCGAGCGGATCGTTCAGTTCCGAATACCCATTCGCCAATTCCAGCCCGCCCAGAAAGAGTTCAAATCGCTCAGCAAGCAAGGGATCGTCGCGTCGCGCTTTGGCGAGCGGTGAAAGGTCCGTCCAATAATCAGTGATCAACACCGGCTCGCCGTGCGTCTCCGGATCAAACTCCTCCTCGATGAGCCGGACAATCTGCGACCGGCTCAATGGCCCCTTGGCACCGCCGCGACGCTTCCCCAATTTGTGCAGCAAGACCTCCGATCCATCCGAGGGCGTCACACCGTAGCGCGCCTTGACGAGCTCAGCAAAGGAGAGCCGCCGCCACGTCCCATGCAGTGCCATGGTCTTGCCTTGATAGGTCAGCGTCGTCGTCCCCATCACCGCGCGTGCCGTCTCAGTGAGGAGGTGTTGCGTGAGGCGCATCATGCCTTCGTAGTCGTCGTAGGCGGCGTAGGCTTCGAGCATCGTAAACTCCGGGTTGTGTCGCGGCGAGAGGCCCTCGTTACGAAACGATTTGCTCAGCTCGTAGACGCGCTCGAAGCCACCGACTAAGAGCCGCTTCAAGTACAACTCTGGCGCCAAGCGCAGGAAGAGCGGCAAATCCAACGCCCGATGGTGGGTGGCGAAGGGCTCACCGGTGGCACCGCCAGGCATCGCGTGCATCATCGGCGTTTCCACCTCGAGGTACCCGGCGGTATCGAGCAGGCGGCGCAGCTCCCGGATGACGCGCGTGCGCACTTCAAACGCCGAACGGACCTCAGGGTTGGCGATCAAGTCGAGATAGCGCTGCCGATACCGTACCTCCTGATCTTTCAAGCCGTGCCATTTTTCCGGAATCGGCCGCAGGCTTTTGGCGAGGAGGATCACGTCCTCAACAGCGATCGTCGGCTCTCCCGTCTTCGTGTGAAAGAGCTTCCCGGCGATACCCACCCAATCGCCCACATCGAGCGAGGCGAGCAAGGCCAACCGCTCCGCGTCTAGCTGACCCTCTTTGGCGTAGATCTGGATTTTGCCAGAGCTGTCGCGCACATCGGCAAAGAGACTTTTGCCGTGTTCCCGCCTCGCCGTCAGCCGCCCGGCGGCCCTGAGGGAGGTTCCTGCCGGATAGTCCTTCGCCAACACCGCGCAGGAGGCGGTCTTCTCGAAGCGGCATCCATAAGTCTCAATACCTTGTGAATGAAAGAGTTGCAGTTTCTTCAGACGCTGCTGACGCAAGGCCTGTTCTGGTGTCATCGCGACCACTTGATGCTGGGCATGAAGCAGATATTATAACCTGTAACGCACGATCGGTCAACGCGTTCCGATGGAACAGGTGAACGGTCAACGGTCACCGGTCAACGGGAGGATGTTGGCGCACTGTTCACGGTACACGCGCTGTGCGCCTCAGGCGGAGTCCTATCGCCCCAACGACGAGCAGGACGCACAGCGACACCCACCAATCGCCCCACCGTTGGTAGAGACTGGTTGGGCCTGATGTCGGCACGGTCACCTCGTGGGTGAGCGCCCCAGCGATGAAGAGATGCGTGCCAGCGGGATCAGCTAACAGTTGGGTCACACGGCCGTGCGCATCAATGAAGCCGGACACACCCGTGTTCGCGCTGCGCACAACCGGCACGCGCTGTTCCACGGCGCGGAAGATGGCGGCTTGGAGATGCTGATACGGCGCGCTCGAGCGACCAAACCAGGCATCGTTGGTGATGTTGATCAGGAGACGCGCCCCCTCGCGCACCACTCGCCGACTCATCTCAGGAAAGACGTCTTCGAAACAGATGAGGACGCTGAACGCGATCTCTCGTGGCTGGTCGTTGGCCCGCCCCGGCGCGAGTCGGGCCGAGGTCGCTGGTCGCTGGACCACCGGCAGCCGGAATACAGTCGCTGTGGTCCCAGGATCGAAATCGCCCGTCACAATGAGCTGACGCAACCACGGCAGCTGCGCTTCAAAAGGAATGAACTCGCCAAACGGCACGAGGTGGAGCTTGTCGTAGCGTGCCGTGATGGAGCCGTTGCGCTCGAAGAGCACCGCGCTGTTCCACAGGGAAGGATCGAGGAGCTGCTGCGGCGTGTAGGGCGTTCCGACGAGGAGGGGACGCCCCACCGACCGCGCCAACTGCTGTACCCGTTCCAACAGCCACCCTTCCACAGGCAGGAGTCCCGGCACCGCGGTCTCAGGCCAGATGATGAGGTCCGGTTCTGTCGTCGCTGCTTCGCGCGTCAACGCTTCGTAGCGGGCGAGAATCTGCTCCTGAAATCCTGGCTCCCACTTTTCCTCTTGCGGGACGTTGCCTTGCACCACGGCCACGCGCAGGGTCTCACCGTGGAGTGGCTGGCGTAATCGCCAGAGACCATAGCTGACCGTCGCAAGGAGCAGGGCCATGCTGATGCTAACGACGCGGAGTTTTCTGCTCCACGCTTGTCGTCGGAAGAGTTGACCGATGGCGACGTTCACTGCGACGATCAGCCACGAGACGCCGTAGGCGCCCACGATGTCAGCGATTTGAATGAGGAGCGGATGGCTCGCCTGCGTGTAGGCCAGTAACCCCCAACTCATCCCGCTCAGGGCGTAGTTCCGCACCCACTCCAGGAGCGCCCACCACGACGGGATGAAGAGGAGTCGCGCGAAGGGACGTTCCAACAGAGGCGGGTGCTGGCGCAAAAGCCACGCGACACCGACGGTAAAGAGGCCGTGATAGCAGGCGAGATAGGCCACGAGAGCGGCGTAGCTGAGTCCAGCGACCGCTCCCGCAAACACCCTCAGGTGCCACACCCAATAGAGGAGTCCTCCGTAGAAAACGCAACCGTGGAGATAGCCCAACCACCAGGCGCGTCGGAGGCGTGTCACACCGACCAACGCGTGGATGAGTGGCACGAACGCCACCCACGCGAACCACGGCCAGTTGGTGAGTGGATGCGCTGCCAGCACCAGTACGGCAGAGAGGAGGGTAAATAGAAAAGAGCTCATGAGGTTAGTTGGACGTTCGGCGTCTAGCGTCTGGCGATTGGCGTATCGTGCCGCGTCTCGCGTCCGCGGGCAGTACAGATGATGCGGAACGCTCGACGTCGGACGAAACGCTATTCGCCTGACGCTGAACGCTCGACGTTGCACGATCGCTGCTGAGGCTACTGTCCATGGCATTTCTTATATTTCCGTCCGCTGCCACACGGACAGGGATCGTTGCGGCCGACTTTCGTTACCGTCGCTGGACGCCCACCACCGAGGACACGCGTGACGGCGGCGGACATCGCCGGCGTTGTGGCCGCACGAGGCGGTGGTGATCCTGCGGTGCGCTGCGCTGCTGCTTCAAACGTCGCGACTTCAGGATGGAGGAGTTGTTGGCGCGCTCCATCGAAGACGCTGCGGAGCCGTACCGTTTCCGTCGGACCGACCTGAAATCGCAGCAACAGTGCGATGGAATCTTCTTTGATGAGCTCCACCATGGTCTGGAACATGGCGAAAGCTTCGTGCTGATATTCCACGAGGGGATCGCGTTGGCCATAGCCACGAAAGCCGATCCCCTCGCGCAACGCATCCATGCCATAGAGGTGATCCTTCCACTTCGCGTCCATCACGTGGAGGAAAATCGCGCGTTCGTGGAACCGCATCGCGTCCGTGCCCACGATGCGCACCTTCGCCTCATAGGACTCGCGGAACGTCCTCGCCAGCTGTTCGGCTAGCTGCTCACGCGTGGTCGGCGATGCCGCAAGCCAGGGGCACTCGACCCCAAAACGCTGCTGCATATACGTGTGCAGCCCTGGGAGATCCCACGCGTCAGGCGTCTGGGCCGCGTGGGCATAGCGATCGAGCATCTGGTCAGTGACATCCACCATGATTTCCTCCAGGTGGGAGGCGAGCGAGTCGGCTTCGAGGAGGCGACGGCGCTCATCGTAGATCACCTCGCGCTGCCGATTCATGACGTTATCGTACTTCAGGAGCTGCTTGCGAATTTCGAAGTTGTGCGTCTCCACGCGTCGCTGTGCGGTCTCGATGGATCTCGTCAGCAGCGGATGCTCGATCGGGATGCCCTCTTCCCACTTGAAGAAGTCCATGAGTTTTTTGATGCGATCCGGCGCAAAGATGCGCATGAGATCATCTTCGAGCGAGAGGTAAAAACGCGATGCGCCCGGATCACCCTGCCGGCCTGCGCGGCCGCGGAGCTGATTGTCAATCCGCCGCGCTTCGTGGCGCTCCGTGCCGATCACGTGCAGCCCGCCGAGGGCAACCACTTGATCATGTTCGGCGCGGCACCGTTGACGCATCTCCGCGAGCGTGCGCTGGCGTTCCTCTGACGTCACCGTCTCACCACCATCAGCGCGTTGCCGCAGGAGATCGTCCGCGAGAAAATCAGGATTGCCGCCGAGCAAGATGTCGGTCCCGCGCCCGGCCATGTTTGTCGCAATCGTAATCGCACTCAGCCGTCCGGCCTGGGCAATGATGTGCGCCTCGAGTTCGTGATACTTGGCGTTTAGCACACGGTGCGGAATCCCCGCCCGGATCGTCTCGACGACGTCCGCCAAATCGCGAATCCGCGTACACGCTGCTGTGAGGGCGTCATTCGGCGCAGCCGTTTCGAGTGACGTCACCAGTGGCTGCACATCGGCGAGCGTCATGCGAGCCGGCTGCTCCAGGAGCCCGCGCAGACGGTGCTGGAGGTCGGCGGTCAGCCACGCCACCCGTTTCTGTTCCACGGCGCTGACGGCTTGCACCGTTGCGGTACACTGCCGCTGGAGGGCCTCGAGCACCGCCTGGGGTGAGGAGAGCATCGCCGAGAGACGTTCCGACTTATCAATGGCAATCGTGCCCACCAGGAGTGGGCGCTTCTGTTTGTACCAGTGGACAATTTCCTGGACGGCCGCGATGAATTTTTCTTCCTCGGTGCGGTAGACTTGATCCGCATAGGTGGTGCGGATGAGTGGACGATTCGTCGGAATGACGACGACATCCAGACCGTAGATTTCTTTAAACTCTTGCGCCTCGGTGAGCGCCGTCCCAGTCATGCCAGCGAGTTTATCGTACATCCGAAAATAATTTTGGAACGTAATCGTCGCCAGCGTTTGGTTCTCTTGTTGGATGCGCACTCCTTCCTTCGCCTCGATCGCCTGGTGCAGGCCATCACTCCAGCGACGGCCAGGCATGAGCCGCCCCGTAAACTCATCCACAATCAGGATCTCGCCGTCTTTCACGACGTAATCCGCATCACAACGACGGAGCTGATGGGCTTCCAGGGCTTTCGTCAGATGGTGAACATACCGCTGATTGGCAAAGTCGTAAAGATTCTGCACGCCGAGAAGGCCCTCGGCTTTGGCGATGCCCTCCTCGGTGAGCGCTACCGCATGGGCTTTCTCATCCACGGTAAAATCGCGCTCCTTCGCTAAGCGACGCGCAACCCCGTCCAATTGATAGTAGAGTTCCGTGGATTCCTCGGCAGGCCCCGAGATGATCAGGGGCGTGCGCGCCTCATCTACCAAGATGCTGTCCACCTCGTCCACGATAGCCAAATGGAATCCGCGATGGACCAGCGTCTCTTTCCGTGCCTTCATGTTGTCGCGGAGATAATCAAAGCCCAGTTCGTTGTTAGTGCCGTAGGTAATGTCGCAGGCATAGGCGCGCTGGCGTTCCTCATCGGTGAAGTCGTGTTGAATCGCACCGACGGTCAAACCTAAAAACTCATAGATCGGCCCCATCCACGCGCGATCACGACGCGCGAGGTAGTCGTTGACCGTCACGATGTGGACGCCACTGCCGGTGAGCGCATTGAGATACGCTGCCAACGTCGCGACGAGCGTTTTGCCTTCGCCGGTGGCCATCTCGGCGATCGCGCCGTGGTGCAACATCATACCGCCGATCAACTGCATGTCGAAATGCCGCATGCTGGTGGTGCGCTTGGAGGCCTCGCGCACCATCGCGAAGGCTTCCGGGAGGTAGCGATCCAGCAGCGTGATCTCAAACCGATGGCGGGCTTTCTTCTGACGTTCGCGAGCGTCCCTGAGTTGCTCGGGCGGCACATCAGCAGGCAGCTCACGCAGCTCGTTCAGGTGCGTTGCGCCACGTCGGATGGCCTCCTGCACCTCACGACGCAGGGCCTCTGTCCGCTCGCGAAACTGCTGATCAGGCCACTGAGCCACCGTCGGCTCCAACGCGTTGATCTGCGCGACCAGCGGGCGCAAGCGTTTGAGCGTCCGTTCGTTTTGCGTGCCAATGATTTTTTGCAGAATCCAATTTACCATGCAATCACTTCCAACGACGGCTCCGCCGGCTGAGGTCGGGGGTGGGCTCCGCAAGGACGCGGTCGTCGGCCCCAGCGAGGCTGACGCCGCTCGTGACTCGGCCTCGCTCGTTCGCCGGGTCGAACATGCGTGGTGGCGGAATCAAGCAATGCTGCACGCACCACCATCCCGTACGAGGTGCGCCCCGGCGAACACCATGCCCGCTCGGCCTCCGTCACGCCTGGCATCGCCCACCCCACTCCCCGCCGGCGGCACCATTGCGCCGACATCGGCCCAATTGCGACGGCGCCGGCGCAATCAGGTTCGGGCAATGTTGCCGACGTCGGCAACATCTCGTTTGCTGCGGCGCGAGGGGGTGGGCCTGAGCCGACCCTCACCGCGCCGAGCGGCCATGGTGCCCCACTAACGCTGACTTTCACTGGAGCATTTTTTCGCACCGCGGACATCATTGATTCACCCCTGTCCGCGGTGCGGCGGGGCGAGCGAGGCGCGGTGCGGGAGCGAAGTGCGCCTCGGTGGGGCGCACGAGCGTCCGGCGATGGCCCAGCCCCCGAGCGCCGCGGCGCACAGGTTACGCATGCTGGCTCGCTTTCCATCGCAGGTAGGCCTCAATGAACTCATCCAGTGCGCCGTCGAGCACCGCGGTCGTATTCCCGGTCTCGACATCGGTGCGATGATCTTTGACCATGCTGTACGGATGGAGCACGTAGGAGCGAATTTGGCTCCCCCACTCGATCTTTTGTTTCTGCGCATACTCCTTCGCCAACGCCTGCTCCCGCTTGCTCTGCTCCAGCTCGTAGAGACGCGCGCGCAATACCTTCATCGCCGTGGCTTTATTCTGATGCTGCGAGCGCTCGTTTTGACATTGCACAATAATGCCCGTTGGCACGTGCGTGATCCGCACCGCTGAATCCGTCTTGTTGACGGACTGGCCACCTTTGCCGCCTGACCGGAACGTGTCAACGCGCACCTCTTCTGGTGTGATGTCCACGACGACGTCTTCCTCAAACTCAGGAATGACATCCAGGGAGGCAAACGAGGTGTGCCGTCGCTTGTTCGCATCGAAGGGCGAGATCCGCACCAAACGATGCACGCCCACCTCCGACCGCAGTCGGCCGTAGGCGTAGTCGCCCTTGATGATGAGGGTCGCGTTACGGATGCCGGCCTCTTCACCCGGGAGCACATCAATGAGCTCCGTCGCATAGCCGTGCGCCTCGCTCCAGCGCGTGTACATCCGCAGCAACATCGCCGCCCAGTCACACGACTCCGTCCCACCCGCGCCGGCGTGCACGGAGAGGATGGCGTTGCGCTCATCGTGCTCACCGCTGAAGAGCCGCTGCATCTCCAGGTGGTGGAGGAGTTGCTCCAATTGGCTGGCATCATGCTGGAGGTGCTCGAGGGAGGCGGTGTCGTGCGGTTCGATCAGCGCGAGGAATTCGTGCAACTCATGCGCGGTGCGCTGGGCGCGCTCCCACGGTTCGAGGGTGCGTTTGGCGGATTTCAGTTCACGGAGACGCGCTTGGGCGTGAGCTTGATCGTTCCAGAAGGCGGGCTGGGCCATCTCGGCTTCGATGGTCTGGATCTGGGAGCGCAACGTGGGCGCGTCAAAGATACCTCCCGAGTTCGGCGAGGTGCATCTCGCACTGTGTGAGGCGCGCTTTCAACTCGTCCACCATGGCAGCAGGATACCATACTTTAGGCGATGCCGCAACTGGGGGACCGTGATCGCTGTCGGCGGCGTTCTTGTTGGAGGAGCGCGCGTTTGCGACGGAGGCCACCGTGAGCGGAGTAGCCGCCCAACGAGCCGTCGCTGCGAATCACGCGATGGCACGGGACGCGCGGGGCGTCCGGATTCCGCTTGAGCGCTTGACCCACCGCGCGCGCCGCGCCGGGTGTGCCGACCTGGCGCGCCACCCACCCATACGAGCGCGTCTGGCCTCGCGGGATGCGCTGGATGATCGCATAGACCCGCCGTTCAAAGGCGGTGGGAGGTCTGACGTCGTGGCTGCGGCTGACCGAGGAGTGCACGCTGACGGACCTTCCGGTGATATTGAATGGCAAACCGATGGGCTTCATCGCGGATCCGCTGAATCAAGTGCAGCACCGGTGATTCAGGGAGTAAGATAATCGGCTGTGGCTGCTGGGGCACGAAGAGATATTCAAACTGTTTCGCGATGCCGACGGCAGGAATGGCCTCCAGGGCGAGTTGCTTCAGCTCCTTCAACGCGCTGGAGAGATGCCCCTTACCACCGTCAATGAGGATGAGATCGGGCTGGGGCAACTCCGTCGAGAGGCTCCCACGATACCGACGCTGCACGACCTCGCGCATCATCCGATAATCATCCATCCCCACCTGCCCGCGAATCTTAAAGCGTCGGTAGTCCGCCTTGTGCGGTTTGCCATCCACAAACGTGATCATCGAACCGACGGCTTCCCGGCCGAAGAGATTCGAGATGTCAAAGGCCTCGATGCGTCGCGGGAGGCGCGCCAGATGTAACGCGCGTTGCAGCTGCTCCAGCGGCGAGAGCCACGGTGTGGCAGAGGGCGTCCACGCCATCGAGGAAAACGCCTGCAGGGTATCGCGCAGGCGGGCCGCCTCTTCAAACCGGCGCGCCCGACTCGCCTGCTCCATCTGCCGCGTGAGATCTTGGAGCAACGGCTCGCGTTTGCCCTCGAGGAACCAGAGGAGATTAGCGACGAGGCGTTGGTACCGACGCGCGGTGATGTACCCCACGCAGGGGGCGAGACACTGTCCGATGTAGTACTCCAGGCATGGGCTCTTGGGAAAAGTGTTGCACGTGCGCAACGGAAACACGCGCCGCATCAGTTGCAGCGCTTGGCGCAGGGTTCCCACATCGGTAAACGGTCCAAAGTACCGCGCGCCATCGTTGAGTTTCCGTCGCGTGAGGAGGAGACGCGGGAAGGGTTCGTTGACGCTCACTTTCACATAGGGATAGGATTTGTCATCGCGGTAGGCCACGTTGTACCGCGGCTGATGTTCCTTGATGAGCTGGGCTTCGTAGATAAGCGCCTCGGCCTCGGAACCCGCCGGACGGTACTCCACATCGCAGATCTCGCGGACCAAATGTTGCAGGCGCGGATCAATCGCCCGCCCTGTGTGCCACCGCCTGCGTTGCGCATCGTCGGAGCGATCGCGGGAAAAGTAGGAGCGGACACGCCGTCGCAGCGAGTTGGCCTTGCCCACGTACACCACGCGTCCCCTGGTATCCTTGAACAGGTAGACACCGGGACTGTCGGGCAACTGCGCTAGGCGCGTTTGGAGAGTCGCTGCACGAACCATGCGAGTTCCTCCGCGCGCCACCAGCGGGCCAGTCCCAGATAGACCAGCACACTCGTAGCGACGACACATCCCAATCCCCAGCCGCTGGGTGTCACCATCTGCCACGCTCCCCACGTCCACCCCCCCATCAGCACGCTGGCTCCACCGACGCGGCGCAGCGACGTCCACCACGCGGTGCGATCCAGCGGACCCACGCGTCGCTCCAGATGGCGCCAGAGTCCGATGCACTCGATGCACGCCGCGAGGGACGTGCCTAACGCGAGGCCGCCCACGCCCATCGGCCACATGAGGAGGAGGTTGAACACCACGTTGAGCCCCAGCCCCCACGCGGCCCAGCGCACCGGGGTGCGCGTGTCGTGCAGGGCGTAGTGCGCATTGACGAGAAGTTTCGTGACCGCAAACGCCCACAGCCCCACCGCGGACCACTGGAGCACCCAGCTCGTCATCTGGGTTGAAGCGACGGTGAAGGCGCCGCGTTGGAAGAGCACTTCCACGATCGGCTGCGCAAGGAGGCACAGTCCCACCATGGCGGGGAGCATGACGGCGGTGACGCTGCGAATCCCCACGAGGAGCGTCGTCCGAAACAGGTCCAGCTCCTGACGTGCGGCTTGGTGCGCCAGGGTCGGGAGCGAGACCGTCGCCATCGAAATGCCAAACAGACCCAGTGGAAACTGGATCAACCGATTGGCGTAGTAGAGCGCCGCGACCCCTCCGGCGCCGACAATCCACGCCAGCGAGGCCATCACGGTATCGAGGAGGACACCGAGTTGATAGACGGCTGCGCCAAAGAGCCGCGGCAGGAGTAACCGTTGGATCTGACGCAGTTCAGGCAGGTGCCAGTCGAGCTGTGGTCGCAGACGCACCTGGTATCGCCAGAGGGCGGCGTGGTTGAGCCCGATTTGCAGCGCGCCAGCGATGAGGATGCTCACCGCCACGAGCACCATCCCTGTCACCGCGGGGACGCGGGGCACCCACACGAGACACGCGACGATCATCCCAACGTTCATGAGCGCGGGATTCCAGGCCGGCACGCGAAAGTGCTGGAGCACATGCAGCGCACTCGTGGTGACCGCGACCAGGCCCATCATCCAGAGGTACGGTAACAACACGCGCGTCAGCGTCACGGTCAGTTCCCATTTGGCCGCGTCTCGCACAAAGCCGGGTGCCAGCAGGCGCACCAGCCAGGGGGCGGCGAGGATGGCTCCGACGACGGCCACGCCCAACAGGAGGGCGACGGTCGTCACCAACGTCCTGACGAGTGCCTCCCAGCGCGCCGGGTCGTGGCGTGTCTGCGCCGCGCCGAGGGTGGGCACGAACGCGGCGGAGGCCGCGCCTTCGGCCACCAGCTCACGAAAGAGATTGGGAATGCGAAAGGCCACGACGAACGCTTCGGCCGTGGCGCCGGTGCCGAAGTATTTGGCGAGCAAGATGTCGCGGAAGAACCCCAGCAGGCGACTCACGAAGGTCGCCCCGCCGACATCCGTGGCTGCTGTGGTCAGGTGCGTCATCGTGTGCGAGGCCGGTGCGCGTTGACTTTGACAGGTCTCAGGAAGCATGGTATGATGCCTGCACTCGCAAGGGGGGTATGCACGTGCCGATTAAGAAAGCCGCACTCAAGGCGATGCGCCAGAATACCCGGCGCTGGCTGCGCAATGTGCGGATGCAGTCGGAGCTGCGGACGCTGACGAAGAAGTTCGAGCGCTTGTTACAGCAACAGCAAGTGCCCCAGGCCCGCGTGCAACTGGCGGCGCTGCTCAAGCGGATTGATCAAGCGCAAGGCAAAGGGATTCTGCACCGGAATACGGCCGCGCGGAAGAAGTCGCGTCTCGCATCGCGTCTGGTACAGTCGCCAGCGTAACGATCGTTTCCTCGAACAACCGCTGGGGCTCGCCGCGCCCTCGCTTGACGCGTGTATCCATCTCCAGCAAGAGATCGCTGGCCGCGCGCAACGCCGTCAGTGACCAGCGCCGCACCTGTGCCATCCAGGCGTCCTCGACGCGACGAGGCAGGCGTAGTTCACGCGCGATTGCTGCCGGCGGCTGACCAGCTTCCAGACGCACCCTCGCACGCCACAAGCGTCGAAAATGCCAGCCGAGTAACCCCAACCATTCAGGCACTCGCCGTGCCTCACGCGCCTGAGTTGCGACGAGCTGTAAAGCACGATCCACCGCCCCCGCCCCAATCGCCTCGACCAGCTCAAAGACCGTCCCCTCGCTGATGACCGGTGTGAACCGCTCCACCAGCTCCCCCCCAATCATCTGCTGCGTGCCGGCGTAGAGACTGAGCTGCTCCAGCCATCCCACGATGTGGGCTGGCTCCACCTCATCGCTCCAGGCGCGGAGAATGCGCTGCACAGCCTCTGGCGTCAGCCGCTGCGAGCGTTGCGTGAAAAAGTCTCGGACAACACGGGCTTTCTCTGCAGGCGTCTCAACCGTCCACTGCTCGATGTGACCGACCGCCGTGCACGCGGCGCGGAGGCCCGCTGGCAGGGCGTGTGTAGCGACGAGTACCAATCGCCCCGTGGGCACCGGTGTGCGCAGCGCCTCAGCGAGACGTGCGGCATCCTCTGCGGTGAGATCTTCGATCCCACGCAGGACCACCACGCGCACGGCGCCGGCCATCGGCAACTGGCGGAGGGTCTCCACGATGGCAGGCAGCGCACACTCGCCGAGACGAAACGTCTGGCAATCTACGGCCCGCTGCGTGGGTGAGAGCCACTCCTCCAGGAGCTGTTGGAGTCGTGGTTCCACGAGGGGGACCGGCCCGATGAGGGCGACGACCGGCTTACCAGTCTTCAATGGTGCGTTCCACGATGCGGCGGGCGAGGTCTTCGATCGCGCGACCGATGGCGGCGGCTTCGGCCTCGGCCAGGCTGCCGCGTTCAAAAAACGTGGTGTCGCCCACGACTTGCTCGCGCCAGACGACGGCTTGCTTGCGCAGGTCACGAAACTCGACGTTGGCGACGATGCTGAGGCGGTACTCCTCGGGATTGCCTGTTTGGGCAAACCGTAGGGGCTCGCGTCGGAATTCCACCAACTCCCCGACGAGGAAGGCGTCCGCTTGATCCGGACCGGCTGGCCGGAGGTTGCCCTCGATTTGAAAGCGATCAATCACCTCGTTCGTGATGTCGAGTTCCATCCGCGGGCGGTAGATTTTGTAGCGGTTGAGATTGGTGGGCTCCGACGTAAAATCTACGCGGTTGATGAACGGCTGGACGTAGAGGGTCTTCAGGTGTGCGGGCAAATTGCCGCGGAAGGTGTAGCCGCACCCCGTGCTCAGGCAACAGATGACGGACAACAGACCACAGATGAGGACACGCCCTGCCGCTCGCCTGATGTCTGATGTCTGACGTCTGAACGTGTGCACTACTTCCTCACTTTCCCGTCGAGGACTTGGAGCTGCTCGGCGGCTTTGACCGCCCATTGACTGCGCGGATAGTGCTGCATGATGGATTCGTAGTAGACGCGCGCGCTGTGGAACACGTGGCGCCGCTCGTAGAACTGGGCCACTTCAAAGTCATGCTGGGCGCGCTGATCCATGAGCGCATCCACGCGGGCCTCGGCTTCCGGCACGAGGTGGCTGTCGGGGTGTTCCTGCGCAAACTGCTGAAACTCGCGTGTGGCTTCATCCGCGTAGGACTGATCGTAGGCCACGGCGCGATTCGTCTTCGCTGAGCAGTCCGCGATTTGAAACGTGGCGTCATCCACCAACGCATGCTGGGGATGTTCTTCGACGAGGCGCTGGAACGCGTCCGTCGCCGCCTGCAGATCGCCTTGAATCTTGTGCGCCATGCCGAGCTTGTAGAGCGCCAGCGGCCCTTGCGCAGAGAACGGCGCATCCTCGACAATCGCCCGGTAGATTTCGATGGCCGTGTCAATGCCCGAGAGAATTTTCGCGCCGAGCAACTCGCGTTTTTCGCCTTGGAAGAAGAGGTTGCCGATGCGGTACTGCCGCTCCAAGATTTCCTCCGTCTTCATCGAGGCGGGGTAGACTTGCAGGACCTTCCGGTACGCTTGAAACGCGGCGTAGTAGTCGCCGGCCTCCTCCGCGCAGCGACCCACGTAGTACTGCGCCTCAGGGGCCTCAGGCGCCTGCGGAAACACGTGCACCAGCTTCGCAAACTCCGCCTGCGCCCGCTCGTACTTCTGCTCATTCCAGAACCGCGTCGCAAACTCCAACTGCAGTGTGGGCGTCTCCTTCGCCGCTTTCTTGGGATTTAACCACTTACCCAGCTTCGGCGTCCACAGCCAATCGGCTGAGGCGAGGCCTCCCTGACTGAGGAAAAAGCACGCAAGGCTGAGGCAGATCACCACCGTCCGCATGGCACCGTCCACTCTAGCATAGCCATTTGCCGTCCGTCAATGCGCTCACAGCAGCCACAAGACCACTGGCACGACGGCCATGCTTAGCACGGCCCCGACGATCCAGAGGCTGTTGGCAAAGTCCTGGTCGAGCGCAAAGAGCGTCGTCAAGGTGAGCGAGGTCAGCGCCGGCGGCATCGCCGATTCCAACACGACCACGCGAAACACCAACCCCTCCTGCAGCGTGTGGTAGTGGAGCAGCCACGCCAGGCCCGCCCCCACCAGCGGCGCGTAGAGCAATTTAATCCCACACATCCACAGCGCGGGCCGCACGTCGCGCCCCACGCGACTCACGTGCACCATCGTCCCAATCGTAAAGAGATAGATCGCGGTCATCCACGGAATCAACGCGCGGTTCACCGTCGTCAGAAATCCTGGCCGTGGCACCTCCCACCACGAGAGCGCCAGGCCCACGAGCGTCCCTACCATCGGCGCCCACCGCCACAGTTCCACCCGTCGCGGCGCCGCGGTGTCCGGTCGCGGGGCGTATCGGCCGGCTAAGCCGTAGCCAACCGTGTAGACTGCCGGACCAAAAAAGAGGAAAAATAACTGGCACAAGCCGTAGGCCCCCTCGCCCCACACGACGAAAGCGATCAACGCCCCCAAGAATCCCACGTTCGAAAAGAAGGCCGACACCAACCAACTGCCGCGCTGCGACGATGGCAACTGCCACCGTCGGGCCAACCACCACGCGGGGAGCAAGCTCGCGCCTGACACCGCCAACCCCACGAAGGGCAAGCTCACCAGTGCCAGGTGCTTCAGGTCCACCACCCACATCGCGAAGAGGATCACTGGCGGGGCCACGAACGATGCGAGCCATCGGATGCACGGGGCCGCAAAGGATGGCGGCACCAGGTGCAGGCGCCGCGCCCCGTACCCCACGCCCAGCGCTCCCCAGAACAGCAGCAGACTACTCCACACGTGTGGCCTGGGCGGGGGCTGGTGGGTGGCGGTACGCGGTCACGCGGAGTTCACGCCCGTCGGAGCGAATCGTCGTCGCCCCATCGCGGCCAGTGAGGTAACACTCGACACCGAAGCGGTCGAGGGCCTTGAGCACCGTCGGATGCGGGAGCGCCTGCGCCGAGTGCTCCACCATGGAGATGACCGCGATGCTGGGTTCGACCTGCGTGATAAACGGGTGCGTGATGCGCCCCAAGTCGCTGCCGTGGTGGGGCACTTTCAGCACATCCGCGCGAAGCGCTGCGTCCGCACGCAGGAGCGCGGCAAGGCCGGTTTCGTCGGCGTCGCCGCAGAGGAGAAATGTCCGCGCTCCATGTCGCACGCGCAGGATGAGCGAGCGGTCGTTGGCAGGGAGCTGGTCGCGCGGACCGGGATGCAGGACGTCGAGCGTCACGTCCGGAAATCCAACGAGGCGGTCTCCGCGGTTGACGACGAGGCGCGGAATGTGTTTGGCCTCCACGAGGGCGCGGTAGCGCTGGAAGCCTGCCGTGGATTTCTCGTCCCCATTCTCCACCACCGCTCCCACATCGAATGACTGGAGCACCGTGGCCAATCCGCCCACGTGGTCGCCGTCAGGATGCGTGAGCACCACGGCGTCCAACCGTCGAATGCCGCGGGCGCGCAGGAATGGCGCAATCGTCCACCGTCCCTGATCGGACATCCCGCCGTCAATGAGGAGCCGTCCCCGTTGAGGAAACTCCAGCAGAATCGCATCGCCGTGCCCCACGTCGAGGGCGGTCATGCGCAACTCCTGCGAGGGGGGCGTCAAGGCGCGCCCCCACACCCACACGTTGACGACGAGCAACCACACCATCGCGACGCGGGCCTCAGGGAGTTTGAGTTGCCGTCGAAACCACACCAGACACCCACAGCCGTAGAGGAGCATGACGCCCCACCACGGGAGTGGTGCCACGTACCATCCGCCCCACGGCACGTGCGCCCACGCGTGCACCGTTACCAGTGCGAGGTGGGCGCAGTGACTGACGAGCCAGCCGCACCACGCGCCCACGAGCGCCGAGAGACTCGTCACCACAACGAGGAGGGCACCCAGCAGCAACAGACCACTCATGAGCGGCACGACCACCATGTTGGCGAGGACAGCCACGGGCGTCAGCACGCCAAAGTGGTGGAGGACGAGTGGGGTCACACCCAGCCACGCGGCGCACGAGACCAGCCCAAGCCGCGCACACGCGCCGCCCCACCGTCGCTGCAACAGCCACTGGCCACACGCCGTAGACTGGCACGCGCTGGTCAGGCGTGGAGTGAGCGTGACCAACGCGACGACGGCCGCGAAGGAGAGTTGAAAACCGGCATCGCCCAGTTGGCGCGGATTCCAGCCCAGGAGGAGGAGCGCTGCGAGGGCGAGTGAGTTGTAGATGGTGCTCTCGCGATGCAGCAGCATCCCACCTAAGACGACCCACGCCATGACGGTCGCGCGCACCACCGGTGCGCGGGATTCCGTCATCAACATGAAGAGTCCCAGGCACGCCATCGTCAGGAGGAGCCTCCAGCATCGAGGCACCCACAGCATCCGCAGCAGCCACAACAGGGCGCAGGCGAGAATCCCGACGTTAAACCCACTAATCGCCATGATGTGCATCGTGCCGGTGAGGACCAAGGCCTCTTCCAGCTCTGGCGACAACCCGGTGCGATCCCCGAGGAGGAGCGCTGCGAGGAGTTGCCCGTGCTCAGGAGGTAGCACGCGCTGGAGACACTGCCGCGCCATCCGCCGGAGGCGGTAGGCCGTCGCGTGCAGCACATGGCCCTGGCCGCGACGCAACAGGGCCACGCCGTCGTGCGGCCGCACGCGCAGCCGTGCGTGCACCCCTTGACGCGCCCAGGACGTTGCCAGGTCGAACGTGCCGGGATTGCCTGGCGTGCGTGGCCGCGTGAGCGCGCCCTCGATGAGCAACGCATCGCCGTACGCGAGCGACTGCGTCGGCTGCATCCACGTGATGCGGAGACGGCCGGTGGTGGGCTGCCAGGTGCCGTCGTCGCGCAACGCCCGCACATCGAGCAGGGCAGTCGTCATCGGCTCGCCAAATGACGTCATCGTCTCCACCGGATCAGAGGTCACGATGCCCTGGACACGTACAACGCGTGGTGTCTCCGCCGTCCAGGTTGCGAGTTGGTGGGGTGGCTGGTGCTCGCCGAGTGTCCAGCGTGCCATGCCAACAAGCGTCACAGCGAGGAGGAGGCTCCACTGTGCGAGGCGCGGCCGACGTCGTCCCACGACAGCCATGCCGACTCCCACGAGCGCCAGGCCGCTACTCCCGACGAGCGGGAGGCGCGTGAGGGGCGCGAGCAGCAGTCCGAGGAGGAACGCCAGGCAGATGGGAACCAATGGTGATCGCAACATG
>Ga0114945_10000195_pt1 | contig 37585 bp, 33 predicted proteins | sample OV2TP3_FD_87194 | JGI IMG/M metagenome (GOLD analysis project Ga0114945, IMG submission 87194) | Hot spring microbial communities from Beatty, Nevada to study Microbial Dark Matter (Phase II) - OV2 TP3 | ecosystem: Environmental > Aquatic > Thermal springs > Hot (42-90C) | place: USA: Beatty... | reverse complement strand
GACCGCTTCCAGTCCCACTCCGCGTAGGGCATACACCCCCGTCCCCGTAACCCACGGCTTCCACTGCACATCTCTCGACTCGTCGACTCTAACTCGGTAAACTCGGGCTAGATGGCGAGTACCCGGGCTCCGCTGGCCCGCTTCGAGAGCGGTTCGGGGGCGCGGATCTACCGGATCCCCGTCGAGACCTTCCCCGCGCACATCAACAACGTCTATCTGCTCCTCGACGGCGGGACCTCGACCCTCGTCGACGTCGGGTCGGGCTTCCCGCAGTCCGTCGAGGACCTCCAGGGCGGGCTCGAGGCCGTGCACGTGCACTTCGGGGAGCGCGTCCGCCTCGAGGCGATCCAGCACGTCGTGATCACGCACTCCCACATCGACCACTTCGGGCACGTCGGCTGGTTCCAGGCGCACACCGGCGCGGCGATCTACGTCCACGAGCTGGACGCGCGCGTGCTCCAGAACTTCGAGGAGCGGATCGTGCTGGCCTCGAAGGATCTCCGCGTCTTCCTCGAGCGCTCGGGGCTCAAGCCCGCGGCGCGCGAGGCGCTGGAGGAGATGTACCGGGCGGGGAAGAGCCTCTTCAAGTCCGTCCGACTGGACCGGAAGCTCCGCGACGGGGAGCGCATCGTCAACGGCTACGTCGTCCATCACGTCCCCGGCCACTGCCCCGGGCAGATCTGCCTCCAGGTCGGCGACGTCCTCTTCACCGCCGACCACGTCCTCGCGCGGATCACCCCCCACCAGTCGCCGGCGGCGATCACCCCCTTCTGCGGGCTCGAGCTGTACCTGCAGTCGCTCGACAAGATCCGTCGGCTCCCGGGGATCCGCCTCGCCCTGCCCGGCCACGAGGAGGAGATCCGCGACCTCGCGGGACGCATCGACGCGATCGCCCGGCACCACGAGGAGCGGCTGGATCAGGTCCTCGACGTGTGCGCCGGGCCGCGGAGCCTCCTCGAGATCAGCCGGGCGCTCTTCGGCGAGCTCGGGGGATACACGCGGCTGCTCGCGCTCGAGGAGGCGGGGGCCCACGTCGAGTACCTCTTCCAGCGCGGGGAGCTCGGGATCGCGAACCTGGACGCGGTGGCGGCGGAGCCCAACCCCGTCATCCTGTACGAGCGGCGCAGAGCCCGGTAGGTCCTCGCGCTCGAATCGAACCGTTCCGAGCGCGGGCTTGGCCCGCGCCATCGAAGGGGGAGGTTCGGAAGGGGGGCGAAGCCCCCCTCCGAGGGGAACCCCGTCATCCTGTACGAGCGGCGCAGAGCCCGGTAGGTCCTCGCGCTCGAATCGAACCGTTCCGAGCGCGGGCTTGGCCCGCGCCATCGAGGGGGGAGGTTCGGCCCCCCGAAACAAGGGGGGCGGAGCCCCCCTCCGAGGGAAACGCCGTCATCCTGGACGAGCGGCGCCGGACGCGCTGAGGCCGAGGCGCCGCGGCCCCCGGTTACCCCGCCCGCCCTGCGCGGAGGCTCTGCCTCCGGGCCCCTGGCCGTAACCTTGCCATCAGCAAGGCCTTTGGGTACGATGGCGGGTGGTAGGCGGACGCCGTCCGCCCCGGTCCCTCGTGCGGTCCGGGGAGGCGGCGCGGCGCCTGCGTCACCGAGGTCGGGGTTGTCCACCTGTTGCCCCGGGCCGGAGCCGCGCCGGGGGCGTGATTCCGCACGCGAGCCAGGTGGGCGGGGACTGAGATCAGCACCAAGGAGCGAGGGCGGGCATGAGCGAGACGGCGGCGCCGGCCGCGACCGTCACCAAGCCGCGCCGGGACCTGGACCGGGCGGTGGTCCGGTTCGCCGGGGATTCGGGCGACGGGATGCAGCTCACGGGCGAACAGTTCACGACGGAGTCGGCGTGGGCCGGCAACGACCTCGCGACCCTCCCCAACTTCCCCGCGGAGATCCGGGCCCCCGCGGGGACGTTGTTCGGGGTCTCGAGCTTCCAGCTCCAGTTCGGGAGCCGGCGCGTGTACACCCCGGGCGACCGGCTCGACTGCCTGGTCGCGATGAACCCGGCGGCCCTGAAGGTCCACGTCGCCGACCTGAAGCAGGGCGGCCTCCTCATCCTCAACACGAGCGCCTTCGAGAAGAAGAACCTCGACCGCGCCGGCTACCAGACGAACCCCCTCGACGACCCGACGCTGGCGGAGCGCTACCGCCTCCACAAGGTGGACATCACGCGCCTCACGATGGAGGGGCTCGAGGGCCTGCCGCTCAACGCCAAGGAGAAGGACCGCTGCAAGAACTTCTTCGCCCTGGGCCTGGTCTCGTGGATCTACACGCGCCCGATCGAGCCGACGCTCGATTGGATCAAGAAGCGCTTCACCAAGAACGCGGACATCGCCGAGGCGAACGTGCGCGCGCTGAAGGCGGGCTACCACTTCGGCGAGACCGCCGAGATCTTCACCGAGTGCTACGGGATCGAGCCGGCGGACATGCCGCCGGGGCTCTACCGCAGCATGACGGGGAACCGGGCCCTCGCGTGGGGCCTCCTGGCGGCGGCGCAGAGCACGACGCTCCCGATGGTCTATGGGGCGTACCCGATCACGCCGGCGAGCGACATCCTGCACGAGCTCTCGATCCACAAGCGCTTCCGGGTCCGGACCATGCAAGCCGAGGACGAGATCGCTGCGATCGGGGCGATCATCGGGGCCGCCTTCGGGGGGGCGATCGGCTGCTGCGCGACGAGCGGGCCCGGGCTGGCGCTGAAGTCCGAGGGGATCGCGCTCGCCGTGATGGCCGAGCTGCCGCTGGTGGTCTTCGACATCCAGCGCGGCGGTCCCTCCACGGGCCTCCCGACCAAGACGGAGCAGGCCGACCTCCTGCAGGCGCTCTACGGGCGGAACAGCGAGTGCCCGGTCGTGGTCGTGGCGCCGGCGACGCCCGGAGACTGCTTCTTCGTCGCGTACGAGGCGGTCCGCATCGCCATCAAGTACATGGTCCCCGTGATCGTGCTCAGCGACGGCTACCTGGCCAACGGCGCCGAGCCGTGGCTGATTCCGGACCCGAGCACCCTGCCCGAGATCCCGGTGCGATTCCGGACGGAGAAAGAGGGGTTCTTCCCGTACACCCGCGAGGAAGCGACGCTGGCCCGGCCGTGGGTGCGCCCGGGCACGCCGGGGCTCGAGCACCGGATCGGGGGCCTCGAGAAGCAGCACGTCACCGGAAACGTCTCGTATGACCCGGACAACCACGAGCTCATGGTGAGGCTCCGGGCGGAGAAGGTCCGGCGGGTCGCCCAGGAGATCCCGCCCACGACGATCCACGGGCCCGTCGCGGGTGACCTCCTGGTCTTGGGGTGGGGCGGGACGTACGGGGCGATCACGGCGGCGGTGGAGGACGCGCAGGCGCAGGGCGGGTCGGTCGCGAGCGTGCACCTCCGCTACCTGAACCCGCTGCCGCCCGACCTCGGCCAGATCCTCCGCCAGTACCGCCGCGTCCTCGTGCCCGAGATCAACAGCGGCCAGCTCGTCCGCGTCCTGCGGGCCGAGTATCTCGTCGACGCGGTCGGCTTCAACCGCGTCCGGGGCGTGCCGCTCGCGACCCAGGAGATCCACGAGACGATCTCCCAGATCCTCGGGGAGCAGCCGCGATGAGACAGAAGGCAGGGGGCCGATGAGCGACGTGAGCGGCACCACGGTTCCGCAGCAGGCGCCCCGGTACACCAAGAAGGACTTCGAGTCCGACCAGGACGTCCGGTGGTGCCCCGGCTGCGGGGACTACGCGATCCTGAGCGCGGTCCAGAAGATGATGCCCGACCTCGGCATCCCGCGGGAGGACATCGTGTTCATCTCGGGGATCGGGTGCTCGAGCCGGTTCCCCTACTACATGAACACGTACGGCTTCCACACGATCCACGGGCGCGCGCCGGCCATCGCGACGGGGCTCCGCCTGGCGCGTCCGGACCTCAAGGTCTTCGTGGTGACGGGGGACGGGGACGGGCTGTCGATCGGCGGGAACCACCTGCTCCACGTCCTCCGGCGGAACGTCAACCTGACGATCCTGCTCTTCAACAACCGCGTGTACGGCCTGACGAAAGGCCAGTACTCGCCGACGAGCGAGCTGGGCAAGGTGACGAAGTCCACGCCGATGGGCTCCGCCGACCGACCCGTGAACCCGTGCGCCTTCGCCCTGGGCGTCGGCGCGACCTTCGTGGCCCGGGCGGTGGACCGGAACATCCCGCACATGGAGGAGACGCTGAAGAAGGCGGCGGCCCACAAGGGCGCGGCCTTCGTGGAGGTCCTCCAGAACTGCAACATCTACAACGACCTGGCCTGGAACATCGTCTACGACCGGGAGTCGCGGATCCTGCACGAGCTCCGACTCGAGCAGGGGAAGCCGCTCACCTTCGGCCCGGTGGACGACCGGCGCGGGCTGGTCCTGGAGGGGCACCGGCCCCGGGTGATCCGAGTCAAGGACGTGCCCGAGAGCACGCTGTGGGTGCACGACCAGCGCGACGTCACGGCCGCGCTCGTCCTCGCGAATCTGTCGAGTCCCGAGTTCCCCATCCCCATCGGGATCCTGGCCGAGGTCGAGGCGCCGATCTATGAGGACATCCTGCTCCAGCAGGAGCAGCGAGCGATCTCGGAGCGGGGCCCGGGGGACATCGCCACGCTGCTGACGTCGGGCGATACCTGGAAAATCGGCTAGCCGGGCCGACAGCGCTCGCAGCTCGGCATCCCCGGTTGTCGGCGGACCGTACCGGTGCGGCGTACCCGGTCCCCGTCAGGCGGGCCGGGTCGTACGCCTCGGCCCCGCCTCCTTCCTGCGTCCCCGGGCTGCTCGGTTCTCGGCCCGGTGGTGCGCGGTTCAATGACCTGGTGACCCGGAGGGGCGATGGACCGCCGCTTCGTTGACGCGCTCCGCGAGATCGTCGGGCTGGACGGCGTGATCGCCGCCGCGGACGACTGCCTCGTCTACGAGTGCGACATGCTCGTCTACTTCAAGGGGGCCCCGGACGTCGTGGTGCTCCCCCGAAGCACGGAGGAGGTCGCGGCCGTCGTGGGGCGCTGCGTCGACGCGGGCATCCCCATCATCCCGCGCGGCGCCGGGACGGGGATCATCGGGGGGGCCATGGCGCCGCGCGGCGGCGTGATGATCGGCGTCAACCGGATGGATCGGGTCCTCGAGGTGAGCCTCCCGAACCGCTACGCGGTGGTCGAGCCGGGGGTCATCAACCTGGCGCTCACGCGCGCCGTGGAGGCGCGCGGCTACTTCTTCGCGCCGGACCCGGCGAGCCAGGTGGCCTCCTCGATCGGGGGGAACGCGGCGACCAACGCGGGAGGGCCGCACGCGCTGAAGTACGGGAGCGTGGTGAATCACGTCCTCGGGCTGGAGATCGTGACGGGCAGCGGTGAGGTCGTCTGGCTCGGCGGCCCGGTTCAGGAGCGCCCCGGGTACGACCTCGCGGGAGTCGTGGTCGGGTCGGAGGGGACGCTCGCGATCATCACCAAGGTCGTCGTGCGCCTCATGCGCGCGGCCGAGGCCGTGAAGACCGCGCTCGCGACGTTCGCGTCGATCGAGCAGGCCTCCGGCGCCGTGTCCGCGATCATCGCGGAGGGGATCACCCCGGCGGCGCTCGAGGCGATGGACGAGCCCGTGATCCGGGCGGTCGAGGCGGGGCTCAAGGCGGGCTACCCGGCCGACGCCAAAGCGGTGCTCCTCATCGAACTGGACGGCCCGCCGGCCGAGGTCGAGGCGCAGGCGGAGACGGTCGCGCGCCTCTGCCGCGCCAGGGGCGCGCTGACCCTGCGCGTGGCTCGGGACGAGCGGGAGCGAGCCGACCTCTGGCGGGGTCGGAAGGGCGCGGCCGGGGCCTTCGGCCGGATCGGGCACAACTACGTCCTTCAGGACGCGGTCGTCCCGCGCTCGAGACTTCCGGAGATCATGGCCCAGGTGCAGGCGATCGCCGCGAGCCACGGTCTCGTGGTCGCCAACGTCTTCCACGCGGGAGACGGGAACCTCCACCCGTGCATCTTCTACGACGAGCGCGTGCCCGGCCAGTTCGAGTCGGCGCTCGCGGCGACCGAGGCGATGCTGGACGCGTGCATCGCGGTGGGTGGCGCCCTGACGGGAGAGCACGGCGTCGGCCTGGACAAGGCCCCCAAGCTGGCCCTGCTCTTCACGCCGGAGGACCTCGCCGCCATGCAGGCCGTGCGGCGGGTGTTCGACCCCCGAGGGCTCATGAACCCGGACAAGGTGTTCCCGTCGCCGGGGCGCCACGTGAAGCCGGGACCCGTCGGCGCGCACAAGCCAGTCCCGGAGGGGATGTGGGTGTGACGCGGCCGGGAGCCGTCCGGTGAGAGCGGGGCCAGCGGACGTCGAGCGGGGCCTCCGCGAGATCGTCGGCGCGGCCCACCTCATCGCGGGCGAGGCGGCGGCGCCGTTCGCCGTGGAGGGCCGCGCCCCGCGCTGGGTCGCCGGCCCGGGCAGCATCGAGGAGGTCGCCCGCTGCCTCGCCCTCGCGGCGGAGGCGAGGCTCGCCGTGGCGCCGACGGGGCGTGGGGCGCGCCTTCACTGGGGCAACCCGCCACGGACGCTCGACCTCGTGCTCTCGCTCCGTCGGCTGGACCGGATCCTCGCCCACGAGCCCGCGGACCTCACGATGTCGGTCGAGGCCGGCGTCACGCTGGACGCCGTGAACGCCTTCCTGCGACCGCAGCGGCAGCTCTTGCCGCTCGATCCCCCGCGGCCGGGCGACTCGACCGTGGGCGGCATCGTCGCGACGGCGGCCAGCGGGCCGTACCGCGCGCGCTACGGGACGATCCGCGACCTGCTCCTCGGCGTGACCGTCGTCCAGGCAGACGGCAGGGTGGTCAAGGGGGGCGGGCGCGTCGTCAAGAACGTCACCGGGTACGACATGCCCAAGCTCTACGTCGGGGCCCTCGGGACTCTCGGCGTGGTCGTGGCGGCACACCTCCGCCTTCACCCGGCGCCGGTGGTCGAGGAGACGTGGCTCCACGGGTTCCCGGGTCTCGAGGCGGCACTCGATGCCGGCCTTGCGGTGATGGACGCGCCGCTCGTGCCGAGCCGCATCGAGCTCCTGGATCGCGGCGCGCTCGCGGCCGCGGGCCAGGCCTCCCCGCCGGAGGCCGGTCTCGCGGTGACCGTCGGGAGCGTCCCGGAGGCCGTGCGGGCACAGGGGGAGCGAGTCGCGGCGCTCTGCCGCCAGAGCGGCGGCGCCGCGCTGCCGGTCGCGGCGCCGGAGGAGTGGTGGCGAGGCGTGAGCGAGCTCACCTGGCCGCCGGAGGCCCGGTCGCTGGTGCTCCGGATCGGGAGCCGTCAGGCGGACGTCGTGAAGGCGCTCCGAGGCGTGGAGGCGATCGTCGGGGAGGCGCTCCGGCGTACGACGGCGGAAGTCGCGAACGGGGTCCTCCACGTGCTCGCGGCGGCGGGGGACGAGAGCGCGCGACTCGCGCGGATCCGGGACGGCCTGGCGCCGCTCGGGGCGACGTGCGTGGTCGAGCACGCCCCGCCGGACGTCAAGCTCTTCCTGGACCCGTGGGGCGACGTCGGGCCGGCGCTGGACCTCATGCGGCGTCTCAAGGGCGAGCTGGATCCACGCGGAATCCTGAATCCAGGGCGCTTCGTCGGCGGGATCTGACGCATGGCCGATCTCCTCACCACCCCGCCCCCCGCGGCCGCGCCCCGCGCGACGCCGGGGTTCCTCGGGGCGTTCGACGCGCAGGAGCCGCCGGACTGGGAGGGGATCGTCGACTGCGTGCACTGCGGGATCTGCCTGCCGCAGTGCCCGACCTACCAGGTCCTCGGCCAGGAGATGGACTCGCCGCGCGGCCGGGTCTACCTCATCCGGGCGGCGGCCGAGGGACGGATCGGCCTCACCGCCAACTTCGTCACCCACATGGACCGCTGCCTGGGCTGCCGCGCGTGCGAGAGCGCGTGTCCGTCCGGCGTTCCGTTCGGGCGCCTCCTCGAGGCGGTGCGCGGCCAGATCGAGCGGAAGGTGCCCCGGCCGTTCGGCCGCCGGCTGATCGGCCGCCTCGTCCTCGGCACGTTCCCCGACCGGCGGCGCCTCGGCCGGGCGCTCGGGCTCCTCCGCCTCTACCAGCGCTCGGGCCTCCAGGGGCTGATCCGGGCGAGCCGGGTCCTTCGCGCGGTCCCGCGGCTCGACGCGATGGAGCGGCTCCTGCCCGCCCTCGGGACCATGCCCGTCGCGCTCCCGGCGCGGCTCGAGGGCGAGGGCGCGTCCCGGGGGACGGTGGCCCTGCTCGCCGGGTGCGTGCAGGCGCTCCTCTTTCCCGAGGTGCACCGGGCGACGGCGTGGCTCCTGGCGCGCGCGGGGTACACCGTCCTGGTGCCGCCGGCTCAGGGGTGCTGCGGGGCGCTCCACCTGCACTGGGGAGACCGCGAGGGGGCCCGCCGGCTGGCGCGGGCGAACGTGGCGGCGCTCGCCGGGGCGGACTTCGTCGTGACGAACGCCGCGGGGTGCGGCGCGGCGCTGAGGGAGTACGGCCACCTGCTCGGCGACGGCGCCGCGGCCGACGTCGCGGCGCGGGCGCGCGATGTCTCCGAACTGCTCGCCGAGCACCTGCCCGGACCGCGGCAGCCGCTCCCGCTCGCGGTGACCTACCACGAGCCCTGCCACCTCGCGCACGGCCAGCGCGTGCGGGAGGCTCCGCGGGCGCTCCTCCGCGCGATCCCGGGGCTGCGGCTGGTGGAGCTCCGCGACGCGGACGTCTGCTGCGGCTCCGCGGGCGTCTACAACCTCCTCGAGCCCGCGATCGCGGGTGAGCTGCTCGCCCGGAAGCTCGAGCGCATCGCCCAGAGCGGTGCCGACATCGTCGCGACGGGGAATCCGGGCTGCCTCCTCCAGCTCCGGATGGGGCTCGGCGCGCGCGGCCTCCCCGTCCGGGTTCACCACCCGGTGGAGCTGCTCGCCTGGTCGCTGGAGGGTCGGGTGCCGAGCGCCGGGGAGCCTCCCGCGAGCGGCCGCTGAGAGCCCATGAACGAATCGATGTGGAAACCGGCCGTGCGACGACGACGGGGGACAGCAGACGGCTGGTGGGGGGGGTTGGGGGGGAGCGGCAGCAGGCGCTCCCGCCCCAAGTTGAACTGACGCGATGCCCCCAACCGCAGCCCTGATGGTCACCTGCCTCGTGGATCTCCTCTACCCCGAGGTCGGCGTGGCGGTGGTGCGCCTCCTGCGCCGCCATGGCGTGGCGGTGCGCGTGCCGGCGCGGCAGACCTGCTGCGGCCTGCCGCTGTTCAACTCCGGTTACCAGCGGGAGGCGGCGCGCGTGGCCCGTCGGACGATCCCGCTCTTCGCCGACGCCGAGCACGTGATCGTCCCCTCCGGCTCGTGCGCCTGGATGGTGAAGGCGGAGTACCCGCACCTCTTCCCGGACGACCCGGGGGCGACCGCCGCGGCGACGGCACTGGCGGGGAAGACGCACGAGCTCTCGCAGTTCCTCGTGCGGGTGCTCGGCGTGGCGGGCGAAGCGCCCGCCGCGACGCCGCGCCTCCGCGTGACGTACCACGACTCCTGCCACCTCCTCCGCGGGCTCGGCGAGTCGCGCGCGCCGCGGACCCTCCTCGGGCGCGCGCCGGGGGTCGAGCTGATCGAGCTCCCCGGAGCGGACGAGTGCTGCGGGTTCGGCGGGTCGTTCTCGGTGCGCCTGCCGGACGTCTCCGGCGCGATCCTCCGCCGCAAGCTCGAGAACGTGCGGGCGACGGGGGCCGACGCGGTGGTGGCATGCGACGCCGGGTGCCTCCTGCAGCTGGCCGGCGGCGCCGTCCGGGCAGGGCACCGGGTGCGCGTCCTCCACCTGGCGGAGGTGCTGGCCGGCGAGGGGAGCCGTGGTCGGGGCTGAGCCCGCCGCGCCGCTCGCCGTCCGGGCGCGCGAGGCCCTGGGCGACCGCCTCCTGCAGGAGGCGCTCTCGACCGCCACGACCCGGTTCGTCGCGGCCCGCCGGACCGCGCTCGGCAGCCTGCCCGACAGCGAGCGCTACCGGGACCGGGCCCGGCGGATCAAGGAAGCGACCCTCCAGCGGCTCGACCAGTACCTCGAACTCCTCGCGGAGAACCTGGAGCGGGCGGGTGGAGTCGTGCACTGGGCGCGGGACGCCGCCGAGGCCCGCGAGGTCGTCGTCGGCCTCGCCCGCGCGCGCGGCGTGCGTCTCGTCGTCAAGTCGAAGTCCATGGCGACGGAGGAGATCCACCTCAACGAGGCGCTCGAGGCGGCGGGGATCGGCGCCGTCGAGACGGACCTGGGCGAGTACATCATCCAGCTCGCCCACGAGCGCCCCTCGCACATCATCGTGCCGGCGATCCACAAGACGCGCGCCCAGATCGCCGCGCTGTTCTCGGCAGAGGTCGGGAGCGTGGTTCCTCCGGACCCGGAACTGCTGACGGCGGTGGCGCGGCGGGAGCTGCGGGAGAAGTTCCTCCGGGCCGAGATGGGGGTCTCCGGCGTCAACTTCGCCGTCGCGGAGACGGGCACGCTCGTGCTCGTGACCAACGAGGGGAACGGGCGACTCGTGACGACGCTGCCCCGCATCCACGTCGCCGTGATGGGGATCGACAAGGTCGTCCCGACGCTGGCTGACGTCGTGGTGCTCCTCCAGCTCCTCCCGCGGTCGGCGACCGGTCAGAAGCTCACGACGTACACGAACTTCATCACGGGACCCCGTCGCGCGGGCGAGGCGGACGGGCCCGACGAGCTGCACCTCGTGATCCTCGACAACGGCCGGGCGGCCCAGCTCGGAGGACCGCTCCGCGACGCGCTCTCCTGCGTCCGCTGCGGCGCGTGTCTGAACGTGTGCCCCGTCTACCGCGAGATCGGCGGCCATGCCTACGGCCACACGTACCCGGGACCGATCGGCATCCTCCTGACGGCGATGCTCGAGGGGACGCCGGCCGTGCGCGACCTCGCCCATGCCTCGAGCCTCTGCGGCGCCTGTCTGGACGCGTGCCCCGTCCGGATCGACATCCCGCGGATGCTCGTCGGCCTCCGCGCGAGCCTGGCTCGGGAGCGGGTCGCGCCGTGGCCGGAGCGAGCCCTGTTCGCCGCGTTCGGGCGCCTCCTGCGGGTGCCGGCCCTGTTCCGGGCCGCGGGCCGGGCGGCCCGTCTCCTCCAGCGCCCGTTGCTGCGGGCCGGGGGCCGGCCGCGCAGGCTCCCGCTGTTCTTCCGCGGCTGGACGGCCCACCGCGACCTCCCGGTGGTGGCGCGCCGCTCGTTCACGGAGCGGTGGGGGCGGGGGGAGCTGGGGTGACCACGCGCCCCGAGTTCCTCGAGCGCGTCCAGCGGGAGATGGCGCGGGCGGTCGGCCTCGCCCCGGTCGCGGCGAGCCCGCGACCCGCCGACCCGGCCGGCGTCGCCGCGGCCGTCCGCGCAGCTGCGCGGGGTCGCGTGGAGGAGCTCTTCGCGCGCTTCCGGACCGAGGCCGAGGAGGTGGGCGCGGTGGTCCACCGGGCGGCGACGGAGACCGAAGCGGGTGAGGTGGTGTGGCGGCTGGCCGCCGAGCGTGGCATCCGACGCGTCGTCACGTGGAGCCGCCGCGGGCTCGGGTGGGTCGCCGCGGTCGCGGCGCGTCTCGGGGACGGCGGGCTCGAGGTGGCCGAGGGCGCGCCCGAGGAGGCGGCCGGTCCGGGGCGGGAGCCGCTCCGCGGAATCCTCGCGGCCGCGGATCTCGGCCTGACGGGGGCGGACCTCGCCATCGCGGAGACGGGGTCGCTCGTGCTGGCCTCCGGGGCGGGGAAGGGGCGAGCGGTGTCGCTGCTCCCGCCGATCCACGTGGCCGTGTTCGGACCGGAGGCGCTCGTGCCCGGGCTCGAGGAGGCCGCGCTGGTCCTCGAGGCGTGGCACGCGAGCGGGCCGCGCGGCGCGAACGTCGTCGTCGTCACCGGGCCGAGTCGGACCGCCGACATCGAGCTGACGCTGACGCGCGGCGTCCACGGCCCCAAGGAAGTGCACGCGGTCTTCGTGGCGTCTCCCGCGGCCGGGTGAGCGGGGCGGCGATGGCCGACCGGGCGAAGAAGTACTTCACGGTGGCCGAGGCGGAGCGCCTGGTCCCGCGGCTCGAGGAGCTCGTGAGCCGCATCACGGACTGCCACGCCGAGGCGGGGCAGCTCCGCGGCGCGCTCGAGCAGTCGCAGCGCGAGCTGATGCTGGCGGGCGGCATGCGGCTGGATCAGGAATTCTGGCGCTCGCGGAAGGCGCGGCTCGGCCGCGCGGCGACGGAGCTGGAGGAGAAGATCGGGGAGATCCTGGCGCTGGGGGCGGTGCCCAAGGACCTCGGCCTGGGGCTGGTGGACTTCCCCAGCCGGCTCGATGACCGCGAGGTCAACCTGTGCTGGCGGCTCGGGGAGCGACGGATCCGCTTCTGGCACGACCCGGATGAGGGGTACGCCGGGCGGAAGCCGCTCCCGGAGGCGGCGGAGGAGGAGTGATGCGGCTGATCCTGGCGAGCGCGGGCTCGTACCCGCGCATCGGGGACGCGCCGGGCGCTCAGCGCCACCGGCGCGCCTACGCGCAGCGGGAGCGGGGCGAGATCACGGAGGCGGAGTGGCAGGCCGTCGAGGACGAGGTGACGCGCGAGGTCATCGCGGAGCAGGTCGCGGCAGGGGTCCAACTTCCGACCGACGGCCAGGTGCGGTGGTACGACCCGATCTCGCACGTCGCGCGCTCCCTCGAGGGCGTGACGATCGACGGGCTGCTGCGGTACTTCGACACGAACTTCTACTTCCGCCAGCCGGTCGTGGCAGGGCGCCTGCGGCGGCGGGAACCGATCCTCCGCCGCGAGTTCGAGGTGGCGCGTGCCGCGGCGGCGCCGGGCCCCGTGAAGCCGGTGCTGACCGGGCCGTACAGCCTGGCGCGGGGCTCGATCCTCGAGGGCGGGTACCGCGGAGTCCCCGCGCTCGCGCGCGCGTACGCCGAGGTCCTGGCCGAGGAGGTGGCCGATCTGGCCCGCGCGGGTGCGGAGCTCATCCAGGTGGACGAGCCCTTCCTTCTCCACCACCCCGAGGACGCGGAGGTCGTCCGCGAGAGCTTCGCGGTGCTCGGGACCGCACGGGGGACGGCGCGGCTCGCGTGCTACACGTATTTCGGGGACGCGCTGCCGCTCTACGACGAGCTACAGCGGCTGCCCGTGGACGTCCTGGGCCTGGACTTCACCTACGGCCCGAAGCTCGCCCGCCGGATCGCCGAGGCCGGAACGGAGAAGGTGCTCGCCCTCGGGTTGATCGACGGACGGAACACGAAGCTCGAGACGGAGGCCGCCGTCTATCCGGCGCTCGACGAGGTGAGCGCGCGGCTCGGGGAGACCGCGTACCTGAACCCGTCCTGCGGGCTGGAACTCTTGCCGCGCGACCGGGCCCGGGCGAAGCTGGAGACGATGGTCCGGCTGGCCCGCGGCTGGGCGGGGGCCGGAAGGAGCGCCCGATGAGCGGCCCGGGCCGATCCCCGTCGCATCTCGGCGTCCTCGGTCGTCGGCGCCCCTCAACGTACGGAGAGTACGCCTCGGGCCGCCTCCTCCCTGCGTCCTTGATCTGCTCGGGTCTCGACCCGGGCCCGGTGCCGCGGTTGCCAAGGCTGGCTCTGCGGAGGGTACACCAGTGAGTCGTGGCAAGCTCGAGCGCCTCGGCCTGGACCTCCCGCTGCTGCCGACCTCGACCGTCGGGAGCTTCCCGAAGCCCGCGTACCTGACCGAGGCCCGGGTGAAAGCGACACGGAACGCGATCACGCGCGCCGAGCTCGACCGGCTCGAGCGCCAGGCGACCGCGTTCTGGGTGCGGACCCAGGAGGAGCTCGGGCTGGACGTGCTGGTGGACGGCGAGCAGTACCGTGGCGACATGGTCGCGTACTTCGCGGAGGCCATGGGCGGCTTCGCGCGGGGCGGCCTCGTGCGCTCGTACGGGAACCGCTACTACCACAAGCCCGTGATCGTCGACGAAGTCCGGTGGCCGGGGCCGATCACCGTGGAGTGGTGGCGCTGGACGCAGTCGCTCACGCGCCGGCCGGTGAAGGGGATGCTCACGGGCCCGTACACGATCATGGACTGGTCGTTCGACGACCACTACCCCGACCGCAAGCGCGCCTGTCTCGCGCTGGCGCGGGAGGTCCGGAAGGAGCTCGAGGCGCTCCTCGAGGCCGGCGCGCGGATCGTCCAGATCGACGAGCCGGCCCTCTCCGTGCGGCCGGAGGAGTTGCCCTTCGCGGTGGAGGCGATGCACCTCGTCGTGGAGGGCCTCCCGGCGTACTACATCACCCACGCCTGCTTCGGGGCGTTCGAGACCATCTATCCCGGGCTCCTCGACCTGCCGGTGGACAACCTCGACCTCGCCATCTCGCACAGCGCGCTGGACCTCCTGGCGATGTTCGAGAAGGACCCGTTCACGAAGGACCTCTCCCTCGGCGTCCTGGACGTCCACAGCCACGTGGTGGAGTCGCCGGCGGACGTGCGGGCGCGCATCATGCGGGGCGTCGGGGTGCTGCCCAAGGAGCGGATCTGGGTGGACCCGGACTGCGGGCTCAAGACCCGCACGGTGGACGAGGCGCGCGGCAAGCTCGCGTCGATGCTGACGGCCGTGCGGGAGGTCCGGGCGACCCTCGGCTGAGTTCATCGGGAGGGGGCCTCGACGGCCCCCTCCCGGGCCTCCCCCAGAGGTTGCCGCGGCAAAGCCGCGGCTCGGAGCGGAACGCCACGGCCGCGAGGCGGATGACGGGAGCGTTGCGAGAAGCCCGCGCGGGGAAAGTCGGGTTTCGGACCCGCCCGCGATTTCTTCACGGACTCTGAGGCGAGGCCAGCGGGCCGCGCGGCGTCCCCTGATGCGCCGGTACACGACGGTCCTCTTCGACCTCTTCGACACGCTGATCCGGCTCGACCGGCGGCGCCTGCCGCCCGTCCGGATCGACGGCCGGGACGTGCGGACCTCGGCCGCCGAGATCTACCCCGGCGTCGCGGCTCTCATCCCCGGGGTCACCCTGGAGGCCTTCTACGCGGCGTTCCTCTGGAGCTACGAGGAGGCGGAGCGACGACGCGCGGCGGACCACCGCGAGATCCCGGCGCGGGAGCGCCTCGGCTTCTGCTACGCCCGGCTCGGCCTCGATCCCGTCCGGCTCCCCGCGGCGCTCAGCGAGCGGCTGCTGGCGGGGCACATGGCGTGTCTGGCACGCGTCGCCGAGCCCGTGCCGGGGCAGGCGGCGCTGCTCGACTGGCTCGGGGGGCGCTACCGCCTCGGGATCGTCTCGAACTTCGACTACACGCCGACGGTGCGGCGGGTCCTCGAGGAGGCCGGGATCCTCGACCGGTTCGCCGCCGTGGTCGTCTCGGACGCGGTCGGCTGGCGGAAGCCCGCGGCCGCCATCTTCCGGGCCGCGTTCGAGCGGCTCGGGGTCAGCGCGCCCGAGTGCCTGTTCGTCGGCGACCGCCCGGAGATCGACGTGGCCGGCGCCAAGGGGGTCGGGATGGCGGCCGCGTGGCTGAACCCGGAAGGGACGCCGTTCCCGCCGGGCCTGCCGGTCCCCGACTTCACCCTGGCGGGGCTTCCAGCGCTGCGGCGCATCCTGGAAGAAACGGCTTGACTTGCCCGTCGGGCTCGCGTATAGTCCCGTTTCGGTTGACGGGGCAGGCTGCTTGTCAGGTGATCATTGGGATCCCGCCGCAAGGGCTGACGAATCGCCCTTGCGGTTTTTTGTTGGCCGCCGGGCCCCAGCTTGACAGGAGGAGACCGAAGGAATGCGTGAGACCGGAACCGTGAAGTGGTTCAACGAGGCCAAGGGGTACGGGTTCATCGCCCGTAACGGCGGGGAGGACGTCTTCGTCCACTACTCCGCCATCCAGGGCTCGGGCTTCCGCACGCTGGCCGAGGGCCAGACGGTGGAGTTCGACGTCGTGGAGGGCCCGAAGGGGAAGCAGGCGGCCAACGTCACCAAGAAGTAAGGGCTCCCTGAACCACGCGCGGCCCCGGGGGCGCCCCCGGGGCCGCGTTTTTTTTTGTGTTCCCGCGCGGTTGCCGCGGGGCGGCATCCCGGGGCACGCCGGGAGCGTCTGATATAATCGGGAGCGCTGTGGAGGGGGGATGACCGGCGTGAGGGACGTCCGGAAGGTCATCATCGTGGGCTCCGGTCCCGCGGGGCTGACCGCGGGGATCTACGCGGCCCGCGCGAACCTCTCTCCCCTCATCCTGGCCGGGGCGCAGCCCGGCGGCCAGCTCATGCTGACGACCGACGTCGAGAACTACCCCGGGTTCGAGCAGGCCATTCTCGGACCGGACCTCATGGACGTCATGCGCCGCCAGGCGCAGCGGTTCGGCGGGGAGATCCTCGACGACGACGCGATCGGCGTGGACCTCTCCCACCGGCCCTTCACGGTCAAGACGGCGGAGCGGGGCTACCAGGCGTCGACGCTCGTCATCGCGACGGGCGCCTCGGCGAAGATGCTCGGGCTGGAGTCGGAGCGGAAGCTCCTCGGGCGCGGGGTCTCGACCTGCGCCACCTGCGACGGGTTCTTCTTCAAGGGCCAGGAGCTCGCCGTCGTGGGCGGCGGCGACTCGGCGATGGAGGAGGCGACCTTCCTCACGAAGTTCGCGAGCAAGGTCACGGTCGTCCACCGGCGGGACGCGCTGCGGGCGTCCAAGATCATGCAGGACCGGGCGCGGAAGAACCCGAAGATCGCGTGGATCTGGGACACCACGGTGGACGAGGTCCTGGACGTGACCCAGGGCAAGGTCACGGGCGTTCGGCTCCGGAACCTGAAGACGGGCGCGCGCAGCGAGATGACGGTCGGGGGCGTGTTCGTCGCGATCGGGCACACGCCGAACACGCAGCTCTTCGCCGGGCAGCTCGAGCTCGACGCGGGCGGCTACATCGTGACGCAACCCGGGTCCGCCCGCACGAGCGTCCCCGGCGTCTTCGCGGGCGGCGACGTGGCCGACCACGTCTACCGCCAGGCGGTCACTGCCGCCGGGACCGGCTGCATGGCCGCCATCGATGCGGAGCGCTTCCTGGAGGCGGAAGGACACTAGACCCCCCCTCCACGCCAGCGCGCGGCCCCGGGCTCCGATCGGCGGCTCCGATCGGTGCTTGACCGCTCCGGGGCCGCGGGCTAAGCTCGCGGCACCGTTCCGATCTCGAGCCAGCACCGCAGGCTGGAGGCCCCGGCATGCGCTGTCCCCGGTGCCAGGCTGAGAACCGCGAGGGGCGCCGCTTCTGCGCGGAGTGCGGAGGCTTCTTCGCCCTCGGCTGTCCCGCCTGCGGCTTCTCGAACGAGCTTGGCGAGAAGTTCTGTGGCGGTTGTGGCCGCCTGCTGGGCGCACCGGGGCGCGCCTCGCCGAGCTTTGCGTCCCCGCGCACCTACACGCCCAAGCACCTGGCCGAGAAGATCCTCACCTCGCGGAGTGCGCTCGAGGGCGAGCGGAAGCAGGTCACGGTCCTCTTCTGCGACCTCGCCAACTCGACGGCCCTCGCCGAGCGGCTGGGGCCAGAGGGCATGCACACGCTCCTGAACCGGTTCTTCGAGCTCTCGCTGGCGGAGGTCCACCGCTACGAGGGAACGGTCAACCAGTTCCTGGGGGACGGCTTCATGGCGCTGTTCGGGGCGCCGATCGCGTACGAGGACCACGCGCGCCGGGCGGTGCTTGCGGCGCTCGGGGTCCGCCAGGTCGTCGGCGAACGGCGGCCGGAACTCGGGGTCGACCTCGCGGTGCGGATGGGGTTGAACACGGGGCTCGTGGTGGTGGGTAGCATCGGCGACAACCTGCGGATGGACTATACCGCCGTGGGCGACACGACCAACCTCGCGGCGCGTCTCCAGCAGCTCGCCAAGCCCGGCGCGATCCTCGTGAGCGAGGCGACGGCGCGCCTGATACGTCGCAGCGTGCGGCTCGAGCCGGTGGGCGTGGTGTCGGTCAAGGGCAAGGCCGAGCCGGTGGCGGCGTCCGCCGTCCTCGCGCTCCGACCCCGCCGATCACCGCTCGAGGAGGCCGGGGAGCGCGCGCTGAGCCGATTCGTGGGCCGCGAGCGGGAGCTGACGATGTTGCGCGAGCGCCTCGGGCTAACCGAGAGCGGTCAGGGGCAGGTGGTCGGGATCGTCGGCGAGCCGGGCGTCGGGAAGTCGCGCTTGCTCTACGAGTTCTGCCGCGCGATCGCCGCTAGACGGGTGACCTACCTCGAAGGGCGGTGCCTGTCGTTCGGGAGCGTCATCCCCTACCTGCCTGTCCTCGACATCCTCAGGAGCAACTGCGGGATCGCGGAAGGGGAGCCTCCCCAGGCCGTCACGGTCAAGGTGCGGGCTGCCCTCGAGGAGGTGGGGATGGACGCCGAGGAGGGGGCTCCGTACCTCCTCCAGCTCCTCGGGACGAGGGAGGGAGCGGAGCGACTCGGTCTGTTGAGCCCGGAGACCATCCGGGGGCGGACCATGGAGACCCTCCGCCAGCTCAGCCTGAAGGGCAGCCGGCGGCGCCCGCTCGTCTTCGCCATCGAGGATCTCCATTGGATCGACCGCAGCTCTGAGGAGTACCTGGCCTCCCTTGTCGAGAGCCTGGCGGGCGCGCCGATCCTGCTTCTGACGACCTACCGGCCCGGCTATCGGCCATCGTGGATGGACCGCTCCTATGCGACCCAGATCGCGCTCCCGCCGCTCGCTCCGGAGGAGAGCCTGAGCGTCGTCCAGTCCGTGCTGCAGCGAGAGCCTCTTCCCGCGCCGGTGGCCCACGCGATCCTCAAGAAGGCTGAAGGGAACCCGTTCTTCCTCGAGGAACTGGCCCGGGCGGTGGTGGAGCACCCCGACCTGGGCGCGGTGGCGGTGCCCGATACCATCCAGGGTGTGCTGATGGCCCGGATCGACCGCCTCTCGGAGGCCCCGAAGCGGCTCCTCCAAACGGCGTCGGTTCTGGGGCGCGAGTTCTCGCTCCGGCTGTTGCGGGCCGTGTGGGCCTGGCCCGGGGAGCCGGAGCCCCTGCTCGCGGAGCTCAGGCGGCTGGAGTTCGTGTACGAGCAGACCGGGGCCGAGGAGCCGGGCTACTCGTTCAAGCACGCGCTCACCCAGGAGGTCGCGTACGACAGCCTGCTGACTCCGCACCGCCAGGCCCTCCACGCGGCGGCAGGCCGGGCGCTCGAGGGCCTGTCCCCCGACGAGAAGCCGAACGGGCTGCTGGCCCACCACTTCCGGGCGGCGGGGGATCTGGAACGGGCCCTCGACTGCCACGCTCGCGCCGCCGACGCCGCCCGGAAGGTCTACGCGACCCGCGAGGCGCTCGGTCACTACACGGCCGCGGTCGAGGTCGCCACGCTCCTGGGGCGGTCCCGCGGCGATCCGGTCGTGAGCCGGCTCTATCTGCGGCGCGGCCAGGTCTCGGCCCAGAGCGGGGACATCGCCGGGGCCCGGGCCGATTTCGAGACAGCACTGGCGGGTGCACGCGCGACGGGCGACCGGACGACGGAGATGCACGCCCTGGACGAGCTCGGCTTCCTCCTCGCCGGCGCGGCGGACTACCGGGAGGCCGTGCCGCGCCTCGAGGCCGCGCTCCGCATGGCCGAGAGCCTCGGCGACGGTCCGGCCCAGGTGACCATCCTCAGCCGCCTCTCGATCGTCTCATCGAACCGGTGCGAGTTCGACCGCGGGCTCGAGTACGCCCACCGGGCGATCGGGCTCGCGCGCGAGCTCGGCGATGGGCGCGCCCTCGCGATCGCGATGGACAGCCTGCTGCTCGCGTCGGTCCCGATCGCCGACTTCGCGACGATCGACGAGACCGCCCGGCAGCTGGTGGAAATCCACCGGAGCCACGGCGACCTCTGGTACCTCCAGTTCGCGTTCGTCCAGTGGAGCTACGTGCCAATGGGGGCGGGCCGCTGGCAAGAGGCCCTCGCCCGGGTGGACGAGGCCCTCGCCGTCAACCGGCGGATCGGCGACCGCGGGAACGAGCCCATGTATCTCGCCTTCCAGTGCTGGATCAACCTGAGCCGCGGCGAGTACGCGCGGGCGCTCACTGAGGGGCGCCGAGCCGTGGAGGTGGCGACCGAGCTTGGCCACGTGGAATGGATCGCGTGGGGCGAGACCTTCCTCGGCTGGGTGCTCTACGAGCTCGGCGCGCCGGCCGAGGCCGTCCGGCACCTTCGGGAGGGTCTGGAGGCGGCCGAGCGGAGCGGGGCGTTGCTCCACGCCGTAAACTGCGCGGGGCATCTGGCCTGGGCCCACCGGCTCGCCGGCGACGAGGCGGCGGCGCGGGCCGCGGCCAACCGGGCGGAGGCGCTGATGAGTCAGGTCCGGGCACCGGCAGGCCGAGCCTTCGTCGTCGGGACGCCTGCGTACGTGGCCGTCGCCCGGGTCCACCTGGCGCGAGGGGACCCGGCAGGCGCCGAGCGGGTGCTCGGGCCGATGCTCGTGGCCGCCGAGGCATGCGGCTGGCAGGCGGCGATCGCACTCGCCTCGCTCGTGATCGGTCGGTGCCGAGCCGCGCGCGGGAGCCGGGAGGGTGCCGAGAGCGTCCTGCGTCGGGCGCTCGCAATCGCGCGCGGAATCGACCTCGCGGCGGTCGGGTGGGAAACCCACGCCGTGCTGGCGGGGCTCTGCCGCGCGGCGGGCCGGTTCGACGCGGTGGAGCGGCACCTCGGGGAGGCGCGGGCGATCGCCGAGCGGTTGGCTGACGGGATCGAGGACGAGGCCGTGAGCGAGCGGTTCCGCAGGCACGCGGCGGCCCAGATCGCCATGCTGGCGGGCGCGGGAGGGATGTCAGAATGAGGATCGAGACGAGCGGGATCCACCACCTGACCGTGCGCGTGGCCGACGTGACCGCGTCGAGCCGATTCTACGAGGACGTGCTGGGCTTCCAGGTCCAGCGGCCCCAGCCGGACCTCGCCTTCTTCAGGGCGGGCGGGACGCTGGTGGTCCTGCGACCGCCCCTTCCCGGTACGCCGGCGGGAGACCGGTTCAGCGAGTACCGGATCGGAGTCGACCACGTCGCGCTCGCCGTCGAGAGCCGGGACGAGCTGGACAGGGCGGTGGAGGCCCTGAGGAGGGCCGGCGTCCGCACGCAGGGCGTCGAGCGGGAACCGATCCTCGACAAAGACTACGTCTGCTTCCGCGATCCAGACAACATCCAGTGGGAATGCTACTGCATGCCCCTGCAGGATCCGGCGTCGGCGCGGCGCGCACAGCTGCGCTCGGTGGCCGAGGCGTACTTCGACGCGCTGCGCCGGAAGGATTTCTCGTCGATCCCCTACGACGACCGGGTCGTCCTGCGGGCGCCGCTGGCACCCGGTGGCGTCAACGTGCCGCTCGTCGGCAAGGAGGCCCTACGGACCGTGTGGTGGCCGCCGCTGGTCCCGGCGGTCGGGAGGATCGAGGTTCTCGAGCACTACATCAATGCGGCCGCATCGGCCATCTGCAGCGAGGCGCTGGTCCAGGTCGTCGCGGTGAGCCCGCCGGCGACGCTGCGCGTGGCGGACCGCTTCACCGTGAACAGCGAGGGCAAGATCGTCGAGCAGGAGAACCACTTCGATCCGCGCGACGTGACGAGCCCCGGCTGGCAGAAGGGATGACACGGATCCTGTCAGCTCCCGACCCGGAGCGGCGCTGCGAGGTCCCGCAGGTAGGCGATCGTCGAGAGGTAGGAGAGCTTCCCCGTACGAGGGTTTTCTGAAGGCACGTTCTCGATCTCCACGCGGAGTCGGCCGAAGGCACCCTCGGCCGTGACCGTGTGGCGGTTCCGGGTGAGCCCCGGGACCGCGTAGACCCGGATCCGCGTCCGGTCGGGTCCCAGCCCGGCGAGCGAGACCGCGGCGACCACGTTGACGTTCGCCGGGAACGCCCGGACGGCTTCGCGCGCCGTCCCCTCGAAGACGAGCGTTTCCTCCCGGAGCGCGTCCAGATTCACCGCCGAGACCCCCGGGGCGCCCGCCAGCCCGCGCGGCGGCTTGCGCGTCTCCATGATGACTGTATCGAGGTGGCCGGCGACCGCGGCGCCCTTGAGCCCGTCGAGGCCCGCGATGGCGGCGGAGGGAGCGTGGATGCGGCAGCCGCGGGCGGCGGCGAGGGTCACCCACTCGGGGTGGCCGAGGAGCCCGCCCACCGACAGCACCAGGAGGTCACGCCCGGCGTCGAGGACGAGCGGGGCGAGCTCGACGAGCGCCGCCTGGCTCGCCGCCTCGACCACGAGATCCGAAGCCTCGATCAGCCGGGGAAGGGTTAGATAGGGCGGAGGGCCGGGGAGGGTCTCGAGGAACGCCTTGCCCCGCGCCTCGTCGCGGCTCGTCCCGCCGGCGAGCACGCATCCCGGGACCCCGTCCGCCAGCGCACGCGCCACCGCGCGCCCGATCGTCCCCAGCCCGACGATGCCGACCCGACGCACGGGACGGGATGCGACGGTTATCGGCACGGCTTCAGAACTCCGGCTCGGCTTCGGCCGGCGCGGCCACGGGCGCCCGCCGCCGCTGATAGAGGGCCCAGGCCACGGAGCCCAGCGCGCCGGCGAGCAGGAAACCGGAGATGGGGCGCGCCACGAAGAGCCACAGGTTCGCGTCGGTCATGAGGGCGCGTATCCTAGCAACGGAGCTAGGGGAAATCAAGTGACCGTGCTATCCTCCTGTCGATGAGGGCGCGCGGGATGACGGCGGGGCGAGCGGCCCGGCTGCGCGGACCGCTGGAGTCCCTCTACCGCGACTTCGGCTACCGCGACCGCCTCGCCAGCGACGCGATCCAGTATCCCCGCCGCTACCCGGATCCGCTCGACCGCGAGATCGCCGCGCTCCTGACGGCGAGTCTCGCCTACGGGCGCGTGGATCTCTTCGGCCCGTGGGTCGAGCGGCTGCTGGGCTGGCTCCACCCCTCGCCGCGGGCGTTCGTCGAGCGCTTCGAGCCCGCCCGGGACGCCGGGATCTTCGCGCCGTTCCACTACCGCCTGAACCGCGGCGTGGACCTGGCGGCGGCGGTCCTCGCGGTCCACCGCCTGATCGTGCGCCACGGGTCTCTCCGGAAGGCGTTCCTCGCGGGGTACTCCGAGGCGCACCCCGACGTCCGCCCCGCCCTCCAGGGCTTCGCGCTCGGGATCCGGGCGCAGGATTTCCGCCCCGTCGGGATGCGGCGCCCGACGCGGGGGTTCCGCCACCTCTTTCCGCTTCCCGCGGACGGCGGCGCGTGCAAGCGGTGGCACCTCTTCCTCCGCTGGATGGTGCGCCGGGACACTTTCGACTTCGGCGACTGGCCGGAGGTCTCGCCCGCGAAGCTCCTGATCCCGCTCGACACGCACGTCGCGAACATGGCCGATGCCCTCCGGCTCACGCGGCTCCGGAGCCGCACGGGACGCATGGTCGAGGACGTCACGCGGAGCCTCGGGCTGCTGGACCCGGCCGACCCGGTCAAGTACGACTTCGCGCTCTGCCACACGCGAATGGCCGGGGACTGCCTGGGGCGCCGGGCCCCCGTGTGCGGGAGCTGCCGGCTCCGGCCCGCGTGCCGGCACTGGCGGTGACGAGCGTGGAGGGCGGCACGCTGCTCGTCCTGGTCGCGGCGGTCGTGGGTGCGCTCGTCGCGTGGGCGCTCTTCGCGCTCGCCGGGCGCCTGAGGGCGTTGGAGGCGGCGCGCGCGACACCGGACGCGGCCCTGGCGCTCCTCCAGCGCGAGATCGGGGCGGTCCGCGAGGAGGCGCGACGGTCCGAGGAGCGCACGCTCGCCACCGTTCGCCAGGAGGTCGGGCAGTTCGGCGGACAGGTGGGGCAGCAGCTCGGCCAGGTGCAGACGGCCGTGACGACGCAGCTCCAGCAGGTGACGGCCGAGGTGAACCGGCAGCTCCAGGACGGGATGGCCCTGCTCCAGGGCGCCCAGGGCACCATGGGCGAGCGGCTCACCGAAGCCACCCGCGCGGTGAGCGAGGTCCATGGCCGGCTTGGGGCGCTCGCGGAGGCGACACGCCGGCTCGAGCAGCTCGGGCGGGACATCGCGGGCCTCGAGCAGATCCTGCGCGCGCCGAAGATTCGCGGTGGGCTCGGGGAGATCCTGCTCGAGCGACTGCTCGGGGACATCCTGCCGGCGGGGACCTACCGCCTCCAGCACGGCTTCCGGAGCGGCGAGCGGGTGGACGCCGCGATCGTGCTGGGTGAGCGCCTGGTGCCGGTGGACTCGAAGTTCCCGCTGGAGAACTTCCGCCGGCTCGTCGAAGACCCCGAGGAGGAGCGGCGACGGCAGGCCCGCCGGGCGTTCCTCCGTGACGTCCGCAACCGCGTGGACGAGATCGCCAAGAAGTACATCCTCCCCGACGAACAGACGTTCGACTTCGCGCTCATGTATATCCCCGCCGAGAACGTCTACTACGAAGTCATCGTGAAGAACCCGGAGGAGGGGGACGAGTCGGTCCTGGACTACGCCCTCGCGAAGCGCGTGATCCCGGTCTCGCCGAACTCGTTCTACGCCTACCTCCAGGTGATCCTCCTCGGGCTCCGGGGGCTCCGGGTGGAGCACCACGCCCGGGAGATCATGGCGACCCTCGGCCGACTCGGCGGCGACGTGGGGCGGGTGCGCGAGCACCTCGACACCCTCGGCCGGCACATCACGAACGCGAAGAACAAGTACGAGGAGGCGCATGCCGCATTGACCCGTCTCGAAACGAAGCTGGAGGGTCTCCAGGGGCGCGAGGGGCAGCCGGCGCTGCCCGGCGTGGGGGCCGCGGAGTGACCCAGGCCTCCGAGTGGACGATCGACGAGCACGGCGCGCTGACCGAGACGCGCCTCCAGATCCTCACGCTCGTCTCGCGCGGGAAGGTCCGCGACATGTACGAGCTGGGGGAGCACCTGCTCATCGTGACGACCGACCGGATCAGCGCCTTCGACTGGGTGCTCCCGAACGGCATCCCGGACAAGGGGAAGGTGCTGAACCAGCTCTCGGCGTTCTGGTTCCGCGCCCTGACCGACGTGGTGCCGAACCACCTCCACTCGACGGACGTCGCCGCCGATCCGCGGGTCCCGGCCCGCTACCACGCCGTGCTCGCAGGGCGCGCGATGATCGTCCGGAGGGCGGAGGTCTTCCCCGTGGAGTGCGTCGTGCGCGGCTACCTGGCCGGGTCGGGCTGGATGGACTACCAGAAGATGGGCGCCGTGTGCGGGATTCCGCTGCCTGCCGGGCTCCAGCAGGCGTCTCGCTTGCCGGACGTGATCTTCACGCCGGCGACGAAGGCGCCGGCGGGGCACGATGAGAACATCGACTTCGCGCGCGCCAGCGGGATCGTGGGGGCGGAGACCGCGGCCGAGCTGCGCCGGGTCTCGATCGCGCTCTACCGGCGGGCGGCGGGGGTGGCAGAGCGGTCCGGGATCATCATCGCCGACACGAAGTTCGAGTTCGGGCGCCACGGGGGGCGGATCCACCTCGTGGACGAGGCCCTGACGCCCGATTCCTCGCGCTTCTGGCCGGCCGCCGCCTATGCGCCGGGCCAGTCGCCGCCGTCGTTCGACAAGCAGTTCGTCCGCGACTGGCTCGAGGGCACGTCGTGGGACAAGAACTCCACGCCGCCGCGCCTGCCCCCGGAGATCGTCACGCAGACGCGCGAGAAGTACCTGGAGGCGCTCATGCGGCTGACGGGCCACGGGCTCGAGTGAGGGGCTGGCCCGGTTCGCGCCCTTGACCGGGTGTGGTATGATCCAGCGGTGATGGGCGGGGCACCCGCGATTCAGGTCTACGGCATCAACATCCTCGTGAAGCTCCTGCCGGAGGCGCCACCCGGCGTCCGCGTCTACTGCCCGAAGGGCTCGCCGATCCGTTACGGCGTCGTGGTGGGGCGGGGGGACGGGTTCGACGAGGGCGCCAACACCTTCCGCGAGATGCCCCCGGTCGAGGCGGTCGTCGCCTTCGAGGAGACGGCCGAGGAGGTCGAAGGGCACTACTTCTACGTGAGCGGCGAGGAGCTCCGGGTTCTGCGCCTCGATTCTGTGATCCTCGCGTTCCCGCGCGAGTAGGGGCGGTGGCGATCACCTTCGCGTCCCGTCGTCCTCGGTCGTCGCCGAGCCTCGACGGACAACCGCGTACGCCTCGGCCCGGCCCCTGCCTGCGTCCCAGGGCTGCTCGGTTCTCGACCCGCCGCTAGGCGGGGGAGTTCGTTCGGGCGTCCCGCTCCGCCGTGTCTTCCGCGGCCCGCGTCGTCCCGCGTGTCCTGGCGGAGCTCTCCGCGGACGAGGTCGTCGCCCTCACCCAGCGCCTCGTGCGCATCCCGAGCGTGTTCCGCGCCGGGGACCCCGACGCGAACGAGAGCGCGGTGGCGCGTGTCGTGGCCGACTGGCTCCGTGGGGAGGGGTTCACCGTCGACGTCCAGGGCGTGGCACCCGGCCGCCCGAACGTGATCGCGTGGCTCGACGGCACGGAGGGCGGCCCGACCCTGTGCCTCGAGGGGCACACGGACGTCGTGACCGAGGGCGACCCGCGGGAGTGGCGTCACCCCCCGTGGAGCGGCGTGCTCGAGGACGGGCGGATCTACGGTCGCGGCGCCGCGGACATGAAGGGCGGACTCGCGGCGGCGATGGGCGCGGCGGCGGCCGTACGCCGCTCGCGGGTCCGCTTCGCGGGCCGGCTCGTTCTGGCGGCGCTCGTGGACGAGGAGGGCGGGATGAGCGGCGCGCGACACTTCGTGCGGAGCGCCGTCGGCCAGGCCGTGGACGCGGCGATCGTCTGCGAGCCCGAGCAGAACGAGCTCTGCCTCGAGCAGAAGGGGGTGCTCTGGGCGCGGGTCGCGATCCTCGGGCGGATGGCGCACGGGGCGATGCCGTACGCCGGGGTGAACCCGATCGGCGCGGCGGGCGCGTTCGTCGCGGCGCTGCCGCGCGTCGAGCGCCGGCTGCGCCGCGGGATCGCGCGCAGCCGCTTCCTCGGCGTCCCTCACGTGACGCCGACCGCCGTCCGCGCGCCGCGCGCCGGGGTCGCGCAGAACAACGTGATCCCGTCGGCGGCCGAGCTGACGCTCGACGTCCGCCTGACGCCCGGGCTCGCCCCGGAGGCGGCCCTCGGCGTGCTCGAGACGCTCGCGCGGGAGGTCGAAGCGCGGTGGCCCGGGGCGAAGGTCGAGCTCGAGACCGTCGAGCCGCCGCGCCCGGCGACGCGGGTCCGGCGATCCGAGCCGGTGGTCCAGGCGCTCCTGTGGGCGGTCCGTGTCGTCACGGGACGGCGGCCCCGGTTCGGCGGCGTCCCCGGATCGACCGACGGCACGATCTTCGTCGCGGAGCGGGGGATCCCGATCGTGACCTTCGGTCCGGGCAAGCGCGAGATCCCGCACCAGGTGGACGAGCACGTGGACGTGGCCGAGCTCACGGAGGCGGCGCGCTGCTACGCCGCGGCGGCGGTGCGGTTCCTCCGGGCCCGTGCGTGAGCGGCGAAGGGTCCATGGCTGACCTGCCGGCAACGCCGCGTCTCCGCCCCCTGGAGGCGTTCCCGGTCGCGGTGGACGGCCGGGAGCTGCTCTGCCTCCGCGATCCGTCCGGCGTCACGGAGGCCGTCCTGACCGTCGCGCCGCCGGTGGCGGCGATCGTGGCCCTGCTGGATGGCACGCGCACGCTCCGGGACGTGCAGGCCGACATCATGCGCCGCCACGGGGCGCTCGTCCCGCTCGACCGGCTCGTGGAGCTCGTGGAGACGCTGGACCACCACTTCCTCCTGGAGGGCCCGCGGCTCGAGGCTGAGCGGGCGCGGCTGGTCGCGGCCTTCCGGGCGAGCCCCGCGCGGCGAGCGGCCCACGCCGGGAAGGCTTACGCGGCGGAGGCGGAGGCGCTGGCGGCCCAGCTCGACGGGTTCTTCACCCACCCGGACGGGCCGGGGCCGATCGGCGCGCCCCGGGCCGCGCGGCTCCGCGGCCTGGTCGCGCCCCACATCGACTTCCGGCGCGGCGGCCCGGCATACGCGTGGGCGTACCGGGCCGCGGCCGAGGCGGCGGGCGCGGACTGCTTCATCGTCTTCGGGACGGCCCACGCGGGGCTCGACGGTCATCCGTTCGCGGCGACCGCGAGGGCGTACGAGACCCCGTTCGGCCCCGCGCCCGTGGACGAGGAGGTCCTCGCGGCGGTGGTGCGGCGCGCGCCCGGGGACCTGTTCGCGGCGGAGGTCGCGCACCGCACGGAGCACTCGATCGAGTTCCAGGCGGTCTGCCTCCGGTACCTCTACCGTCGCCCCGGGGAGTTCCGGATCGTGCCGCTACTCTCGAGCTTCGTCCACGAGTGCCTCGCGCGGGGGGGAACTCCCGGGGACGACCCGGCCGTCCGCGGGACCCTCGACGCGATCCGCGAGACGATGGCGGCGGTGCCGCGTCGCTACTGCCTGATCGCGGGCGCGGATCTCGCGCACGTCGGCCCGAGGTTCGGCGACCCGGTCCCGGCGTCGCCGGCCCGACTTGCCGAGGTCGAGGCCGAGGATCGGGCGCTGCTGTCGCTCGTCGCCGCGGGCGATCCGGGCGGGTTCCTGGCGGCGGTCGTCCGGGACGGCGACCGGCGGCGGATTTGCGGGCTCTCGCCGATCTACGCGCTCCTCGAGACGCTGCCGGCCGGCCGCGGGCGTGTCCTCGCCTACGGCCAGTGGCCGGACCCCCAGGGGGCGGTCACGTTCGCCAGCGTGGCCTTCGAGGAGGACGCGCCCGCGTGAGCGAGCGCGACTCCGTGCCCGTCCCGCCCGGGACGTTCCGGATCGACCGCGACGGGGTCTGGCGCCACGAGGGCCAGGAAGTCACGCACCCGGGTGTCCTCGGGAACCTGTACGCGAACCTGCGCGTGGACGCCGGGGGGCACTACCTTCAGGTGGGACGCGGGCGCATCCCCGTGGACGTCGAGGACGCGCCGTTCGTCGCCACCCGGGTCGAACCGCTGGGAGAACCAGGGGTTGGCGCCCAGGCCCTCCGGATCCTCCTGAGCGACGGGAGCGACGAGATCCTGGTCCCCGCGAGCGTCTGGCTGGGCGCCAGCGGCACCCCCTACTGCCGGGTGAAGTCCGGGCACTTCGCGGCCCGCTTCGCCCTCGCCGCGTGGCTGCAGCTCGCGGCCTTCGTCGAGGAGGGCCCTGGCGGCGAAATGACCCTGGTCGTGGGCGGCCGCCGGTTCCGCCTGGAGCACCGGGCGTGAGGGGGCGGCGGCTCCTCCTCGTCGCCGGGGTCGGGCTCGCCGTCCTGGCCGGAGGCGGGCACGCGGCGGCGGCGGAGCTCGGCCAGCCGGCGCCCGACTTCACGCTGCCGGACCTCGCCGGCACGCGCATCCGGCTCGCCGAGTACCGGGGCACGAAGGGCGTCCTAACTCTCCCGGGCGTGGCGCGCACATCCGTGAGCCGTCCCAGGGCTTGTTCCCCCGGGCGGCGTCGCGCTATCCTTGGCCAGCGTGCCCGCGGCGTTCCGGTCCGGGCCTGGAGCCGACCCGCGGGGAGGAGGAAGCCGTGCGCATCAGCCGGGCGAAGTGTGTCGCGTGCGGAAACTGCATCCCGGTCTGCCCCATGGGGGCGATCTACATCGACCCGGGTCTCCACCGGGCCGTCGTCAACGAGGATGAGTGCGTCGAGTGCTACGCGTGCTACCGCGGGATGTCCAAGGAGCACCTGTGGCCGCCGATGGTGCGTGGCATCCGCCGCCTCGCGAAGGCCTTCCGGTTTCGCTTCGACCCGGAGCCGGACATCTGCCCGACGGATGCGATCGAGCCGCAGGAGCTCGCCTGGCCCCGCATCGTGCGGCGGGCCTTTTCCGATCCGCAGGTGCCGCACGAGTCCACGGGGATCCACGGGCGCGGCACCGCGGAGGTGAAGACGAACGACGTGACCGGGCGGGTCAAGGGCGGCGAGGCCGGGTTCGTCATCGAGTTCGGCCGGCCGGGCGTGGGGGCGTGCTTCTGGGAGATCCAGCGGATGACCCAGGCCCTCGCCGTGCTGGGCGTCGAGTTCGAGAGGCACAACCCCGTCACCTCGCTCATGACGGACCCGGCGAAGGGGCTCGTCCGCGAGGAGATCCTCCAGGAGAAGGTGCTGTCGGCGATCGTCGAGATCAAGGTCGGCCTCGAGCGCGTCCCGGCGATCCTCCGGGTCGTGCGGGAGGTGGCCCGAACCCTGGAAACGGTCGTGGCGGTCGGCGTCTCGACCCGGTGCGACGCCGGCGGAGCGGACCCGCTGCTCGAGATCCTCGAGCGGGAGGGGCTGCCGGCGTACCGCGGGAAGACCAACCTCGGGCTCGGCCGGACCACACTGCCGAGCGTCTCGGCGTTGGCAGGGCCCTGAGAACGCAGATGCGTTTGGAACGTCCGCGCGCCCTGGAACAAAGCGCTTCGAGCGCGGGCTTTGCCCGCGCAATCGAGGGGGGGAGGTTCGGAAGGGGGGCGGAGCCCCCCTCCGAGGATCAGGAGGTGGCCCGATGACGAACACCCTGCACCGCTACAGCGACCACTACGCCTTCGAGCGATTGCCGAACCCGCGGCCGATCGAGAACGATTACATCGTCTTCGCCATGGCGACGCGGGGGGCCAACGACGACCGGCTCGTCGAGAAGTATCGGACGTTTCTGCGCCTCGCGGTCGACCACCACGCGCTCAACATCGGGGACGCCACGAAGGGCGGCGTCCTGCGGCCGAGCCACCGGATGAACCCCACATCCCACTGGCGGCGGGACCATACCCCGGACCCCGAGACCGTGATCGCGGGGATCGAGGGGCACACGACCGTCTCCGCGGTCTTCCGCACGTACGCCGACATGGCGGCGTTCGTGCGGGACGTCCGGGCGGCCGATCTCGGCGTGTCGATCAACATCTCGGCGCCGATGGACGCCGCGCGGAAGTGCTGCGAGGAAGCCGGCATCGCGCGCCACAGCGTGGAGTACTCGCTCGGATTCCAGGGGCGGGTGGACCGGCTGCCGGAGCGGCAGGTCCTCGAGCTGGCCACGATGTGCGGCCACGGGATGGTGTCGTTCAACCTGGCGCGCAAGATGTTCGACTGGGTGCGCGAGGGACGCCGGGCGCCGCAGGAGGCGACGCGCTACCTGGCGCGCTTCTGCATCTGCGGGGTCTTCAACACGGCGCGGGCCGAGGAGCTGCTCGGGCGGGCGCGCGGGGCCGGGGCCTGAGAACGGAGAGGGGGATCGGCATGAGAGTCGGGACGGTCCCGGCGAAGGGGATCCGGGCCCTGGCCTACTGGGAGAACGGGTTCCGGCACATCACGAACAACGTTCGCCCGATCGTCAAGCCGGAGGACCTGAAGGGGATCAAGTTCCGCGCCCCGTCCGGCGTCTGACCACTCAGAACCGCTACCTCATCCTGTTCTTCCTGTCTCGCTCTTCCTGGTCGACCTGATCTACCGCTGAGCCGCGTCTCGCGGCGTCTATAATGGAGTCGGAGGCAGCGGGGGGTGGCCAGGCAGGAGTCGTTCGAGCGCGGCGCTCGGGTCGTCGTCCGCCTGGACGGGCGCCGGGTCGGCGGTCGGGTCTCCCGCGTGCTGTCACCGCGACGCTACCGCATCGTCACCGACCAGAACCGGCGGCTCGAGGTGACGCGGCGCCAGGTGACTCGCGGGCGCGACGACGTGCTGATCCTCGAGACCCGGCTGGACCCCGCGCTCGACTCCCGGCGGCAGTCGGGGAAGTTCCTGCGAGAGTTCCTGGACAGCTACGGGGTGCGGGCCCTGTACGAGCGGGTTCACACGAAGAAGGACCTGGAGCACTTCCTCGGGCGGGCGAAGCGGAGTCCCAACATCCCGTACGTCCACTTCGTGGCGCACGGGAGCGTGAAGGGGCGCTCACGGCTCCGGCTGACGATCGAGGACCTGGACCTCCGCCGGGAGGCGGGCATCTTCAAGGGGCTCGACGGGAAGCTCCTGATCTTCTCCGCATGCGACATCGGTGCGGACCGGGCAGCGATGCGGCGGATTCTCGAGTTCAGCCGGGCCCGGGCGATCATCGGCTACGAGAAGGAGATCGACGACCCGTATTCCTACCTCGCGGAGTCGCTCCTCTACGGGCTGATCTTCGACTCGAAGCTCTCTCCGCAGGAGATCGTCAAGCGGGTCCGGGGGGCGCTGCGCCAGGTCCGGATCCGACGGACGATCAGCGCCCGTGAGCTCCACTGTCCTCTGGTCAGCTACCCCCCGTAGGGCCGCTCCCGCTCGCGGACGGCGCGAGGGGCTCGTCGAGGGATCGCGGGTCCGGGGCAGGCCGGGCGGGGGAGGGCAGACGCGGGGCGCGTCCGGCGCCGGGGACGCCCGGCGCCGGATCGGCGCGGTCCGGGGATCGGGGTCGGTCAGCCCCGGAGGTGGAGCACCACGAGCTTCAGCTCGGTCATCTCCTCCACGGCGTACCGCGGCCCCTCCTTGCCGAAGCCCGACTCCTTGAGCCCGCCGTAGGGCATCAGGTCCGCGCGCCACTGGGGTCCCCAGTTGACGTGGAGGTTCCCCGAGTGGACCTCCCGCGCGAACTTCATCGCGTGCTCGAGGCTCTCCGTGAAGATCGAGGCCGAGAGCCCGTAGTTCGTGTCGTTCGCGAGCGCGATGGCCTGGTCGATCGTGTCGAAGGGCGTCACGACCACCGCGGGGCCGAAGAGCTCCTCGGAGGAGATGCGCATCTCGGGCTTGACGTCGGCGACGACGGTCGGCGCGTAGAGCGCGCCCTGACGCTGGCCGCCGGTGACGACCCGGGCGCCGCTGCCCACCGCCTCCATGACCCACTCGTGGACGCGGATCGCGTCCTTCTCCCGGATCATGGGGCCCATCTTGACCTTCTCGTCGAGCTGGCTACCGGTCGTGATCGCCTCGACCTTGGGCTTGAGCGCGGCGAGGAAGTCCGGGTAGACCTTGCCGGCCGTGAGGATCCGCTGGGCGGAGATGCAGACCTGGCCCGCGTTGGCGTAGCCGGTGGCGGCGACCGCGGCGGCGACCTTGTCGAGGTCGGCGTCCGGCATGACGATGACCGGCGAGTTCGAGCCGAGCTCCATCGTCACCTTCTTGAGCCCGGCTACCTTGCAGATGTGCTCGCCGACGTCGCGGCTCCCGGTGAACGTGATCTTCCGCACGCGCGGGTCGCCGCAGAGGAGGTCGCCGATCTCCCCTCCGGACCCGGTGAGGCACTGGAGTCCCTCGGGCGGGAGCCCCGCCTCGAGGAGGATCTCGGTGAGCTTGAGCGCCGACAGCGGCGTGTCGGTCGCGGGCTTGATGATCACGGCGTTGCCCCCGGCGAGGGCCGGGCCGACCTTGTGGCAGACGAGGTTCAGCGGGAAGTTGAAGGGGCTGATCGCCACGACGACGCCGCAGGGGACCCGGAGCGTGAAGGCGATCCGGCCGGCGGCGCCCGGCGCGCCGTCGAGGGGGACGGTCTCCCCGTGGAGGCGCTTGGCCTCCTCGGCCGAGCCGAGGATGGTCTCGACGGCGCGGTTGGCCTCGAGCCGCCCCTCGGCGAGGATCTTCCCCTCCTCCAGGCTGATCGTGCGGCCGAGATCCTCCTGGCGCGCGGCCATCAGCGTGGCCGCCTTGTGGAGGATCGTGTAGCGGTCGTAGCCGGAGAGCTTCGCCATGGTCCTGGCGCCGCGCGTCGCGCTCTCGAGCGCCCGCTCGACGTCGCCGCGGTCGGCGCGGGGCACGGTGTCGATGACGCTCCGGTCGTACGGGTTCTCGACGGGGATCGTCTGGGGCTTGTCGATCCACTGGCCGGCCACGTACATGCGCATGGCTCGTCCTCCTTCGGGATCAGGAGCGCTGGGTGTCTGCGGGCAGCCAGGTCGGATTATCACCCGCCCGGGCGGCCTCGACAAGGGGGCCCGACGGCCGTCAGCGGCGCCCGCGCCAGACCGTCTGGAGGGCCTCGAGCACGGCGTCATGGATCTGCCCGTTGCTCGCGAGGACGCCGGGCCCTTCCAGCGACCACGGCCCGCCGCGGACGTTCGTCACGCGGCCGCCCGCCTCCCGAACGACGAGCGCCCCGGCCGCCATGTCCCAGGGGCCGAGGGTCAGCTCCCAGTAGCCGTCGACGCGTCCCGCGGCCACGTAACAGAGGTCGAGCGCGGCCGAGCCGAGGCGTCGGACCGCCTGCGCGCGCAGCGCGAGGGCGGCGTACTCGGGGAGGTTGGTCTCGGCCGCGGTCCGGATGTCGTTCGGGAAGCCGGTCACGAGCAGCGCCTCGCCCAGGCGGGCGCACGCGGAGACACGGATCGGCTCCCCGCCGAGCGTGGCCCCGCGTCCATGCTCGGCGACGAAGCACTCGTCGAGGTTGGGGTCGTAGACGACGCCGAGCTCGACCTGACCCGCGTGCTCGAGCGCCACGGACACGGAGAAGATCGGCAGGCCGTGGGCGTAGTTCGTCGTGCCGTCCAGGGGGTCGATGAGCCACCGGTACTCCGAGCGGCCGGCCCGGGCGCCGCTCTCTTCGCCGAGGAGCGCGTGGTCGGGGAACGCCTGGAGCAGCCGCTCGACGATCAGTGCCTCGGCGCGGCGGTCCATCTCCGTGACGAGGTTCGTCGGGCTCCCCTTGAAGGCGATCCGGCGGTCGCCGCCGAGGGCCTCGCGGAGGAGCTTGCCCGCGCTCCGGGCCGCGTCGACGGCGACGGCGAGGAACGGGCTCACCCGCCGACCCTGCGGCGGGCGCGACGACGCGGGGCAATGGGCATCGGCCCGGGGGGGCTCACGCGCCGGAGCCTACCACACGCGGGAGGGGCCGTCCACGAACCCCTCGGCTTGACCGGGTACGAGCCCGATGGTAAGAGGAGCGGGGAGGACGCGATGCGCATCGCCGTGATGGGTGCGGGCGCCATGGGGGGCTACTTCGGCGCGTGCCTGGCGCGCGGCGGGGAAGCGGTGGCCCTCGTCGCGCGAGGCGAGCACCTGCGGGCGATACAGGCGGGCGGGCTCCGCGTCCGGAGCATCAACGGCGACTTCACGGTCGCGGCGGCGGCGACGGAGGATCCCCGCCGCGTGCCGGAGCTGATCGGTCCCGTGGACCTGGTCCTCTTCTGCGTGAAGGCATACGACACCGAGGTCGCGGCGGAGGCGATCCGCCCGCTCCTCGGCCCAGAGACGGCCGTCCTGACGCTGCAGAACGGCGTCGTCAACGTGGAGACGCTCGGACGGCTGCTCGGCGCGGAGCGGGTCCTGGGAGGGCTCGTCTACGGCTTCGCGGTCATCGCCGAACCCGGGGCCATCGCGCACACGCAGGGCGGCCGGATCGTCTTCGGGGAGCTCGACGGCCACGAGAGCGCCCGGGCCCGCCGTTTCCTGGAGGCGGGGCGGCGCGCCGGGTTCCCGGTCGAGCTGTCGCCGGGCATCCGGCGCGCCCTCTGGGAGAAGTACCTGATGATCTGCGCGCTCTCCGGCATGACGGCCCTCACGCGACGCCCCATCGGAGAGATCCGGGCCTGTCCCGAGTCGCGCCGGCTGTACCGGATGATCCTCGAGGAGCTGGCCGCGATCGCGAAGGCGGAGGGGGTGGGGCTCGCCGACGACATCGTCGACGCGGGGATGGCCGCGGCGGACCGCCTGAACGCCGACTCCTACTCGTCGCTCTACCACGACCTGACCCGCGGCCGGCGGCTCGAGCTGGAGGCCCTCCAGGGGTACGCGGTGCGGCTCGGCGCCCGCCACGGGATTCCGACGCCGGCGCTGTTCGCCGTCTACGCCGCGCTGCGTCCGGCGGCGCTCGCCGACCCGCGCGGAGCGTAGGCGCACCCTCCCCGGTTGCCCCTCTGCCTCCCCGGAGGGAGCGGGGCGACTGCTATAATTTCGACCGATGCCGGTGCGCGTCCTCTCTCCCTACCTCGCCCGCCACCGGACACGCTACCTCGGCGGGTTCGCGTTCCTCCTGGCCACGAACCTCTGCGGGCTGGCGATCCCGTGGCTCGTCAAGGGCGCGATCGAGGCGGTCGCCGCTGGCGCCGCCCTCGGCGCGGTCACCGCCGGGGCCCTCGCCATCGTGGGGCTCGCACTGCTGCAGGGCGTGACGCGCTCCGCGTCCCGGTTTGCCCTGCTCGGCGCGAGCCAGCGGGTGGAGGCGGACATCCGCAACGAGCTGTTCGACCGCCTCCTGCGACTCCCCCCGGCGTTCTACCAGACCCAGCGCACCGGCGAGCTGATGTCCCGCGCCACGAGCGACCTTCAGGGCGTGACGATGCTCATCGGCTTCGGGTTCCTGTCGCTCGTGAACACGGCGCTGGTCTACGTGGGGACCCTCGCGGCGATGGTCGCGATCGACCCGTGGCTGACGCTCATGGCGCTGGCACCGTATCCGCTCCTGATCCTGCTGGCCAAGCGCTTCAATGCGCGCGTCCACGCCGAGGCGCTGGCCGTCCAGGAGCAGCTGGCGCGGCTCTCTGCGAAGGTGCAGGAGAATCTGGCCGCCATGGCGGTCGTGCGCGCGTACACGATGGAGGCGCACGAGGTCGAGGCGTTCCGCCGGCTGAACGACGAGCAGCTCGCGCGGACCCTCCGTCAGGCGCGGACCCAGGGTGCGTTCTCCCCGCTCATGGGGATGATCGGAGGGATCGGTGGGCTCACGGTGCTCTGGCTCGGCGGCAAGGGCGTCCTGGATGGGCGGCTCACGCTGGGCGCGCTGGTCGCGTTCTCGAGCTACCTGGCCCATCTGGCCTGGCCGACCATCGCGCTCGGGTGGGTGCTGGCGATCGTCCGGCGGGGGCTCGCCGCCATGCAGCGGATCGTCGACGTGCTCCGGACCGAGCCGGCCATCGCGGACGGCCCGGAAGCGGTCGGCCCGGTCGCCCTCACCGGGGAGATCGAGTTCCGCGGGCTCAGCTTCGCCTACGAGGCGGGGCGATCCCCGGCGCTGTCCCAGGTCTCCCTGCGGATTCCGGCGGGGGCGTGGGTCGCCGTCGTCGGGCCGACCGGCGCGGGAAAGAGCACGCTCGCGGCGCTGGTGCCCCGACTCTGGGACCCGCCGCGGGACACGCTCTACCTCGACGGCCGGGAGATCCACACGATCCCGCTCGCGGATCTCCGGCGCGCCATCGGCTACGTCCCGCAGGAGGCGTTCCTCTTCTCGCGGCCGCTCGCCGAGAACGTCGCCTTCGACGAGGGGGACGGCCGGCTCGAGTGGGCGGGGCGGGTGGCAGGGTTCGCCGAGGACGTGGCCCGATTCCCGGAGGGCTGGGGCTCCGTCGTGGGGGAGCGCGGCCTCACGCTGTCGGGCGGGCAGCGGCAGCGGGCCACGCTCGCGCGCGCCGTGTTCCGAGACCCGCGGGTCCTGATCCTCGACGACGCGTTCGCCTCGGTGGACGCGGAGAAGGAGGCCGAGATCCTGGGCGCGCTCCGCGGCGCCCTCCGCGGGCGGACCGTGCTCGTCGTCACCCATCGGCTCCGGGCCGCGCAGCTCGCGGACCGGGTGGTCGTGCTCGACGAGGGCCGGGTCGCCGAGGCGGGGACCCACGCCGAGCTCCTCGGGCGTGGCGGCCTCTACGCGCGCCTGTGGCGCCGCCAGCAGCTCGAGGCGCGTCTGGAGGCGGCCCATGACGCGTAGACGCATCGGCCGCCCCTCCCCCCGAAGGCGACGGGAGGGGCGGGACGTCGCGAGGGCGCTCGCCCGAGCCGTCCCGGCGATCCGATCAATTGGGGGCGGGGGTGTGGGGGGTCCCGCATGACCCCGCCGCGGTCACGCCTCGGCGTGGTTGGCAGCGCCCACAGCGCCGGGCGCCCCTCCCCCCGAAGGGTGGGAGGGGGCGGGGGTGTGGGGG
>Ga0114945_10000194_pt1 | contig 37654 bp, 34 predicted proteins | sample OV2TP3_FD_87194 | JGI IMG/M metagenome (GOLD analysis project Ga0114945, IMG submission 87194) | Hot spring microbial communities from Beatty, Nevada to study Microbial Dark Matter (Phase II) - OV2 TP3 | ecosystem: Environmental > Aquatic > Thermal springs > Hot (42-90C) | place: USA: Beatty... | reverse complement strand
AATTCTTTTGACCTTATCATCAAAATGTCCTTATTCTTGTCCATAACGTCCTCCTTCACGTTATGGACTATATAGGACATCTTTATTTTGGCCAATTAGGACATTATAACTTTGGGGTTACAATAAAAATATTTACGTTTTGGAAGATTGTTGATATGATGGAAAAGTTTTAAACAGAGGTTTCTCTTATGAAATTATCTGTCATTATCCCTGTCTTTAACGAAGAACGGACGATCGACACCGTCATAGACCGTGTGAAGGGTACTTCCCTCCCTGGCGGTGTTGAAAAGGAAATTGTTATTGTTAATGACGGATCAACGGATGGAACAGCTCGTCATTTAGAAAAATATCAAGCAGATTCGTGGCTTAAAATATTTCATCAAGAAAAAAATCAAGGGAAGGCTTCGGCGGTTGTTCTCGGTATTCAGCAATCAACTGGTGACATTATCATCATTCAGGATGCAGATTTAGAATACGATCCAAATGATTATGCACGGCTGATTCAACCCATCATTGACGGAAAATATGCGGTGGTCTATGGCTCGCGCTTCTTGGGAAAGATTGAAAATATGACTTTTATCAATCGCTTAGCCAATATTATTACCCGAGTGACTTTTAACATTCTCTATGGCACCAAGATGACAGATGTAAATACGTGCTACAAAATAATTCGAAAAGATATTTTAAAGGATATAACCCTTCAGGCCCAACATTTTGGAATTGATACTGAAATTACGGCCAAAATAATCAAAAAAGGTTATCCAATATTGGAAATCCCCATCCATTACAAGGCTCGAACAAAGCAAGAAGGTAAAAAGATAGACTGGGCAAAGGCCTTAAAATTATACTGGGTTCTTATCAAATTACGATTCATTAGAACTTAACATAATCATCCTCCTCAGGCTCACATGTTAATCGTATTTCCCATTGCAAATTTTATTTTACTTTTTCTCCTATTCAAGACACGAATTAATCAACCACCTCTAGATTGGCGTGGAAGCTTTTTATTGGCGGCTATGGTCTGGGGGGTACTGGTCACATTCATCAGCGAAATCTTAAGTTTAGGGCATTGGCTAACCCCTCTTGGTGTGGCCTTTTCTTGGGCCATCCTCGATGGGATCCTTTCCCTTTTAATCTGGCGATCCTTTAAACCAAAACTAAACTACCGCTCCCTCATTGAATCTTTATCCCTCTTTGAAAAAATTTTAATGGGTGGCATTCTCTTCCTTATCCTCGTCATTGGTTTTATTGCGCTGAAAGCGCCACCTAATACCTACGATTCCATGACCTATCATATGAGTCGTGTCATGCATTGGGCACAAAATAGAACACTCGCCCCTTATCCAACCAACATTATTCGACAAATTACCTATACGCCATGGGCCGAATATGCCATTCTACATTTTCAGATATTAAGTGGTAGTGATCGGTTTGCGAATCTCATTCAGTGGTTCAGTATGCTTGGAAGCATCATCGGTGTTTCCCTCATTGCACAACACTTAGGGGCTAACTCCTTAGGACAACTCTTCGCGTCACTTTTAACCGCAACTATCCCCATGGGAATTCTGCAAGGTTCAAGCACCCAGACCGATTATGTCACTTCCTTTTGGCTTGTTTGTTTTATTCACTCGGGATTTCTTTTGGCACAATCAAAGACAATTTATGCTTTTCCCATCGGAGCCGCTTTAGGGCTTTGCTCGTTGACCAAAGGCACAAGCTATTTTTATGCCATTCCCTTTATAGTTTTGATCTTAATCTCTGGTTGGCGACTGTATCGCCAAAAATTAGTATTGTTATTCTCGCTCATTTTTCTCATCACTCTACTCCTTAATAGCGGTTTCTACACACGTAACCTCATCCTTCAAAAACACATCATTGCGATTGAGGAATCTCAAGAAGTTTCTAACCAAGAAATAAACCCACGCCTTCTTCTTTCCAATATTGTTAAAAATCTTAGTTTACATTTAGGGACACCATTCGCAAAAATCAATTTGCTCATCGAGAAACTGATCGTAGGGTTACATAAAGTCATGGGCATGGATGTCATGGATAGACGTATCTCATGGGATCCCGATAGTGAATTTCATATCGGAGAGACATCAAATCATGAAGATATGGCTGGAAATCCTCTCCATTTCTTCCTCAACAGTTTTTGCATCGTCGTTTTTGTCTATAGACTAATAAAAAATCAAAAACAAAAAACGAACACACGAGAACCAAGCTTATATCGCTGTTTATGGTATCTTATCGCTCTTCTTACTGGCTTCACCTTATTTAACATCTATATGCGCTGGGCCCCCTGGCATAGCCGCTATCATCTTCCCCTCTTTGTTTTATTTGCCCCTTTTGCCGCGGTTGTCCTATCACGTTCCTATGCCCCAAAAGTAATTTTAACGATCGGGATCGTCTTTTTTCTGTCGTCTATGCCATGGGTATGGGATAACAAAACACGCTCCTTTTTTAAAAGACGAAATATTTTCAATACTCCTCGCTTGGAACAATATTTTTATAACAAACATGGACATTTTTATTCTTTTAAAAAGGCTATAGAGGAAATAAAATCGACTGGGTGTTTTAACGTTGGATTCCACACGAGTCCCGATGGGTGGGAATATCCTTATTGGATTCTCCTCAAAGAAAACAATCCTCATTCCTTCCGGTTTGAACACGTTCATGTAAAAAATATTTCTAAAAACATTCCTTACCCTCTCGGCACTTTTGAACCATGCGCCATCATTGACAGTATAGGGGAACAATCAAAAATGATTATAGGGGACAATAGTTATGTTCGAACGCGTCTCTTTGCTTACAGCAGTGTTCTGCTCAAAGATCCTGATGGCCGTCTGGCGAAACAATCCCTCCTTTTTCATTTTAACCAATTCTTGGAGTATACACATCAAGCCAATGTCCTTCTCAAAGCCGATCCTTTAAATCAGGACAAGCTAACAAGACTTCTTGAGATCCGCAAAAATCAACTTAATGCGGCAAAAGCTATTGATATAGTCGATCTCAATAAAATCTATCCCGAATTAGGTACACAATTTTATGAAACGGCATTGTTAGGACTTCAAACCCTTATCCATGGCCATGAAACAAAAAATAGAGAAGAATACGGTCGTGGTGAACAATTTTTATTAAAATGGAGCCAATGGCTAGAGAAAAATCTAAGAGACGTCCAGAAAGCCTTTGAACAATGGCGTCTGTCACCATAGTCAGTAATCCTATGCCAAAAAAAATTTTTATCGGTGTCGATGTGGGTGGAACAAAAATCGCCGGAGGGCTGGTGACAGTTTCAGGGAAAGTCATTGCACGTGAAAAACAGTCAACCCCACCACAGGCCAAACCTAAAAAAATTTATAATGTCCTTGCGGACATTATTGATGATCTTCTCCAAAAGAATAAAACAAAATTAGACAATATCTATGGGATTGGTGTCGGCATTCCGGGATTAGTTGATCCAAATAATCGTATTCTTATCACCCCGAATATCAATCTCTCCCATTATCCTCTTGCCTTAAAATTAAAAAAGAAATTCAAGGTTAAGGTTTTTTTGGGTAATGATGTTAATTTGGGATTATTGGCCGAATATTGGTTAGGGGTGGCCAAAAATTTCCATTATATTGTTGGTCTGTTTCCGGGCACAGGAATCGGCGGTGGGGTTATCCTCCATGGTGAATTATTTACAGGTCCCCATGGCGCCGCCGCGGAATTAGGACACATGATTATGGACAGAGAAGGACCTCCCTGCAGTTGTGGCAACCGTGGTTGTCTAGAGGCCTTAGCGAGCCGATGGGCGATCGAGCGCGATATTCGTCAAGCCATCAAAAATGGTCAGAAAAGCATTATTACCAAATTGACTAATGGTCATCTCAATGTCATCAAAAGTAAGGTCCTTAAGCAGGCCCTCAAACACAAGGATCCCCTCGTTACACGTATTATGCAAAATGCGGCCTCTGTCCTCGGTGAGGCCTGTCTTTCGCTTCGTCATATTTTCAATCCGGAATTGATTGTTCTTGGTGGTGGCGTGATGGAAGCCTGTGGCAATTTTATTCTGCCCATCGTTCGAAAAACGATGGAAGGCGATCCTTTCTTTGCCAAATTCGATAATTGTCGCGTCGTTCAGTCCCTGCTCAAGGACGATGCAGTGATTTTAGGGGCGGTAGCCCTAGTGAAAAATAATCTTCGTTCCCAACGCAATTAATCTAAGTCCTCAATACTTCTTGCCTCATCGAGAGAGCGCACCAATTCTTCAGGAAATCTTTTGGCACGCATCCTTTTTAATGTCGGCTGCAAATTATATTTGAGACGATAATTTTTCACTTTTAATTTATCGTTTTTCATTTCGACAATAACGTATGAGGCTCGCCTATCACCATCGAGGGGATGCCCCGCACTTCCCGGATTGATAAAGGTCACTCCAGCGATTTTTCGGACAAAAAATTCATGACTATGGCCACATAAAACAATGTCTTCTTTAACTCTCTTCGCTAATTTTCGAAAACGCTTGGTTGGTGTATCCTTTGTCAACGGCTCATCGATGGCCACCGGGCTACCGTGAACAAGCAAAAATCTCTTGCCGCCGAAAAAATTAAGCATTTTGGAAGGGAGTCCCCGTAAATAATTGGCGTTCCCTTTTTTTAAATTCTTATGAGTCCAGGCAAAGGAAAAATACTTCACCGGATGCTTGCTTTTTTGCCATGCGCGACGATTTTTGGCAAAATCAAGGACCTTTAAATCATAATTCCCAATAATACTATCAATCCTACTCTCGCGGATTGTCTCAATCACCTCATTGGGCCATGGACCATAGCCAACAAAATCTCCCAAATGCCAAATTGTTTGAATATTCTTCTTTTGAGCATGCCCTAAGACGGCTTTCAACGCCCGCCAATTGCCATGCACATCCGAGATGATTGCCATTCTCAATGGTCGTTTGCGATTTTCTTCTCTTAGATATTTCTTTAAATTTCCCCATACCTTACGACGGCCACACCACTTCCAATAATTTCTGAATTTAATATATGTTTGCGCCCTCAATCCCTTTAATTTTTTCGATAAATGTCCTGCAGCTTGAACCTCTTTGTTCTTTTTTAATTTAACATATTGAAGGAATATCTCTAACCACACATCATAATCATGCAATTGCCCTAATAATCCTTGCACATTCCTTGTTATCACCACAAAGGATTTAATCTTTTGACCAAACAGTGGCTCAAACGTCTCTAAGGTATACCGTAACTGTTTGACAGCAATCCGCATTTGATGTAACTCGTCAACACATTCGGGATGATTCACATATTTCTTAAAACTTAAGAATTTTTTCAAACGCTTTATTATTCTTTGACGCGCCATGGGATAGAGTATGGCTATGTCTTCTTTTTTCGAACTCTGGGACAAGTGATATAGATACTGCTCAATATACGCAAATGTTTTTTCTCGCTCTATTTTTTTAAAAGCCAAGAGAAGTTTTGGTTGTATTTTTTTTCGTTGGCGATAAAAATCGATCAATAATCGTTTAATAAAATTTTTATCTTCTGAATCATTAGTCTCCCTTTTCAAACTCACGAGAAACTCGATGTAGACATCAAGATCCCGTGCTTGCCCTAACACTATGGCTAAGAGACGAATTTTCTTATTCCATTGCTTTAACTTTTGTGATGGGAAGAGATGTTCCACCACCCATAGGCCATTACGCAGGCGGCGTAGGGCTACACGCACTTGGTGCAACGGTTCAATAGTGGTGGGACGACGAACACCGGGAATCTGTTGGTGAATCGTTTTGAGATGCTTTAAAAGGGTGGCTTGAACATACTGCGATGGGCTTGTTAACTTTTCCATCCGGAATAGAAATTGATCAAGTGATCTTGAACATTAAATTTTTCATGGACATCCTTGGGCCGAGCATATGTTTTGTCTGGCAATAAAATGCGCGCCTTCACATTATCCTTCCAATACATATCCATCACCGACTGGAGATGCTCTTTGAGCTCATCTTTATAAATTTCAAAAAGAAGTTCTATGCGACGGTCAAAATTCCGACGCATCCAGTCCGAGGACGCTAAAAAGACACGTCTATTCACATTGTTATTAAAAATAAAGGTGCGAGAATGCTCTAAAAATCGGCCCAGAATACTTTTCACTTCAATATTTTCGCTGACATTCGGAATATCAGGCACAAGACAGCAAATGCCACGAACCAGAAGTCTAATTTTCACGCCTGTCTGAGAGGCCTCATACAATTTCTCTATCATTTTTGGATCTTCCAAGGAATTCATCTTGGCAAAGATCCAGCCATTTTTATATCTCTTTTGAAATTCGATCTCTTGGTCAATTAATTCAAAAAAATATTTCCGCAGGTCATTAGGCGAGGCAATGATTCGTTTCCATGGTGAGGGAACAGAATAACCTGTGATAACATTAAAAACATCGGAAATATCCTTCGCAAAATCGTCGTTGGCGGTAAAATAGCCAATATCCGTATAAATTTTTGCTGTCCTTTCATTGTAATTTCCCGTTGAGAGATGGACATAGCGTCGGATACCACTTTCCTCTTTGCGAACAATCAGAGTCATTTTGGAATGAATTTTTAAGCCCGACATACCGTAAATGACATGGCACCCCGCTTCCTCCAATTCCTTCACCCAATTGATATTTTTTTCCTCTTCAAATCGAGCCTTGATCTCTACTAAGACCGTGACCTGTTTTTTATTCTTCGCTGCCTCTTTCAGACCTTTGATGATACCTGAATCTTCGTTGGTGCGATAAAGAGTCATTTTAATCGCGAGGACGTTTTCATCGTGGGCCGCCGTCTGAATAAGGTCAACGGTTGGGAAAAAGGATTGATACGGCACATGCATGGTAAAGTCACCGTCATTAATCCTGGCAAAAATATTTTCATAATCAATCTTACCCGAAATAAAACTGGGATAACATAATTCGGGCTTGTGTGTTTGTTCAAGCAAACTAAAAAGATAGGATAAATCTAACTCACCCTTCATCTTCAAAACCTCTTCTTGAGGAAAATCGATGCTCTGACAGAGAATGTGCAAAAGTTCCATGGGACAAGACTCTTCGATTTCAACATAGACGGCTCTGGCCTTTGGTCGCTTTTTTAACTCTGTCTCAACGGCTTTCAAAAGGTCCGGCGCCATCTCCTCCACTAAAGATAATTCGCTGTCACGAATAACACGAAAAAGCGAAAAGCCCTCAATGCTATAGCCTTTAAAAAAACTTTTGAGATTCTGTCGGATAATCTCATCAAGTAAGATAAAGCTGTATTCGTCTTTTTCAGAAGGGAGCTTTAAAAGTCTTGAAATATTTTGTGGAATGGGAATAACCGCCAGATGTAAATTCTCACCCTTTTTCAAACTCACTGCAAAGGCCAGGGCCTTGGAGGGCAAAACCGGAAAAGGATGTCCCTGGTCCACCGCCATCGGTGTCGTGATAGGATACAACGTGGAATCAAAAAATCGCTTGACGTATCGCTTCTGCTCGTTATTTAATTCCTCCAATGTTTTAAGAACGATGTCATTTTTCCCTAATTCCTTTTTGATTTTATCTTCATAAACATCATAAAGACGTTTCACTGATAGTTCTGTGCGGGAACGAATCTCATCAAACAACTCATGTGGATAATATCCAAAATCATCCTTATTGTTGTAACCCACTTCCATCATTTCCTTGAGGTTAGCCACCCGTATCATATAAAATTCATCCAAATTACTGACAAAGATCGCTAAAAATTTAGCACGCTCGAGAAGCGGGTTACTGGTATCCATCGCTTCTTCCAGCACCCGTTCATTGAAGGACAGCCAACTTAAATCACGGGCAATAAATTTATCTTTTGGGTCCAGGGTCGTGATATCCATCGCTATTCGGCACTCTTAATGACCAAATTAATTTTATTTCCGGTAACTTCTTCAAACAAATCCTTCTTTTCGGCAAAACTCGACTTTTCTAAAAGAAAATTCTCATTGGTATAGACCACTAAAGACACATCTTGCTTTTTACTTAAGTTCACCTCAAGGCGTTTTACTTTCTGTTTATGGGAACGATCTAGGGCATTAGCGATCCTTAAAAGAGAGCTTAGTTTCTGAACTAAAATTTGCTTTTCCTGATTCAAGGAATTATAAAGTGTATGTGAAGCCGCCGGTGAAGCCCGTCGATGATAGCGACCGATGCAGGCGATGATTTTAATTTCCTCATCGGTCAGACGAAAGAGATTAAGCGAACTAATCACATATTCCGTATGCTTGTGATGGGAACGATTGTTAATAAACATTCCGATATCATGCAAATACGAGGCCAAGGTTAAATAGAGCGAATCCTTTTCTTCCAGGCCCAAAGATTCCCGCAGACAATCAAACAAATCCCCAGCTAACTTGGCAATCTGCCGCGTATGCTTTAAATCCATGTTAAATTTTTCACATAAGAATTTCGCCACCGAAATCAATTGACTCGCTTTGTTACTTTCCGCGGCATATTCCAATTGAAACAAGACATTGGCTAAAATCGCTTCGGCTAACGAAGTTTCCAAAATATAAATATAATCATTCTTGGTCAGCTTAAAAAACAGACTAATAATGGAAGCGTACCCAATAATCGTGTCGGCCATTTCCGATGGAACTTTATAGGTAGTGGCAATATCATCTGAGTTTCGATCCACTAATTTCTCCAAGAATTCGTCCGATTCATTGGATTTAAATTTAAAAAAATTTGACTCTCGTCGTTTATTGGGAAGGATATTTTGTAAATACGCGGAATAATTCTCATCGATCAAGATAATGTCATCAATCGGCAGCTGTGGGATGCTTCGCTTCAGTTGCATCATCTCGTTTTCAATATATTCACGTACCGCCTCATAAATTTCGCTTAAGCTTCCATCCAGATTGGTCATGAATTGTCGCAGACGCAGGGTTCCAATAGGGAAACCTAAATTCATCAACATCTGTCCTTTTTCCATAACCGAGATATCAAGGCTCCCCGCCCCTAATTCGGCAATGATGAGGTTCTTTTCATGAATGGGATAGGCTTTCTTAAGTTTTTTAGAGAGATAGGTATCAATGTAATAAATCACATCGCCCACATTAAAAATTTCAATAGTAAAACCAGTTTTGCGAGTCACGGTATCCAGGAAGATATCCTTGTTGGCGGCCTCACGCACAGCGGTGGTGGCAATGACTCGTACATTCGTCACCTCATACTCTTTGAGGACCTGCTTATATTTCTCTAAAAAACTAATCGTTTGGTTAATGAGCTCTTGGGATATACGGCCTTTAAAAAATGTCTGCTTGCCAATCGGCAAGACATTCTTTAGGGACTCCAAAATCTTGACCGAATCTTCATCCCGCTCACCAATAATCAACTTGATGGAACTGGAACCAATATCAATCACTGCTGCTCGCATCGCTTCCTCAATTCTTTCTGGAGATAAATTTAGGGGTCATTATCCTATTGGCTGGCCTAAAATGGTATGTACTTTATACAGCTATTATACGAGATAAGTCAATATAAATTTCTTCAAGCCAAAGCTGGCCCCAACTGTAAATATACAACAAATCCGTCTATTTGACTGGCATGTGATATAACTTATTTATTTTCATATAGTTATAGATAAAACCTTCTCACCTTTAATCATACCCATATTTCTTCACAAACCAAGACTTCACGATTTGCACCATCGATAAATAGGCACACACGATCAAATACAACGCCACGAAATACGCGGAAGGCGGCACCACAAAACCTAAGGGTTGTGCTAAAGAAGTAAAGGGTAAAACCAACGCAATAGTAACAATCAAAAGAGACATCAAAAACAAGAATTTACTCGGTCGACTTTCAATAAAGGGTAGCTTGCCGGTGCGAATGACATGCACAACGAGGGTTTGCGTACATAAGGATTCCAAAAACCATCCGGTATGAAATAAAGACTCATTGGCTTGAAAGAAAAACAATAGCACCCCATACGTGATGAAATCAAAAAGAGAACTTAAAGGACCGAAAATCAACATAAAGCGCTTGATGGTTTTAACATCCCATGGCCGGGGCTTCATGAGGTATTCTTTGTCCACCTCATCGGTCGAGACAGCGACCTGCGACAAATCATAAAGAAAATTATTGAGAAGAATTTGAATCGGCGCCATCGGCAAAAACGGCAAAAACAAACTTCCCCCCACCATACTGAACATATTGCCAAAGTTGGAACTCGATCCCATCTTGATATATTTCACGATGTTCCCAAACGTCTTCCGGCCTTCCCGTACCCCATCGCATAAGACGATAAGACTTTTGCTTAAGAGAATCATATCCGCTGATTCCTTCGCGACATCGACAGCATTATTGACCGAAATACCGACATCGGCCGCTTTCAAGGCTGGGGCATCGTTAATCCCATCCCCCAAATAGCCAACCACCTGATTGTTAGCCCTAAGAGCTTGAATCACCCTTTCTTTTTGTAGAGGTGAAAATCGTGCAAAGACATTCGTTGTCTTAATCACTTCCCGCAATTCCTGCTCATTGAGGTTATCGATTTTGTCCCCTGTGACCAGCCCTTTAATATTGATACCCACATCACTACAAATCTTCTTGGTGACGAGCTCATGATCGCCGGTCAAGACCTTAACCTCAATTCCTAATTTATTGAGCGTTTCAAGAGTTCGCTTGACGGTAGGCTTGGGAGGGTCAAGAAAAGCTAAATATCCTTTCAAAATAAGATTGCTCTCATCCTCTTTGGAATACACATCTTTTTTATCCGCAACATCCTTATAGGCCAATGCTAAAACCCGAAAACCCTCTTCATTGAGGGAATCGAATTCAGCCTTGAGATCGGCGATGATCAACTCTTCCATTTCCTCCACTTCGCCTTCTAATTGATAATGAGTAGAGCGTTTGAAGATCTCTTCAGGCGCACCTTTGGAAATCACCCGATGCTTCCCATCGACCTCGACAACCACCGACATAATTTTTCTTGAAAAATCAAAAGGAATTTCGTCTATCTTCTTGAATTGCTTCACCAAGATCTTCTCATGCTTTAAAATGGCTCTGTCCAAAAGGTTTTTTAAACCTGTCTGATAGTAACTATTAATATAAGCAAATCGTAAGACATCTTCGTCTTCTTTGCGGACAACATCACAATATCTTTCGAGAATAACTTTATCTAAGGTGAGCGTGCCGGTCTTATCCGTACAAAGGACATCCATGGCCCCAAAATTTTGAATGGAATTCAGACGTTTGACAATGACCTGCTTATTCGCCATGGCCACGGCCCCCTTCGAGAGATTAATGGCCACAAGCATGGGCAACATTTTTGGTGTCAAGCCAATAGAGACAGCCAATGAAAACAAAAACGCCTCAATGACATCACCCTTGAAAAAGGCATTTATGCCAAAAATAACAATGACCAATAAAATCATAAAACGAATCATCAACCAGCTGAATTGAGTAATCCCTTTATCGAAACTGGTCTCTACTCTCGCGGTAGCTAACCGACGAGATACTTCGGCAAATTGAACATCCTCCCCTGTATTTAAAACAAGTCCTAATGCTGTCCCGCTCACCACACTCGATCCCATAAAGGCAATATTGGTTAGTTCAGCAATCGTTCCGCTTTTGGGCTGTACCGCTCCAGCGCCCTTTTCAATAGGATAGGCCTCTCCTGTTAGCGCCCCCTGATTAATAAACAAATCTTTACAAGAAATGATCCTCAGATCAGCTGGAATCATATCCCCTGCAAACAAATCCACGATATCCCCAGGGACAATATCTCGGATTTTTATTTCCCGTAGTCGACCATTGCGATAAATGGTAGCGGTGGCTCTCACCATTTCACTTAATTTTTGGGCTTCTTGGCCTGCACGATATTCCTCGATAAAAGTTAAAAAGACACTAATCACCGCCATAGCCAAGACAATGACAGCGCTCATACGTTCACCTAAAAGAAGAGAAAACCACGCAATAATCAAAAGCACAATAACCAAAGGATCTAAAAATTTTGAAGCGATCTGCAGAAGAATGCCTCGTTTTCTTCTCTTAGCCGGCTCGTTAAATCCGTAAGCGGCCAAACGTTTTTTGGCTTCTTCATCCGTTAATCCTTTGGGGGAGGTTCCAAACTTTTGAAAAAGAATCTCTATCGGGGAATTGATATACTCAAAATTAATGTTCATGATTTACAGGAGTTATTAAAAGGCTGGATATAAAGGATAGGCCGAAAAACAAAAAACTACCGCCGTTTTAGGTTATCGCTAACAAATATTCTCGTTCCCTCAATGATTAAAGAAAATGTCAATAATAGTAAAAGTGTTCCCGTGATACCAATACCATCAGGACTCCATTGTCCCGACAACGTTCTCGCTAACCACGGTTTAATGAGGATAAATAAAGAGACAACCGCTACCAGAATCATAAAAATCGATGGCAGTAAGGTAATTAAAAAATTCTTCCCTTTTCGAAAAAGCCATAAACTCAAACCAAAAAGGACCAAGGCCGCTAATAGTTGATTGCTGGAGCCGAAGACCGTCCAAAAGATTTTCCATCCAGCGACGATGTTGCCTTGGGCATCGTGAACCGGATTCGTTAAAAAGATAACCGGCAACATTAACGTCACAGCTGTTGCGGCATACGCGCTGAATTTACCCCTCCACCCCGTTAATTCCTGAAAGATATATCGTCCCAAGCGGGTCGCCACATCAAGGGTGTCATACACAAACGTGGCAAAGGCTAGAAGCGCAAAGTTGAGAGCCATCTCACGGCTAATTCCAAAGGTACTCAGGAAAGTCGCAATCCCATTCGCATAAATTTGATTGGCATCCTTCAACTGGGCGGCCTGATCCGTTGTCAAAATCATAACCGTTGATAAGGCGATAACCGCGACAAAACATTCTAAAAGCATGCCGCCGTAACCCACCAATTTCGCGTCGGTTTCCTTCGCCAATTGTTTGGACGTTGTTCCCGAGGCAATCAAACAATGAAAGCCAGAGCAGGCTCCACACGCCACTGTAATAAAAAGAATTGGTAATAATGGTAGCCCTTGCGGATTGGACCAACTGATAAATGCTGGATATTGAATGGTCCAATGTTGAGTAAAATGGCCAATAATAATCCCAACAAAACTGGCCCCTGCTGTCAAAATAAGAAAAAATCCTCCCAAATATCCTCGCGGTTGCAAAAGCATCCAGACTGGAATCACCGCAGCCACAAAACAATAAAGCAACAGGGCCATATTCCACGTTGTTTTGACGTCCCAACCAAATAGCGTTGGTAAATGTAATGGTAAAATCGGCCCTAACCAAATACAGAGAAAAACAACGGGCATAAAAATAAGAGTGGAGGCCAAAAGGGAAAGTTCAACTCTACGTAAAGTCAAGCCCATAATGAAAGCCAATAAAAGATACAGCATCGAGGAAGACGCAATACCAGCCCCGCGTGTGGTTTCGGCAAACGTCGCGGCCGTTATATCCGTAAAAGCCGTGATGATATAAACAAGAGAAAACCACAAAAACAGCAAAAAGAGAATAAAGGCACGGTGACTCATGTTCTCTTTAATCACTTCCGCAATAGAACTTCCCTGATGGCGAATCGATGCCACAATCGTGGTCATATCATGCACACCACCAATAAAAATACCTCCCAGAACAATCCATAAAAATGTCGGAATCCACCCAAACCACATGCCGGCCAAAATTGGGCCCACAATCGGACCAGCGGCGGCAATCGCCGAAAGATGTTGTCCTAAAAGATACGTTTTACCGGTTGGGATAAAGTCAACATTGTTACGCAGAATATGTGCTGGTGTTGGATTCTCCGGCCGTAAACCAAGCCATCGGCTCAGATATCTGCCATAAAAGACATAGCCCAGTGAGAGCAAAATAATCGAAATGATAATGAGTCCTAAGAAATTCATCTCAACACTAGAAAATTTACGTTAACACCAATAACACCGTTTATGAATGGCGTTTAATTCGCATCTCGTTAAAAGAGCGATTTACAAAGAAGAGCGCAATCGCAAAGAAGACAATAGCCAATGTCAGATTAAGCCGAGTATTCAGTTCTATGGCAATTTCAATCGCCAGAAGTCCAAAAAGAGTTGTAAATTTAATGGTAGGATTGATGGCCACAGCGGCGGTGTCTTTAAAAGGATCCCCGACCGTATCCCCGACCACAGTGGCCGCATGCAGAGCAGTGCCCTTTTCTCTCAAATCCACCTCCACTAATTTCTTGGCATTGTCCCAGGACGCACCTGCATTGGCCATAAATATCGCCTGAAATAAACCAAAGACCGCAATCGAAATCAAATAACCAATGAAAAAGTAGGCATTCACACACGCAAAGGCTAATGTACTAAAGAAGACAGTTAAAAATAAATTGATCATTCCTTTCTGGGCAAATTTCGTACAAATCTCAACGACTTTTTTGCTATCCTCGGTGGAGGCTTTTTGCACACCCTCTAACTTTATATGCTTTTTGATAAAGTCAACCGCATGATAAGCGCCTGCCGTAACAGCATGAATAGAGGCCCCTGTAAACCAATAAATCATCGCTCCCCCCATGACCAACCCCAATAAAAATGGGGGATACAAAATAGAAAGCTTATCGATATTAACCGTTAAACCTTCGGTTAAAATGACAATAATTGAGAAAATCATAGTTGTGGCCCCAACCACCGCCGTTCCGATAAGAACAGGTTTGGCGGTCGCCTTGAAAGTATTTCCAGCGCCATCGTTAGCTTCCAAGTGATGTTTGGCTTCTTTAAAATTTGGTTTAAACCCAAAATTTGTTTGAATTTCTTTCTCAATATTAGGAAGAGTTTCTATAAGCGAAAGCTCATAAATCGATTGGGCGTTATCCGCTACCGGTCCATAAGAATCAACCGCAATGGTGACCGGCCCCATACCTAAAAATCCAAACGCCACCAGACCAAACGCAAAAACGGCTGGAGCAATCATAATACTCTCTAAACCTAAGGTGCTCACGCCATATGCTACTCCCATCAAAACGATAAAAACGATTCCCATCCAATAAGCACTGTAATTTCCTGTTGTCAATCCCGCCAGAATATTTAAGGAGCTTCCTCCCTCCTTTGAGGAATCAAGAACATTTTGAACATATTTCGATTCCGTCGATGTAAAAATCTTTACTAACTCCGGGATGATGGCACCAGCAATGGTTCCGCAGGTAATAATCGCGGCCAGTTTCCACCAAAATGTCCCATCGCCTAACATCGGAATCAATAGGTATGAAGCGATAAAAGTCAGAATGATCGAGACCACAGAAGTAATCCAAACTAAAGATGTTAATGGTGTCTCGAAATTCATCTCAGGGGCTTCTCCATAACGACTTTTGGCCAAAACATCATTAATCCAGTAGGAAACGCTGCTGGCGATAATCATCACTAAACGCATCACAAAAATCCAAACCAAAAGCTGCACCTGAACGAGGGGATCTTTGATGGCCAAAAGGATAAAGGAAATAAGGGCAACCCCGGTCACGCCATAAGTCTCAAAACCGTCCGCGGTTGGGCCAACAGAATCCCCTGCATTATCGCCCGTACAATCGGCAATGACACCCGGATTACGTGCATCGTCCTCCTTGATTTTAAAAACAATCTTCATGAGATCTGAACCAATATCGGCGATTTTCGTAAAAATACCACCGGCAATTCTTAAGACCGACGCGCCCAACGACTCCCCAATGGCAAAACCGATGAAGCACGGACCGGCATACTGCGGATCAATAAATAAGAGGATGGCCAGCATGACGAATAATTCAATGCTGATAAGGAGCATCCCGATGCTCATCCCGGCCTGGATAGGGATCGCATAGACCGGGAACGGTTTTCCCTGCAAGCTGGCGAACGCCGAGCGGGAATTCGCCATGGTGTTAATGCGCATCCCAAACCACGCCACAAAATAGCTACCAGCGATGCCGATAAGACTACAAATCAATATGATAAGAACTTTATTAAAGCTGAAATGACGTAACCATCCAAAATAAGCGACGATAATAACGCCGACGAGCAATTCCAGAATAAGGATAAATTTTCCCTGGGTAATAAGATAGGTTTTGCAGGTCTCATAGATCAGTTCCGAAATGTCCCGCATGGATTCATGCACATTTAATTTCTTAATATTAAGAAATTGCAGGAATCCGAAAATAAAACCGAAAACACAGATCAGCATCCCCCATAAAAGCAGGGTATGCCCTTCAATACCCACAAACCTGACAGAATTTAAGTCAGGGACGATCAGTTCAGCCTCACTGGCCCAAAGGATTTGCGTTAAACCACAGAGGAAAAGAACCGTGAGACTGATAATCTTAGAAGAATATTTTTTCATTTGGAATAATGGATTGCTCATAACACTCCGACAAAAAGGTTGGATATTTTGTATATATAATAAGAATAATTATTTATAACTGACATCCTTAAAATATTCAATACATTTTATTAAAAATTTCTGGGAGTTGTGCTAAGGAGCGTATAATCCAAAACGGTCTTAAAGGCATGATTTCCCTCTTTGAACACGAACCCGTTAAGACGATAATGGTTTTAATACCAGCTTTTCTTCCTGCTTCCACGTCAATGGTCATATCCCCAACGTACAGAGTCTCTTTAGCCTTGACATGTAATCTTCTTAGAATTTCACGAAATATATGAGGATAGGGTTTGCCTCGTTTTACTTGATCGGCACACACCACTACATCAAAATATTCGCGAATTTTTAAAGCCCTAAGGGCAATGAGCGAAAATTTCTGAGGGCGGTTACTGGCCACCGCCAAGCGCAAACCTTTTTCTTTAAGAAAATGTAAAACACGTTTAGCTCCAGGCAGAAGTTTGGTCCCTTTTCTTAAAGCCTTGGCATGGTGTAGTCGATAAATTTTGAGAGTTTGAAGAAGCCTTTTCTCTCCAACAAATTGACGTAAAAGATGAGTATCTCCCCATCCAACTGAACGTTTAATTGTCTGATGACTTTTGGGCGAGAAGCCGCTTTTTTTCAAAGTATAATTGACACTTAGCCAGACCGCGCGGTAAGCGTCCATCAGTGTCCCATCTAAATCAAAAATCACGAGTTTAAGCATGAACTATCAGGGAGGGATATTTATTGAGATTTAACCACGCCTCCAGACATGACAATCTTCACGGCTTCTTCAACGCTAATGTCGGGGAAAATGAGATCTTTTTTAGGGACCAAAATAAAAAATCCAGTTAAAGGAGATGGTGTGGAAGGAACAAAAATATTACACAACTCTTCTCCTACCTTTTCACTTATCTTCCGTGGGGAATCATTCGTCCAAAAAGCGATGGTATAAATTCCTTTTCGGGGATATTCAACTAAAACAACGCGTTCGAATGTGATTTTTTGATGTTCTCGAGAAAAAAGAAACAAAGAAAGTTCTTTGAGGGCCGGATAAACTTGTTTAAAAAATGGCAGGCGTAATAATAGTCGCTCAAAATAAGGGATGATCTTATGCCCGAACAGATGATGGGCGAAGAAGCCAATCAAAAAAATCAACAGGATACTAATGGAAATGCTTACCCCGCGAAAATAAAAACCAAATTCGCGAGAAAAATAAGGCTCAATATAGCGCCCTAACAAACCATCGGCTAGACTAATCGTGAGAAAAAACAAATTGATCGTTAAGGCCAATGGCAAAAAGATAATAATCCCGGAGACAAAATAACGTTGGAGACGTGAACGCATATGTTCCTCTTTCAACGAATTTCTTGTTTACTTCGAAGTCACTATACCATTGGGACTAATCTTTGAAAAGTATATTTTCCATTTTAGCTAATCAAAAAAACCTTACCGGCAGAAAAGACAGCTTTATTTCTTCGGCAGCGGAATTTAAGCCATGCTTTTGATAACGCTCACTGAGCAAGAGGGCCTCATAAGCCCTTTGATAATGGCCGGCTAAACTCGTTGCCACATGATCCCGCACCTCTTCCTCCCGACTTAAAATTTCCATATAAATATGAGACCTGGAAACCGTCTTTAAGGTTTCCAGTGGATCGGTTAAAACGGCCCGTTTAAAATATTGTACTGCCGCCGTGTAATCTCTTTGATTAAAATAAATAGCCCCTAAATTATAGTAAGGCCAAAAAAATGCCGGATTCAATTGTGCGGCCCGTTGAAAAACAGCTATCGCCTCATCCGACCGTCCTTCGTAATAGTAACAAAATCCTAACAAAACATACGCCTCCAGTTGATAAGGGCGATAACGAATAATCTTTTCATAATAATCCACATGTTCCTTTAAGGCAAAGGCACGGTCCTGAGAGGGAACGTCTATGATCTTCATTAAAATTGCAAAAGAGTCGGGACGATAGGTATCCAAAGAGGTCGTCATGGCCTTGATCTTTACTTTATCGGGATCTACGTTTTTAGTCATTCGCGCCATATCAGACCAAAGTGTATCTTTCACTTTGACATAATCATGCCTAATTACAAAAAATAACAGCATAATCAAAACGGCCGTGACCGCGAACCGCCCTATCCCAAACCCATACGGCAAAAACAAGTTCACCAATATTCTCCTAGATAATTCAGTATTAAATTAGCGTGGGAGATCTCGAGATAAGCCCTTAAAAAGCGGATCACGACGAACCCCATCAATCCCAGTATGATGTTCACCGACATCCAAGGATCGTTACGACAGTTCTTCACCAAATCAATGGAGAACAAGATCGTCGCCACGATCACAACAGGTGTCAGGTAAAGAAAATATTTGTCCTTGATCATGTTATGCGGGTTGGGGATAGGGACCGATCCTTGCGCGATAAAATAGCCCATGGTCCCTGCCAACATCAAAAGAACGAACATAAGATAGGTCTTTGCTTCCCATTGTTTGTCCTCGTAAAAGAACGATGACCATGATCTTCTATTCTTCAGATTATGACACAGCAAAAACGTAACATATACCGACAGGAATGTCATTTGGTCTTGCGACAGATGCGGGTAAATAAGTTTACCCCATGCAGAAGGCATGGCGAGCAGGAATTTTGTGGACTGAATATAATAAAAGACACACAGGGCCAAAGGTAATACGGTTAGGCCTCCATAAACACGCCAGGGCTTATCTTTGAACAAAAACCAAACCACGAACGAGGCTATGATAATTTGCAAAGCACTAGCCATGGTCGTCACGGCCAGTAAGACATGAATAACGGAAAGCCCAGTGAATATCATTGCCTCTGCCCTCACCTTCGCAAAAAGCTGTACAAGCAACAAGGATTGAAGGACCGATAAAAGAAACCAAAGACTATAAGGCCTGGCCTCCACCCAATATATCCATGTCATGGGAGCCAGAAGCGCAATCAATAGGGCATAAAGACCGACTCCCAAGGAATACCGTAAGGAAAAAAAATAAAAAAGTATCACCAGCGACAAAGACATAAAAATATTCGAGCCAATCCGCATGGTCAATTGCGAACGAGGCTCAGCGTAAAGATACTCCCCTTCCCAGGCCTTTGGGAAGCGATAATGATTTAAATCACTGATGATCTTTTGGATGAGATAAAACAATGGGTGATTATTCCCCTCCACTCGAGTTAGTCCCCGAAGAATCTGACCATAGGAAAGTCGATCGATACTATGAGTCTGCGTCATAATTTCATCATTCCAGATGGGTTTGCGTTGAGCGAGATGAAAACCCAAAATTAATAAGAGAAAAAATAGAATCCCGCTCAACATAAGAAGTAAGCATTTTCTCTTCATAAGGCTAACCTGGCGATTGATCGAATCTTATGGTCTTTGCAACATCAATTTTTGCAATTGTTTAATATAGTCATCAATACGGGGTACGCCCAGAGCTTTTGCCTTGAGCGCAAATTCATAAGCCTTTTGATATTCTTGTTGTTTCAAAAAATATTGCGACAACATATAGCTCTGCATGGCCCCTTCGATGGTTGAACCCTTGACGAGATAAAGATCTTCGGTAGCACTGGATTCAATCTTCTCCGCGATCAAAAAACCATCTTGAAATTCATGGTGATACTGACTGCCGTAAATCAAAATACAATCATTCATTTTCTTCAACTGCGAAAATAAAACATTGTTAAGCCCGTCATGAAACCAACGCGTCCAATAATGAAAGTAGTAAGCGTGCGGATAGACCTTACGCAAAATGTTGTTATAAGCCAAATTGCCGGCGTTGTCATCTCCAAATTGCAAAGCAAATTCCGGAGAAGAGGAACGATAATAACCACAAATAATGCAATCTTTGTATTTTGAATAAACCATTTGCGAAAAATTATAGATATCACGATTACGTGCCAATAATTCTTTTTGGTAATGTATGGCATAGAGACTGGTTGTCATAATAAAAATAAACAAAAACGCTATAAAAATTCTCCTTTTAAAAACGGGATTACCTAAAATAGCGTTATAAATAAGAAATACTATAATGCCCATAAGGCCTAGAGGAGAAGCCATATAATGCGGGGCCGGATGTTTCGCAACAAAAAAGAAGAATAGAAGGCCCGTCAGCGAAACAACAAAAAGATACCCATTGGCTTTTAGCTGATATTGGGAAGTAGAATCTAAAATCAATCTTTTTTGCTTTAACTTGTTCCATAAAACCACTATCAAGCTACCAATGACTACAAAAAATAAAAAAACATTCTCTCGAAATACCCTCGAAAATTCTTGCAAATAAAATGGCGCATCAAAACCAACATCTCCCTGACCATGATATTTGCGGATAGCCAGCTCTGTCCACCAACCTGTGGCGTAATGATAATTCTTGATGCCCGGTGAAATAAGAAAAAGAAAAAAGGAAATAGTTGTGAGCATGAAGAAGGCCTTGACTCTTAAGCCATTCAACAGGACCAAGGGAATTAAAAGGAAGGGAAGAAAAGAAGCCTTCGTTGCTAAGGCAAAGCCGCAGGTAAGACCAAATAGAAGAGAAGATAAATATCCTTTTTCGATTCCTTTCCTAAAATAGAGTCTTAAGAGACACAAGATGAATATATTCACGATGGTAATGAGGAGGGGTTCGGCATCTACGTTCGTTATGATAGGTAGTATGGCTTTATCGTGACCATACGATCTTAAGGTCAAAAATATAAAGGCCGGCAATTGCATACAAATCCCACAAAAAATATCGTTGGTTTTTTTGTAGGTATAATAGCCGACAAAAAATAGTGACAGAAGGAATAATGTTAAAAGCACATAATGAACTGCCGTTAAATAATACTCTGGATTTCGAAAGACATTCTCAACAATGGCTTCGCCTTTCAGATGGGGATTCAGTATTTTGACAACGCCAGCCCCTAGCATTTGTAAAGTCATGCCTGGATGTTGAACAAATTTGGGGGGTATTTGATCTAAAATATAGAGGAAATTAATCAGATACATATAGGCCGGATCATTGTTGGGCCCCAACCAATACGGCCCCATAGCGGCCTTCATCCCAAAACTTAAAATGGCTATAACCAAAGGAATAAAAAACATGATGCTAGATTTATCATTCTTCATGGCTGTGCTTCCGGATGGTTAAAAAAGTCGAGGAGATATTATTCTCGATCTTGGAAGACGGGGATTTTCGCGATAATAATTACTCAAAACAAGCATCCTTTGACTCTGACGATATCCCATCTTTAATCCCTCGCTTAAAGTGTTATTGAAATCTTCATGGCCTCGAAAAAAATCAGTATAAATTTTAGAGCGATAAAAAAACTGCAGGGAAGTTTCAAAGTCCGTTTTTAGGGCGGTCTGAAAAGACCGAGTGGCTTCCTCATAGTTTCCCTTTGCAAAATGAAGTGCCCCTAAATTGTAATGAAACCAAAAAAAATATGGTGCCAATGCAACCGCCTTTTGATAGAAAACCATAGATTTATCGTAGTCACCTTGATGGAAATAGCAGAATCCCAAAGTCCCGTACGCAACCGCGCTTTGCGGAAGATATTCAACAACCTTCTGATAATAGATAAGATATTGGTTTAAAGAATGCTTTTCTTTTTCTTGGCCACCTTCTTGTTGGAAGGCAATCAAATCATCATAGGATTTTGGCATCAAGTCATTAAGGGTTATGGCAGCTGCCCTGCCTTTAACCCAAGCTCGTTCTTTAAGCATGTAAGATATAAAGGGATTATGAGCCAACCAACTTGGCCATTGCGGGGCTTCCGGAAGGTTAACAAGTAAAATCATAACAATAAATAAAATTACGATTAAGCTTACTCTAAACAATGCTATAATCCATTTGAATTTCCATGGTATATTGAGAAAGTACTTGACTTTATGCATAAAACAATTGAAAAAAACCTATTTCAAAAAAAAAATCTTATCCCCTTGGCCTTTATCCTCTCGGGATTATACTGGTTTTATTTAGCCTTCCTAACCCAAATGATCATCACTTCCGATGCCATTGGCTATGAGCAATTTGGTCAGATGCTCTATCAAAAAGGTTGGTTAGGGTACTTCCAAACAGGACCTAACAGAGAACCATTGTATCCCCTTTTAATATCTTTGGCGATGAGGATAGCGGATTTTTTCAATATCCCTTACCTATCCGTTCAGAAACCCCTACAAGTTCTCCTCTTATTTATTACACAACTGCTCACCTTTAAAATTTTAAATAAATTAAATATTGGTCACTACCTTAAATTTGTCTGTCTTCTTTATATAGGATTTTCTCCCTCGCTTGTCAACAGTGCCTTTAGTTTATATTCCGAGATCGCCGCTTATCCTTTTGTACTTGCGCTTGTTCTCTTAGCCACAAAAGTTTGGGGTATGCTTCCCTCAAAAAACAAAATCCTCCAGATTTCGTTTTCTGGCTTTGGCCTTGCTTGTATCTTTATTGGCCTTATATCTGTGAAGGCCGTCTTCATTGGCCTCCTACCCATTTTTCTTTTACCTTTTTTCATTCTTTCCTTACAAGCATTTTATCAAAGAAACAAAAAAACCGTGGCCAATACTCTGTGCTTGACTCTCATTGTCTTTTTTTCGATAACACTTTTTATATTGATTTTTTCAATGCTGAATCAAAAATATAACGGCACCTTTGCCTTCACCGATCGAGGAGACAGAATATTTTATGTGGCCGCCTCTCTTCGAACAGAGGGGATCACTCAAGAAAACCTTGACTATGCCCTACGCATACACCCCCATTTAGAATTTTCGCAAAAAGGCGAGAACTCTTTTACAAAACAAATGTTGGCCCTTAAAGCACAAGGAATGAACGTGAATCAGATAAATGTAGAAATCTTTCGCCTCGCTATCAAACAGATCCTACAAAATCCCCTAAGTTATGCTTTCTTTTATATCGTGCAAGGCATCAAGATATTATTCTGGGAATCGATGCGTATAGGATTTGTTGCTTATCCTGAATGGCTTACAAAAGTATTCAACTGTCAACCCCTGGAAATTAGCCTACATATTTTTTCGGGCGTAGCAACACTTGTGGCCATACTTTACACAATGAAATTTATTAAAAATCAATGGGGTCGTTTCCTTTATCCTCCACAGCTAAACGAGACAGTTCCTCTTCTTTTTTTTAGTCTGATAATTATTTTACCCTTTATTCTTCTTCATTCGTTTGCCATCGTCTTACCACGTTTCATCCTTCCCATCGTTCCTTTGTACCTCATCCTCATCGCCTTTTCTTTAGAAGAAATAAGAAGACAAATAATTAAGGGACAATGATTAACTTTCCATTCTCATCGAAATCCTTAGCGCCGATAATTTCATTGTTTTTATAAACCACTTCTGATTTAAGCTTGCCGCTTTCATAGTATTCTTTAACAATGCCGTCTAAATTACCCGCAATGTAATTCCCCTCTCCCGCCATCTGCCCATTGGGATAATACTTTTTGTAGGGTCCATGACGTTGACCATACTGAAGATTGCCTTCATATTCTAATTGACCATTGACAAAAAATTGTCTTTGATAACCATGAATCTCTCCCAACAGATAAACTGTTTCATTGGCCAACGTTCCATCGGAACGATATTGTTTAAGAACACCATCCAGCTTATTAACCTTATAACCCCCTTCCGCTTTCACCCTTCCATCTTCATCATATTCCTTGAAAGGACCGCTTTGCAAATTTTCCTTAAAATGGATTTCCCTCTGAAGAGCGCCGCTGGGATAATAAAATTTGAAAAGTCCTTCTTTACGGTCATATTTATACTGACCTTCGGCATTGAGCTGACCATGCTCATAGTACAATTTGACCGGCCCATGCTGTTTGTCAAATTCATAGTATTTTTCGCTATTGAGTTTTCCATTTTCAGAATAGATCTTAAACACACCATGCTTCTGATAATCCTTGTAGTTCTCTTCACTCTCTGGTGTCCCATCCCGTCGATAGCGTTTAATGGTCTCTGGTTGTCCCTCATTATAAATCGTGATTTCTCGCAACACCCCATTTTCATAAAAGCTCTGTGTTTCACCATCCCTCATCCCATCACGGTAAGTTTCAATGGTGTCCAAATTCCCGTTACGTCGCCATCGTTTGACTAAGCCATTGAGCTTATTATTGTTATAATTTTTTTCGACTAACAATTTGCCTTTCGTCGAATAAATCCTCACGGGACCATTAAGAAGACCATTTTTATAGGTTGCTTCGGAACGGATAGCTCCATTGTTATATTTCGTGGTCACAACACCCGTTTTCAGAGGTGGTTTTAACTTTTCCTTATGAGCATCTGGGCGAAGAACACCGCCAGTATAGAGTTCAAACTCTTTGACCTCTTCATAGACAGGTTCCTGAGCACCTGCGCAGGGATAAATAAAAAAGACTAAAATAATAAATAAAAGACTTCGTGGCATAATTTTCCCTCCACTCAAGTATACCATTTCGAATAATCTTTAAAGAATAGGATATATATTTTTATTTCTGTCTAGACCAACAACTTATCGCCAGGCGGGGCATCTTTATCAAGACCCTTCACACGAAAGATCATCGGTGTGATACGGTTCATAAGTCTAACAACTTTGGCATTGGCAGGCGTTTTTCCTAAATCTCTATTGGCATACTGGCAGACCTCACCCCATGTCATTAGTTTGGTATGCCTATCGTGATAAACTTCAACTGTTTGACCGTTGGCTTCACAATAATAATCGTAAAATGGCATGGTTTATTGTTTCCGCTCTTTACCCCAAATCTTTTCTAAATATTGATCTCGTCCGGAACCAAAACGATAGAATTTATATTGCCACGGATTCTTTTTATAATAATCCTGATGATACTCCTCCGCTGGATAAAATGTTGAAGCAGACGTAATTTCCGTCACAATAGGCTGACCGAATATACCAGAAGCATCCCATTTCTTTTTCGAATTTTCCGCAAGACGTTTTTGCTCTTCATTATGGTAAAAGATTTCTGCTCGGTATTGGTTACCGACATCCACAAATTGTCGATCAGGGGTTGTGGGATCAATATTATGCCAAAACACATCTAATAATGCCTCATAGGAAATTTCTTGAGGATCATAGATGACCTGCACCGCTTCACAATGTCCCGTTGTGCCCGCTGAAACTTCCTTGTAAGTCGGATTTTCTTTAAAACCACCTATATAACCAGAAATAACTTCTTTAACGCCTTTCAGCTTTTCAAAAGGCGGCTCCATGCACCAAAAACATCCCCCCGCAAAAATGGCCTTGTCCAATCCCTCTTTAGTTGAATCGTTTAATTGATTCATGGCCGAAAAACCCATCCCGATAAAATTGGTCCAAATAATCAATAGACAAAGTATTATTTTCATACAGACCTTTCATTTTTCAAAGGGATATTCTTTTAAAAATTTTTCGTGTTGACATAACCCTTTTTGTATTCCTTTTGTCCATTAACTCTTTCTGCAAGCGTCGCAGGTCCTTGGGTTCATCAATATCATACCATGGTTTCAAAAGGAATAGTTTCTTCCTTAATCGCTTGGCATTACGTATTGTTTCTCTTAAGACTTTCGTTGAGCTCCATCGAACATTTTCATACAAATCCTTATGATTTTTCTTAAGCCCAATAAGATAATAACCGCCATCGCGACTTGGGCCTAAGACCATATCGTCTTGATCTAAGCAGTTAAAGGCCACCCGAATGTATTGCGGCGGTAAAGTAGGCGTATCCGAGCCGATGATAATTGTTTTCGTTGCCTTTTTTCTCTTGGCAAAATTAAAGGCATGATACATCCGCTCACCCAGATCCTTTCCCCATTGTTGATAAAAACTAAAACCTCGAAAAGTTTTTCTCAAGTATTCTGGTTTGCGATGATTTGCCTCAAAAGCAAGAATACGAAGGTCGGCATCAACCTTGTTGGCCATCATGTAAATATCTTTTAAGAATGCCTTATATAGCTCCAGGCACTGACCTTCTGACAAGGCTTTCTTCAGTCGCGTTTTGACCTGTCCCTTCTTAGGTTCCTTAGCGAATATAATCAAACACTTTTTCATTTCTCATCAATTATTTTAAAGCACCTTGGCAGCTGGAACCAGCTCCGGCCGTGCAGCCGAAACAATGGTCGCCAGTGAGAATCAACCAGTTTTCTAATTTTCCCTCTTGCAAATCAAAAATCGTTAGAGGCTTACCGTTTCGAATCTGCATGCCCAACATCTGGTTGAAATCACAATCATAAATTCGCCCATCCCACCCAACACTTAAAGTATTTAAGCACATCAGACCCTCAACGGTCGCCAGATTAAAACTATTCCTCAATAATGACACATACTGGTCATGTTGTTTAAAGGCCTTAAGGTATTTCGCGTAACGGGTAATCGGCATATTCGTTATGGTAAAAAGTCTGTTAAAGACAATGCCGAACTCTGCGGCTAAGCGCTTTTTATAGTCCGCCTCTAACTTGGCCTGCAGTGGAGGAAGATGGGGACCAAGGGGATTATAAACAAGATCCAAAATAAGCCCTGTTCCTTCGTGACCGTAGCCGAGCTTATTAAGCCATTGTAAAGCGTCAATCGATTTTACAAACGTCCCATCACCCCGTTGTTTGTCCACATTTTCTTTGGAATAACAGGGCAAGGAAGCCACAACCTCGACTTTATGCCGAGCAAAAAAATCCAGTAAATCCGACATCCCCTCTTCATAAAATACCGTCAGATTACAACGGTCCAAAACCCGCATATTCCGTTTCCGTCCTTCGCAAACCAAATAACGAAAATGGGGGTTCATTTCCGGCGCCCCGCCTGTAATATCCAAGGTAGTGACCTGCAGAACACCCATGGCCCGCACAACCGCTTCGGCGGTTTGTTGGTTCATATTTTCTTTTGTCTTTGTGGGACCGGCTTCCACATGGCAGTGAACGCATGTCAAATTGCATAATTTTCCAACGTTGACTTGCAAAATATCAATCTTCCGTTTTCGAAAATCGACGTTATGTTCAATCAGTTTTGATTTAAATCGATCCACCATTATCCTCCTATTCTATGGATCAAAAAATAAAACAGCCCCGCTGATACCGCGGCCACCGGCAGCGTCACTACCCATGCGGAAAGAATCCCAGCGATAATTTTCCAATGGGCCTTGCCGTTGGCGAGGCCAATGCCGAATAACGAACCGCAGGAAACATGGGTCGTTGACACCGGCATGCCGAACTTGGATGCGAAAATAACCAAAATAGCCGTAATCATATTGGCGATAAACCCCTGCCCGTGAGTCATAGTTGTGATGCGATACGACATGGTTTGCGCCACTTTTCGGGCGCTTAAAATTCCTCCTATAGCCATGGCCATCGCCACTAAGCCGATGTTCAACTTTAATCCGAGAACCGTTGTGGTTACGGATAGGGCAACTATTTTAGGAGTATCATTTAGTCCTCTCGCAAAACTCACCGCCCCCGCGCTTAAAAAATGGAATCCATCCAAAATCTGTTGGGCATTCAAACCGATCACACGGCCGTCATACTGCTCAATCGCCTTGGCCTCACAAGCTTCTTTTGAATCAACAAAAATTCCGACTGACTTCAACTCACTCGTTGATAGCCTCTCTCCAGCCGTTGTTTGCAAGGCCGGTGCCGGAATTATTTTCTCTCCCATGCACACACAGGTTGTCCTCTTTATTCCTAATTTTTGACGTACGCAATGGAAAATAGGATAAATAACCACGGTTAACCCCATAGCTATAAAAGGACTCATGACAAGGGGCGTAAAAAAATTATTTCCCAATGTTGAAAAACCTAAATCCATTCCGATCGCCACAAATCCCGCTCCAACTAACGACCCTGTTAGACTGTGCGTTGTCGAAATCGGAATTCCTCTGAGGGTCGCTAATAAAACAGTGGTACTAGCTCCTAAAACTACCGCCAAAAAAAATTCCGGTGCGGCAATCAATGAGTCTGGAACCAGTCCCTTCCCGCTAAAAGTTTTGACTAATTTTGTGGCAAAGAAAAAAGCCGCTAGCGAGCCAGCCAATGTCGTTGTAGTCGCCCATATCAAGGCCTTACGATAATCCGTTGTCCCACTGCCCCAAAGAGTAGCTACCCCTTTAAAATTATCGTTGGCGCCATTGGCATACGCAACGCATAGTGTTCCTATAAGAATAAGCCCAGTCATGGCTGTCATGATTTTTCTCCTCGAATCTGGCCTGTCCAAAATCTAAGATACGCTGCCGTATATTCTATGAACGTGGGCATAAATCCCTGTTCATCCCACTTACGACTGGAAACAAAAATTTTATCAGGAAGGACGGTAATTGTTCCGGCTTTACGGATTTTCCGAGAGAAGAAAATGTCCTCCATAAGGGGAACCTCATCAAAGCCGTTTAGGTCTTCAAAATATCTTTTTTTGATAAACAATCCTAAATCTCCATCCATGACTTTAAAATATCGGGCACGGAGATTCACCAGTTTTTCAAAAATACGAAAGATAAATCTTTTATCGGAAATAGAAAGGGTAAAACAACCGCCACAAATACCGTTCTGCAATACTTTATCGACATTTTCCAAAGTGTCTTGACTTAAAAATGTATCCACATGCAGAAAAAGAATATGTGAAGACTGACAGAGCTTAGCCCCTTCATTCATTTGATGGGCCCGGCCGCGGGAAGATATGATAACCTTCCCAAAATTCTTGGCGAGCTCAACAGTTTTATCGTGACTTCCGCCATCCACAAAAATAATCCTCGCCTGTCGTTTGAGCGAAGAATAATAATCCGCTCGTTCACGCAAAATTTTTTCTTCGTTAAGAACGGGGATAATTATATCCATCACAGCATTCCGCAAACTTAGCAACATCCACCAGGGGAAGATCTAACCGAGGCCTGTGCTAAGGGAGTCTCTCCACAACCCGCAAACAATCCATAATGGGCAGAAAGATCACCGATAACATTAAAATGTTTGTAAAAACGCGTTTCGGTAAGCATCATCGCCGTATTCGAACAAATCGCCAACGGTTTTCCCTTCACAAAGACATGATGATTATCAAGGATGAACTGATGGGGGCTTTCCGGAAGCGTTCCTTTATAGACAGCCATCTGACCGTAATCCTCGCAGGCATCCTCAAGCTGTGGAATCTTAAAAAGCCGATACGTCATGGAATAAAATTGCGCAAAACCGATTTTGTCAATGGTTTCCTTATCAAAAAGATCAATTTTGGAGCTCGAATAGACCCGTGGGTCATGAAACCCAATGCGACGAACCAGGCGTTCAAAATCCTTCCAATACAACGCCCCGCCCAGACACTCTCCTAATAGAGCAGGATCCTTCTTGGCCCAATCTGGCAATCGCCGGTCTGCATAAACATCGGAGAAGAAAAATTCTCCTCCTTCCCGTAAGACACGATAGACTTCTTTCAACACAGATTCCTTATCGGGCGATAAATTCACCACACAATTAGAAACAACGATATCAAAATAGCCATCGGGGATCCCCACCGCCTGTAAATCCTCGATATATCCTTTCACAAAGCGGATATTGGGTTTCTGATAACCGAATTTTTGCATTTGAATGGGTAAATAACGAGTGGCCACTTCCAGTTGTTCCTCCGTCATATCCACACCCACAACTTCACCTTTTTCACCAGCCAAATAGGACAAAACAAAGCAGTCTCGTCCTGTCCCACAACCCAAATCCAAAATTTTCGTTCCTGATAGTGCTAAAGGAAAGGGAGTGCCGCAACCATAATATTTCATTTGGATCTCATCTTCGATAAGCTTCAACGGTTCCTGAACATACGCCGGTAGCTTCTCGAGCGTACAACAGGCACTGGTCTTTAAATCATGTTTTGTTTTTAAAATTTTTCCGTAATAATCCGCAATTTTTTCATAAGTTATTTGATGACTAATCGGTGTCATGGCTCCTCCTTACTTTTTATTAATTTCAAAAAATTTTAACGAAGCAGAATTAATACAATATCTTTTTCCTGTTGGTGGTGGGCCGTCATCAAACACATGTCCCAGATGCGCCCCGCAGCGCGGGCAATGGACCTCGATGCGCCGCATGAAAAAACTGTTGTCTTCGGAGTAACCCATATTTTCTTCGGCAATTGGTTTCCAGAAACTCGGCCAGCCGGTGCCGGAATCAAATTTTGACTCGGAGCTAAAAAGGTCTATCCCACAGGCAATACAGCGATAAATTCCTTTGCCCTTGTGATTATGATATTCTCCGCTGAAGGCCCGTTCCGTCCCATGCTGGCGAGTAATATGGAATTGTTGGGACGTTAAAATTTTCTTCCATTCCGCTTCACTTTTCTGAACTTTCTCAAGCTCTTCATAAGTATTTCTTTCGGCATTAAAAATTTTAATCTTTTCCCTATTTTCAGATATTTTTTGTCTCATATCAGCCCTCCCAAAATTAATCAAAAATAAGATTGAAAAAAGAATCAACAAAATTCGCTTCACGGCAATCTCCTTTAAATCATAGCGATTGCTATGTTAACTTTTGAATCAAAAGATTTTTAAAATCATTAATCTCTTTTTGCTGATTAATTTCGTAAGCGGTAACAATTTGCCGTAATCCTTCTTTTGAGTGAGCAAAAACAGCCGGAAGATGAATATTTTTAAACTGCGGATATTTCTCTAAAAATTCATTCTTATGCAAGAATACTTTTTGTTGAGGCAAAGACGCAAGAAACTCCTTCCATTCACTTTTCATGGCAAAATTACCATAAGTGATCTTACAGAGATTGCACTGATAAGTTTCGGGTGAAAAAATCTTATGCGTAAAATCGGATAGTGTCGAAAAGAAACCCGCATCCGCATTATAGACAAAAATAATCTGTTCAATAGCTGATATGGACATCTTGCCTTTTTTTCTTTGCCAATGTCAGATAAATCGTTGGGACCAAAACTAAAAGGACAAAAGCCCCGATGGCGACTATCAACATCGGATCTTTCCAATTGAAGTTCGATAATCGATCCGCAAAAAATGTTTGCACAACAACCGCCGGGAATATCCCTAACAATGTAGCCAAGATAAAATCGCGATAACGAATCTTCGATAAGCCGGAAACATAATTGACCACTTCCCAAGGAATCAGAGGAATAAGACGGATAAAAAGAATCACCTTAAAACCATTTCTGTCTAATTTCTGCTGAAATTCCTTGGCCTTGCCCTTGAGCAAGCTTTCGACAAACCGTTGACCAAAAAAACGAGAGATGAAAAATGTAGCGGTTGTCCCCACGAAAGACCCAATCATCAAGGCAATCGTGCCCTGCAGCGGTCCAAAGATAAAGCCAGCCACCAAAGACATGATCCCAATCGGCGGCAACAAACTTATCGTATTAATCGCATACAGTAAAATAAAGACACTGAGGGCCCACGGTTCAAATCCCAGGATATAATGTTTAATGACCTCGGGAGAAAAAGTTTTCAGACTAACGCAAAATGGACAACTTAACTGGTGATTTCTAACCAGAACAATCAAAACCGCGACAGCCAGAATGGCGATCAATGACGGTATGAGAATTTTGCGCTCTTTCATTTATAGTTCCGCGTATTTCCCTTCTTTTCACACCTTCTGTCTAACCGCATTCTCAATTTCAGAACGACGATCCTGGCTTTAAGAGAAATTCCTCTTCCTGTGCTGTCGTGTTCCGACCGAGAATCTTATTACGGTGGGGATAACGACCAAACCGTTCAACGATATCGTAGTGCCGTTTGGCATAGACAAAACTATCCTCATAATAGCGAACATTTCTGGAGGCCTTTTGCTTGGCTTCTTCGACTAAACTGCCGAAATATTTGAGGGACAATTCCTGCACCCGATGCTCTTCCGAATGCATCAAAGGCATATATAAAAACATGCGCTGAATAAGCAATAACTTTTTATCCACTTCTTCTTGAACCGAACGCAAGGTCAAATCCAGGGCCAAGGGATCGTTTTCAAACATGCGTGAACTGCCGCGAAAGATATTGCGCGAAAACTGGTCGAAGAGAATAATCAATGCTAAACGGCCTGTAGCGGAATACTCCCACTCTTTATAGGTTCCCCAGCGCGCCTTGATGATATCGGCTTCGAATTTTTCTTTAATCTCCCTATCGAAACTGGCATCTTTTGTGAACCATTTTTTGAAAGGATTGGTTTTTGTGTCGATAGGGGTTGCATCGTCGATGTCTTCGAACCAGAATTGCAAAATTTGAGTGATTTTGTCCATGTTAGCTTTCAGCTGTCAGCTGCTGAAAGCTGATAGCTGAAGACTGATAGCTTATAATAAATATTCCTTCTTTATATTTTGCAAACTCCTGAATATGTTCTTAATGATATCAGGGTTTTCTCTCTCGAACTCCCTCAACATGTTCTTGATCTTCCTCCGATGCGAAGTTTCATCATTGGCGCATTTGGATTGGCCGCCGATAGATTGGATGTTGAGTTTTGCCGCCAGCCGTGCCATCATTTCTTCGCGTTCGTAACACAACGGTCGGATGATTACGATCTCACCTCCAAACAATTCTTGTCGGGGCTTCATTGCTCCGATTTCACCACGATAGAATTGATTTAGAATAATTGTTTCCACAATATCGTCCATATGGTGTCCGAAAGCGATTTTGCTAAAACCTTCCCGTGCGGCCAGTTCAAAGAGGGCCTTCCGCCGATTATGTGACCACCAAAAACACTCAATGTCCTCCCATTGCTCCCCTTTCAGGTTATCCACTTTTTCTATCAAGTGAAGGAACCCTTCCGTTTCTAAATATTTAATCAATTGCTGCGGATTAAAATCGCTGAATTGAAAATCAATATGGACAGCCGTAAACTCAAACTTAACCGGCGAGACTTTCCGGCGATGACGCAAGACATGCAAAAGAGAGATGCTGTCCTTACCGCCTGAGACCGCCACAGCAATTCTATCTCCCCGCTGAATCATCTCATAATCGCCGATGGCCCGCCCCGCCCGACGAGAAACGGCCAAAAGTTCTGAGGGATCAACATTTTGCTTTTGACGTATCAACATATTTACTATCTTTTTTGAATTAAAAATATTGTGGGCTTTTTGTGAAGCGAAACCTTTGTCTTTTGCCATTCTTTGACAGACAAAGTCTTAATATATTGGGTCGGTGCCGTCAAATCACAGGCTACCGTTACCAGTGTGTTTGGTTCACACACAGAGATTATTTCCTTGAAAAGGTTTTCGTTATGATAAGGTGTTTCCATAAAAATTTGCGCCTGTCCTTCCAAAAAAGAACGTTTCTCGAGTTCTTTGATTTTGGCTAAACGCTCTTTTCCTTCTTTGGGAAGATAGCCGCTAAAGACAAAATTCTGTCCATTAAGACCCGAGGCCATCAAGGCCAAAAGAATCGAGGATGGTCCTATAAGCGGCACAACCTCAACGCCCTTTTGGTGCGCTAAGAGAACGATTTCAGCCCCCGGATCAGCGACACACGGACAGCCGACCTCCGGAATTACTCCAATATCCTGTTTTGCATGGGCGTTAAAAAACTCTTGAGCTTTTTCGAAAGGTGTATGTTCGCTCAATTCAAAAAACACACATTCCTGAAGTGGAAATTCTGGCTCAAACTTCCTTAAAAATCTTCTCGCCGAACGCTCCTCTTCCACCATAAAATAGCGCAGATTCTTTACGATATTGATGATATAGGAAGAAATCGCATCAATACCAGCCTCAGCCGTAAGGAAATTAGGAATAAGATATAATCGTGCAGGCATAAATCGCGAAGGGAAAAAATTTTCAACCTACCTATTATAGCGAAGCTTTAAAAAATGGCGAGTGATTTTAAAGAGGTAACTTAAATAAAAAACCGGAGCAATTAAATCTCCGGCTTAAATAAAAACAAAAAATAACTTTGTCTGTTCTCTAATAAAGGAAGGGAATTCTTGTGAAAATCTTATTATCTCCTGGTCGGAGCCACGGTTGTCGTTGGCGCCGCAGTTGGTGTAGCGGCTACTCGCGGCGTTCGTGGTACAACCACGCGAACAGATGTGGCTATCTTGCTTCCAGGTTTGGAAATAACAATAACCGTCATCCCCCTCTGCAAGGTATTAATGACACCGGGAGGGACAACGTAAGTCTCCATCCGCCCTGACCGATAATTGTCAACCGTAATTTCGTTGGTAGCTAAATTAATGGCCGTAATAGCTCCTTTGGCGGCATTGCTCTTTAAGAGAGCGGCATAACTCACTTCCGAGACGCAAAAAAAGGTAACAGCTAACAAAACAATAAAAATTTTTTTCATCTCCCCCTCCTTGTTAATGATTTATTTTATCATATCTATTTAAAAAAGCAATCATTGAATTTTAAGAACTACAGACAGCCATCACATTGATAGATGGTGGCCCGACCATCAACCAACCTCTAGAGGATCGCCTCCAGACCCTTAAATCTTTTTCAAATTGTGAATGTCACTATACTTGAGTCTTTTTCGAAAATCAATCGCCTTTTTAAAAAATCTCTAAGGGAATAAAATCCTCTACGCTAATGTCTTGTTAAACCATTCCCTCGTCAATGTAACCATTTTTTCCTTATATTTACGTACCAAATACTCGGCATGAAGACCATTGGGAATAAAAGTCAATTCTTTTCGGGAGTTTGTTCGTTCAAAAAGTTTTTGGGAATGGCTGATATCAATCACCCAATCGGCTGTTCCATGAATATAAAGAATCGGTTGTTTTAACTGTCCTACTAATTCAATGGGTTTTTCTTTTTTATACCAAAATGGACCAGGACGGATTCCTTTGCCGCGCCCCCCTTCTCGTAACAAACCATACCAAACATCATTCTCAAAATCCATCTTCCAAAAATGATACTCTATCCTGCTCATCTCCGTGGGACCACTGACCACAATAAGACTTGTTATCGCCTTTGTCTTGGAAGCTGTAATAATGCTCGTCGCCGCCCCTAAGGAAAAACCCACAACCCCAATTTTCTTATAATGCTTCTGCGCATATTCTAAAACCGCCAAAAGGTCTAGATATTCTTTTACCGTCCAGTAAAACAAACCGGAACTTTTTCCATGCCCACGGAAATCAAAAAGAATAATATCAAAACTATCACGAAGTCCGTTTGCTAATTCTTTTAACAAAACAGATTGCTTGCTATTGTAAAAACCATGCGCAAGGATAACAGCGGCCGCGTGTCCATCGTTATAATGATCGAAATGAATCTTATGTGCATCCGAAGTCAAAACATAGTCTGATATCATAATCTCTAAACAACTTCTGTAGGGGATAGCTCACCGGAAATAGACAAACCGCATGGGCCATCTGAAGTAATTAATTAACATCACCAATTTTTTTATTTTAATATTCCCATCTAAATTTGTCTATCGAATTTGGCAAGAGAAAAGGCACGAAATGCAGATAAGAACACATACGGGATGGCCAGAACGGCGGGAAACAAAAGAAGTCGAGCCATCGCATCGGTCAAAAACAGTTCCGTTGGATCAATAAGCCGAAGCGCTATAATTAATATAAAATAAAACGAAAGAGGAAATAAAATATATGAATCGGGATACACAAAAATTCTGAAAAGCAAATTCCTGATAAAAAAAATAAAGAAGACATGCCATAACAAATTAAAATCATGGAAGATAAAAAGATATCCAAAGAGCATTTCTAGTCCATCGGGGACCCCTCTCAAATTTTGAAGAATAAGCGGTAAAGATATATTGTTGACATTGATCAACACATTCTTTAATCCAAATAAGGTCTTAAAAATTAAGTGTGGTAAAATCACGGCTAAAACAATTAAGGCATAAAAGCCCAACAATTTTGTTATGACCTTGCAGGGATAATTGTTTCTATTTTTATGTAAAAATAACATAAGGGTGAACCAATTGAATAAGACGTAGACCATCCCCTCATTTTTCGTCCAGGCCGTTAAACCACCAAAGACAGCAGAAAGAATCAACAACACTTTATCTTCTGTGTGCATCCATCTCAGCAACAATGCCAGACTGAACAAATAATAAAAAGCGAGGACCGGTTCTGTCAAGGCTCCAATTGTCAAATCCTGCAATAGCGGCAAAGAAGACAAGCAAAATGTTGCCATAAGGCTCCAGGGACGTGGTATGGATCGACAGCAAAGACAAAAGACACAGACACTTATTCCTATAAAGAAAAGTGGAAAAACGAGACGCGTCAATTGATCATTCCAATACCCTAAATTCAAAGCTACCCAGGCCTCCATCAAGGGAACGTGATTCGGATAGTCCCAATTGCCCCAGACTCGGACAAATTCTGAGAATCTTTCAAAAGGGATCCTTTGATGGACAAAATAAACTTTTGCCTTGAATGCCCAAACCGCCCACCTGTCCCAAATATCTATCGTCTGAAAATAAGCACGAAAGGCAACCATTGCCATATTAAATAAAATCATAAAAATTAATAATAATTCCCAAAAACTATACTTGCTTTTCGCTTTAAGAACGACGGAATCGGTTTGTAGAGTTTTTCTTGCATTGACAGCAGATAGAATGGCGAAAGGAATCAGAGAAGCCAAAGAAATATTGAGGGGTATACAAGCTATGCTAAGCAGCGAAAAATAAAACATGACTAAAGTAATCAGACCAAACCCAAGGCCAAAGGCCAAAAAGATTTCTTCAAGAAAATAAAAATTTTCCTTCAATGGTCTAATACGTTTCAATACCAGCCATCCTATGGCTAGAGGGATCATGAACGCTATTAACAAATAGACGAAATCCATAAATGGAGTTATCCCCTCGTCTTTCTTTTCAATAGGTATTTATTATGAGAAAAATATTTTATGACCTCGTAGCCCGATGGGATAGAAAAATCACTGACACCATAGACAAGGATATATTTTTTAAAGGAATTATTCTCCCCATAATTTCGCGGATAAAGGATATAGCGTCCTTTTCCCTCAAAAAATTGAAATCGTTTAGATGGTTCTAACGGTAGGAGGAGAGTAATCTCGGCTTGCGGTGGCAAAAGCTTATCACAGGCTTTAAGGATACGATAATAGTCTTGAGAGTCTTGGTCATAGGCAGTCCAAAAACCTTTCAATTTTTCGCTACCACCCCTTAGCATAAACCGATAATATTCCTTTTCTTTGTTAAGAGTGTTTATACTTGGCCAAAACCAAGTACCAAACCATAGCCCGAACCATAGCCCAAAGAGAAAGATATATACCTTATGCAATTTGGGTGTATTCATAACTTTTTCGAAAATCGACTAAAAATTGATTAAATACCTAAAGAAGATTTTATATTCACGTTCAAATCGATGGATTCTTTGCTTTCGGCGGAGCTTACCCCATTGACTGTACCAAATTGAGTTGGAGTTTTTCCTGTTCTTTGTTAATAAATTCGTT